>OERJ01000001.1_pt1 | contig 291111 bp, 311 predicted proteins | sample 1539991 | NCBI WGS metagenome assembly OERJ01 (sample SAMEA3891247, study PRJEB23780) | metagenome | biome: terrestrial biome; feature: animal house; material: water of meat washing | place: Italy | collected 2015-05-12
AGAGAGGGCCTAGGCCCTCTCTGTTTATGACGGTTTGATCAGGTTGTTCTCGACAACAATCTTCTCGAGTTCGCGATACTTCTGCGAGAGGTCCGCGACTTTAGCCTTCTCGATTTCCAGCTGAGCTTTGTAAGTGACCTGATGGGTCTTCTTATCAGCTCTGGCCGCCTCAAGACGCTCGTGCTGCTCTGGCGTGATTACATCACGTACCGGAGACTCGTGCAACTTAATCGTCGGGTCGATACCAATGGCTTGGGTAACGTCTTCCGAGATCTTGGCCATCAGCCAGTCAAGCGAAATGTTGTCGTGGATCGAACCTAAGGAGATCGACAGAACCATGTGTCGGTAGTGATGGTCACCCATATTCGGGTAACTTACGATTCGGGTATCGGGTACGTAAATAACCTCACCGTCATCAGAAAACAAGGAGACGATGCAAGCACCGGCCTTCTCATCCTCTGTCATCGCAAGTTCAGTTGAACCATAAGGCTTGTACGCCAGAACATACGGGTTGATGTTCTTAACCCGAAGGTCCTGGAACGACCGGATTGCCTTACAGGTGTAAACCTTAGTAGGCAGGGCGATCCAGGGATCCTGTAGTTCATAGCGGCCGACACAATCCATAGGCGGTGTGCGTCTGGTCACTGGAGCTCCTTACTTTTTATTGATCTCTGCCAGGAACTGCTCAGCAGACATCGTTTCAATCCAACCACCAGCCACACGCAACCACACGCCCGTATCAGGAGCGTCAGTGATGTGCTTGATGTTTTCAGTTGACAGACCTTCTTTGGTCACGACCAGATACTGGATCTTCTCGTAACTAAAGGCACAGTAGACAATCCCGTTACGGGTCAGTCGAGCAAAACCTTCCGGCACTTCAGAGTCGGAGGTCATGCTTTCTGCGAGCAACAGGCAGTCTGCAAACTTCAACATCCACAACTGCGTTCTGGTCGAGATTCGGTTAAAATCGACGTGGGTGGTAGGCAGGGCGATATAGTCTTCAAACTTCTGGTAGAAGTCATAGATGCCATCACGGTTACGCTTACCACCAGTGACCACGAAACCCAGCGACTTGTAAGCGTTGGACATAGTACGCGCGTACTTCGCAATATGTTCGCCTTCGTAAGTCGGCGCACCGCGTTTCATCAGCTCCAGAGATTTACTGGGATTCATCTGCGGAGAGTAAAGACCGGCGCGCATCGTTTGGTTAGGGATTGCGTATTGATCCCAGTTCGGAACGATGGTATACTCGGTAGAGATGAAAAGGTCCGGAAGGATCTTCTCCCACTCTTCACGCGGAAACTTGGAGTTGTCGAGAATGTAATCAACCAGTTCGTCACGAATGACGTCCGGGTTATCACCAGCTGGACCCCAGATAACAACGTACCAGTCAGAGGGTACCTTGAACTCACGGTCTGTTTTATCGATCCAATCGTAGACCGGAGCACGGACAATGGTACAAGGCACTTTGGCAGTCAGTGCGGCCAACAGCTCTGTGGTCTCGGTGGCAGTACGGCTTTCCAGCAGCGCTTTAACTGCTGCTTTGTTGCCGTGCAGGTCATCGAGGTTCGGGCAAGGAGTGAGGACAGCGATATCGAAGGTAGCGTACTGACGACGGAATGCGTCATCAGAGAACCAGATACGAATGGGTTCGCCGTAGGTTTTTGTCCCTTTTGCGTCACTCGTATAGGGCTGCCACCGCAACCAGTCAGGAAGCCAGATGTCGCCATCGGTTACCATGGTACCGATTTTAACGTTAGCGATCTTGCTACCGAACTGCTGGAGCAGGGCTTGAATAAAAAGTGCTTCATTATCTGAAGTGAAGCCACGAAGCGCTTCTTGGGCACACCAGTGACCGATCTTCAGTACTTCTGACGCTTCAACGAAAGGCGGAGGCGGTGCTACCGGATTGGTATGTCGCCCACGGTTTCGAAAAGTAACGAGTTCAACACCCTGAGAATTGATCGGGTCCGTAAACGCTGACTTCTCAATCGAAGAGGACAACGCATAGGTAGAAAGCTCACCAAGTGGGGCCACTACACCATTGCTGTTGTTCTGCAACGATTCGATGCGGATAAATCCATTGATGCTCATGTGATACCTCACTATATCAACCATACTATTCGGAGACCCTCATGATCACACTACTGATCAAGACGATCATGTCTCTCTTCCCTTTCGTCAAGGAGATCGTCGATAGCCTTCAGAAGGGACCCAGAGACAGGAGAGCGAAGAACCCACTGACACCATGGTTAGTTATCTGTCTCGTCTTCATGATTGCAGGTGGCGCTACTGGAGGCCACTACATGATTGGTTTGATGAGTAGCGAACGGGAACTTCGGCTCGAGAACATCAACCTTAAACACTCTTTGGATCTCATGCAAGATACCAAGGAGATCAACACCGAGCTCAAGCGAAACAATCGAAAGATTGCCGACCAGTATCTCCAGATAAAGGAAGAGCTGAGCCAGGCTAACGATAAACTCGCTCGGGCTCACGAAGAAAATGCTGAGTTGCGAAAAGAGATGGCGAACATCAAAGACCAACTCAACGCTGCGAACCAAACAGTACTGGCCTTACAGACCGACAAGACAATCCTGTACCAACAGCTACAGGAGCTTCTCGCAAAAAAGGATCCGCCGGCGGTAGTCGCTGAACAGCCGGCAAAACCTAAAAGGGTCAGTGAACGGGTTTTGAGTCTTATCCAAGCTGTCAGTTCTAACTAGGAGGTTAGAGATGTCTTTTAAACGTAAGTTGACTACCCTGATGGGGATCACGTTGATCGTACTCTTCGGTTGCGCGCAACCTGGAGTCACGGTCATGCCTTCTCCTAACTACGCGTTGGTTGATAACGCAAACGGGGATCGCATTCTTCCTCCACCTCAGAAGGATCAGTACGACCCAAAACTCTATCGGGATCCAGACGTCCCGTTTGTGAACGATCTGAACGGGTACGGGGAATACATCGACAGACAAGTCGCCAGACTGAAAGCCAGGTCGGGCGCCTCCGTCCAGATTACCAGTGCGACGGGGGAGTGCAAATCCTTTACGCTACCGCAGCGTGGACCGGCTCCGAAGTTTCGTCCTAGCTCTCTTTCCGATGAAGGCCAGCTCCTTGAAGAAACGCTGATGCACGTTCAAGCGCTCAACGATTATTACGGGTCTTGGTCGACATTGGTTGATGACGCTTACGCCGAATACCGTAAGCGCTGTAATCTCTAACACCTACTGGTTATATGTGACACAGTAGAGGAATCCAATCATGTCCGAACAATCACAACCAGAACACATTGGTCTGCCGTTGGTAGCCTACACCGACGGCGGGTCTCGTGGTCGTGAGCAATATGCGGGTGCTGGATTGCATGGTTATTTCTATGACCCCAGCAAGACTGTTGAAAAGCCGATCACTACTACGACCTGGAAAAAAGACCAGCCGACTACCTTTGGGTATACCGACGCCAACAACTACCAGCAAATGGCTGAGAGTTATAAGGCACAGGTCGTTACACCTAAAGTGTTTATTGACGGCGTAGCTGCACTGGGTGCGAGTACTACCAATAACGTAGCTGAACTTGAAGCTGCGATTTGGGCCCTTCAAGTAGCTTCTAGCGCCAAGTCGCCGAAGCTTACTGTACTGGCTGACTCTGAGTACGTTGTAAAAGGAGTGAGCGAGTACATCGATCGTTGGCGGGATGCTGGGTGGACACGGGCCACAGGACAGCCTCTTGCCAATGCGGAGCTCTGGAAGAACCTCGACAATGAGTTGATCTCGTTCCGTGGACTCGACCACGCTCCATCTGTTCAGTTCCTTTGGACGGCAGCCCATGTCGGAAATTATGGAAATGAACGCGCCGATACGTTGGCCACGAGAGGTGTTTATGCTTCTAAAGGCATGGATGCGAATTGCACTTCTCTAAAGGAGCTCGACTATAGTCCGGCTCAGGGATACCTGAACCCTAAAGTCGATTACAACAGACTTCTGGCTGGTCAACATTTTTATTTCTTCTCGAACGCCAAAGAAGCGCGTCGTTCACGCGACGGGCGAGCAATCTACTACATGGGTTGCCAGGGAGGGGATAAAGAACTTCACGGGAAGCCGGTGAGCGATTCTACTTACATTGTCGCATATCTCAAGGAAGGCGACAGAGTAATCGACCACCTGATCGAGCGACAGGAAGTCGGGGATGCCGGAACGTATGGACGCAGTTATCGCGGAGAGTTGACGACATTGCTTCACGCGAAGCTTTACGCTGACTTGAAAACGAAGGCGCTTCCATGGGTGCGAGCCGCAGAGCCTAATCACGATCTCTACTTGGATGACGTTCTCTTAATTGAAGAACGGACTCCGCCTTTGCTGGCGTGGAGAGACGAAGAAGCTCTGTCTCTGGTTCGAGGTCTACTCGAACAGTTCCTTGCTCAACAGCAAGAGCAGGCGGAAAAAGCTAAACTCGTTGACATTCCAGGTCTGGTCGTTTACGACCGTTTGGGTCATCGCGGCACTAAGCCGTTGGCACATGACGTAGTCGTGACGGAAGTCAGTAATCTGTTCTTTGTCGCTGAGGACAGCAAAAAGAAAAACACCCACAAGCTCACTGAGTTTCTGGGTCAATCTACCCGCTCTGTGGACGTCGTTGCGAATTACAACACAACAGGCGAATTGGCATCGGCCAAGATCTCTCTCACCGTTGGTCAAGACATTGCGAGACGCAATACGCTTGGAGCTCTGCTCGCGCAGAATCCGCGTTTGTTCGTACTGACTTGGCGGGCAAGCAGTCATGGGTTCAACTACGCGACTGTTATCCAAACCGACGATGATGTGGCTATCTGGTGTTCTGTGCACGCTAACCTGCGGGTTGTGAATCCTAACGACAAACCGTCGAAGCCAGTTGACCATGGTGTTGTGCCAGCCGCTCCTGTGGTAGAGGTCCCTGTAAAGGAACCGAAAGCCAAGAAGAAAAAGGCCAAGGCCAAGGTTGATTCCTAGGCGCATCTCACCGGGCATGACTCGGTTGTTGATTAAGGAGTTATCATGAGCCAAAGCAAACCAACAATCGTCCAGCGATTGATTGGCAAACTGCCGGACGAGATCAAACGACTGCTGTTCGGGGTCGTGGTGTTTCAGCTCTGTACTAATGGGCAAGCCGATATCGAAAAATTGAGTGAACTCAATCGAGAAATGAAGCTTGCCTCGAGCGTTAGTGCGCTGGAGTTCCCGGCTTTATGGTACGGTAAGGTGAACTTTTTTGACGAGAAAGAAAGGGAGCGGTTGATTCAACTGGTCAATGCTCCAATTGCTGATCGTGATGTGGCACGCAGTCTTGCCGCTGGAGTTCCCGAGTGGTTAAAGTACGCAAGTGTCGACAAGATAGCCGTTGACATTGAGCGACTGGTCTCACAAGCTCACCGCGTTGCGTAAAATAGCCCCTCCACCCTAACAAGGTGGAGGGGTCTTTTGTCGGTATTAACGCAGGACGTGCTTTTCCCAGTGTTCACGAGACTGGTTCAGTGCGCTCAGGGAAGCGCGCATCACGGTGTTGTAAACCGCGTAGAACTCGATCTGTTTCGCTACCTGGTGGATCTGGTCGGCCAGGGTGTTGGCGATCTCTTGAGAGGTCTTGGAGTCATCCAAGCAGCTGATACGATCAGACAGCTTAGTCATGACTTGCGCCAGCTCCTTGGTTTCGCGGTCAAAACGCTCAATGGTGGTGACGCTGTAACGACCAAAGAGGTTACGCAGCAAACCTACCAGATCAGTGAGGTCTTTACCGCGTTCGAAACAGTCGCCGTAAGGACGCTGCGCCAAACCGGTGAAGGAACACTGTGCGCCAAGTTGTTTGGAGAAACGGGTCGGATCGATCAGTTTCACGTTACTGTTGTTGCGAACAGACTTCAGGCGCTCGGGTTCGTTGTACACCAGAGACCCCCACTGCTTGAACGGGAGGATAGTCTCGTTCAGGGTATCTTCAGAGAACTGTTGGCAATCCAGCAGCGTACGGAAGAGTTCCACGTAGGAGGTCTGCAAACCGGGCGGAGTGAAGAAGCGCAGGTCAATCAGTTCCATGTGGTTCTTGGTCAGAACCTTACTGGCAAAGCGCTCGAACTTGTTCAGGTCAAAGTCGAGTTCTTTGCGTACGTTACGCGAGGCTTGGTAACGTTGGAAAGTAACGCCTAAGGCACCAAACCCTTTCAGACCTGCTTTGAGGTCTTCCATGAGGGTATGACGCAGCTCGAGCGAAAGGACAGCCAGGTCTTCCAAAGAGACTTCGGCAACTTGGCGCTCGGCTTCGTCTTCGTTAAGGTCGTGTTCAGCACCAGTAAGCGGAGGGATCTCTTCTTCCTCACGCAGCTCGGAGTGCTGCTCGATATAAGCAAGTCGTTCAGCGGCACTGGGCTTAGGCTCTTGCTCGGTGAACTTGTAGTAGTCGTCGTGAGTCACACCGTCCCAGTAACGACGTTGATGAGTACGGGTACCGTCGGAATAGGTGATGTAGAGTTCCTGCACGCCGTCATCGTAGTCATCCTGTACTACTTTGGTCGGCACGGGCTCCTGCGTAGCCTGTACCCAGTCGTGGGTAGTGAGGACTTGTTCCTCAAAACTCAGTTTAGTTTTCATTAAACGCCTCTCGATGTTAAGAATTACGTAGGGCCATACGGTATGACAGAATTCTAGCCACACTATTGGAGTCAAAGATGGATTTCGAAGGTTTCGAGCCAGCACCAGAGATGCGTGCTTTTTTGAACGTAGGTTTCCCTTGGGACCAATCTACCGGTGTTTATGTTCCCGGTAAAGATGGCGAGGAGATCATGAACGGTGGTCTGATGCCGTTCACAGGATTCGCCGGTGGTGGTAACATGTACAAGTCCACCATGTCTCACTGGCTGCATTTGTCAGTGCTGGCGCACTATCCCGAAGTGAAGGGGATGGTCTACGATACTGAGCCGCCTAGCTGTAGCTACAAACGCTTCAAGCAGTTGATGGAGACCATCGACAAAGACTTCACACTAGAGCACCTCAAAACTCGTCTGCTGCTTACTGACATCACCAAGATGCTTGGCGGCGCGTGGTTTGCTCAGATGCAGAAGTTCCGTGACCAGAAGGTCGCGAACCGTAAGAAGATGATGTTGAAGACCCCGATGCTGCTTGACAACGGCACCCAGCTTGAAGAGCTGGTACCGCACGTTGCCGAAGTGGACTCGCTCTCTATGATGTCGCTTGACGCAACCATGAAGTTGCTCGAAGAGAACGAGCTGGGCGATTCTGGCGCTAACATCGAAGCGATGCGTTCTCAAGGCGCGAAGACTCAGATGTTGATGCAAATCCCGAACATGTCGACGGATGCCAACATCTTCTTTATCATGACTGCGCACACTGGTAAGACCTACCAGCTCGATGCTCGTACTCCACAAGCTAAGCAGATGACTTTCCTCAAGCAGGACGTTAAGCTCAAGAACGTCCCTGAGAAATTCACCTTCTTGCCGAATAACCTCTACCATTCTGTAGGGTGCAGCACCTTAATCAACAAGACTACCAAGGCGCCCGAATACCCGCGTAGTCCTGAAGATGACATGAAGGGTGATACTGACCTGATGTTGATCACGGTCATCAACCTGCGTGGTAAGGGTGGTGCTACCGGTGTTCCGATGGAACTGATTGTTTCTCAATCAGAAGGTTATCGCGAAGACCTGACTGCTCTGCGTTACCTGAAATCCAATGAAGGTTTCGGGTTGGGCGGTAACGATAAGAACTACTACCTCGAGTTCCTGCCGGCTGTCAAACTCTCTCGTACTACCGTTCGCGGTAAGTGCCTGGAAGACTACAAACTTCGTCGTGCTCTCCAGTTGACAGGCGAGCTCTGCCAGATGCACAACTACTGGCATGACAATCGCCGCGCTATTCTTCTTAAGCCGGACGAGATCTTTGCGAAAATCAATGCCCTGGGCTTTGATTGGAATGAGCTGTTGGAAACCCGTGGTTACTGGGTGTTCGATGGCAACAAAGATCCTCGTAATTTCCTCTCTACCAAAGATCTGCTTCGAATGGCTCACGGTACTTACGTGCCGAAGTGGTACAAGAAACCCCTTACCCCGATCACTGTACCGACCGGCGGTAATGAGTTACTCGCCATGATGCCCGGAGCATAATCAAGGGCTTCGATAATGACTCCGCAAGTACGTGCAAAGGTGGAGGATGACCTCCACCGAATGTTGGGGCGACACAGTGGCGTACTGCCACTGTGGATTGCTAATTTCAGTAGTGCTAGTGCCGACGGGCCAGGGTTCCGACACGATGTCAATGAATACCTGCGCCTTCAGTTAGGCGCGTTAGCTCAATCCACAATCGACGCCAGGTTGTGTCTTTCTGACGAATGCGATTACCGTCGTTGGTTGACAATGCTCGAACGTCACGTTCTTCCTATCATGGTTACGCACCGTTTGCCGGTGCCGTACGCGGCGTTGTTATCATGTCTCGCATCCGATTAATCATAGCAGGGTCACGGAAATGGCCGTGGCCCAATTACCTCAAACAAGCCATCACCTTTTACCTCGGTAATTACCAGCCTCATGAAATCGAGATCATCTGTGGTGAAGCAGCGGGTCCCGATAGCTGGGGACGTGAGTGGGCTGAAGAGCGCGGTATACGCGTTACTTCTTTTCCAGCTGACTGGGATCAATACGGTAATGGTGCCGGCTACCTCCGTAATAAAGAAATGGCTGAGTACGGTACGCACCTACTGGCCTTCTGGAATGGGGAGTCTAAAGGGACTCAACACATGGTCAACTTAGCGGTTGAGTATGGTTTGAAGATCCGGGTCCTTAATCTTTTGAAAATCAAAGCATCGATGGAGCCTGTATCATGTCAAACCGTAAAGGTGCAACAGACTACCTTGTAGATCTTGTTGAGAAGATTGTACCGAGCAGCCCAAACGCTGAACGGATTCGAACTGAACTTGATATCCTTTCCGACGAGCAGTTTGAAGAGCTGATGGTGGCGTTCGAGAAAGGTGAAGATTGGGTCAGCATTATCGTCCCTAACGGGGCGGCTTATGACGTTGACACTAACCGTAATATCGCCTTGGGTGAAAAGCTAGGCTTGAAGTTCTTTGAACGTATCTGGGTGACCGACCAATCTACCGGTCTCGAGGTACTCTCGAACAAACCCGCACTGATCATGGACATGCCTGCACGTCGTCAGAAACAGCACTTGGCGAAGAAGTCGAGTATTGCTTCAGATAACCGTCGGGTGGATGAGCTGACCGGTCAAACGGTTGGTGATTCTAAGGGTAGTGCTATTTCAAACCCTCAGGCGCTGATCTTGCGCTCTCGTGGTTTGGACGCTGCTGCGGAAGAGTTCATGAAGGTCCGTGGTGGTGACCAGAAAGCGTTCAACTATTCCAACCGTGCGATCTTTGAACGTGGTTCTGTTTCCCTGGCTGAGATGAAACGACTGGGTAGTCGTCCTAAGTCAGTCGAGACGCTATCCGCGTTCTTTACCACACAACACTTGGATAACAACTTATGATGTTTTTAACCAGTGACCTCCAACAAAAGCGGATGGACGTGTTGGGGCAAAAGATTCGTAACCGCGTCAGCGATATCTGGGCTCGCGCTGTTATGAACTCTGCGGTTGTAAAAGAAGAGGGGCGGGTTCAGATCGACCTTCTCTTTCGTCTATCGATGAAACCGACTATCGCACAGCTCTTTAGTGGCAACAACGTTGCTGATACTCTCGAAGCTACCTGCGGTACCGATCCCAATTGTATCAACATGCTGCTCGATTACTACCACGACATTCGCACCAACTGTTTCAACGGTGACGATGACTGGCAGTTCTGGGTAAACCAAACGGCAGGTGTTTACGACGGGATTGCTGGACCCAAGTCTATGTTGCCGTCGACTTTCACTAAGTCACTCGGTAACAAGGATTCTGCCAAGGCAATCTTGGAAGCGAACCCGTGGATTATCGTATTCATCTATTTCCCGCAGGTACCCGTAAGTCGTTCTGTTGAGCGCAAGTATATCTCGCTGAAAATAATGGACGAAGGAGACAGAGACGATGCCGGCTAACCGTATCTTTGTTGACATTGACGTGCTACTGGATACACGCATTGCGTTATTCCGTCGCCACGATCATCAGCGGGCTGCGATCTGGTTGGCTAACGGTTACAGAGCTCGTTACAGTGACGAGTTCTGGAAAGTCTCTCCTGTGGTTTCTAAGGAAGCCATACAGGATGATTGGGTAAACCGTGACGTCTCGTTGCTGCGTGAGTCAATCAAGACTCATGGCGGGACTTTACTTGCTCAGGTGATTGCCTCAATCGATTGGGGTCCTCATTTGGGTGAGGATGACAACCACGTCATCGTTACCGTAAACACAGCGCCATACAACCTCAGTCCGGTTGAGATGGAAGGGTTACAGCAGGTACTGGAAACGGACCTGCCTATCGTCAAAGAGTTCAAGATTGTCAACATCCCGTTGTGGGTACTCAACCCGAAACACCTTGGGGACAATTACGACCTCGTAGTTATGTACAACTTCATGGAGTGGTTCAGAAGCTACAGTGAACGGATGGCAGAGTTCGAGATGCGGAACATCGACGTCATCGCTCCACGGTTATTCCACGAGCTTCCTGAAAAGGACAGTGAGGACTGGAAAGCCTTGGAGTCTGGCGATATGTTCGAACTACTCTCGGCGCGACTTCTGGGTCGCTGCCGATTGACGTTTGAAGATCCGCTGTATTTCTCGATTATCGGTTCGTGAGCATAGAGCCAGTGGGTCACCCCACTGGCCCTTTTATGATCACTCGTACTTCTTCATGAACTCGGCAGAGCTCTCGGTAGAGATGCCTTGCTCCATCGCGAACTCGTCTACTTCGATAGCATCGATGATGCTGGTATCGGGTTCTGGTACGGACGCACTTTCCGGCACTGGACCATCCAAACGATACGGGTTGCCCTGTACTGTTTTGTTCAGCTTAGCGGCCATCAATGCAACACGACGATCGAGGTCTGCGTTCTCGTTGTCGGCAGCAATGCGCATGGTAGTCAAGGTCTGACGGTCAATGTCGTTAGCTGTACGCAATACGATTTCGAGGTCTTCGTCAGAGAGCTGCTCAAGCTTTGCCCCGTTACGGGTCTTGGTCTGAATGACTCTCAAACGCAGGTTATTCGTAAAACGTAACACTGCGGCCTCATCTTTGAACTCTGGAACGTGCGGCTCAAAGTGAGGAACTTCGGTATTGATATCGCTCATAGCGGCACCCTCTCTGGAAAAAGTATGTTCCATAGTATTTTGAACCTATATTACTCAGGTGTGCTCTGAAGGAGTGCAAGTAATGTTTAGATGGATTAAAGAGTGGCTTCGGAAACGTCGCCGCAGCAAGATGTCTGAGCTAATCAAAAGCAGTTCCGGAACTGAATTGGTTGGCTTAGTACAAGAGGTCGTGGAGTCCTTTGACTTCGCTGACTTCGACAGGCGGTATCACCGTAGCGTAGGAGAGCTGATACGCGTAGAGTTTTTCTGCGGGCCGGTGGTGCTATTGGAGAGAATGGAAGCCTTGTCTACGGCTATGGCCAAAGACGGTTATATCCCTGACTCTTTTACTTTCAACGACAAACAGAAAACCAATCTTGACGATTGGCTAACTGTGAATGGTGCGTATCTACTCGCACTACCTTGGAGCGTAAGACTGAAAGAAGAACTAGCTACTCTTCACTCAGCCATGCGCGCAGCTGACGTGTGCGAAGTGGAAAAACGCAGCTATTATCTGCGGAGGTCCAAGATGCTCTTACAGGACTTGGGAGAGGTTTCCCGTGCGTTATTAGCGTTCGAGGAGAGTTAATGTCATCTAAGCGTAGAGACATTCTTACGTCTGACGATAAGGGAATAGGATCGGCGCGCGGACTTGGTGTACTGTGGCGTAAGATTTTGGCGCTACTTAATATTCGCCCCGATACGTGGGTTGCTCATCTCAATCACTATCTGAATGATCCGAGTAACCAGGTAAAGAACGACCCTAAGAGTCGCGCTACTGAGCGCGGTAATCTAGAGAAAGCTCTGTTTGCTGAAGACTTCTCGTGGGGTCAACTTATCAAGGGTATCAAGGTACTCAGCTACTCGCTGAAAAGGGTTCGCATCGAGATTCACCTACAGACTCTTCGCGGAGAAGACTACGTGGTAAGTCAGGACCTGATTGTACCTAAAGAAGAAAAGCCGGTCAGACGGCGGAAGTACAATTGACGCTGGAGGGCTTCGGCCCTCCGTTTTATCTAGCAAGTAAAAGGAAAAGAAAATGAAAGAATCCATTTTTTACGTACCTGGTCTTAGTAACGACCAAAAACGCGTTGTAGAACTGGAATATCTGGGCGAGTGTACAGAGATTCCTCACATCCGTAAGTGGACCTACACGCCGGTCGACGACTACGACTACCATGCCGCGTGCCAGCCAGAAGGTACGGTAGCCATTCACTACTACCCGCCCTACGCGTCTGAAGACGGAAAGGAGGTAGAAACCGAGATCGGCACCCAAGAAGATATCGACGCGTTTGTTCGTTACTTGGCCGAACTCAACTACGCTATCGATAACGAGAACTACCAGATTGTCTACGGTATCGTAGATTCTGAAGATCGCATTGTTCGCGTACTGGCACGTCGAGCTGGGACGATCTTTATGGATGACCTTGGCCTTGACATCGAATTGATTGCAGACCAAGATATTGCCGCCGTGGCTCGTCGTCAGTTCATGCTTGAAGAGGACCTCGACATCTACATTGAGATGTCCGACGAAAACCAAGTGGCGCTTTACAACGAGCTGCTGGAGTTCTGTGGTCCGGAGAACATCAGCCACATCGAACACGTTATCTCCAACAATCACTATCCAGAGCTCGATCCGTTTATCCTGATGACCGCCATTGTTCGCCAATGGGCCATCAACCATGGGCCGGCTTATATCCCGGTCGCCTACATGGCCTCCGTACTTGCCAGCAGTCACGCGATCACTAATCGACTGTGGGCCGATAACAACAACAAACCCTCACCGGAAGTTGCCATGGCGTACAAGTACGCTGCTAAGCCGATTGCTGCGATGTGGGAAATGTTCAACATCGACTGGAATCTTCCTCGTTAATGGAGTCTTCAATGCAAGAGAAAATCAACGCAATCTTCACTCGTTTGCGTGAGCACGGTTCGATCGTAGAAACCGACCACATGGGTCTCTCTACAGTCAGTTATCAGCCGAGTAGCGAGAAAGTGATCCAGATTGCTGGCTGTCTTACCGAGCTCAAAGACTTCGGTCATGTTGAGATGGCTCACGATATGCCGTTCATCCGTGTCTACGCTTTCGTGTCTGAGGTAGCCCAAGCTAACATCGAGAAAATGTCCTGCTGGGTTGTCCGTCAACTGGGTTACGAAAGTCTGGCGACTGCCATGGAGAACGAGTCAGTCAACCACGATGAGGCGTCTTTCGAAGAAGCCTTAGCCGTGATCTGCGCACTAACCAAGGTCAACGCAGCAGGCCGTAACGACGACCTAATGGCGATGCGTGAGATGAGCTCTTCCGAGCTTGCCGACTTCGCCGTTCAGATTAACAAACCGTTCGATGACATCGACGTTGCTCGTGAGACGCTCCAGGGCGTGATCGACCGTCTTTGCTTGATCGATCTGACTGCTTACAGAGCTAGTTAAAAGAGGGAGCCTTCGGGCTCCTTCTTTTTTTGCCCTTTATGCATTTCCACTAAATCTCAGACCTATATTGCAAAAGGGAGTTAGATCCAATGGTGGACTAACAATCAGAAAAAGGAAACGGTTTATGAATAACACTATCACCTTCCCGGTTATGCACGAAGGTAAAACTATTGCAAACATTTTCCTGACTCGTCGGGAAGGTGTGATTGACTTGGAGTACAAGGCGTCTAAGAAGTGCAAGCTGCACAGCGACGACGTGTGGAATGCAGTAATGCACACCACCTGCACACAGAAATACATCGACGTTATCAAGGCGTTGGGTGTTAGTTCTGAGGACTTTACTCTTTACGGAGTACAGACTTTAAACAATGGTCGTTACGACTTTGGCAAGTATACCTTGCCTAACGAGGTTAAAATGGAATACACCAAAGTGTTGGGTAACGGCAAGCATGTCGCTGACATGGATGTCCGTAAGGTTGGCGCCGGTCTCGAGGTTTACTACCGCGAGGTGGCTGGCTGTGGTGAAGATCGTAACTCGATCATTCACGACGTCGTGATCTATCAATGCGACGCGGTGTTCAAGGATATCCTTGAACGCGAAAAAGTCAGCGTACTCAGTTACGAGTACATCGATTCAATGAGTAACGAGGAAGAGTGGAAACTCTGTGCGCGTTACTCTGCGCTGACTGAAGAAGAGATCTCGGCAATCCTGAAAGCCAATGCGCCGAAGGAAGAGCCGGTGGTTGAAGAAGAACCGACTACCAAGTCGGACTTCGAATCTCAGCTGGAGTTCGAGATCGAATACGGCCCCGAAGAGCCTGCTTCCAAACTTGGTTGGAAGTCCAAGGTACTGATCGGCCTGGCTGTCGTCGGCGCAGTTGCTGGTGTTGCGTACGCGCTCACCAAGAAGTAAGACATTCGGCCAGGAGGGACCCCTCCTGGCTTTATCCCCCAATTTGAAAGGAATACTATCATGTCAATCAAAACTCTGGTTACTGGTCTGGAAATGGTTAAGGTTAACGCGTTGAACAACGTGGTGGTTTCGTGGAAGCTGGTTAAAGAGGGTGATAACGTCGGTCTCTATATCAAAAACTCTGCGGTACTCGAGTGCCCCTACCTTGCCCACGCCAACACGACAGAAGAACGCGAAAGCCGTTATCAGGAGACTGTCGAAGCTTTCTTACAGACTCCGAACTGGTTGCAGGTAACTAAAGAACACGAACTGACCGACACCCTCCTCTGGCCGGTTAGTGAAGTTAAGTTCGAAAACGAGTACACACTCGTCATGTCCGCCAAGCGTTTAAACGCCACGACTGAAAAGTCTAGCTCCAAAGGTTGGCTGATCCCGATGGTCATTGTAGCGGCCGTAGTCGGTGTCGCTGGCGCCATCTGCTACTCCCAGAAGAAGTAAAAGAATGAGGGGGCTTCGGCTCCCCTTCTTTTTTTGTCTCGGATGTTATGAACAGTTTCGGAGAAAATAAAATGGCACCAAACCCTAGATACTCCAACTCCGTATTTAGCGGAGGTGGCAAGGAAGAGATAGCGGCACCAGATATCTACAAGGATACGATTCCAGCCGAAGGTACGTTGTCCAAGTTCAAGTCTATTTCGAACGAGAGTGTAGATAAGATCGGTAATATGTTCAAGGCGTCACGTTTCAACGCTACGGACCTAACCGACATGATCGACCTTAAGGGTGGAATCGGGTTAAACAAGGATGCGGCTTTACGTAAACTAGAGGGTGTTTCTAGCTACCGCTTCGATAGTCTTTCTGGTTTTGCCGAGAGCATCAAAGGCGATGCGATCGATATGCTGGGGAGTTTTGCTGGGGAAGAAAACGCTGGGATGTTTGACAGTGTTATGGATTCTGCTGGTAAGCTTTATCCTTTACTCTCTGGCGATGCGGATTCTGCTCGTGATCTATTTGGGATTATCGGTGACGTACTGGGCGGGGAGTGGGTCAATAAGTTCCCTGACTTTGCGGCTCAGGTGGGCTTCTTTGGTTCGTTGATCGAGAAAGCGATTGAGCTAGGTATTCCTGATGCAATCGACGATCTTTTCAGTAAAATCGAAGATGAAGAGATGCGAAAGGAGATGCTGATCTCGAATGCCGAGCGCGTAGCCCGCGCAGGGGACCTAGACACCCTCTACGAGATCAAGGGACTCATTGGGGCGGCAGACCTACACGCCAGGGTTCCGGAGCTCTGTAAGCTCTGTATGCAGGGTTACAGGATTCGTGACCCCAGAGCGAACCCTTCGCTACAAGAGATCTACGATAAGATGGTCAATCTCTTCAATGAGGTAGATCCAGGTTGGGATCGCACGACCCGTAACGGTCAAGTCATCGGTCGCTTACACTGCTTTGCAACAGCTAGTGAATCAACCAAGAAAGTCATGAGTTCGGTTGGCAACCACAAGGACATGATCATGATCGGTCCGTCTTATCCACCCAGCACACTCAAGTCGTTAGCAAAACGTGATTTCAAACGAGCCCTCGTTTAAGGGCATAAACAGAGAGGGTTGCCCCTCTCTGTTTTTTTTGTCCGTTTAAAGTCGGTCGGCACCCAACCACGCGGCACTCCACCACCGCCCCACTGTCGAGCCACCAAACGCACTTGCAAGGTGCGATGCAGTGAAGAACGCATGAGTGTTCGCGGTAATACGAGTGATGTTGCGGAAGAGTTTCGGGAACTGGTAGATCTGTGACGACAGTGTCATGCTCGAGAGCACTGACATGTAGTCACGGTAGGTAGAGTCTTCACCAAAGAGCTCTGCTGTGATGTCACCGATTGATTGCCAGCCCACGGATTGCGCCAAGGGCATGTGCATGATTGAGGAGAGATCCACTACAGAGAAGGTGACGTCAATACCCAAAGGCTTACCGTCACGGTTCCAACCAAGGTTACCCTCACCACGACTGATCGAGAGCGATTCAATCATCCCCAGACGAATCTGACAACGACCACGGCAGTAGCACTCACACAAGAAAGGACTGGTGTAAGAGTTCTGACCAGTAGACAGCGGCAGGGTTCCAGCCAGACACATCGCCAACGGGATCAACAGACACTGGAGGCGGGACTGATCGTTACCGTAAGGGCTACGCAGTTTCAACGTGAACTCTGCGCGCGGGAGTTGCGCAGTGGAGCTTTCCCAGTGTTTAGGGATATCCACAAACCCCGAACCATTGAGCGCAAGTAAGCCTGAAAGACCAACCGACTGCGCAATACCACTCACGACGTCACCAGCTGCTTTCATGAAGCTTCCGATTACCCCAGTGAGGTTACCGTCTGCCAATGAGAAGCGAGCATCGCGAGCTGTACCAGACGCCGAGTTAAAGGTTGACGCAATGTCTGACTCTTTAGTCGACGAGCTGAACGACTCGCTACTGGTGCCAGTGTAATCGGTCCGGAACGTAACGAACTGAGCACCGTCCTGTTCTTCTGCGAGCAAGTAATGCCAGGTCTTGTTTAAGAGTCCTTGGTCTTCGGGATAGAAACTACCCGCCTTCTGTGGCGCGCCATCTCCATCCTGCCCAAACGCCTCCGAACCACCAGTGGAAGCCGAGATCGTCGAGGAGAGCTGAGCAATAGCGTCCGGTGAAGAAAGATAACTACTATCGGTCGCTTCACCTTGGGCGTCGGCTTTCGCTTTGGACGGCAGTACGTCAACTTTACCTGGACCGGTAGAAAGATACTCGTTCACATACGTGTTGAGATCACGCGTGGGTCGAAGAACCAACGGCACGTTATCAAGGTCTTGAATTTTGCGATTCTTGTCCTCAAGCGACGTACCCTCCTCTTCCATAATCTCGGCGACTTTCTCGTTCCACAGTCGTTGCAGACGGTGAGCGCGAGTTGCCACAGCGTAGATGTCGATACCGCCATCGGTACGCATGATGTCAGGAAGGAGCTTATTGTATTCGTGGACTTGCTGTGGAGTCAGGTGCGTGTTTGAGAATACGCCGTGCTTAGACTGGTCGTACTTACTCTGCACAACGGCAGGGATCAGCGCTAAGTTCACGGCCAATTCGTTCACGATGCTACTTACTGCGTTCCAGTAAAGCGGCATGGCGGGCTTCAGGTAGTAGTACTTCGTTCTGGGCGTACCCATCATGAAGTTCAGTACCCGCGATGTCAGGATAGGTAGCTGAAGTGGGATACCGACTACGAAACCGATCAGGCGACCGACGCCATAGAAGAACCCGTTCGTTCTACCCTGACGAGCCATCAACGCCATGTCGGCATTGTAAAAGCTCGTGAAGAAAGAGAACATCGAGTTATACTCGGGCACACCGAAACGTAAGTTGACCAACTGCGCATTATCGTCGATGGCTTCGGAATAATAACGACCCATCCCCTTTGACGGGCCTTGACGATGTCGTTTGCGATCCGCAAAACGCGTAAACTGGGGTGGACAGTTAATCGCGTAGTTACCGCCCAACGTGGTATCAGTAAACTTACGCGACGCCTCGGTATAAGTACGACGGACCTGATCTCTCGCATCAATCGCACCTACCGGAAGTAGGAATGACTGTCGTAACCAGTCAGAGTCTTCATGGTTATTGAAAAGCATAAGCCGTCCTTTGACAAAAAGAAAAGGGGAGGCGAACCTCCCCTACCGTTAGCCAAGTCCCATCGAAATAGGAGACTTGCGATTATCACTACGCAGCTCTTTAGTGCCAGAACCTTTACTCTGTTTCCCGGTGGTCTGGGAGACATCCGCTCCCTGAGCAGAAGCGATCTGGGCTGTGAGTTCAAGAATCTTCAACAAGGTGTTGTCGATAGAACCCAGTTTCTCGAGCTGCCCATCTGCTACCGCTTTCACGGCACTATCTGTTTTAGCTCGTTCCTGAGTTCTGGCTTGCTGCGTTGCTTGAGCCTGAGCTCGCACCACTTGAGCCTCTTTCTCTGCCCGTTGTAACGTTCTATCCTCCGCAGACGGACCAGGCGCTGTAGGCGCAACTGGGGGAGCCGTGGGAGTGGGCGACATCGGAGCCACTGGAGCCTTCGGCGCCGGAGTGGGCGGGAGCGCGGCTTTCACCGCATCCATACCACCCTTAGCACTGGTTTCACCGCCTTCTACGACAGGAGCCTCGGTGGCCGGCGGAATGGTTGCCGGATCCTTAGGTGTTTCCTTAACCTCTACCGTTTTACCGGTATTAGTCATTTCCGCAGTGGCGATGTTGTACGCGCCAGTCTTCATCGTCATACGACGGTCAATCTCTGCCATCAACTCACGGACGGTACGCGGAGCACCGTTACCTTTGTTGTGGTAGAAGACCGACTTGTTCGCCGCAGCTGCTTTCGGGTTCAACCGAGCAGCGACGTCGTCTGGTGCGCCAGTCAGCACTTGTCGTGCTCCACCTGGACCAAGGAAGTGGGCCATGTAGAGATCGTTCGCATTTGGCTTACGCCCAATGCTCTTCGCAAGGAACTCGTAGTTCTCCCGGATATACTCAGCACCCAAGAGAGAGTTGGCTCTTGGATCGTTCTTAGGTGTGTTCGGCGCGATACCGTATTTACTACCGTACCGTTCAAGCATGTACTGCCAGGTCGAGTTGATGAACTGGAACAGACCGCCAGCTGAGGAGGTACCAGCTTTCGCCGAGATCTTGAAGTCCGATTCCACACCACACATCGTGGCCAACAGTCTCGGATCCACACCTACCATCTGCGCTACTTGTTGGAGTAACGGCCAGACGTTGTTAAAGCCATCACCTTTAGGGATCGGCAACGAGTTGATGTCGCCACCAGAGCCAGCGCCTGGGTGATCGTAACCTGCTGGAGGTGTGTAGCTAGCATCCTCAGGGTTGGTAGACCCCCCACCCCCGCCTCCACCATACGTACCTCCCGCACCCGGACCACCCGGACCGTAACCGGTCCCGCCTCCACCAAGAACAGCACCACCACCCGCAGGACGCATTGCGCCGTAACCAGTAGAGTTCTGCCCTTCGAGTTGACGTTTGGCAAAGCCAGGATCTTTACGCTGTTGGCTAGCGCGTGCTTCCTGGACCTCTTTCTCTTTAGTGCGATCTTTCAACGACTGGATTGCGACATCCGCACTCGACGAATCAAGGTTAGCGGGTTTGCCTGGGAATGGAGACGCGTCTACCGCCCAGATTGCAATGTCGCGACCCAATACAGTTGCAGTAGCACTCATGATTGCTTGAGCGATCTTCAACTGGTCAGCCGGACCGAGTACGCGCCAGGCGTTCTCAATGGTGGCTTTGTCGTTTACTTTCGTCATGGCTTCGTAAAGCGTCAACAGTACGGGAACGAAACGGTTCTTGAACCAGTACACCCATTGCTGTCGTTGCTTCGCGTTACTGATCGTGCACCCGAAAGACGCCGCGAACTTGTCGTAGCACTCGTTAGGATCTGCGTCCAACGAAACACCGCCGAACCACCCGGTTTTGATCTTCTCGAACATCTTCTGTTCAAGGCTAGTCAGTACCGAGACGTCCGATACTTCCAAGTTCACCAGACCATATGCCCGCATGCGGACAGACCCCAGAGGATCGATGGTCTTCGTATCAGCACCACCCCAAACAAAATTGCCTGCCTTCATGGCTTCGGTCTGACGCTTCTCAGCGACGGCTTCGTCGACCATGTTAACATCTGTTGGAGAGGACTTCTGACGACGATCTTTGATCTCAGGTGTCGCAGTACTACGAACGGTCCCATCGGCAGCCAGTACGGTACTACCTACGGTGCGTTCTTTGACTTGACCACCGCGCTTACCGAACTCTTTCTCAAGAGCAGCAAGGCGTTTACCGATCTCGTCGGTCATCGGAGTCAGTTTGCGGTTAGCATCGAAAGGATGGCTCACAATACCCAGTGCGGAACTTGGTACGTTAGCGATCGTGTTCTTGGCGATCGGCAGTTTAGCCTCATCCTTAACGGAGTCTTCAGTGATTACACCTTCGGAACTATCGAACTGTTCAATAGCTTTCCGGTGTGCCAGGTAAACCGGGATGAAGCGGTTCTTGAACCACATCATGAACTGAGCGACACCGTTGGGATTATCGGGACCAATTCCGACTTCACCTAAGATCTCACTCCACGGGATATCGCTGGCAAACTTAGGTTCCCCATCGATCACTTTTACGTGATCCTCGAGCTGGGCTTCCAGTTTACGGATCAGATCGATCGTGTCCTCATCGGACTCGTAGAAGCCGTACTGCGCCATACGCAGGTAACCGAGGTTCTTGAGACGCTCTTTCAGGTAACGATAGAGTTTGTAACCGCCATATGCTAGCGCAGCTACACCTACCACCGCCCAGGTAGCTGGGTTAGCCAAAAACGGCATCGCCGCAGTCGCCCAACCACCAACTGTAGTAGCGGCAGTAGCTAGGCCACCAGTGACGGCCGAAGCCCCCGCTGCCAGCGCTTCTCCGCCACCCATGAGTGCGGTACCACCCATAGCCAACCCACGACCCAACGCAGCACCACCACGGCCCAGGAGTCGGGCGCCACGTTTAAGTAGACCCCCTTTACCCTTAGGTCCACGACGACCACCGCCCTCACCACCCAACAGATCACCGGCGATGTCAGCGCCAGCCTCGAGGGCTTTGCGCTTTGCAAACATCTCCAGCAGAGAAGTAAAGCCGGTCTTAAGGATACCACCAATACTGGTGACCTTATCGACCATTGACTTCAGGTAAGCACCGGCTCCACCCACGAGCATGAGGAGTTTACCCCACATGGTCTTAGGCTTCTCTTCCTTCCCGCCTTTACCTTTAGCAGCCTTAGCTGCCGCGTCAGCTTCCTTCTTCTCCTTCCGTTTCTGTAATATCTCCTCCCATGAACCGTCACGAAGACCGTTTCCGGATTTGTCGAACTTACTGCGTTTGCGATTAGGCATACGCTCGTTCAGCAAATTGTAGATACCGACCAGAACTTCAGTTTGGGCGCCGTTACCAGTTCCACCTTCACCGTCGTCCTTCATCTTAAAGCCACGTTTAAGGAAACCTTTCAGACCCTTACCAAGATGACCCAGTCCACGAACAGGTGCCATAGCGAGATTACCTGCTATCTTAGCGCCTGCCCAAGCCTTTCTCGCAGCGAACTTAATACCGTTAGCTGCCAGGTCCTTAGCTTTCGTAAACCCTCGTCTGAGCAAGGATTTGATTGGGCGACCATATTTGTCAACCAGACCTTTAGCCATATCAGTCTTAGACAAAACGATGTTACCCGCTTTATCTAAAACATCGCCATCGATCTCGCTGACTTTTGTAATGATCTTCTGCGTGACTGCTGACCGATACTCACCGGCGCGTAACTTGTACGCCTCCAGCCTTGGACTAGCTTCACCTGCAACGTAAACGTCGAACCAGGTTTGGCTAAGCTTGTTGGCGGCTTTAGCAATCTTCGCGGAGATCGTCAAAGGCGAGAACGCAAGCTTGGTGTAAAGCGTTGCGCCCTTTGTTGCCTTGTCGAGCAACCACGAACCGATAGCCATCCCACGAAGCTTCACTTCCTTACCTACGGCATTGATCAGGCCTGTGTTGAAGTCGGCCTCTGTCAACACTTGGTTGCCAGTTTGGTCGGCCACAGGACCAGTGATGTCTTTAATCGATCGGACAAGTTTCCCTGACTTCACATCGGTGTAAAGACCTTCGAGCATCCCCTTGCGAGTTAACGCTGGGGTTTTCGAACCTTTGACGTAGACGTCGAAAGCTGAACCTCTTAGCTTATCTTTCGTCCAATTGAGGGCTTTACCGCCTGTGTTCCAGGCACCCTTCACAGTAGCTTTAGCAAGTCGAGCAGGAGCCCAAGAAAGATCCCAAGCGGCCTTGGCACCTCTCTTGGCCCATTTACCCGCGAAGCTCGCATGCCGACGGATGTCCCATAGCGAACGCTTCCCGCCTTCTTCTTCAGGTTCGTTATTGTTCCCGCCGGACCCGTCTCCTGCGGGGATTCCTTTCCCGATTTTATCTACGGTCAGCAAAAGCTGGCAAAGGATTTGGTTTGTCTCGTTGAGTCGTTCAACCGGGTTGATCTCTTGCAGAGCAGCGATCAACTTGTCGGTCTCAGTACTCACTACTCCTCTGAGGATCTCCGGATCAATTTCTTGCCGGTGTACCGCAGGAGCCTCACTGGAGACTCGAACAGGAGCAGGAGAGTCGAAACCAAAGCTACGCCGAGTAGGACGACGCCGAGTCTTCCTACCTGCCAGATTGCTTTGAACTCGTTCTTCATTATTAGCCTCATTTAAGTCAGCCAGTTGATCACTGTCTGCCTCACCGAGGTAACGCCACAGGAAGTCTACATCGACTACATCAGCAGTCCCTTCTTTTTTGAGCAAGCCCAGGTCGCGAAGGATCTCCCGCTGCCCGGCACTCGCATAACTACTCAGCGACTTACCTAGCTCTGGCGCCGAAGCTCGAATCTCGTTGAACCGCTCTACATCGCGACTGCGACGTTCAAGCTGCTCGGTAGTGCCTTCGAAATTACGAGCGACCCCATTCAGGGTCTCTTTAAGACGACGTTTAGTGCCGCCAATAACACCTTCGTCATCACCGGTGAAGTCGTAACCATTAGTACCACTTTCAGGTCCATCGGTCACGCCATACTGCGATGAGATGAAGGCCGCCAGTTCCTTGGCAACTTCAGGATCCGCCCCCTTGTACTTGGAAGCTTTCCCGTACGTTTTAGGGTCGAACCCGCCGCCGCCTTTACCTACGTCCATCACCAGAGTTTGGCGCAGCAGCGCTCGTGCCGCCGGTGACAACGCTTTGCCCTCATCGATGTTACTAATGAGGTCATCTATATCACGGTTAAACGCCTCACGATGTTTCCCTGCGATATTCCGCATTGCATCCTTCGCTGCGGTTTTCTTCTCTGTGAATCCGCCACGGTCGTAGTTATACACCACGAGGTCGGGCACTTCCCCAGTTCGGATGCCTTCACTTGATTGCAAGATACGACTCAAGAGTCCAGGGATGATCTCAGAGATCGCCCGATGGGCTCGACCGTCAAATGGGACCGGGTTATGGTCGTTGAGCATCGACACGTTGCCGATGTCCATCTTCTGGCCACTGTACTGGTTGATCGTACCTTTGATAGAATCTACCAAGAACGCAAATGGGTTATCCCACTCTGTCTCGGAAGATCCAAAGTCAGTGAGCATGGTACGCCAGTTGTTAGCGCCATACGACAGCTTGGCCCCGGTACGACGAACACCCTCGTTCTGGGCGTACTTCTTCCCAACCATCGAACCAAGTTTTTCACTGACCCCGGTAAGGGAAAAAAGTGCAGCCAGGCCACTGGCCTTGACTTCGTCACCTAACCGTTCGCGTTCTTCAGGAGAGAGGTCATCGACCATCCCTGCCTCGTCACCGATCTGTCTGGCACTTGCAGCAGCAGAGTTGAAGGTGGAAGACATCTCCTTCATCTTACCACGCGCTTTACCCATCAGGTTGGCTGAGAAGTTCCCAGCCCAGTCACCAAAGCCAGTACCATCAGCTACCTTACCGAAAAGACGTTGACGCATGAACTTCTTCGCGTCTTCGGTTAAGTTGATCTTCAGGTAATCAGGCAACCCGGTGTTCTTGGTAATATCAACCAAGTTCTTGAGGATTGACTGGTTAGACTCACGAGTGGTCTCCAACAGATCACGTTGGGCGAAGTACTGGAGATACTGGAGTTCTAACGACTTACGGTGGTACTTAGAAAGGATCTGATCCTGGTACCCAACCAAACGAGCGGTTGACTCCTGGATACCAGTCAGTACCGAAAGCTCGGTACGATGGCGGTTCGCTGCCTTTTTATCCAACAACATAGACTCGGCGGTTTGCTGTTCGGCAATCGCTTCATCCTGTTGGGCTTTGGCATCAAAGATCTCAGTCAGGCTGCTAGAGAGTTCTTCTCTGTCAGCTTGTGCTTTTGAGTACCGGGCGTACTCGTCGCTGTCCTCGGACCAGCTAGCTAACTTTGCAGCCAGCTTTTTGGGGAGAATAGTTTCGACTTTTGGCAGCAGCGCCTTGGTCGCTTTCTTGAAATCCCGGATGCCTGGGGCGATTTCGCCCATGGCTTCATTGTATAGACTGCGTGCATTCTCCTGAGCGGAGTCAGCAAGGTCGAACGCTTCCAGGTAGCCTTTTGGGAGCGCACCACGTACTGCATCGCGCAATACTTGTTTATCTGTGACGATTTGTTTGGCGGCTGAAACAGCTATCCCCGTAGCTCTCGTTACGGGCGTCCTGTCGTTCTTCGGGCTGTCTACCCCGAAATCGCCGTCATCAAAACCAAACGAATCGAAATCGTCAAAATCGAATTCGTCAAAGTTGTGAGTCTTCTTGACCATAGCGAGACCTGTAATAAAATTAGTGGTAACTGTTCATACTTTTAGCAAGAGAGGTCTATGATGAGCCAGCGTGCTCCGTTTAACCTCAAGATTCTGAAGCTCACTCCTCAGCGGTTAGAAGCCGTTCGAGCGGTAACTAGCCTCGATATCTTCGACGGTATGTCCTCGAACTTTCATGAGGACGGTTTATTCTCTGTTGCCACGTTTGGCCGAGTGGGTTCGGACGATCGAGATCGTCGGTTTGGTTTTATCGATATCAAAACCGATATCTTCCACCCGCTTGTACACAAACGTATCATCCAACTCAAGCAGTTCTACGAGAAAGTCATGAACGGTCGCGAGTACGCTCGCTACGATGACGACAAACGTGAACTGGTTCAATGTCAGCCTGATGAAGATGGTGCTGGAACCGGTTATGGTTTCTTTTGTACCTGGTGGCCTCGTATTGAGTTTCACAAGAACAAGAGTCTCTCTAGAAACCTGCGTGTAGATTTCATCGAGAAATACCGCACCAGCGCAATGACTGACAAAATTCTCGTTATGCCGGCTGGTTTGCGTGACGTTGAAATTGATGATCAAGGACGTCACAAGACAGACGAGATCAACGAACCTTACGGTAAGCTGATTGCGGTGTCTAACACGCTGAGTAACGCATCGAGCATGGAGAACTCCTCCTTCCTCGATGGTCCACGCCTCTCGTTGCAGCGTAGTTTTGGTGTCATCTACGATCTCGTCGATCAACGACTCTACGGTAAGAAAGGTTTCATCCAGGCGAAGTACGGAAGCCGCGCAATCTTCAACGGTACCCGAAACGTTATCACGTCAATGGACACGTCTACCGAACTCTTCGGTGGTCCACGGACGATGCAGATCTATCACACTCAGATCGGTCTGTACCAAACCGTTAAGGGTTGTTTACCCGTTGCTTGTCATAAGCTAGCATCCGGCTGGTTGTCGCATGTGTTCGGCGCAGGTGATTCCAACGCTCTGCTGGTTAACCCTAAAACAATGAAGCCTGAGTATGTCTCTGTTTCCGTTGACGTACTCGACCGTTGGACCTCGGTAGAAGGTCTTGAAAAGGTTATCAGTTCGTTTGGTGAAATACATCGCAGACAGGCTACAATCGATATCGAAGGATATTGGTTGGGGCTAGTTTATGCCGACGAGAAATATTTCAAGGTCTTTAACGACATTGACGAACTGCCGGAAGGATTCGATCGCAAGAATGTGTTCCCGCTAAACCTCACTACGCTGCTTTATTTAAGCGGCTATCGTGAGTGGTACACGCTGCCAATTTTCGTTACTCGTTTCCCAGTTACTGGTGTAGGGTCGATGTACCCTAACCTGGTCTATACCCGCACAACCATGAAAGCTCGTCCGCTGGAAGAGCTAGGTCACGACTGGGAGCCTCTCGGTGAGGACTATGTCGCGCGGGAATTCCCTGACCAGGCACTTGACGCTGTGTTTATGGATTCGATGTCACCGCATCCAGCCTACCTTGTTGGCTTGGGTGCTGACTTCGATGGCGATACCAGCTCTGGCGATATCGTGTACACGAAGGAAGCGCGTGAGAGCACTTACAAGTACCTGTTCTCTCGAGCAAGTCTTGTTAACCCATCAGGTGAGCTCTACACTCCTGCGGACAACGACATTCTGGCATTGGTACTTAACAATCTCCTGAGCGACGTGCCCAATGATTAAATACGTTGATTTTTATCGGCGCTTTGGTGTTCGTAAAGAGAGCGCTCTAAAGGCATTCTCCTACCCGGACACTAAAACGTTCGAACTGCCTCGCGGTAGCGTTTACCATGCGTTACCGATGGCAGCTACAGATAAGTCTGTTGACCCCAACGATCTGATGATTGCGACGCATCAAGGCGACATGTACTGCGTGCATGTGTCTGAGCTGAAGACGTCAGAAGGTACTCCGACTAAGCTTCCAATCAACTCCGTCAGCATCATTCGTCAGTTGGAGAAGCAGAACCGGAAGCTGCGCCGGGTTCGTCAGATGTCGGTTGTGAAGAACAACCAACGTGCTCTGTTGATCTACAACTACGCACTACTTCAACATCTCTACCGTTATCGGGTTAACTTCCTGAACCCGTATCAGCGTTGGTACAACACCAACGCTACGATGTGGGAGACTATCTCTGAGGTAGCCGCTGAGGGCGACCACCAGCACTTTGTGCGTATCGACATCCCGCTGACCATTCCTTCTATTGCCTACCTTAATAAGGCGGCAAACAACATCACTCGAGACGTACTGGGTATCTTCAATACGCCTCAGCTGATGCAGTTGTTGGATCTTTGGAAGTGGGCTGGCGGGAAAGACTGCGCGATGTCTCGTTTGGACCCGTCTGTTCGTGAGCGCGTTAACCTGGTCTTCATTGACGGGAACCACGTTGGCGTAATCAACCTGTTCAAGTTGGCCGAGTGGCGTGGCGTTAACGACAAGCCGTTGGGTAACGATGAGGTTGAAGACGAACAGTTCATTCGTGAACTGGAAGCCCGGTACCGCCGTGGTATCAATGAAGGCTCTGCAAGCGATGCTGGTAAAACCGACCATAAAGGCGGTCTGAACCTTTTCCAGCGTAAGCTGCTGTTCTTCATGGTACGCCTGGCTCAACTGCGTAGCGTTAACGCCGCAGAAGTAGGCGAAGGTGCACAGAGCGATGCTGACGCGCAGAAGGCGGTTGACGAAGCGCAGAACTCGACCAGTGGCGGGCTGATTGAAAACCTCTTTAGCGACGAACGCGAAGAAGAGGAAGAGGACCTCGACGAGCCTGAAGTCGATCCGGTTGACGTAGCTCTCCAGACTACCGCTCCAGGTGAGCGTAGTGCTCCACAGAGCATGGATAGTACGCCAGTCGAACAACCGAAAGAGACGCTCTTCCAGGAACCCACTGACGACGATCTGATGAACGATTCGTTGTTTGAAGTGGCCGCTCCTGAGATCGTTGACTTGGACGAGGACACTTCGCAGTCTGCCGACATCAACGTACTGGCAGCGCCCGAGGTAGGCGTGCTGGCTCGAGCCCAGCAACTGGCTGACCGTGGTCTGCTCAGCGTAGCTGAGGTACGGCGCTTTGAAAAGCTTGCGGTGAAGTACAAGGAGATCCCTAACCCCTACGGCGAGGGCACGTTGGAACAGCTGGCTACTATCACGCCAGAGATGCTCACGATCGATAAGGAGAAAACCAGACTGGCTGACATTCCGGGTATTGACGATAAGTCGATGCTTGAGTCTAGCTTGATGGTCTTCGACTCCAAGTACATCAAAGAAGTACTGCATCGCGATATCGCACAAGCTGTACTCTCTTTGCAGCGGGTTGGTGTTGCAGTAACTGACTACCAGGTAGACCGTGTTATTGATGCCGTCAACAAGTACGACATCGTAACCGTTAAGCTGGTGCCGGTATCTGGTGCGCCAAGTACCATGCGCTTTACTGTGCCGGTTCTCGAAGAAGATGGTTCTTGGACTGCCGATGGTGCGCGTTACATGCTCCGTAAACAGCGTGGCGATCCCCCTATCCACAAAGTCGCTCCTGACCGCGTGGCATTGACCTCTTACGACTCCAAGTTGTTTGTGAAGCGCAGTGATAAGGTGGTCAACGACTACGACACTTGGTTACAAGACCGGATCATTGCGGCGATGCAAGGTGGTAGTGGGTCTGTACTTGCAATCAACTATCGCTCCGGTGGCGGGAAAGGTCCTGACCTCAAACTCCCACGACTGTATACCGGTTTGGGTAAACGTTTCACGACCATCCGCACTCCCAACTGGGAACTTGCGTTTGAGTGGGACAAGCTCGAAGCGAACTACGGTAAGGATGTCGTGGCCTTCCTAACTAAGCAGCGTTTGGTGCCGTTTGCTAAGGGTGGTAACACCATCTTGGCTATGGACGATGCTGGAGCCATCTACGGGCTCGAAGGACGCAAGCTGAGCAGCTTTGGCGACATCGGTATGCTCTTTGACATCGACATCACCAGAGCGCCGCTGGAAGTGGTTGAGATGAAGGTCGCCGGTAAGCCGGTGCCAGTAGGTGTTGCGCTTTGCTACCTGCTCGGTATGGACCGGGTGTTGTCGGACATCAAGTGCGTTCCTCGTCGTGTACCAAAAGGTACTCGCCTGCAACTGGAGCGTGATGAGTTTGCGATTCGTTTCTTCGATGAGTCGCTGGTGTTCTCAAAGCAAGACCGAATGGCTTCACTGCTGTTCTCTGGTTTCCACCAGTTTGCTCGGAACATTGCAAGCTACCCTGTCGCCGAATTTGATAAGCAGGACGTTTACCTGAATGCTATCGAAGGGCGTGGTCTGGGGATGCGGCAACTCAATGCGTTGACTGACCACAAGCTGTTCTTTATTGATCCGATCACTCTGGGTCTTTTGAAGGACATGGGTGAACCAACTGACTTCGTTGGTCTACTCTATCGCTCCACTGAACTCCTGCTTCACGATAACGTCCCTGAGGTCGATGATCGTTACAAGGGTTACGAGCGGATTGCGGCGGCTGTTTACCGTGAGGTATCCAAAGCAGCCAAGCTCTATCGTCGTCGTCCATTGACCGCAAAAGCGTCTGTGGAGATGAACCCCAGTGCGGTATGGATGGCAATCCAAACCGACCCAGCAAAAGCAATGATCGAAGACGCCAACCCAATCAACTACCTCAAGGAACAGGAGGCTGTAACCTTTGGCGGTACGGGTGGTCGTTCTAGTCGGGTAATGGTGCGCAGTACTCGCCGTTATAACCCGCGTGACTTTGGTGTGATTTCAGAAGCAACGAAGGACTCGTCTGACGTAGCTATCTCTACTTACTTCACAGCCAACCCGCAGCTCAACAGTCTGCGCGGGACGATCAATCAGTCTAGCATGGAAGACTTCGAGATGACGACGGCAATTTCGACGTCCGCTCTTTGTGCGCCTGCTGCACTGAACGATGACCCTAAACGGGTAAACTTTATCAACATCCAGAACTCATCTACCGTAGCATCGGTAGGTAACCAATCAATGCCTCTGCGCACTGGTTACGAGTCTGTGATTGCTCACCGGGTAGGGAAGCTTTACGCGTTCTCTTCTCAGCAGGCTGGTAAGGTTGTCGAGGTCACTAAGCGACACATTGCAGTTGAGTACGAAGACGGTACTCGTGATACCTGTGAACTTGGTCGTCGGTTTGGCGTCGTAGCTGGTACGACTGTACCGCACGAAATCAAGACTGACCTGCGTGCGGGAGATACCTTCCAGCGCACCGAGATCTTGGCGTGGAACACCGGCTTCTATATGCGGGACCGTTTCAACCCAAGACAGGTATTGGCTAAAACAGGTACGCTGATCAAGGTAGCGATCGTTGACTCGACCGATACCCACGAAGACTCCTGCGCGATCTCTGAAAGAATGGCGAGCTTGCTTGCTACCGATATGACTGATATTAAAACCATCACTCTGCGGTTCGAACAGAAGATTGCGAATCTCGTGAAGATCGGTGACCACGTCGAAGCCGACACAATTTTATGTGTTATCGAAGATCCGCTCACGGCCAACGCTGGGTTGTTCGACGATCTGTCCGAAGACACTCTGCGCATGCTTTCTGCGAACACGCCGAAGGCCGGTGGCGATGGGGTGGTGGAAAACATCGAGGTCTTCTATCGTGGTGACAAGGACGATATGTCTGAGTCCATGAGAGAGGTGGCTGACTACTACGACGCTGAGCGCCGTAAGTTGGTTCGTGCCTTGAAACAAGAAGCCAGCGTGACGGGTGAGGTTTTTGATCGAGTGCGCATCGGCGGGAATGTGTTGGAATACGACACCTTTGCTGCGCGCATTTACATGACTCACCGACTCCCGATGGGTGTGGGCGATAAACTCGTCTTCGCCAGTCAGATGAAGTCGGTTGTTGGTCGTACCTTCCACGGGCGCCATGAGACCGAGAGCGGTATTCCGTTCGACGCTCAGTTCTCCAACTTCTCGTTCTTTAACCGTATCGCAGAGTCTCCGTACAAATGGGGTACTACGAACTCGTTACTGCTTTTCGGGTCCAAACAAGCTGCGGCCATCTACCGAGGTAAAAGATGAATAAACAGGAACAAATGACGCAAACCGTCAACACGTTTGCCAACATGATTACCCTGATCGCCGGTGTGGCGGTCAAGGTAGGTGGCGACGCCATGGCTGAATCGAAAGATGCCACCGATAACATCGATGAGCTGATCGGTTCCAAGATCCAAAAGAAACTGGCGCCGTACGGCGAATAAGGAGTGTAGGCGATGTTAAAGCACAATGCCCTTCATGTGGCCGATCGTTTGACCACCATGCTGGCTGACCGTGGTTTCGCCCTTGCCCCCACCAACGGTGGGGTCATTGACAACCTGGTGGACGCTGCACGTCCTATCCTGAGTCTGGACTTCTATGCTACTCCCGTCTCTGACGTAGGTACTGTGGCACAGGTTGTCCCGGTTAACGTACTGGCGCAAACTTCCATGGAAAAGGATCCGACTGGCGAATATCGCCACGGCCGTGTCCTGGAAGAAACCCTGTTCGTGGTATCCAACGCTATCCGCGCCGACCACGACTTCGCTCGTAACCGCGTGAACCCGGTTATCCGTGGGATCGTGGAAGCGGTAGAGAAGTCCGAACAGGATCGTGCTGGTGAAGGTAACCTGCGTCCTGACGTAGCGCCTTACTACTACGCTGACCTGTGGGAAAACACCAGCTTTGTTAGCATGATCAACCGTTATGCTGACACGCCGGTCACCAAGGCTTACGTAGCCAACCCGATCCCGATGCCGGAAGGTAGCGAGCTGATGGAACTGGTGAAAACCGGTGCCGCTAGCGTCGATGCTGACATCGAAGCGATGCTGGAAAGTCGTGGTGAGGAGTACGTTGCGCGTGTTTATCGCGCCGTGTTCGAGAACGACTCCGTCCAAACTGCTGACCTGGAACTGCGTGGTAACTCTTTCGAAGATGGCTGGTTCTTCAGTAACAGCCGTATCTCGATCGATGCCGTTATCATCGCTCACCTGATCGCCAAAGCACTGGTCAAGCGCGAGCCACCGGAGAACTACACCAAGTCCAAGTACAGCGAAGCCGTTTCGTCTGTCATGGGTGCATCCGGTCAACGTCTGTATCGCGCCATCAAGCAGCGTGAGCAAGACGCGAAGAACCGTCAACTGGTTCTGGCTTACGGTTACAACATGGTTGACTCTCCGCTGGGTGGCCGTCCTCGTTTCGTTTCTCCGTACGGCGGTTTCATCGTCGTCAACGGTGACGTTTACAACGAGTACCTCGAGAAGGGTGGCTCTCCCGAAGCACTGATGGGCGCGGCTGGTCTGAACCAACCTCGTCACATGGACGAGATCCTGGCTCGTAACGAAGAACTGCTTCAGGCATACAAACGCCGTGAAGCCATCGTTCAAGAACAGCTGTCAGCTGGTCGCTTTGCACGTGTTGTGGAGATGGTGCGCACTGAAGTGTTCCGTTTCCTGAACAGCATGGAAGAATCTGAAATGGTTCGTTCCCGCGAAGAGTACGCCAAGGCTATTCGTGACGAGCTGGCGACTTTCCGGACCAATGACATCGAATCCCTGTGGTACTTTGTCCGTCGTCTGATCTGTCGTGTGTTCTTCCCGCACACCAACGCCCTGCGTTGCCTGACCAAGATCGATGACGTTGCTACCCGGATGCCGGATGCTGATGTCAAGATCGCCACCTTCCACGCTACCATCGAAATGCTGGTAGATTGGGTGTTCGAGCAGGTTGAAGTTACCAAGCTGGCTGCCCAGTAAACAGAGCGGGCTCCTTAGGGGGCCCGTTTCTTTTCGGAGTTATCATGTTCATCGAATCACTTACTCGAAATCCAGCCGTCATCAACAACGACTGGGTAGAAACACCCGACGGTAAGATCATGACCAAGGCTGGGTGCAAGATTTATGTCCCAGCAAGATGGACGGAGCAACGACTGGCGTTCATTGGTAACGAAACAGTAATCCTGGGGTACTTCGCGATTGTTATCGGGAAGGCTTATGGTGTCTGTAATCTTTGCACGATGGTTCAGATCGCACCGGGCTCTACCCGACAAGTTTCAATCGGTGGTTACAACTACTACGAGTTCAGCTTTGACCCTGGCACAACGGTGGTTAAGAACGTCAACTGCGTTATGGACGACACCCTCCCGTATCAGATGTACCGTGAGTTCATCGAGATGGGTAAGGTTCCACCGTATCTGGCTTACAGTGACGTCTGCAACCTCTTTGAGTCTTGCATCGAAGTATGTGGTGTGACCCTGGGCGCTAACGAAGCAGTGCTGTCTGCGATTGCTTCTAGCATCTTTAAGGATCCGGATGACTTGAGTCGTAGTTTCGCTTTCAAGATCGATTCGATCAAAAGCGAGTTACTCGTGAATTCGGTAATCGTTCCATTCCGTGACGTCCAGTACGGCGCAACCAACACCACGGCAAAACTGATGGGTTCCTTTAGTGACCTGGCGGTAACCGGTGCGTTGGTGAACCCCTCAGAACGTAACGAGAAATTTGAGGACCTGCTGCGATAATGGCTACTAAAGCAGAATTCAAGAAGTCTCTTGAACTGCTCTCGCCAAAAGTAACTCGTTACATGAAGCCCGTCACCAAGGACGAGATTCCCACTAAAACACTCTACCACGTCTCCACCAATGACAGTATCCCTGTGTTCATTCCGCAGGTGTCTAGTCGGACCACCGACAACGAAGACGTACGAGTTCCACGTATCTGTGTGGCCGCTGATCTGATTAGCTGCCTGGTTGGATACGGCGCGATGTGGAACGATTACTACGACGATAAGAGCAAAGGTGACTGGACCATCTACGAGTTCGATTTTGAATTCGCAGTCCTACCCTCAGAGAAGCTTCTTCCGGACCAAAAGCGCACCAACGAATACTGGCTGATTACCCACAGTAAAGAGACTCGCGAGTTTAAGCCCAAGACCATCGGTTCGCTTAAACTTGTTGGTTACTCGAGCATGTCGCTGCGGAAGGATTGGCAGTATGTCCTGGGGTTTATCGTGGACTCCAAAGTTCCCGTATGGATTAACGAGGAGACAGAACTACCGGCAGGTCAACACTTCTTCAGTGTTGAAGGTTGGCGTTCTATCGTTGATTACGAGAAGCTCAAGTTCACCCACAGGCCGTTGGACCCAGAAACCTATGAGAAGCTCCTCGCGGGGCGTATCAACTTCCTACCCCAGCTTGTCCCTGGGTCTTCCCAATGGTAGAGGGTCTCAATGAGTAACGCTCATCTCGTATGTACCGCTTTGGTTGGCACCAACAAAGTCGGCGAATTGAAACCGGATGCCGATGGTTACTACACCGTCATCCTTGGTGCCTTGGATTCCTTTAACTCAGCTGGTGCCTATTACCCCATGAATGGCGCTGAAGCTGTGTTTGCGGAGTCTTCAAGCCTGCAACGTCGCGTACGCACAGGTAACTGTCGTGGCGAGTACGGTCACCCTCAACGCGCTCCAGGCCAATCGATTCAGGAACACATGGCGCGCTGTATGCGCATTCATGAACCCAACATCGCGTTCCATGTCTCCGAAGTTTGGCTGGATAAAACTAGCGTGAAAGGTCCGGATGGCAAAGCCTTGGTCGCTGTCATGGGTAAGATTCGTCCGTGTGGTCCTATGGGTCATGTGCTCGAAGCTCAACTCAAGAACCCGAAAGAGAACGTCTGTTTCTCCGTACGGGCTCTGACAGTCGACACCATTGTTGCTGGTATTATCCAGAAGGTGATCAAGCAGATCATTGGCTGGGACTACGTCAACGAGCCTGGCATTGCTGTCGCCACCAAGTACCACAACCCTGCGCTGGAATCCTACTGTGACGACATCGTCATCACTGAAGAGATGCTGGTTACCCAACCGGGTGGTAGTGGTGCACCTGGCGTTTCGTTTGAGCACTCTGTGCTTTCCCTGGAAGAGGTTCGCAGCGCTATCGCTGTACCTACCTCCAAGGTTGGCACTAAGCGCCCGCCGAGCGCTGGCTGGAACTAATAAAAGGACGGGGGCTTCGGCTCCCGTCTCTTTTTACCCATTTCAAAAAATCTGAAGGACTATATTACCCTATTGCTAATTCTAGTAGGGAATGTAAAAGTTTACGTTTGCTACTGTAACTGTGAAGAAACCACGGGTTTCACAATCAAACTCAATTAAAACGTAACAAGGAAAACAGTCATGTCCGACGTTAAAGAAGTAAAACTGAATGCCGCCGTTGTTGCTATGGCTTCCCGTATCAAGCCGCACCTGACCCTGGGCGACACCGGTACCTTCAAGGCCGACAAGGAAGTACTGGCTGCCAGCTGCGAGGGTACTGACGTTACCCCCGAGATGGTTGCTCTGGTAAACGATCACATCACCACCCTGGTGAGCGCGGGCACTCTGGCTGTTGGTGAACTGGCTGAGCAAGCCTTCGCTGGCAAAGAGAACCGTCCGGAGCGTCTGACCGGTGAAATGGTTCTGAACAAAGGCCTGAGCCTGGGTGTGTCCATCGCCTTCTCCAAAGAAGTTCCGAACATGGATCGTGAAAACCCTGGCTTCAAAACCGTCTACGGTGCCACCTCTGCCAAACTGACCTTCGTTGGCACCAAGAACCGTGGCGACTTCAAGCACGTTCGCGCGCACATCGCCAAGAACATTGGCGCCCTGGCTGCCGAGTAATCAACTACTCTGAACAACGAAAGGGGCCTTCGGGCTCCTTTCTTTTTTGACAAGGAACGATAATGAGTCTGGAAAAGAACGCCGAAGCCCTACTGAAGAAAGCACTCTGGACCACCACCCTGACAGAAGATCAACTGGCCGCTGCGCGTCTTATCGCACTACCTGTAAGTCAAGGTGTACGGGATCCCGATAAGGTATATAACCTTTACCATGCCCGCGCTCAGGTTATCCCCAAGCATCGTCCGATGCAGAAGCGGAAGGTCGTTGATCTTTACAAGGTTTTGATTCTGTCGGAGAACCGGCCTATCCTGAATCATCTCGTCGCAACAAGTTAAAAACGTAACACAGCCCGTGACCCTGGTGGTCACGGGTTTTATGCAACAGTAAAAGGAACACGTCATGTTTAAGAAGCGAATTGTCAAGAAAGTAGTGTATCGTAAATGCTGCGTTCGTTGTGGCTGGTTCGAGAAAAGAAGTCCGTTGCAACCCCACAAAGACAGCTGCCCGGAATGCCGTGGCGAACTGCTGTTCCAAAAGGGTGTTGTCACTATTCAAACTAACGCTTTGTTTTTCTGGCGGGAGTTGGAGTTTAAAGAGATAAAGGACGCTAACCCTGATCACTGGAAGGTACCACCGGTATGGCTAGCATAGAGGTTTGGACAGTACAGATGGCTCAGTGGCGCCGAGCCAAGGAGTTGGGGATAGAGCTCATCGACACCACAGTCAAAAGTGGTGACGCTGTATTCGCTCCGACTTGGGAAATGGTCATGGAGATCAAGAACGCCACCCCAGAGACTCGTGAGGAGGCCGAACGGCTTTACACGAGGCGTTACCACATCGCCATGCAGAACAGCTGGAAACAGCATCCTGGACATTGGTTACAGTTACTCTCCAAAGAGAGGATTGCTGTGGCCTGCTATTGTAAGCCTGGGGTGTTTTGTCACAGACATCTGCTGCTAGGTTATCTCGAGAAGGTTGCTATCAAAGCAGGTATTGAGTTCATCAACAAAGGAGAGCTGTAGTGTTACACCTTAAACCAGAGAACGATGGTGTTGACCACATCAACATCTATTCGAAGGGGTTGACTGAACTTGGCCGTATGCTGACCAACTTCTATCGTTACCGTATCGACATTCCTGAGGCTGGCAGTTTCTATAGCCTCGAAGGGTTTTGGTACTGGCTGTTCTGTAACAACATCATCGCTTACCACCAGTCACAGGGCCTCTACTTCACTCTCGACAAAGAGATCCTGTCTGGGATAGACGGCCTCAGATACCAGAGTGGTTTCCACGCCAAAGCGGCGGGACGTGATCTGGTGAAGCGGTTGCCAGAGAGTCCTTGGACGGAACCCACTGAGGAGTTCAAGGTGGCTTTCGTAGAAGCGCTGAAAATAAAGATTCACACGATCCCTGGATTGGGACAAGCTTTCATTGAGAGCTACCCCAAGCCTTTGCTTCACTATTACGTTTACGGTAGAGATTCTGCTCGGCCGAACATAAAGGTTCCTGCCAGTGGCGAATGGCTCTGTAAGGTCCTTACGGACTACCGTGAAGAACTGGTTAACAAAAGACCATAAGGAATTGTCATGAAGAAGATATTCGAAAGCCCCGTTAAGTTTCTTAGCGTGGGCGGGACCACTAATGAGCTAGCTGGTGTGTTGCGCGGTTACGACGACACTAACGTAGGCTGCGTCCGCATTGAGATGACCATCAATGAAGACCAGGCGTTCTGGGACTCACTCTCTCCGGCACTGAAGGCTGCGCTGGTTAAGGAGGCCATGAGTAGTGAGAGCGTGATAAACGTGTTGGCTGAAAACAACCTACTGCACCTCGTAGGTAAGGTCGACCACGTCGACGGTAACACCTACAGCGTTGGTCTTTTCATAGACCGCGCTAAAAACGCACAGGAAGCAGCACAAGACGCTTGGGGCGTACCAGAGTGGGGTTGTATCATCGGGGGCGTTCTGGTCGCCTGTGGCGCGTTGTACGCTGTCACAGCGAAGCTTCGTAGCTAATAGATCGAGTGGGCGTTGTCCCACTCTTTCTTTTTTGTCCTAAATGCATCTCGATAGAATCTCAGACCTATATAGCTTAGGTGAATTAGAACCAATGGTGGTTCTAATGACCAGTGAAAGGAACGTTAAAAATGACTTTTTACGAAAACGTAGTTGCATGGCTCCAGACCAACCTGAATCAAACCATCGACAATCAAGAGTTCTACTCTCAGCTAGACCGGTTTGGTATCGTAGGAATCAGCGGCCCGGCGGCCAAGCTGACCGAGGAAATGTTCCACAAGCTTTCTAGAGCTTCCCTGGAATTTGGTGCAGAAGGTAAGTGGGAATACGTCTTAGCACCGGACGGCCTGGAGGTTGTCTATGCTTACACACCTCACACCGCTCAGGCGTTGGCACAAGAAGAGATGGATATGTACATGCAGAAGATGGGTTATCCCGATCTGGTCAAAAAGTACGATCTGTCTACCGACCCCAACAAATGCTCCAAGATGCCTCACGAACACGCATTGATCTTTGTGGTCGCTGGCACAATGTTGGAGAACCGTTTCAGCTGCTACGAAGAAGCTGTTGAGATGATTCACTTTTCGATCCCTCAGGTTCCTGAGTTCGTTATCGATGGCGAGAAGCTCGACAACGAGGCCGCACGTAAAGTAATGGTCGACGCCTATCGTCTGGCCTTCGCATCAATCAACTAATCCATAGGAGCCTTCGGGCTCCTTTTTTAACGAGAAAAAGGAAACGAACCATGAACAACATGATCAAAGATATCCCGGCAAACATCGACGCTTTCTACATGTGCCCGGTTAATGAAATTGAGTACATCATCAAGGCCGTAGTTGATGGTGAGGTTATGAACATCTCCGATAACTGTGGACTCGACCACGAGTGGCCACTCAGTTTCGACCTGGACGGGAAGCCTGAAAGCACCATCCGTTTTGACGGCGAAGGCCGGGCTGTCTGCTTTGGTGAGGACGAAGTAGAGAAAGAACTGTACCTGATTCGTAAAGATGGTACTAACCTCTGCCGTGCTATGTTCGTAGAGGATCTTGCTACCAAAGAGGATCTTCGCGAAGACATCGGACTGTTCCTCGAAATGGATTCGTGGGAACGTGACCACTTCTTGGAGTGGCTCTGTGCTCAGGAAGAAGTTAAGACCGAACACGGTGGTCGGTTCGCCGTCTTTAACAAAGACGACTTACTGCGCTGGGTTGAACTCTACTTCCGTCGTGATGTCACAGTTCTCGCAGACTTCGTGCTGGAGAATCTTGCTGCCGTAGAGATGGACATACATCTCCAGTCACCGCGTCCAGACGAGTTCAAGGAGTTCTCCGCAAACCACGCGCTGGTACCGGTGGAGCGCCAGAGCAAGTTCGTTGGCGTGAAAGGCGATACCCTGGTGATCTTCAACGGCCGTACTTGGAAAATCATTTACGTTTACTAATCAGGCCGTCGAAAGACGGCATAAAAGAAGGAGCCTTGCGGCCCCTTCTTTTTTTGCCTCGCGGCTACTTTTACACCTTGACGTAGGTGTTGGACGCTTCTTCGATCTGCTCGGTATAACCGTTCTCGGCGCGCTTGACGTCCGCGTCGATGTCGTCCACGAAGGCCGGTGCATGCAGCGGGTTAGCGTTAGCCAGGTTCAGGCTATCCAGGATCTTCTGGGCGTACTCGTTGACACCAACACCGTACTGCGTTACCGCAGAGAAGGTGACTTGGATTTCGTTGAGTTCGCCACCGGCAGTCAGGTCACGAGAACCTTCGATCGGGCCGGAGGTGTTCGGCATCATGTTGGTCGACAGCCAGGCTTCAACCACACGGGTGTGGCTGGGGTCCGGTTCGATGAACAACACGGTGGCGCCACGGTAGGACGGCAGTACGTCAATGCGGTCGGTCAGACCACGGGTGACGACCATGGGGATCTTGTTGTTCGGATCGCCCATCAGGTTCAAGATCCAACCTTGCAGCAGGTGCTTGAACGGCTTGCCGTATTTCTCAGGCCAGGTGAAGGCCGGCTCGGAACGTTCACGAGTAACGTTAGAGACGTCCTGTTGCATTTCGCCAGCACCACCGATCGGGGTCTCTTGCCATTCCACGTTGAGAGTGGAACGCAGGCCTTCGATACGAGTGGGGTGACGCTCGATCATCGCCTTCAGACCAGCGATCCAGGCGTCGGGATCCGGCAGGTCCTTGAACCCGCGCGGAGCCTGAACCAGAATGGCGATCAGGTTAGGGCGAACGTAGTTAGCGTTCGAGTTAACCAGCGTGTAGTCAGGGGCGTACCCCTGCATACCGCCAGCCGCGATATCAACCATCCGGTTCTGAGCCCCGGTAGTGATGCCGCGCTGTTCCGCTAAAAGCGCTTCACGTTCTTTCATGCTGCGAGCTCCTCAATGCGGTGTGCGACTACGGTGAACTCGCTGACGGTCTTCATGTTGTTGCCATACACGTGGACACGAGCAGAGTTGGCGTAACCCTGTTGCACGTTGCGCGCGCTGTGGAAGGTTTCCGGCACGATGACAACGCGTTCGTCGAAACGACCGGTAGTCTGGGCAGTGATCTCACGATCAGATGCTTGCTCGTACTGGAGGTTCGACATGTTGGAGCGACCGGTGAACTTGCGCCATACACGGAAGCACACTTTCTGTACTTCTACGCAGATGATCATGTTCAGCAGGCTGTTCAGGATGCTGGTGTCGTCTTTGTAGACGGTCTGCATGCCAGGGAAGAACAGGCTCATGTGGTCGTAAGACTGGCACCACACCAGACCGTTGTCCCAGTCCTTGTTACGGACACGGGAACCCTTCCAGGTACAGTTCACGTCACGCAGCAGCTTGACCTTGTTCATCGGGTCTACGTCAGGGCTGAAACGACCCTTCAGTTTACCATCGCCAGCGCCAGCCCATGCGGCGAGCATGTAGGCGATTTCGAAGGTACCCGGAACCAGCTTCTTGTACTCGGAGTTGATCAGGTAGCCAGAGTGACCGATGATTGCAGCACGGACCACGGAGGTACCGTACAGCTCGGCTTCTGGTTGCATCTCGCACTGAGTACGCAGCGCTACGGCCATAGAGGACTCGGCCTCGGCAGTGTTCTGCGGCAGGGCAACGTCCTGGGTAGCCAGCGCGATCCAGATGTCCTTACGGGCACCGATGATCTTGGTCATGGCTTTCTTGGTCTTCACGCTGAAGCCGGAGTCATAGACCACGGATTGCGGGAAGCGCGCAATATCCAGGAACTCGTTGAACTGGGTACCGAAGTTGTTGAACTCGGTGTAGCACAGTTCGTCGAATGCTGCATCGGACAGATCACCGTCGTGACCGTCTTTCGCGTAGAAAGTGGCCTGGTCATTCAGGTTGATGCCGCCATCGAAGATGTCGAGCAGTTCAAAGGTATGATACCCGTTACCGTTCTCATCTTGAGCGGACAACAGGTTCACCATGTAGGTGTCGTCGTCAGTCCAGCCCTGTGCTGCTTTTTCTTCAGCAAAGACCAGGTTGGTGATCAGATCGACGTTGTCCTGGTAAACCTTGAAGGTCTTGAACGGACCGTATTCCGGGGCAATGCCCTTGGAACGATCGGTATCGCGATAGCCAGGGATGACTACCTCGTTGGCGTGCAGACCCATGCGCAGCGGCTCGTAGTACATGTCGGGCTTCAACCCGAAGTCTACGTAAGTCTGATCCATCAGACCGCGCAGCGGCAGCGGGGTGGAACGGTCGTCGGCTCGCTCCAGGAAAGCCAGGCGGTACAGGTAGGCGCGGGTCTCGTTGACGATGTACTCGTTCAGCGGAGAGGCGTCATTAACGGTAGGCGCCCACATGCGCAGACCCACGTTATTACCGTACTTGCCGTGGTGAGAAACCACGAGCTCGAACATCGGGTAGAGCATAGACTGCTTAGCGCCGTCCTGCATGGTACCCTGTTTGGGTTTGGTTTTACCCACATCCTTTTCAGCGATGTCGTAGATAACCCACTTGCCTACATGACCCTTAACCTTGGTCCCGGTAGGGATCTTCTTACCCTGAGGGTCGAGCACGAAGCTACCGTCAGGATTGCGCTCGTACTCATCGAGTTGTTTCTCGATGACGTCCAGGCCGATACCCATGGCGGCGCGGGTAGCGTCGGTCGGGATCAAGCGCTGGAATACAGCGGAGTTGGCGTTAGGGAACAAACACTCTTTGGCCAGGGCCGTGGTGTGTTTGGCGTAGGGTTTGCGGTAATCGAAACTGACATCACCGTAAATCCGTTGAGCGTCGCTCGGAGACAGGATCTGAGCTTCGGCCGGACCACGCTGCGCAAGAATAGGTACATGCGGCAGGTGAATCGGCAATTGCACAGGTGCCGGGTCTACGCGACGCCCACTGACATCCTCAATCCCATGGAGGACTGCATTCGGAGCAGCATTGAGCGTCATATCTCTTAACTCCCATTGATCAATGTAGGAATGGTATGGTCATGCGACAAGGCTGCCGCACGTCATAGTCATTAGCGTAAAATATTACAGCTTTGTCTAATAGCCCTTTTTTAGAATCGGAGACAACCCAAAAATGAACATTTCTCCCTACAGCACACTGGCTGCTTCGCACCACCAGTTGCAATCCATCAAAAACGAATTAGCCAAGGCCTTTACGCTTGGCGAACTCTGCTACGACATCGATCTGACAGGTACTAATGTCGTTCTAGTCGTAGGGGCAAAGGACAGCACATGCAATATTCCGCCGTTCTCCCATCCCATAGAGTTTGTAACAGCTTCGGGCGAAAACTTCACCGCGATCGATATTCGTTCTATCACCGCCATGCGGTCGAGCGTGAATGAGTCGTTCAACGTGCGTAATCGCTCAGAATATGGGCTGCAAGTTCGACGTGTTGTGTTGCAACGCGCTTGGAATGCTGGTGCGTACGAAGACCTTCGCAACATCTCTCCGCTGACCGCACAGGTCTTTGCTCGTTGGATCCCCGAAGCCATTACTATCAAGTTTGGTTTGGATCCGGCAGTACAGTTGGACGTTAGCATTATTACTGCGTTCTATTTCTTCTGCCTCTTCGAGCCGGATACCGCGCTGTCTGAACGGGATCGTAACCGTCTGGTTACTCAGGTCGCTCGCGCTGTCAATACCAACTTCGAACGTGTCGAAGAAGTGATTGATGAGATGCCTCACCTGGGGACAATCAAAGAGTTCTGTGCCGCCATTCGCGACAAGAACCTGTCCAGCCGTTTGGAGCGTTTCCAGCCAGGCGTAATCATGACTGAAGTGGCTCGTAGCTGGTTCGGGACCGAAGCGCGTGAACTGGTTGCCGTTGCGTTGGAGCATCCGCCCACTTTCCTGGCCATCCTCTACAGCGCCGTAACCGACCGTAGCTACTATCGTAGTAAGCTCGGTGACTTGGTACAGCGCAGCTTCAAGAAAGGTGACCAGCTGAACGACTTCACGCTCAACTTCAACCGTGTCATCGATATCTGGAAATAACCATCACAGGAGGCGATATGCGTAAGACGCTTGTCCAGCACGCCCGCAAAAATGTTTGGTGTGCCCCACGACAAGATCGCCAGTTCATCCTGGAACTTGCCAAGGTTACTCCCTTCTTAGGGAGACGCGGTTCCGTGAACGTAATTTGGGACCGCATTGAGCTACCTGAGCCGGATGGTTACTACCACGTATACCAGGTTGGGCAGAACTGCCCAACTAACTTCGGGCTTGAACCTTATCTGGAACAATGGCGCAATTTTGCCGAGCTCTGTACCCAGACCAAGTTACTGGTTGATCTGTATTTTGATAACGGTGTTCACTATCCTCTATTCGATAGCTGGGTTCGTCTCAACCGTGATGGCAACTTGCTAATCGCGGTACGTATTCAACCGACGGTAGGTGACTTGGACGCCAACGCACTTTACATGCGTGTCTACTCGAACGCTCACTTCGAAATCAACACACCGACTTCGCCGGCTGAAGACATCGTAGTGAAAGGCGGCCGTATTCGTGACGTCAATCATTACCTCGAGATCCAATCGGAGTTCCATCGTTATCGGGCACTGCCTGTTGGTCACGCTTACGCGTTCTTTAACGGGTATATGGTCAACGATGTACTTCCCAACCAGTGGACTCGCGGTGATGTCTTCGAGTGGGTCTACGACTCCTCTATCTACCGTATCCATGAGTGGAAGGTTAAGGACTTACTGAGCTACGAATCGACACTCGATAAAAAGCGCAAGTATTTCCTGCACCCGCCTAAGGTAATTGGTCAACAGATCGATTATCGTGACGATGTCGACTTCTGGTTCCATAAACCTGATGGGCTATTCACGATGCGTGGGGTACTGATTCACAAGAACCAAGAGAACACGGTTCGGATGATTACCCATTGCGACTACGGTCTGGCGGTACAACCGCTTGAGAAGTTTGTGATCGATCATCCTTTCTTCGGGAAGCTCGAGAACGCAACGGTTCGGATGCATGTTCGTAAGAACGGTTTCAATCGCCCGCTGGTCTTTGAGCGTAACCGGATTCACGAGCTTTACAAACTCGATGACGCGAAGATCGTCGCTGCGATGCACGGTCGCCACGCCACGGTACCCGAGTGGCAATTGGCTCATCTTGAAGAGAGTCAGTACACTGCGCTGATGCGGGCTGAGTGGGATGATGTCACTTGGGATCGGGTCGTTGAGGCTTATGGCTACAACGCCATCTCGGTGATTGCCGGAAACACCCCACAGCGTCCAGTTGGTCAGGACGGGATGAAGTACATCGAACTCCCTGGCGGACTGCAAGAGAGCTCGACTGCTTTCGAGTACGACGAAAACGGGTTGCTAGTCGAGATCAACACGCACAAGAATGGCGTGCAGTACTTGCTGGGTAACCAGACCAAGACGAAACTGGTTGAGGTACTCTCTGGTGAAGGTGGTATGGGCTTTGAGACTTGGTTCGGTTCGAACCCAGTACCTGTAGATCCCAACTATCGTTATCGCGTCTATCGCACCGCAAAGGGTTACCCTAGCGGTAAGCGTGACTGGGAAGACATCACTGACAAAGGCGATTACCAAATCGTTGGCGGAAAGATTGTGTTCCTTGAAACCGTCATCTACGACTATCTGGTCGTTTCGGACCGCAAGTTCCTGACCTACCAGATCCGACTGAACTATCGTGACCACCTGCTGAAGTTTAGCATCAACGCACAGAACCCTGACGGCGATATCGAACCGCTGGAGTTTGTGCCTGGTCGCATTACGCTGTGGCTTAACAGTCACCGCCTCATTGAAGGCGTCGATTATTTCGTCAAGTTCCCTCAGATTGTGATCTGTAACAAGCGCTATCTGGACCAGACCAAAGACGAGCAGTATGTCGTGGTTTGCTGTAATGGGTTTGCTGATGAGAACAAGAAGCGTGACCCGAATGGTGACGTTGGGTTCGTGAAGTTTGGTACGCTCAGTGCCAATGATCGTTTTGATATTCGAGACGATAAGGTATTGTCTTGCGTTGTCGACGGTAGAACTTTCCACCGTGACCAGTTGAAGTTTGGCGAGGACACTCGAGCAGTTCGTGTGTCTGGTGTGCGTGAAGGGGCGCCTTATCAGATCAACGAGTGTTACGTCGCAATCCGTGGGATCGCTGACTACGACACACAGGTCTTGCGTAAGGATGCGTTGGAGACAGATGCTCGGATTGAAGGGTATATGTCGCACTGGTTGCCGGAAGTGCATCCGGATGACCCGCAGATCATTCCTGAGTTACATTGGTTGTACAGTCCTTTCTTTGCAAAGGTACTGTGGGATCTGCGTAACGGGGTTCTGGTGGTTGACTCGCTCTATCGTCCAGACAAGCAAATCCTGACCGAGCTGGAGCGGTATCGCTATCTGTTGGATTTCGACCCAGCGTTGCGGGAAGAGATCGATTGGCGGTACATCAACGTGCACCCGCATCACAGCACTACCGTACTGCGCGTCACACAGGCTCAATGGGCTTACCTGAAACGTGTAAACCGACTGTTCTTGCACGACAAGGTGAACATGTCGAGTTTCCTTTTAGTTGAAGAGGGTTAACACTAGATGAGTTCAAATACGCAAACAATCATCCCCATCGCGGATCCAGATCGCGGTTGGCGTGAATGGTATCGCCCTGAGATCTACACAGGCCCGGGCGGTACGGGGCGCATGGTCCCTAACGTCGACGACAAAGTCTGGGATTGGGAGCAGGGGGCCTCTCGAGTAGTTGAAGTCGACTACAGTACTGGCCTTTCTATCCTGAAGGCCTGGACAGCCCCGGTAGAGGTCCCTGTGGACGAGAAGGATTTCCTGTTGGGCTCTGGTCCGGGGTATACCTCCGAATCGTTCCGTGCACTGCTGGATACCTCCGTACTGCCGCACTCTTTGCAGCTCGATGCCCGGTTGTTCTGTTATCGTTCAACCGCAAGTTATGCCAAGGTATTCCTCGGCACTGACATAACCTCCAACGGCAAGGTGATCTCGAAGTACTACGATGCTTCTGGTAACCTGCTGGGTGAAAACCTGCCGCTGGAAATTGTGGCGATCGAGAAGCTTAACAACCTGGCTATCAAGTCAGTCAAGCCTGGGTATTGCACTCAGAAACTTGACGACGGTGAAGTCGTGACTGTGGTCTTCTACGACGATGCCGGTGGTGTGGCCAGCTACGCTAAGCTGCGCATCGAGAACACCAGCTTCATTCGTGCGGTAGAGACTGGCGAGCGTTACATCACCTCGGTTGAAGTACTTTCTCCGTTCCGGTCTCAATCTGACCCGAACCTGATCGAATACCCGGTTAACGTTGACCTGCAATCCGTCGCAATGATGGCGCGTGTCAACTACACCGACGGTCAGCGGACTGTACCTATCGATGGTGTCAAGTGTTCCATGCTGGGGCTGGGCAACTACGTCAGTACCGTATTGGGTCAGGAAGTGCCATTGGTGCTCTCCTACGCCTTGGGTTCCGACGAAAGCTGTTACGATGCAATCAACCCGAACAACAAGTACATCACGACTTCCTACAAAGCCCGTACCGTGGCTGTGGATGGGGCGTACAGCGTCAAGCTGTTTGCGTTCCCATGTTGGGATGAGGACAACCTGGAGTACTCGCTCCACTGGTTCCTCTACAACCTCAACCGTGAGACTTGGTATCGTGTCGATCACCTCATTGAGGCTTCCAGTAATGGTGCGGCCTACAATCCGAAGAAGATCGGTGCGACCCAGCAGTTCGTGGTTGCGATCGACCTGTCTCGTGTAGATAGCCGCTTTGCTAAGTACCGTCATATCCAGAACATGGAACTGACGCTGCTGTGTACTGGCGACCGTAAACAGACCTTGTGGACTGTTACTCACGAGCCATTGCATCCGTTCCCGTATGGCGTCGAAGTGTTTGCTTCGTTCAAGCATCTGTCTGGTGGTAACTATCGTTGCAACCTGGCGAAAGAGTACACCGACCGTGCACTCTGGCTGGAACGTTTCTTCTACGACACCTTCCCTGTCTCCAACCCGGACCTGGAGCTTCGTCCCGCTGCGCCGACTCACTTCATCGTTGAAGCGAACGGTAACGAGACCGAGTACCCCTTGGCCGCTTGGAACCAGGACTTTGTCGTACCGACCGAGATCCGGCACGGGCAGAACATCTACCTGCACTGGATCCGTCGTGATGGCGTGACAGACCAGCACCTCGGTGTGTCTGGTGTCTCCGTCCGTTACGAAGACGACGCCGCAAACCTACCTAAGTAACAACCAACTCCTCGGGGGACCTTCGGGTTCCTCGAGGGGTTTCAAGGACTGTTTATGATTCGATTTCGCGACGAGTGGAAACGATATCCGACAGCGGTGATTCATCAGGGTACTCGAAACAAATCTTTTATCGAACTGGCTGCCTTGTATCGGAAGATGGGTGTAAAGAACTACTTCTTCCACCTAGCCTTGATTCATCCACACCTCGCTGGTGTCGATCCGTTCGATAAAGAACTCACCGAAGATATCAAAACAGACATTGCGCAAGAATGTAAATTCAACGTCTGGTATTTTTTGCGCGAAGTATGCCGCATTCCACCGGCTGCTGGTAATATCCCAATTTCTTACAAGGCTAACCGTGGCAACATTGCGTTGGTCTGGCTTTTCCTCTGTAACGTAGACGTGGCACTGATCCAGCCTCGACAGACGGGTAAATCGGTTTCGACCGACGCCCTGATGACCTGGTTGATGTTCTTCGCATTGAACAACACCACAGTGGCTCTGATCACTAAAGACCACTCTCTGCGTGTAACGAACATTGAACGTCTCAAGAAACTGCGGGATCTGTTACCGCCGTATCTGGTTTATAACCACAAGCTTGAGGCGAATAACCAAATCGAGATCACCTACAAGGAACTGGGTAACGTTTACTCAACCAAGGTGGCTCAGAACTCTGAAACGCAAGCTAACAACATCGGTCGTGGTAACACCGTACCGGTACTGCATTGCGATGAAGGCCCCTTCATTAACTTGATTGGGGTAACGCTACCAGCAGCGCTTGCGGCAGGCACCGCAGCGCGTGAGGAGGCCGAACGGAACGGACAACCGTACGGTAACATATTCACAACCACTGCCGGTAAGAAGGATGACCGGGACGGTAAGTACATGTACAACCTCATCCACGATGGGGCTGTCTGGACTGAACGGTTCTTGGACTGCGAGGATCGCGATAACCTGCACGAGGTCATTAAGAAGAACTGCCGTGGACACAAAATGATCGTGAACTGTACTTTCAGTCACCGTCAACTCGGCAAGTCGGACGAATGGCTCTACGAGGCTATCTCGAACGCGGGTGGTACTCAAGAGCAGATCGACCGTGACTTCTTCAACATCTGGACCTCAGGTACTCAACGTTCTCCGCTTTCCGTTAAGTTGAACGAAGCGATCAAGAACTCCGAGAAAGATGCCGAATGGATCGAGATGTCGCCAGAAGGCTTCATGCTGCGCTGGTACGTTCCGGAGCGTGCAACGGAAGGGTTCATGGGCAGCGGGCAGTTTGCCATTGGTCTTGATACCTCGGAGGCGGTAGGTCGAGACGACATTGCCATGGTAGTGGTTGACTTAGCCGACATGAAGGTTGTCTGTGCCGGTAACTTCAACGAGACTTCCATGTTGACGTTCTCGAACTTCCTGGTGTGGTTCATGAACCGGTATCGCAACACGACACTGATCATTGAACGTAAGTCCACTGGTACCGCAATCCTGGGTAACCTGATGCACTTCCTGCCGGTACACGGTATCGATCCGTTCAAGCGCATCTTCAACTGGGTAGTCGAAGACAAGTACGATCGTCTCGAGGATTATCGCGAGATTGTTCAGGACATGTCTCGCCGTGGTCAGTACTTCTACGACCAATACATCCGTGACTTTGGTTTCGTAACCACCGCAGCAAGTCGTGACGTACTTTACGTCAACACGCTGCCAGAAGCTGCGAAGAAAGCCGGTCACTTGGTGCACGATAAGATGCTCTCTGATCAGATTCGTGGATTGGTGATCAAGAAGGATCGTATCGACCACAGTTCTGGTAACCATGACGATATGGTCGTTGCTTGGCTGTTGACTCATTGGTTTGCCGCTAACGTTCGCCACGTCGACTTCTACGGTGTCGATCCGAAGTACGTGATGTCTCGGGTTTCTGACAACGCTGAAGTTCTCTCGGTTGACGAGATGCGTCGTCGCGAGGAGCAGAACCAGATCAAGGCGAAAATTGAAGACGTCTGTAACGAACTGCGTAACTGCTACGATGTGAACACTCAGATGCAACTGGAACACCAGCTCAAGGTGCTTTACAGTCGCGTAGAACTTGACGGTTCGCTGCCGGGTTCCATCGCTGAGCTGCTTTCGAGCATTCAGGAACGCAAACGTCTCACTAACCGCATGGCAAACTCACGGATGAACGTGAGCGAGCAGCGTGGTGGTGGTTACGGCCGTGCTCCGGGTCGTCGTATTGAAGTGACCAGTTACGGCAATGACATGCCATCTTACTCTTACTTCTAAAGGGAGGGCTTCGGCCCTCCTCTTTTTTGCGGCATAGAAGGAGGAGCCCGAAGGCTCCTCTTAACGGTAGTGATTCATTGCCAGGGTGCGCAGCAGTACGTAGAGCATCACAGCAGTACGCACACCGACCTTTACCTGCTTGTCACGAGAGTGGACCGCTTCGTCAGCCAACTGCCACGCCATCTCACGCATCTTCAGTACAGACTCGTTACTGGAACGAGAAGCCGTGTAAATGGCTTTCATCTTCGAGGCGATCAGGTTAAGATCGTTGATCAAGATGCCTTTGCTTTGGATGTATTCGAATGCATGCAACAGGATCTCATCACAGAGCTCTCCCAGATACTTCTGGCGAGGGTCTGCATGGTTCTCTGCTAGGTAGTACAGGGCTTCCTTAACGTGCTGTTCTGGGACGTTTGACATCGCTACAGAAACAACGTGTACCAGGTTGTCTTTGACGAACGAGTTAGGGTCGTTAAGAATCGTACTCAGATAACGTCTAAAGGTCAGGAAGGCGTTTGCTCTATCCTTGATTACCTTAGTGCCGTCCAACTCCATTGTTGCCGATGCAGATGAGATCTTACCATCGCGATCACGTACAGCGTAGAACTCGGCAGTCATTGCTTTAATGACTTCACGAATACGACACTGGATGTCGGTGATCATGTACTGGATGGCTTTATCGTTATCGTAACGAACGTAGGTGTTGTAGTGCAGCCCTTGTTTGCTGACGATAGCTTCTGCACGCGCCTGTATCAACGCGCCCCAGTTACCGTACACTTTCAGGTCATACTTCTTGGAAAGCGCGGCATAGGTAGCCAACGCTACTTCCTTCGAGGCATTGTACTTGAAGTACTTGGCCATGATTGAAGAGATATACTTGAAGTGCAGGATACGAATGAGGTCAACCTTTACCGCTTCGACGTCCTTCACCGCCAGACGACTGGAATGGTGGAAGAGATGCAGTAGGTATCCAATCGACTCGTTCATTGCGTCAGACGCAACAATGTGGTCTGGGTTCACGGTAGTGCAACGGTGCAGTCGCGAGGTCAGGTGAATCTCGTCACAGTCGAGGATGTCATCGAACCAAGTCAGCCGATCGTCGTCAGTGAAACGTACCGGATACACGCCCAAAAGCGGAGACCCGAAGAAATGAATATGGTCTTCGTTCTTCGTGACAAACGCAATGGCAAAGCTCTTGATTGCTTTGGCCAGCTTCTGATCCGGAACCAGGTGTCCCAGTTCACTTTCAAATACTTCCTTCATCTCTGAGCGAGTAGGTACGTTCGTACCCATTGCTTCCAGAGACATCAACATTTCTTCCAATTCCAGATACGACTCTTCGTCGTAACTTTCGAACGCCATGGTTGGGCGTGCGACCAGACCCTTCATCAAGAAGGAGCCTTCGAGGCCTAGCGTTAAGCCCAAACTTTGGACCGACATAATGCATCTCCACCTGAATTCAGATCTATACTATCTCGGTGTAAAGTCAAAGGAGACTACAAAAATGCTGAAAGCTAATACTCACGTGTCCTACTGGACGCACCTTGTTCACCCGGAGGCAATCAAGCTTCCGAATCATACCAAGGTGGCCGTTACGAGTTACCCGAAAGGTCTCTTCCTCACTGTTGAGAAAGAGGGCGAGGGTTGGTCGTTGACTGGTCGTTCTATCCACAAGAAAAACTCTGTGCTGGCTAAAAGCTTGCACGATCACCTGACGAAAGAAGGTAGTGACGTTACTGCGTTCACTGTCGTACTTTCTCATCAACTCCTGCCAGAGACCACTGGTCGCGGCTTACTGATCGAAGCAATCGACCGTGACTATGAACTGGATTGGGGTCTGTTTCATACATCGGTACTGGATGTAATTGGCGACAGTCAGGGCTGGAACCTTCCTGAGTGGACAACGATTTCTACCCTTCAAGAACTGCGTGAGTTCTACGAAGCTCAAGAGGACGTAGAAAATAGTACCGGCGTACTGATTCGCAGTACTCATGGCGAACAGGAGTTCTGGTATCGCCGGCCGCTCGAATACCGGATGGTAGCAACCTTCACTAACTTTGACCGTGCTGGGAACCTCTACTGTTCTTGGCTCGATGAAGTGACCAACATTCGTTATACCGGATTCTTCCGGGTAGGCGAGAAGGACGTTATCAACAAGTTACTGGCAGAGATCGGTGACCCCGTTGGCCGTCACGTTAAGTTGAACGTGAAGTCGATGACTCAACTCGATCAAACCCGCGTAAACATGTACGTTATCCGTTACGAAGGATTGGCTGACGAGCTCCCTCCCCGTGATGAACAGTTCAAACTGATCTAACTACCAAACAGAAAACAGCAGCAAAAGGAAACAGATATGACGCACGCAACTTGCTCCACCAAAGGCTTAGCGACTCAACTCTTTCTGATTCAACGGATCCATGATCTGCTGATAGATAGAGAGATCCCGGCCACGCCTCGAAAAGTTATTGCAGTACCGACCACTTATGAGGGCTTACTCCCTCAGCTCAAAGACTACCTCCTCGTAGGAGGGAGCCAGCAAGCGGTACGGTTCGAACCGTTCGAGAACGCAGGCTTCCCGCCCTTCTGGAAGGACGAGGTCCTGCACCTGTCAACCCCCAAGGGGGTGCTACGGATCTGTTGAAGACTTTGGAGGAGGGAGCTTCGGCTCCCTCTAAACCAAGGCTGCACCCAGTCAATTTTTTTTTTGGAGGAATCGATGATTCCGCTCTTAGGAGACAGTTTATGTCACGCATTGCAAAAGGTGTGGAGGAAGCAACCAACAGCTCCTCCGTAAAAGTAATCATTGACGTTAACCCCGACTTCGTCGCAAACGCCCAGTATGCTGATCAAGTCTGTCCGGGTGAAGTTCGCCCGCAGCAACGTCTGAAGCAATATCTCTCAGAACGCGGCATTCAATATTTTGCTGTATCGGACGTCAACAACAGTGACCAACTCGGAGACGTTGTGTTTGACTACGCTGCAACGAATCTGGGTGTGTCAGACAAATTCGTCTTGGTATGCGATCGCGTGCCGAGTAATTTGACTAACCTGCTCGGCGGGCTGGAGAACCAGTTCGCAGGGATTTTCTCGAAGTAATCAAAAGAGGGGGGCTTCGGCTCCCCTTCTTTGCACGTCCAGCTAATTTCGGACCTATATTCTCTTAGGGCAATACTTAACCTATTCAACCAGAAAAAGGAATGACTTATGTCTTACGAATTCGAAAAAGCAGTAACTGAAGTGGCTGAACAACTGCGCGTCTTACCGGTTGAAACTACCACAAGCTACGAAGAAGGGAACACTGCTGTAATGATAGTTTCCTTCAAGGATCTCTCTCAGGAGACTTTGAATGCGGTTGCTGATGTGATCAAAGGCCTTCCTACAAACGAGTACTGTAAAGTCCAAGCGGCTATGTTCATCGAAAACAAAGTAAAAGTGGTGTTCAGCACTATGGACCGCGAGCGGGAGTTACTCGAAAAACGCCGTGCTCTGGCAGTTACCCTGGGGGTTAGCGAGGAAGACTACCGAAAGGTTGTAGAGATGCGACCAGATGCACCCAACGACATCATTGCTGTTGGGATGGCGCTAGGGATGATCACTTCGCGAGGCGAGGATTTGCTCGAATCTCAAATACCCATGATCGAGCTCTACCTTCTAAGTCAGTTTGCGCCAGTTTACTTCAGCCAGTTCTCAGAACGCGAGGACGATGCCGCCTACGTAGTGACCAAAGCGGTCGAGATCACCATGGGATGGATTCATACCACCAAGGCTATCGCCCCTACCACTCTTCAGTAAGGAGTTTCTATGGAATTTTGGAATTACACTCAGGATGGGATTGCGTATCCTAAATACCTGAAGGCCGAGTTTGCAGGAGTGACGTTCTACGCAGAGGACGCTGACCTGCAACTCTTGGGCGTGGGTGAGGTTGTTGGTAAACTGGTGGACGGTGAGAAGCCTATCTATCAGCCCCTCTCTGTGGTAGTCCCTAGTCGCTCTGGGACGCGGACTGTGCACGCTCTAGTCACAGAACGTACCGATACCCTCAAGTTGGCGCTGGCTTTCTCTAAGGAGGTCGTAGGCGGCATAGCACGGGTTTACAGCAGTGCTCGCTACCTGGCGGTTTGCCAGGATGGTGAGGTCATTGTCCGTCGGACTCTGAGTGACTTCTACCTCGATGTCGAGCCGGAGGACCTGGCGGCCACCGTGCTGGAGTAAAGACGGGAGCCTGCGGGCTCCTTTCTTTTTTGTCTCGCGGCCCGGCGGCGCGCGCCAGGTTACGTATCCACTTCAATCTTTTTTATTTAACTCTACGTGTTATCGATAAACTAGAGTGATGCGTAAGCAATCACTCTCTATTCAATCCGATAATGTTCTTTCTATCAAACTACTGGATATGCGTCAGCAAATATCCAGTTTTTAAACTACGTAATAAGATTAGTACTTAAATGTAATTTTTCAAATCTAGTATTATTGTTTGACTAAAAAGCCGAGTTCCGGAGCGGAGCGGAGTGAACGAGACCATAACTTGCTTACGCAGTTATGGGTAGGGTTATGTATGGGGATCCCTAAGGGGGACAACCCCCTATCCCAAGTAATCTCAAATCTACATTACTCAGTGGATAAGTACACTGAGGAACTCAGCATGAACGAACATCAACTTGGCCCAGCCGTCTCGGCGCATAGCACCATGGTGCGCCAGGTCGCCAGCGGGCGCTACGGCCCCGCGCGGGTGGCCCCGATCTGGCTCGGCGAGCATGGTGGTCGCAACTTCGTAAAGTGGTACAACCAAAAGAACTATCCGTACAAGACGATCGTCGTCAAGGACCTGATTGTCGATACGATGCTCTTTAGTCCTGATACTTGTACGGTTGTACCTAGACGGTTCTGGGTGTGGTTCAGTAAAGCACTGCAACGGTACCAGTTGACAGAAGACGCGCACAAGCACTGGGTGGTTAATTTCTTTGGTCCTACCGGAGAGAGGCGTTCAAACCCATTCCATACCAAAGACGAAGCCATCACTTGGTGGAAGTCGAAAGTCAAGATGGTCCTGGAGCAATACGAAGCTGATCTGATAGAAAGCCATCCAGACACGCTCAAACGAATCGATGAGCTAATCGAACGGACTATCAACAAAACATCACCGGTTCATTTCGTGAGCCGTCGGCAAGCGAAACACAACCAGTATTCACGGAGAGCCTGATGGCTCTCTTTTATGCCCCAAGCAAAAGGAAGTAGTAATGATCGATCTTCAAATGCACGCTTTTCAACCGATGTTCCGTGGCGTATTCAGTTGTGTTGGCCGCGTTCCGCATATCTCCAATAACAACTACGACCAGTTGCTGCAGTACATGTCGCCTGGTGCTGCGATGTTCGTGAAAGCATTGCACTCTGACGAAATCGAAGTCAACCTGCAAGAAATCTACAAACATCGCAACAAGGATCCGATCAGTGCGCTGGAACTGATCCGTTTGTTCCTGTTCGAAGACGTGCTCGATATCACGCCTCCTGTAATGTCGCATGCTCTTCTGAACAATCCGCACGTGGGTCCGATGAAAGAGCTGGCGCGCAAGTGCTTTATGGGCGAGCCGGTGGATAATGCTCTACCGACCATGGAGCTCACTGGTGTCGTGATGGCCGAACTCTTGGACGACTGGTTTGATGAGAATTATATCGAACTCAGTACCGAAGACGACGACCCCCGTTGGGTAATCGAGCAGACAGCTTCCATAACGCTCTGGCAGCTGCGCAGCTGGCTTTGGAACTGTCATAACCAACGTCTGGTTAACCAGCGCGTACGTCTCGCTGACGGTCGTTACGGGAACGCTCGCGATGCGCTGCTCCTGATCGCCGAGAACGCTCCGCACAACCCGGAAGATACTCCCGACACCGCCGCACCCATTTCAACTGAACTTGCCGCGCTGTTGATGGTAAACCCGCAGTTGTTTGAAGTCGCCATCAGGCTGGTCGATGCCATGGGTATTGACATGGACTGGTACGATCCCAAGTACAGCTACAAAGACATCGTGACTTACCTGGCCAATGGTATCCACAAACTGTTCAACCATGGCTACAACGTCAACCGCATGTTGTTGGCTGCTGTTAAATCCATTTACTAAAAACACTGGAGGGCCTAGGCCCTCCTTCTTTGCCCAATAAGGAAACGAGAATGAAAGAAGCGCGTAATATCATCGTCCAGACCCCGTTCCCCTCCATCGACATCTCTAATCGCAAGGCGCTGGAGAAATTCCTCTCTACCCCAGCCATCCATTTTTTGTTGGACGTCAGTATAAGCCACAACGCCGAGCCTACCCTGAAGAACATCTACGAGCTGCGTAACCTCAACCCGGCAGCAGCTATGGAGTTGATCCTGTTGTTCATGCGTGCTGGCGTAATCGATTCGAGCCTGACCACTGCCCGTGATAACGCCGGTATCGCCATGGCACGGATGTGCTTCGGTGAACAGAACGACGACCTTGACGACATCGCCAACCGTCTGGTAGCGGAGTACCAGAACAACGCCGACGATCTCATGCGCGTTCCACTGCCTCCTCACGAGGCTCTTTTCATGGCAAACGCGATCGCGCTGTGGGAACTGCGTCCTTGGCTCTTGGGTGAGAATCCGTGTGCCGTATCGGTAGAAGTCTTTGTTCGCAATGGCGGCTGGCCTGAGAACTTCAAAGACTACATGTTGAAGATCACTACCCCCACTCCAGTTTATGTCGATGGTAAACTGGCGTCGTTGGGTGAAACCGAAGACCTGCTCAACAACGTTGAACGTCTGTTCCGTTACAACCGTCATCTCCAAGCCGAGCTCTATGAGTTGGTAGATCGTCTGGGGTTCTGCGGCCAATGCGATGACGTCGAAGAGTGGGACATTCTGTCTATTCTCGAAGTTCTGATGCGTTGCTTGCGCAAAGCTGATGCCGAAGGTTTTGACATCGCCAAGATGATCAACACTGCGGTCATCGCAATCTACGCATAACACAATCTTGGGGAGGGAAACCTCCCCACTTCAAAAGGAAAAGGAAATATGATTAATCCACAAGTTCAACAAGCACAAGAAGCCCACACCCGCAATCTGTTGTCTCGCATGGCAATTCCTTCTTTGACCTGGTTGTCAGAAGAAGACCCTGTCCGTCAACTGCAAGCCCGTATCAACTTCCAGGTTCAACCTGGTTCGGTTATGGACGTCATCTCGTTGTCCTACATCGCTCCGGTAGAGTGTCTCAGTGCATTCATTTGGTTGCTTGAGAATGCCAAGTGGGGTGAGTTCTGGGAGCTCTACTTCGAGCGCATGGTACCTCGTGAGATTCTGGCTGGTTACGGTTCTGTAATTGGCTGTAAAGCTACTGCGAAATATCTGCGTGAGGAGAGCGCAGTTGGTCTCGACGAGTGTCCGTTGTCTCAGATCCAGAACAACGCCAAGCGGCTGATGGCACCTCTGGCGGATGAGATCTACGCATTGGGTGTGTTCTTCCAACAGAGCCAGGCGGTTACCCAACCTCAACGCGGACCCCAGGTCTCTACAGACCAACTCATGGGTCGTCGTGTTATGTTGGGCAGCACTATTCCACCTAGCTCGGAATCGCCGCTCTCTATGCTCGATCGTACCAGAGCCCCGCAGTCACTCACTGACTACGCAGCTACTGCCCAGAGCACTACTACCAACGAAAACCCTATTCGTTCAGAAGAGCCGACCACCAAGGCGGTCATTCCCGAGGATCTGCCCTACCACATCCCCGCGCTCATTCGCGGGTATAGCGACGTGCGTACCGACCACCTGGCAGAAGCTTTGCTCGGCACCCGGATTGACTGGGCAGTACTGGTGTCGTCAATGCCGCACACCTGGCCCCTTTCACCGGAGGAGTCACGGTCACTGTGTAACTTCAACACTCTGGCCAAAGTTCTTTTGGAGATCAAACGCATCGGAGACCTCGGAGCTCTTCGTACCGAAACCGACCTGAAGATGCTGGACGCGTTGACTAAAGGGTTGTTTATGAGCGAGGCCTACCTGCCAGTCGTATCCGATCCCCAGTTGGACACCGGCCATATCGCCACTGCGTTGTGGGGTCTCGTTGTGAGCTGCGGGTATGACTTCTACAAACCAGAACGTCGCTGCGCCACTGCTGCTGGCTGGAAGGTTCGTGGTACTCTCTTCGCACGTGTCGTGTTGGGTGACTACATCGGTGAGGCTGCGTGCCCACTACTTAATTCAAACAAGGGTAATATTACCCGCTACGGCGTAACGCCACAAGACTCCTGCTGGGATCTGGGATACTTCCCACAAGTCCTGGCCGGCCTGACCAAGTAAAAGGATACTGCCATGAAAACTCTACTGCTCGCAATCGTCCTGATTGCTAATACTGCTTCCGCTGCTGTCTGGGAGGGTAGCTACGATCGAGGTCTTCAACAATACCGTCAGGACGACGGGCGGTGGAGTCTCTCGATAGCCTGCTCCGACATCGAACCCCTCTCCATGACTTTCCGGAGCGGAGAAAAGATGTTCGGTTCCTTCGCCGACAAACCGTTCTCTGTAACGATCGATGGCAAACTTTACCCCGTACCCTACGTAACGGATACCCCTGAGCGCGCAAAGGCGTGGGAGACCTTCTACGAGGCCCTACGGACAGGTAAAGACGTGGCTGTGCTTTTCGGCGAACACCGCTGGCCGGTAAACCAGAAAGACGCCGAGGTCACTCTCCCTCCGATCGATTCTCCTGAGTATCAGTGTACTACGAAAGCCAAAGCTGGCGAAGCTGTTGACCCCAACGGCGTGTTGCCTAGCGATACTTTCGATGTGCAGTACTACCAGTACTCTAAGAATCGTTGGGATGGTAACCACAACCAGATCGTACTGACCTCCAAAATTGACGACGTTACGATCGAAGCACTGATCGTGAACCGTGGGCGTTGTGCTATGTATTACCTCAATAGCGAACGCAACATGAAGTTCCCGACCAAGTTGGGCTTTGCAGATAAAGCATCGTACCAACTCTCCAACATCGCTCAGTGTGATGAAGTGCTGGAGTTTACAGTGGTGACCGATCGTGGCCAGATTGTCTATACCAGAAACTAACCCGTGCTCCCGTGGCCGCAAGGCTGCGTGAGGTTTGAAGGGGCCTAACGGCTCCTTCTTTTTTTGTGACAAAAGAGGTAAATCTGAAATTTTACAGACACCTCAATGGTATGTACAAAACGATTGCCGATACTGAGGTTCTCCCGCCTTGGCACAGGTGTTGGCGCCAGTCGAACTTTTTACACGCTTCTACAAAAAATCGATTCGAGGGCCTTCGGGCCCTCTTTTTTTAGCGCCTAAGGTATGGACCAAACTTTGGAGTAAGAAGATGAAACCTTTCCCAACTCGCGACCAGTGGCAAGAAACCATTGAGAACCTTCCAGCTAAACTGATCTTCGTTCATCCCGCCGTGCGACGTGAGGACCTGTTCAATGCAATAGCTAACCACCCGGATTTGGGTATTGTATTGCACTGGTATCAAGTCGATATGCCTATCCTGATGAACGACGAGACCGAAGCCCGCGTCGCAGCCATCAAGGCTGACCTGGAAAAAGGCCACGTTGTGTTCTGTAACTCCTTGATTGATATCGTAAATATTTTCCGTCGTGAAGGCCTCAAGTTTATCTTGGCCTACATGACTCATGCCGGTATTACGAGTCGAGCGCTGGCAGAAGGCCATTGTAAACACTCGGTAGACCTTTGGCACTACGCCACCGGCGAGTACAATACCTTCCGTGATCCTAACATCGTAAAAGTTGCAGGCGGTCCTGGGGCTGAACTGTTCTCTATCTTGTCTGTTGCGCACCAGGGTCCAAAGTAAACGGCAAAGAAGGAGGGCCGAAGCCCTCCCTTAGTTGGCACCGCCCATTACGAGCTTGACATGACGTTGCTTGCGTACGGGATCGGCGAGGAAAGATTTCTTCGCCATCTTCTCGTCTCTCAGTTCAACGTAAGAGCGATCAGCGTCTTCGTAACCACGGATGATATCTGCGATCACCCCGAGCTCTTGACCGCCAATCAGCGCACCCATGTCCAGGATGACTACGAGCTGGTTGTAGATGTAAGCCTTCGTGGCTAAGAACACGAGTTCAGCCATAAAGGGCTGGAACCCTGCTGCCATCGTCGACATCTCACTATCGTAAGCCAGTCGGCAACGCAGATGCGGGTCGAATGAGATAGGAATGATATCACTGATGTAGACGGTGTTCTCACCGATCAGCCGGGTGTTTGCCGTTCCCACTTGAGGGAGTGGACTGTGGCTTGACTGGATATTCATCAGGCCGTCAGTTACGGCACCACGACCATACTCACCCTGGTTGGCGTAAGTCGTCATCCCCAGACCCAGGTTATAACCGTAGGTACCCATGGTCCCGTAAGACATGCTGAGTACTTCTACGATGCTACGTCCCTGGGTACGGTCTTTGGGTACGTAGTAAACACGGGCGTAGTGATCGATGACTTCGGGCTCTAATCCATATAGGGGCACTACGTGTTCCGTGCCTCCCAAGAGATTAAAGTCTTTGAGAACCCGGCGCATGACAACCTTCTCTCGGATAGCGTCAGGAATACTGGCGTTATTTTGAATGAACGGGTTATTCAGTGCGTGGTTCCCAATGAATGCAAGTGCCAGGATCTGAGGCGGTATTCTGTGAAACAAATCCTGGATTGCATTGTCGATAGGACTTTGCATGACGTACTCCTTGGCTGTAAAACTCGACACACCCCTGTCAAGGTATGTGTTCATACCTTCGAGAAGGAACTACGATGAAGATCTTAATGTCGTCATGTAATCCAGACGGTAAGCCTCTTGAGCAAGCTCTCACTGAGATCCTGGAGGACATGGAAGAGAAACAAGCGGCGTTAGTTCGCAAGCTTGGTTTTGACCACACTCCTACGGATAAGGAGTTGGCTCATCTCCTCAGTCAACCAGTTTACGGCGTCATGGCTGTTATCTATTGTAACAACCGCCGTGTTCTCGGAGGTCTGCGAGAAGCTCTGGAAGCCCAGACCTTCACGCTGCGAGCACTCGATACCCTGGGTAAAGATCAAGGTCCGCGCGGGACACCTCGCGTTTAAGGAGACGTTGCATGAGTAAAGAAATTCAGAAAGCTGGTGTGGTCCGCATTTATGGTGCCGGTGGCTGTGGTATTAGCCTGGCATCTCAAATCGGTGCTCAACCGGCTGACGTTGGTGTGGCTGCTACCGATGTTGTTTACGTCGATACCAGTCTCTCCAATCTGAGAAACCAGAATGATGACGATCAAGTCTACATTCTGCAAGGGGTTGACGGTTCGGGTAAAATCCGCCGTGAAAACTCCGACGCTATTGCCGACAAAATCGGCGACCTGTTGCTGGCGCATCGACCGCATGATCTTAACATCGTGTGCTTTAGTGCTTCCGGTGGCTCGGGCAGCGTCTTCGGACCGCTTATCGTCAAGGCTCTGTTAGAGCGTGACGAGCCGGTCGTAGCGTTTGTGGTTGGCAGTACGGAGTCAGCCATCACCGCTACCAATTCCCTGAACACACTCAAGTCGCTAGACGTTATCTCCGCTCGTGCAGGTGCTCCGCTCATCATGTACTACGGACAGAACCCAAGTGACGTACCACGGTCCGTAGTGGATCGTGCGATGGTCAGCGCGATGCGTGCTTTCCGTGTGCTCGGGTCGAAGCAAAACGAAGGCCTGGATTCCCGTGACCTGAAGAACTTCTTCCGTTACGATCGTGCGTGTCGGGCCCAGCCCCAACTCTCCCTGCTGGAGATCGTCACTACTGGCGACCCGAAGGAGATTAACGACACTGGTGTAAGCCATGTCATCTCAGTAGCCAGTGTGTTCCGGTCAACGGATGCGCTCCCGCTGGCAATGCCCTCCGAGTACCAGTGTTCTGGTTATCTGCCGAACGAATGCAGCGAGTTCGACGAGCAGATGCACTTCCTCATTCATACCGACGAAGTGGCTCGTATCGTTAAGTCAGTTAGCGAAGAGGTCAAACGTTATGATGAGTTTGCGAAATCTCATCAGGCCAAGACCAAAATCAGCAGCGCTGACGACAGTGTAGATGACACCGGTCTTGTACTGTAAATGGGGTGGGCCTTCGGGCCCACTTCTTCTTTAGTCTTTGGGGGAATGATGATCACTGAAGCTTTTACGGAAGCAGGTGCGTTAACTGCCGATGAACGTGGGTTCTATCGAGTAACACTGGCTAAGCTCGACCCGAGCGAAGTAGGTTCGTTGCTCAAAACCCTGAAGCACCCTCAGATCGCGTACAACCTGCGCACTGAGCGAGTGACTGGCGAAACTGTTCCGTCCACTATGGATCCGTCCAAAGAGGCCCACATTGTACTTCCGGCATTTGCCTGCAAGAACGTGTTCTTGGATCAAGAATATGTAAAAGCTGACATAAAGCCCGTAGGTATGAAATGGGAAGAGCTGCGTCAGCATTTGGAATCGGACGCCGCGAAAGCGTTTCGGATTTACTACAGCGAAAAGTCATTCTTGCCGTACATCAATGAATGGTAAGGAGATGGGAGATGAGTGTGTTCGTTTGTGAAGAATGTGGCAGCATTGAAGAGCTGGATTTGGTTCTGGCTTCAGATGCAGTTACACCGGGTGCGAAACTTCTTTGTAGCGCATGTTTGCCTGTAGGTGTATCAGTGGGTGGTCTTCGATCGGGCACCGGCAAATGGCACGGGCATTTCCCTCGCCGTCAGTACGATCCGTCGCAGGATCTTCCAATCAATCGTCCTACTGGGATGGATATGGGTGTCTTTTGATACCTATTATATGGGATAGTTGCCGGAAGGCGACAGGTGTTTAGGGGGTACTCTCCGATGCAGCATCTCAGCTTTTAACAATTTGGTTAAGGTTTAGTTCGTTCGCCGCCGATCGCGCTTAATTGCAGAGAAGATCCGAGCAGCCCTCCTTGTACGAACGAAAACCGAAAAAGCGAGCACGATTAACTTCGTCCAAAAAGCAAAAAAGTAACTACCCAAAATAGGCGCAGTAATCCAATCGGGTGGCCCGTTGATGTGCGGGACAACATTGAGAGGGCTCGAACCTATCGGGAGTTAAGCAAGTAAATGCTTATAGGAGGGCCTTCGGGCCCTCTCTATGCCGTTTTCTGTTTATTCGTACACTAAACCCCAATCTATGTGTAGAAAGCGATCCTAGCGCGTTACAGACCTATATTACCTACTGGAGACATTGACGAGGAAACCTGTTATGCTTTTTATGTGCACCCTTGAAAGCCAGCGACCCATGATGACTGAAGTGTTAAATGGATTACGCGCTGGCGAGGTTGCCTATTGCGTAGCCCAGGTATTGGATAGAACAGGCCTGATTTTGGAATCAACACCATTAAGGACTTCATTCCCAATACCAACACTCCAGCGCATAGAGCGTGTTGTGTGTGATCCCCGGTTTCAGCGACAAGTTTACCAGATAGGACTGGCTCTGGTGAATCAGATGCCAGACTCAACGTGGGATATAACGTACGATGTTCGAGCCGACCGTTTAGTATTCGCCTATTTAGGGAAATGGTAACAATGAACCAAGTAAAGCAAATCAAACTCGTGACCGATCCAGTAAAACAGGGACGCCAACAAATTCCCGGACGACACAGTGCCGCTATTGAATCCAAACTCGAGAAGCTTCGCAAAGCGATTGCAAGTAAACCCCGAGACTTGAGTTCCGACCAGACTATTCCTGAGTCAGGTATTGACCGTTCTGGTCTTGACCCTTTCTTTGACACGACTTCAATTCGCCTCTCTGATCTCTCAAAGCAGGAAGTGAATAAACTTGTACCTCACCCTGAGTTGCCGGGCTGTCTGGTACTGCGTACGGAGACTCAGGTCAGCAGAGAACCAACCTTACTCCAACTGGGGCTGATCAATGCGGCTGCCAACCTGCAAGGCTCCGACTTTGACGTAGTCGAGCGCTCCACTTACGGAAAGGACACTGCTCAGCACCTGCTTGCCACCGTTCCTCAAAATCAGAAACGCGCGGCAATTGTCGATATCATCAATCCAGCCCAAGCGTTGCTGCGGGCGGTACGTTCTTTGTTCGGACAGATCTCGACTTCAGCTGACTTCTTTAGCCACGATTCGGCCCACGCTGTGATCTGGGCAATGATAGAAGACTACGTGGTGAACCGTAGTGCTTGGCATGAAGAGTACAGTCCCGGTGGCGAGTATCTCTTGTCAGTAACTCCGCGAGCACGTCAGCGGTTGGAGAGTTACATCCCTCCTCGCTACTTCCTTACTCCAGAAGGATACCTCGACCTGGGTGGTCTGCACGACAAGTTCTATTGTGAAGTACTCCCCATGATCCAGGAAGCTGTCTACAATCAAGTCAATGGCATTATTGGTATTGATGCTACTTGGGACGTATGGGGCGTGATGGCAGTAGACCAACAAACTCCAACCGGTCGTGTAATTGGTCGCACCCTGATGTTGGTAGGCGGCCCGGATTACCGTATCCTGGATTGGAACCGTCGTATGGAGAGCGGGGAATGGCAGTTCTAAAAAAGATCCCACTCGATGGAGTGATGGATCGTTTCAAGAACATAGTTAGCCGTCAGTGTGGGTACGAGGTAACCGTAAACCTTGACCGCGCTTGGTGGTGGGATTTTCTAACTTGGGGAATCGAACGAACCCTTTTTGGTTCGAGTGACTACGATGGACTTTGCCATACCTCAATGCCAGAAGAGCTTGAGATGGTTGGTTTCGTACCACAAGAAGCTAAAGAGTTTATGGATTCATGGGAGAAATATCTAAGTGAGTACTTCAAACGATTTGCCCTCACCTATGATACTCTTGACAGTGAGGAAGTCAGTTTCTCTATCGTCAATAACGGCATCAGAACCAGAGACGTCGGCGAAGGTCTTGCCATCGAATCCGATGCCAATCTACAGGTCTGGATCCTCATCGGACGCCGTCCCGATGACCTCGAAGAGATCTCGAAACACCTTTAGACCAATCGATAAGCACAAACTGTTGGAGTGCGTCTACGGTAATCAGGCTAATCAACCTGGCCGGTTACTTGCGATCCCAACTAACGGGTTCACTGACGCAATACGAATGGCAATCGCCGCAAACGGTTTGGCTGGGGAACTGGCCGATGATCTGTTGGTGGAGGAAATTGTAAAAGCTTACTACACCGCTGTTGTATGTGAGTGGAATTTCCTAGAAGCCCTCGGCTGTGTCTTCGAAGAGTTTGCAGATCAGATCGCAGATGACAACCGTCGTCACTTCGAGGAGGGCGGTATCGCCATCAAGCTCGATAGTCTGTATAACGATCTGACTAAGCTCGAGTTGAACATCGTTAACGCACTTGGGATTGCCTACGAGGCGTTCAATGCATCTGACGTTTGTCATGTAGGAGTGTATCGTGATCTACCCCACGAAATCCTCATCAGGCTCGACTACAAGGGTTAGTTACGCCATCTTGGGATGGCAGACGAGACTCAACGAAGCAATCGATGAGTACTACGGCCTCTGTGGTTTCTTGGTGCCGGGTAAAACAATAGTGATCGAGGCTCTACGTGCATTTGGGGACGGCCCTAATGCCAGAGCTTCATTATCAGCAGAAGGACAATGGGCGCTAGAAATGGCGCTCTACCAAGAAGAGTCGTCAGTATCGGCTCGGTGGCGAGAAGAAGCTTACATGTACTCAGCAATGCTCGAGGACGTGATAAACGGGGAGGTTGCCTTCCTTCGCAAGCTGCTTTCTAGTCGAGATCGCATCTATCGTTTGGAACTCCAGCACTGGACTGGTAGAGAACCAATCATTAAGGTTTTGGAACTATGCGAAGAAGAGCAATCATCGCGCCTCCAATGTTTGTTACCTTCGAGGAAGCCACTAACGCTTGGATTAATACCGAAACCCCGCTAGAACGTACCTTCGTGTACGATCTTAAGAGTCAGGTACTCAATAGCGCATGGTGCGTTTTTGAAGAAGAGTTAACACTGGAAAACTGGGACTTCAGTGAACTTAAGCTCCCCGTGGTCGGGGAGTTTACCTACGACGTGGAGCTGATCGCATTGCTTGAGAAAGTGATGGTCGAGATCTACACTGTCTTACTGGAGCTGATTTCCCAGGAGTCCAAGCATGATTGGATCCCAGCGAATGTGGTACAGGGTATTGAGTTCGGATACAACGGGTTTGTTATCGAGTACGATATCTCGCTAGCACCTGCCCCACGTTCCGGTAATTTTCAAATAGTAGTCAACCCAAATAGGTACAAGAATGGCCCAGGCAACCGCAGCCGACCTCCCTATCGGCGCCCTCGTTTCGTTTGACACCTACGCTCCTGCTGTGCTTGGTACGATCTATCGTGACTGTACCGTAATGTCGCACCTGGATGCAGAAACCGTTAGAGAACTCGGCCGCGACCCACACGCAAAACACGTGGCCATCTACCCGACTCTCCCGGCAGGTGAAACACCCAATGATTACAAGGCGTATCTTTACGTCAAGCTCAAGCTACTCAATGGCACTATCGACTATATCGGTATTCCTTGGGTACGTAAAGAAACCATCAAGTCGCGCCAAGTAAAACGTGCAGTGATCACGGTGGAAGATGTCGGCCCAGACGACGTTCGCGAAATCATCGAACAGCTCTCTGCGGCCGGTTATAAATCAGCCAAGGTGGAACTCAAATAAGGGAGGGCTTCGGCCCTCTCTTTTTTGCCCCTGTGTTAAAGCTTACGAACAGAACTAAGCTATGAACACCAACAGGAGAACCACCCGTGACTGTTGTAGCCAACCCTTTCGTCTGGGATAAGAAGAAATACAGACGAGATTTCCGTAACTACGAGCACTACATTAACAACACCGCGATGTATCTTTCCATCGTTTACGGTGACGATTTCAACGACTGCAAACAATGGGTCGAGGAGGTTACTAGCCCCACTGGTCGTTTCGCACGTGTGATCCCAAGAGTGATGGTCCTTACCCGACCGTCGGAAGGTAACCGCCATATCGAAACGATTACGCCGGATGAGTTCTTTGAGGACATTGTACGTAATCAGCGCATTGTCTCGCCATCTCTGGCTGTCTATCACAACCCGAACTTCAAGAAGTCTATCCTTTCTCTTTTCATTGCAAAGAACGTGAAGCTCCGTTCGAAAGCAAAGAAGGAGATGTTCGTTGCAGAACAACAGGGTAACGATATTCTCAAGAAGATCAAGAACGACGAACAGTCGACACGTAAGATCTCCAACAACTCTTTGTCTGGAGCGCACAACTCGCTGTTCACTATTCTTTGGCTGCGTTCGGCTCACTCGAGCTTGACGTCAACTTGCCGTACGGCTACGGCTTATGCCAACGCAAACAACGAGAAGTTCCTGTCTGGTAACAGGCACTACTACAGTCCAGAAGTCACGATGGAAGCAATCGTGTCTACCCTGGCTCTGACCAACATGGGTGACCTGGCTAAAGTAGTCGAGAAATACAACCTCTACCTGCCGACCCCGGAAGACATTCTGGAGATCATCCGTTATAGTTCAGACTACTACTGGCCGCACGCAGTTTACGAGCACGAACGCTTCTTGGAGTTTGCTCGTCGGATGACGCCGCTCCAACGCGCTGCGGTTGCTTACATCCAAGATGGTTGGCACCTGAAGAAGTATAACGAAGGTCTGATGCGTCAGTTCATCTCGGAGCTGATTACTGTCGAAGACACTCCGCACCCCGATCCCGGTTCTGTGTGGAAGTTGATGACAGACGACGTACGGGCATTTGTGTTCTCGCTTCATGGTCCTGAGCTGATCGGTAAGGTAATCAATGAGCTGGGTAAGACAGATCCAGACCTGCACGCAAAGGTTGCTTCAACAGCAGTGAAGACCTGGCGTGTCCTGGCTGACTACTCTGACTTGATTGAGACCCTGTGGTCTACACCTATTTTGCCGGCATCTGTTGCAAACTTCACCAACAGTATTCGTCGCAGTAGCCTGTTGTCTGATACAGACTCCACGATCTTTACGGTCCAGGATTGGTGCTATTGGTATTCTGGTGTACACGCTATTAACCGAGAGACCTCAGCAGTACGTAACGCGATGGTGTTCTTTGCAGGTCAACAGGTGTCACACATCCTCGCGATCGTGTCTGCGAACATGGGTGTAGTACCAGACCAGTTGAACCAGTTGGCGATGAAGAACGAGTTCTCGTTCCCAGTGCTCTCGCTGACAACGCGAGCAAAACACTACTTTGCCTCGATCAACGAACAAGAGGGTACAGTATTTAAGAAACGCAAGATCGAAGTGAAGGGTGTGGAGATGAAGAACTCCAAGACCTCTCAGGAGATCCGTGACGCGTCCCAGGAGTTCATCGAATGGATTCTCGATACCGTAGCATCGGGCGAGAAACTCGAGCTCTTACCGCGTCTCAAGCAGATTGGTGATATGGAACGTGAAATCTTGACGTCCGTTAACTCGGGACACATCAAGTACCTCACTACTACCAAGTTAAACAACATTGACTCCTATACCGCAGGTGAAGCCAGTCCGTACCGGCACCACATCCGTTGGGAGGAAGTCATGTCTCCGAAGTATGGTCCGGCCCCGTCTCTCCCGTACGATGCCGTGAAGGTATCGGTGGAACTTGACAGTCCCGCAAAGCTTCGTATCTGGCTTGACCAGATGGAAGACAGAGAAATGGCTGCACGTTTTGATGAGTACATCAAGCGGACCAACTGTAAAGGTCTTACCACCTTTATCCTACCTCGTGAAATCTGCCAGCAAAAGGGCGTCCCTGGCGAAATCGTTAAAGCGATCGACGTCCGTAAGCTGATCTATACCGCAATGTCGACTTTCTACCTGGAACTCGAAACACTGGGTTTCTTCTTTGTAAACAAAGACCTCACTCGCCTGGTCTCTGACTACTATTAAGGAAAAGATATGCAAGACATCCCGAAGGATCCGTTCCTGCGTAAGGAGCATCACGAAAAACAACTGACCGAAGCCGTGCCGATGGTTCGTGCTGCAATCGAAAAGGGTTTTCCTGAGAAAGCCCTTCCGGTGATTGATAACATCATCGCGAACGTCGGTACAGGGTGGTTGGAAACGCTCGAGATCCTCTGTGCCAACGATGGTACTGAATCCGGTGATTTCCTGGGTAGCGACTACCATCTGTTCCTCACCAGAATCGGCGTGGCTTGGCACGATCCGGCTGATTCTAAGTATCGCCCCACTGCCGTCGGTTCGTTTATCTTCAATCGTCTCGAGGCAATAAAACCGAAACCAGCCCCTGGTCTCGATCAAGAACTGCTCACCAAGAAGTTCGCCCACGCTATTGCGGAGTTCAAATCTACCGAAGAGTTCACCGGCCCGCTTCGGTATAACCCAGAGTTCCGCGAACTGGTAGACAGTTACATAGGTCTGTGGTCTCGCGATAACCGGGATGCTTTCTACGGACTTTGCTATCGGGAAGGTGCCGATCAAGCTGAACCTACCCATCACGATTACTCTTTCATGGTGCGTTCTGGGTTGGCTTTCGAGGCTATGTCCAATGGGTTCGCTCCAATTCTGCGACCGTCCTTTAAAGCGTACGAAGCTTACCACGCGTACTTTAAACCGGAAGATCCAGAAATCCCTAACTGGTGGTCGGCCGCTGGTTTCAATGTCACCGGACCTGGCGCACCTCTCGGCGCTAAGGAGATGCCTCACGTAACCCTGAAACGGTTTACGACCACCAAACGTGTATGGGCATCCCTTATCAAAGGGGCGTACGTGGTACATCGTGTTGGTAGCGAACAGAAACATATCTCGTTGGAGGTTGAGGACTGTCAAGATCGTTTGCCGTTCCCGCACGCTCTGTTCGAAAACCATCGCGACGCTTTCCTGAAGATCAAGGAAAACCCGCAGTATGTTGTGATTTACGAAAACGGATACGTTTCGCTCTGCCCCAAAGCTGAGTTCGAAAAACACTCCAAGCAGTTCTAAACGGCATAGAGGGAGGGGTAATCCCCTCCCTCGTTTTATGCCTTCGGATTGTAGAGCTGGATATCTCTAAACTCAGTGACTACCGACTTGAGCAAGTAGTTCGGTAGTTTGGACTTGAAGAGGTTATCGTTAAACGCGTACCGGATATCCCGTCTAATCTCGTTGAGGTCAGAGAGGTTAGGCGAGCGGGTACTCTCTCGGTCCGTGTTCAATAGGAAATTCACGTAAGGGGCCTGGGCCATATACGTGAGCCAGTTGCACTGACGAGTAAAGACCGTCTTGGGAAACTCACAGAGGCTAAAGAGCTCCGCTCCAGATAGGGTCTTCAATCCAAAGAGTAGTTCAGAGAATCGATAGGAGTTACCACGCAACTGAGTGCAGACGTCCTCGAGATAGAGGTCCAGCATTCTCAGGTTGTTAGGTAACGCCAACGGATACCGCCACTGACTATTCTCTACATCGTCTTCAATGAACTTGGCAGCCAACCGGTTGAAGAATGCCACATCCACCATAGAACGAATGGAGTTTGATAGCACGTACTTCGAAACGAACTGGGCGGTCGTCTCACGTTCGCCCTTGGGTTTAGATTCCTGCTCCAGCCGCCACATGTAGTGCTGTAGCGACATCATCGGTACGTCGATCTGGTAAACGACGATACCCGGTTCATCCGACTTTATATTTCCCATAGGAGACAACAACCCAAGATCGGTTCTTGGATGTCGAACAAAACGCAACGGAGCTAAGTCTTGCCACTTAAGACAAGCTTCGCGAACGTTAATCCCTTTGGTGTCGTGCAACGCAATTGGGAATTCGGTGAAGTCTCCACCGAACAACCAGGCCTTTTCAGTTGCATCACCTACGTAGTAGGGGTTGGTGATTCTCAGGTGTCCGCAGGTCTCATACGCGACATCGTGAATCTCCTGATAGTAAAGATTAACATCTCCCATGTACTTAGAGGGAAGAGTTTGCAAAAGTCTGACGAGCACGTGGTCGCTTCTTACAGCGAAGTCGTTACGCTTGAAGTAACTCACGGTCCTGTTGATGTTCTGTAAGAAGTCACGGCGATAGCTGTCGAACTTTGGGAATTGATGGAACCCTCGCGTAATGCGAGTTGGATCCTCAAGGAACGTAAACATGGCTGGATCCTTCTGAATAGAGTCATAGAGTATGTAAAACTTTACATATCGATACATTGTATAGAGACATACTCTACTGTTCCGGTTTCCGGGGCAGTTGGATTTGGGAAATGTACCGCATTTTCCCATTTCAAAAAATCTGAAGGACTATATTACTTAGTAGATACTCCGTACGGTATCTGCTATCGCATCAACGTTGAATAAGGAAAGAAAACAATGGCAGTTAATGATCCCCTGAACCCTACCGGTCAGTCTAACGCTCAGATCAACCTGAACCAGCAAGGCGGCCAGCAAGGCGCCCAGACTTTCGCTGGCGGCCCGAGCAACCCTCTCGACTTCATGGACCTGCTGGGTTCTGGTTCCGCTCTGATTGCTCCTCGTAGCAACGGTGAAGTGCTGGCCAAGGTGGCTACCGCTCTGACCGAAACCATCAAGCGCAACTACGGCGGCACCATGCCGAAAGACTGGTTCATCATCACCCTGGACCATACCACCAACGGCGGTCCGGCTTCTATCGTTTCTGTAGCCGCAATGCGTCGCGGTACCAACGGTAATATGGTCTTCGTTACCAACCTGATCCTGGAAGCTGCCAAGGTTAACCTGGCTCCGACCACCCAGACCTACCAGAACCGTACTCTTCAGATCACCACGACCTTGGGTCAGGTGTTCGACAACGAGTGCTGGGAAACCGTACGTCGTCGCATTGCCGACCAGCTGGGCGTCGAAGCCAAGATCGTTACCGAAGTATCTACCATCATCATGCCGAAGGACTACGACCTGGAGAACGCCGACAGCCTGACTCGTCTGGCATACCTGTCTACCGTTGCCTCTGCAATCGCAGCCAACGGCGGTACCGGTATCAAGATGAACCTGGCCGACGTGACCAAGGATCCGAAGCAGCAGTTCGTTACCCGCTGCGACTTCACCGGTCACCAGAAGCAAGACATGTTGGGTCGTCCGGTCCGTGCCGATCTGGTCGTAGGTTCCTACCTGACCACCAGTTCCGGTCAGAACAGCTCCTACAAGAACGAACAGCAACTCGTTGAGCTGGCTGCGTTCGTTGAGCTGAACTACGCAGGTCCGCTGCCGGTTGCGCAACAGCCTGGTCTGAACCCGGTCATGGGTACCCAGATCTACGCTCCGGAAATCGTGATCACCAACACCAGCTCCGTGTTCTTCGACTTCGACATCGCCCGCGCGCTGTTCTGTCTGGTGAACGCCGGTGCGCTGGAGAAAGGTGGTGTGTGGGCACGCGCGTTCCTGCCGCGTCCTGGCGCCAACAAGAAAGGTTCCATCAACCTGCGCGATATCGGCGGTATCGGTTACGAGCTGGAAGCGGCCGGCGGCAAAGCAATCCAGACCGGTCGTGACGTGTTCACTACCGAAGATCTGGGTCAACTGCTGATGACCTACTTCCACCAGTCTCCGGCTATCTCTCTGGACATCGACATCAACGGTCCGATGAACTGGGTGATGAACGAGTTCCTGCAAGCAGGTCTGGGCGATTCCGGTGCTCAACAGCGTATCATCGCTGCTGCGAACCAGATGACCAACAACGCATTCACTCGTCACTACCAAGGTAATGGCCAGATCGCTCAGGTTCGTCACCTGATCGCTGCCGGTACCTACGTGAACGAAGACAACGAAGTCCGTTCTCTGGACGACATCGACTACCTGGCGGCACTCAACTTGTTCGGTTCCATCGACAAGTCCGCATTCCAGGCATGGGCCAAGACCTTCGAAGACCCCAACATGGGTGACATGGAGCGTCTGTCCGAGCGTGAGAACCTCCTGCGTTCCCGTCTGTCCGGCGTTGAAATCCACGCGTACAAGCGCCGCGTGACTTTCGACAAGAAGTTCCTGGCCGCGCTGGAAGCAGCGTTCGTTGAATGTGGCTACCGTCCGGCTCCGGACAACGTGGCTCCGGTGTTCGGTAACCAAGTAGTTCGTGGTAACCAGAACATCCTGAACCTGGCCGCAGGTAACTTCGGTAACGCCCTGTTCGCAGGTAACCAGCAAGTTGCTCGTGGTGGTTCCGTGCTGGGTGGCCGTATCACCAGCTACGGTAATTAATTCTCGCAAGAGTCAGAAGGAGGGGTCAGTTCGACCCCTCTTTTTTTGCCCTATATTCTAACAAAAAAGTAGAAGGACAGTGTCAATGTTCAATGAAGGTGCCAATGGCCCCATCGAGGTTGGACCGGCAGATGTCTCAGCAAGTTACTTCGAGGCTAAGGGTGGTATTTTCCTAGACCTTGAAGATTTCTCTGAGATGTACAGTCGTTGTTCTCGACCACCTACATTTGTTAACGACCTTGACCAAAACGACATCGCTAGTCGTGAGCGACTGAACGACCTGCTGTTGACGACCTACGAGTCAGATACACTGGAGTCGGTTCCCAGTTGTACTTGCGGCGCATTGCGTGGTGGTACGGCAAACTCCAATCAAGTGTGCCTTGATTGTGGTACTACGCCGACTATCCCTGCTGAGCGTGAGATCGAATCGCAGCTGTGGATCCGTGCCCCGAACGGAGTAAAAGGGTTGATTCACCCGTTGCTGCTTGGTTACTTGGATCGTTTCTTTGGTTCCAATGGAGCGTCTATCATTCAGTACATGATGGATCCGTTCTATCGACCGAAGAAGAAAACACCGCAGCTCTTGCAAATTGATCGGTCACACCACAAGCGTGGATTGAATTACTTCATCACGAACTTCGATGAGGTCTTCCAGTTCCTGCTCTACGGCGTGTCGATCTCAAAGACCAAAAAGCTCAAAGAACGTTTCGCGCAGTTCATTGCGCGCAATAGAAGTAAGCTGTTCCCCAATGCGTTGCCAATCCCTTCGAAGATTACCTTCATTGTTGAGTCTACCCCAACCGGTAAGTTCGGCGATAACTCGATGGAGTCAGCACTCGATGCGGTAAGAACCATCGGCGGTATCTCTTCGGGAGTAGAGGTATTGCGCATTGATCAGTTGGAGTCAAAGGCTTTCCGAGCCTCAATGCAGCTGACCAACTTCTACGACGTTCAGTACAGTAAATCGCTGTCCCCAAAACCGGGTTGGTTCCGTCGTCACGTATTCGGTAGCCGCCCAGCGTTTAGTTTCCGCGCAGTAATTTCATCACTCTCGGAAGCTCATCGCTACAACGAAGTACACTTGCCGTGGTCACTGTCTGTTAGTCTATTCAAACAGCACCTGCGTAACAAGTTGCAGAATAAACACGGGATGTCTCCATCCAAGTCGAACCAGTACGTTAACGACCATATCGAAACGTACAGTCCGTTACTTGACGAGATCTTCACGGAGTTGATCGAAGAAGCAACGATGCAGTCTAAAGCGGATTCTGTCCGTAAGGCTGATTCCATCCTGCGCAAGATCGATCTTCCTGACGAGCTCCATTACGATGCGGGCATTCCTGTTGTCATTCAGCGTAACCCGTCTCTGAAGCGTTTGTCCGCTCAGCGGTTCTTCGTGACTAAGATCAAGAAGGATCCAAACATCAACACCATCAGTCTGTCGGTGTTGGTCTTGAAAGGACCTAACGCGGATTTCGATGGTGACGCGCTTAATGGTATCCTGATCCTCGACCAAGTAATGCGTCGTGGTCTGGAGAAACTGGCATCCCATTACGCCGTGATGGATATGCACAAGCCATGGCGATTGTCCGGCGACATCGCTATTCCTGGTCCGGTTCTCTCGACGATGGCTCACTGGTTGTCGACCGCCCCGAAAAAGTAAAAGAGTCCCCTCCCAAGCGGGAGGGGCTTTTTATGCCGGAGGTTGTTATGCATGAAGAGATTAAACCACTCCCAAAACGTCAGGTGAACAAGTTCTTTGATGGACTTACTGGCGGTCAGTTTATCGGACTGCTCCAGCGAAAACGCGCCCTGATGCTGATAGACGTGGTTGATAGAGAAGTCATCGGCGGTCCTTCGGATATCGTTTCTACCGAATACCTCTCCGTAGAAGGACGTGATCCGCTCGAGGTTATTGATGATCAGTTCGTTCTGGAACGCCTCTTAGGTGGTCCTGAAGACTTACATGACAAAGTCGAAGAGTTCGCCTACGAGGACTTTAGTCGCAATCGTTCTGGTCGTATTTACAAGTTCGTTGATGAGTTCCTGGGCATTCCCGGTGGTAACAAATCTTAAGACCTATATCACCTACTGGAGGAGGTGAAGATAGGTAAAATTAGACGCACAGCCCTAATCTTTGAATCGAAAGAGTAGAAGGTAAAAATTAAAATGGCAAGTATCTTTCAAGGTGATATAGACACCTTCGCAGGCATCAGCCTAGGTGACTACCACACCAGTACTGTAGAGTTTCTACAGAACGCTCCAAGATTAGCGAGTGAAAGCTTGTCGCGAACTGGCCAAGCGTTCTTACAGGCCGCACATGCGGTAATCGGTAAATCCAATATCGATGAGACCATGCGCAAGATGCGCGCAGCGGCACGTCAGGTAGCGACGGTTTTCCAGACCGACACTATTCGTGAATTGAAGACCATTGGTGAACTCCAGAATGCGCCGATAACAATGCGTCACTTGATCATGGCATGTCCAGAAGTTCGGACCATGTACTTTGATCAGACCATTGAAGGTTACTCCGGTCTCTACAAGGACTGGGAGCCGGGTAAAATCGGTGAGGACCACTACGACTATCGTCGAGTTATGGACGGGATGATCGTGGCGGATAACGATGGCTTTAGTTCCACCGAATATCTTGAAGAAGTGCGTGAAGGCGATGATCTTTACTTCGACCAACAGGTTGAGGTCAAGACGACCTGGGATAACGTACGCAACGCGATTCTTCGCGGTGGCGACGATCCCACGTCACGCTGGAATGCCGCATTGTAACGAGGGCCTTCGGGCCCTTCTTTTTTAGTCGGAGGGCAGAGATGCCGGATTCAACAGAGTTAGTTCTTGACGAAGACCAGTTGTTGCAGACTTTCGTCTCGCGAGAGTTCAACCGAATGCGTACTGATGACGAGATGATGGGTTTGGAAGACGCCTCACGCTTCGTACAGCTTGAGACGGAGTTGGACTTTGGACTGGACGAAGTCCTTTACGACGACGGTTGGGTCAGAGATGACGGATCTGTCACCATTTCATATCGGGGGAATTATGAGTAGCGTTAATTTCGATCAAGTAGGCGACTTGGTTAAACGCCTGTCGAAAAGTCTCGTGGACGAAGTTCTGGTTGCAGCGTCTACCGACGAGTCAGGCAAGATTCGCGAGACTACTGATGGTTTCGTTGCGGTCAACTTCATTAACAGCGAGAGCGGTGTGCGCGTCGAAGATTACTTCGAGAACCTCTACACCAATCTGGAAGAGATCAGTGCCAAAGATGCAACGCCGGGTCAGATCGGTCTGGCGCTCGTAGCCTACGGTGCCGCCATGATGACCGAGAACTCTTTCGAGGATCTCGATCCTGGGTTGCAAGCGTTCTACGAAAGCCATTAAGGAGCTAACATGAGGTTCCTTACGATCCATCAGCTCTATCGTTACGACGCGGCTATGTTGGAAGACCTTGAGGAATCGGCTCTCGATGGCTTGGTGCTTGAATCGGCAGACGGCGGGTTTTCTGCCTCCGAACTTTTCGGTAACGGTAGAGACGAGACACACCAGAGAATGCGAACTCACGAAGAGTTCGTTTATCCGGTACTGCTATCCGAGATCAGGCACCACGTAGAAACGAGAAACCCGAATAAACAACAACTTGCTTATTTAGAAGATGTTGCGAGTTCTTACCATCTAACAGGGAGACGCTGATGATTCGCTATAACGTCATCTCTGCGCACGATACAGGGGTACGTGAGGAGCTCTATCGCCTCGCGGAACACTCTAAGGTAATTGAAACAGATGACGGCTTCAAAGTAAGCTGTAATCCGAGTCAATCTGAGGACGTGTTTAACTGCTGTATCGTGGAAGCTGCGGTTGATCTGCTCACTTACGAGAGTAGAACTGGTCAGAACGTTCCGGGTGATCTTTTCGACTACGTCGCAGGTGTTTGTGACGAGAATAAAGAACCGATTGAGATAGACTTCCAGTACGATTTTGGCGATAGCCCTCGGCTACCCCAGATTAAGGGTACTGTCTCGATCCCGACAGCGGAAAACGGCGAGCCATTGCAGATGGATATCTATTCAACTGACAATCAGGGATTGGGTGAATCAGCCTCACCTTACATCCTGGCCCAGATCGTTCTGTAAAAGGGGAGATAACCTCCCGATATTGTGAACCACGTCGGGAGACTATCATGAGCAAACCCTGTGTACCTACATTGACGACGATCGGATGGGCTACTGACCCAGCCTTGAAGTTTGACTACGCTTTCGCGGACTTCATGGCCTCCAACGATTCTCAATCTATCGAGTATCATGGATCCATCGCGTCATTGCCCTGGATTATCCAGAAAACAACTGGCGATCGTAACGCCTTAGAAAAGCTTTCCCAAAAAATCCTTGAGGATCACCTTACCGGACTGTTTGATGTTGTAAACGTTCGGACCAAGGTGCGAGAGAACCCGAAAGATGAGAGCAAATTGCAGCTCATCTTTTATATCACTGCAACCCATGAGGGTGTGGCGCATAACTTCGTTAAAGCTATCGAGAATATCGATAGTAAGACACTTCTCCTCTTTGATATCAACAACGGGTAAAGACAATGTCCTACAACTACACCAAACACAACTCGGATCTTGAAGCAGAAGCCTTGCGTATCCTCAGTGAGGGATACCTGCCTGAACTGGATGAAGCCGAGTTCGTACAGACCTGGCTCCCTCTGCTCATTAAAGGAGCGTCTAACGACTTCCTGAATGTCTGGGTGCATAACGTCTCGAAGAACCCCAACCAACAAGTAAAACTGATGTCCGGTGGTGTGCACGTCGCTACCGTACCGTCTATTCTCGCCCCGTGGCCTACTGAAGTACCTAAGTCCGTACGTGGTACCGTATCGGAAATCGTGGCTGAGTCCGAAATGGTTTCTCGGAACATCCCGAATGCCGGGGTCACCTTGATGCGTCGAGCGCTGGACCAGCAATTCAGTAAAGTCACCGACCTGCCGGCTGTTCGCGAGGCACGTCGTAAGCACCTAGCCGAGTGGGATGCTCTTTTGGCTCGTTACGGTCACGTAAGACCGAACAGCTCCGCAGCCGAAACAACCGCTGCGAAAAAGCCAGCCGACTCCTCAGAAGGCTTGTTCCATGACTACGAAGAACTCTGATTACCTCTACTGGATGGTGGCCTCTGACATTCACCTCCACCATCCAAGAACACCAACGCGTTTGATTATCGAAAATCTAGATAGAGACATCATTCGCAATCCAGAAGCTCGATTGCTTGATATTATCTGGATTCCAGGGGATCTGCTGGACCGTCTATTAACGGTTCCTGACATCGATAACCATCTCATTACGATGTTCCTCGGTCGTTTGTTGCGCTTTTGTAAGAAACACGACATCGCTTTGAGAATCCTGGAAGGTACCGGTTCTCACGACTACAGTCAGTCTGCCATCATCGTCACAATTAACGAGGCTATGGGTATTGACGCTGATCTGCGTTACTACAATAAGCTTAGTTACGACACGGAAGAGCGCTTTGGTATCTCTGTGCTTTATGTGCCAGACGAGCTCAATGCCGATGCGACTGTAACCTGGAAGCAAACGCAGAAACTGCTTTCTGATTTCGGAGCGACACACGTCGACTACGCAATCATGCACGGGATGTTTGAGTTCCAACTACCGGCTCACGTTAACGACCTCTCTGCGCATCTGTCTTCGCGCTTTGAGAGTATTGTGCGTAAGCATGTAGTGATTGGTCATCACCACACCCATCGGATCGAAGGTAAGATTATCGTTCCTGGCTCGTTTGATCGTCTCGCTCACAATGAGGAGATGGCTAAAGGGTCTATCTGGTGTAAGGATTACGGTAACCGTACTGAAGTGAAGTTCCTGGAGAACGTGGGAGCTAAGATCTACAAGAGTATCCACATTGGTGGGCTCAGTATCGACGAAGCTATTGCTCGAGTAGATGCTGTGGTGGAAGGGAAACCGCCCGGAAGCGCTTTCTTGGTGAAAGGTAGTTCTGAGGATCCTGCATCAAAAGCAGGTGATCTCTTCAAGTCTCGTCACGACAAGTATGTGTGGTCGTTTTCTTTTGAGCGTGAGGATAAAACCTCTCAGCGGATAGAGGAGATGGAAGTATCATACACACCAGTTCGTATCGACAAGGACAATCTGCCGTCACTTACAATGGAAAGACTGGCCACAGATGACCAGACGATCCGTAAGCTGTCTGCATCGTTATTGGCGAACGTCCTATGAGTCATTCAAATTTAGTAATGGCTGCTCGCGAACTCGGAGCCCTACCGTTATCGGTAGGGACCTCCTTAGCGATTGAAGCCCTCAAGGTTGGCCCTTCAAAGCACTACCGTGGTTTCTATGTCAACCTGCACACGTTGTTTCGAAACCTCCACGGCTCGATTCCAGCCACGGCTATCGACGGCATTGACAAGCAGGTTTGGATCAGAACGATCATCGAAGAAATCTTCATGATTGCTAAGATCGTGAAGGAAGAAATCTCTCCAGATCTAAAGGTTGTGTTTTATTGCCCAACCTATGCGTCGATACGGTCCGTTTTCAAGAAAGCGCTTTTGCGTGAACTGAAGACAGATAACCAACGTATTTACGCTGCTATTCAAAGTGAGGTGTTACTGGGGGTTAAAAACTACTCAGCGCAAATCGCTTCTCGCGGAGTGAACCTGCAATTCGTAGATAACTCTCCGCCTAAAGTGGTAAACGGATCAATCATCATGACGCATCATGTGGTTGACCTCGTTGATGTACCCTGGGATGCTCGCCTCCTGGAGTCCCACACTGGCCGTTTGAAAGACCGCTCTATGTGGCATACGAAGTTTGCTGGTAAAGCGGATAGCTCGATGATTCCTTTTAATAAACTTACTCTCTCTGTCCTAGGTGATCCAACCACCATAGCACCTCAACCATTGGGGGTGCGCAAAGCCCTCTATGCGCTCGCTATGGAGAAAAAGTGGACTTCAGTGCTCACTTACGACTACGTGAAGTTCTCTGTTGATCACATGCGTGACTATGGAGTTCGTGAACTTTTTCGGGCTATGTTTTAATTGACGGAGGAGCCAATCTACTGAGAGAGCTCCTCAAATTTCGATAAGGAACAGACATGTCTGATTTTAGACCACAACCTCGTACCAAGAATGCCTTGGATGAGATGAAGCTTCGCCTTAACGGCGACATCGTGAAGGGTGCGCGTCGTCCCTCCAGCCTGGCCATCCTGATGATGTCCAACCAGCTGCGTGTGCGTTGCTATACCAACCTCGAGACCGACAAGAACAACGGTCTGATCGAAGCCAAGATGGACGCCCCGACTGCCTATGGCATGCTCGAGCTGGTTCAGCGCGTGATCAACGAAGATCAGCCTGGCATCAAATACGGTCTGGAGTGCAAAGCGCCAATCAACGGCGACTGGCGTAACCCGACTCTCGAAACCACCCTGTGGGTTGGTCGCGATGATGAAGGCGTTGTGTATATTGGCGTGATTTCTGCGGATAGCTCGCGCCCCATGCTGAAGTTCCCGTTGGTCTCCACTGACTTCCATAACTTCCTGGATTCCAACAAGAAGCCTCTGGGCAAGAAAGTAAGCTCCGAGATTTACGGTCAGGGTTGGCTTAACCTGATGCGTAGCCTCTGTGCTTCTGTAATGGACACTCACTTCAAAGAGCGTGAGACCAAGAAGAAAGAAGGTGGTCAAGGTGGCCAAGGCGGCAACTGGCAGAAGCGTGATGGCGGCAATCGCCAAGGCGGCGGCGGTAACGGTGGTGGTTACAATCGTGGTGGCGGTAATGGCGGCGGCTATAATCGCGGCGGTGGTTATGGTCAGCAGAACGGCAACCAGGGTGGCGGTCAATCTCGTGCCCCCGAACCCGAGCCGGCCTTCGAAACCGACGACGACATCCCGTTCTGAGCGGTAGGGGTATGAACGCGCCCTTCGGGGCGCGTAGTTTGTGCCCTAAAAAAACATGGACCTATATTACCTAATTGTAGCCCAACAATAAAGGAGTCATCATGGAGATGATTAATGGGTCTGATCGTAAGATCTGCATGATTACTACTCGTCACCGTGACGAGGAGTTGGTGTGGAACGCAACAGCGTACGATCATCCCACACTCATCGAGCCCGAAGGTATTTTCAGAGACATCAATGGTTTCTGGGCATCACTCTCGGAGCGACATCAGGACGACATCTGGAACGTATTCGTAGAAATCCACGATGCGATGAACTCCATCGCGGAGATTAAGCGACTTCGCCAACGTCTGATCCCGCTTGTGAAGAAACTCTACGATCTCCATCCCTATCAGTTCGCTGAGAACTGGATTGTGGTGAAGTCGAAGATGGTTTACCCTGCTACCTTGCTGGAAGACTATACGCCTTTCCACCCACGGGAATTGACTTACCTTCGCAAGGATTATCAGGAACTCGCAGTGCTGGCGTTGTTACTGCGCCCGATGGTTCCGATCTGGGGGATGTTCCTGCGGATTGTCAAGACTATTACTAACCGGCACAAGGAGCGGTTAGCGGTGATCTTGCTGTCACAGTCGAATATCATCGAGACAGCTCCGTACAAAATGCTCCGCGAACACGTAGAGCGCCTGAAAGATAAACACCTGATCAACAACCCAGTACCCCTGTCTGCCAAAGCGGATGCGGTTGGTACTGAGAACATTGGCGAGGTGATCTTCTGTCTGGTTGTGGTGCGCCGAGTCGCGTTGGGTGAGATCTCGCAGAAAGATACCGCCGTAAACATCGTCTCGAATATCTACAAGCATGTTCGTGCCCAGTTTGATGGTCTGGATAAATCATCCGGTGGCCGCATTGGTGAGAAACACAAACCACGCGACGACAATGCCGAGGACAACGTCTCTCGTGCGGAGTCTTATAAAGCCAAGACAGAAGTAACTCCGGGCAGTATTGCCACTATCCAGGTTTTCACTGAAGATCTCCAGCGACTCGCGTTGACCGTAGAACCAACCCTGGATCTGGATCTCTTGAAGATCTGTCACAAAGCGGCGGTAAGAACAAAAGCGGAAGGACTCTATCAGTGTTCGCCGCATCAGTTGTTGTTTACCCAGTACGTCCTAGCGAAGGTGATCTCTCCACGTGCCGTTGAGTATCCTGACCTGGACGAAATGTTCAACAACATGGTAGTGACACAAGCAGTACTTTGGCATTGGGGTTTGCCACAGCTCGCTGCGATGATGTTCGTCACTGCTTACGAGTTGGACGAAACACAGAAGATCCACCAGCGTCGGATGTCCTCTGTGAGTAAAGAAAATCGCGACATCTTGCACAAGTACTATCCGTACTATCAGTACACTGGTTCTGAAACAAGAGGTCGTAATGATTGCATTGCATTAAAAGTGATTGCGAATATCACTGCAATGCTGGCAACCGCTGCGTGGGTGCCAAACGCTCCAATCGAGCTAATACGTGATGCTGCATCGGTAGTGCCATCGGCGCAAGCATTGGCTTATAACGCAGATGACGAGATCATAGTGCCTGCCGAGTTCAGTGACGTACTCGCACGACTCTTTATCCGTCTCAATGAACGCTAACAAGTAAAAGGGAGAACCGCATGTCCACTGGTTTCGAAAAGACCTTCCGTCTTCGTAAATTCGTTTTGTTCTACGCCGGTATTGCGCAAGAGCAAGTTGTCCGTCCTTTGCATACCCGCCTGGATCAGCAGTTGTTGGCACTGGCAATGGAAGCAACCAACTGCGGCCAGAATATTACCTCTGGCGCCTTCCGTCCGATTGCTTCGTCAATCATTCAGCCAAAAGCGCAGCATGAAGGCCTCTCAATCGTAGAGAACGGCTGGTCTACCCCGCGCCTGAGCTTCCTGATGGAAATCGAAGTTATCAACAACTTCAGTGGCGTATCCAACGTCATGGCGTTTAGCGGCTACACCGACCACGTTGGTACCATTCAGCGTAATGGTAACGACATGCTCGACCCACAGATGCGACTGTACTTCAACAACTGCGTTCGTTTGGCAACCGTCCAGACTCCGACCCCCCAGGGTATTGCGAACCGGATGGTCTCTCGTGTAGCTGAGCAAATCCTGCGTCCGACTGTAACCCCCAATTACACGCCGGGTGCAAACTCCGAATACACCATGCGTCCTGTTGACGTCATGTCTGTCGGCGGTTCCGCTGCTATCATGCAGAACTCTGGCCTGCGTGTAGACAACTACGCCCCGAGTTTCAACTCAGGTCCGAAGCTGGCTAACCGTAACGACATGCTTGGTGCAAGTTACCTGGCACGTAGTGTTAGTAGCTATACCGCTGCGAATGCCGAAGTGGACGATGGTTATACCCATGCCGACGTAGCCAGTCTGGCTGCTGGCGCATTGAACAATAACCTGATGGAGTCTAACGACTTCCTGCGTTCTCTGGGTGCACGCTTCGACTTCAACGATCCAGCGTTCGGTGGTTCTATCACCATGCACGAACTCTGCCAGTTGGACCCGAATGCGGACAACATCGCACAGGTCATCATTCCGCCGCTCCCGCAGCGTCAGCACCAGCAGACACTGGTGAACAACTCCTGCGGTTGGGGTGGTAGCGATAATGAAACCATCGCAGCCAACATTATCTGTCAGGCGGTACCGACCATCATGTGTCGTTTCATGCTCGGCCGTTTGGCGTTCACTGTGACCAACGACACCATCAGTGGCGAACCGACCATTGAGTGGAATAACCTACAAGGGTTTACCGACGGACTGGACGTGCGTCCGTTCATTGGTGCAATCACCGAGTACATCTTTACCGAAATCCTGGCTCCGATCTCTTTCCAGGGACAAACGCTGGCTTCGATTGGTGTTGATAGCTATCTTTACGCATCAACCGATATCGTAGTGTCTATCGGCGGTCAGCCGGCAGTTAGTTTCAACTCGCCGACTTTCGCGGATCAGCTCTTCAGTCCGTTCATCGCTCACCAGTACGATACCGTACTGAACATGGGCGCTGATATTGTCAGCTTGTCTGACGAGATCGGTAGCGCGCAATTCAGACCAAACTTCACCGGAGGATCCAATGGAATCGTCACAGGAATTTAAAACCCCGCTGGAACTATACACACCGATTCTGGAACAAGTCTGTCAGCTCTACGCGAGCGAAGACATTGTTTCTGCTGCTATCACTGATGGCGAAAATCTGGTGTTCGAGCCGGTCAAGATTGGAGAGAAAACTCTCCATCTTCCGACCCCCGAGTTCCTCAAGAATCCGGATTGGGACAACTACGTTGCATTCCATCCGCTTTCTGAAAGTCCGATGCGGGGCGAGTCCGAAGTACTGCGCGTGATGCGTCGCTACATGGTCTCGAACTTCAACTCAGTACTGGCAATCATCATGGAAGGTCTGATCCGTGTTGCTGCCGATACCGATGGTCACAAGCGTTTGTCAGCAGCGGCGTCCGAGTGTTTGGACGCTGTACCTAAAGCAGACAAGAACTCTGTGACTGCCATGGGTAAAGTACTGGCGCAGATGGACAAAGAGTCCGTCAGTGACATGTCCAAGATCATCGACACCCTTTTCACTACCGGTCGTCGTAAGTTGGTGAACTTCTATCTGAAGCGTCCCGGCGAGTACAAGGGCAAGGAATACTCTCGCGTGTGCGTAGTTGAATTCCCGTTCTTGTCGGCTGATGCGATCGACGAAGATAACCGCACTATCTTCGGTGTCAAGTTGCGCGTTAATGACTTCAAAGGGTTCCGTAAACTCTTTGGTTTCATTGTAGCGACCATGGAATCCAGCGGCGAAACTTACAACGCTGCTACCAACTCCATGACCGTACCGTACCTGACTGTTCTCCTGGAGTCTTGGTTCAAGTTGGCCGAACGCCTGAACAAGGTGATCGCGACTTACAAGAAGCATATCCCGGAACTGAAGGATCTCAAGTTCGACGTAAGCTGGAAATCCGCATTGGATGACCTGGCTAGTCTGTCTCGGATGATCCCTCCGTTGGAAGGTAACATCGGTGTTAACGAACAGGGTGCTCAAGCACAAGCCGCGCCAAAGGTTTCTCGTAACCTGAATGCGCAGTTGGTGCAGAAGGAAGAACGCCGTGCTCCTGCTCAGACGATGGTTCAAGAACAAATCGTGGCTACTCAACCTCAACTGCAACCTCAAGCAGCTCCGGAACAGCCGACGGTTATCGCGAACAAGTCGACCGTTGACACCGGTACCGTTTCCTGGAAAGAACTGCAAGCAGCTAACCAGCCGCGTAACCAGTTCCAACAGCAACAGCCGGTACAACAACTTTACCAGCAAGTAATGCCGGGTGGTGGTCGTGTAGTCATGGGTGCTCCCCAGACCACACTGATTCGTCAGCAACCAGTGATCCAAGTTCAACAACAGAACTGGGGCATCGCTGCGTTGACTGATCCGCAGCCGGTTCAGCAACTGCCAGGTAACCAAGTACAAACTACCCGCAGTTGGGGTGGTCAGCAGCAACAGCAGTTGATTACACCCGCCTCAATTGGTATGGGTCGTAGCAATCTGATTATCTAAACGGCATAAAGAAGAGGGCCTTGCGGCCCTCCTCTTTTTTTTTGTTCTTCCGATGCTCTGTAATTTTTAAAAGAACCGATAGATCTATGTGCAGCTATGACGTGGCTTGAATCAGAAACCGCTGACGAATATCCTCAAGTGCCGAGGTAGACGGGATCAGAAGCATGTCGGCTGTACCATCAAATTCCTCGTCTTTTAGGTAACCATTTAAACGCATGGTTAACCAGATGAGGTGTGGATCACAGATGGTTGCAAGATACCCACTGAGGTTCCACTTATATTTGTTCAGGTCGGCTCGGGTGATAGTGGTAGGTGATGTTTCGGGGTGCGTACGCAGCAAAGGTAAATGGTCTTCCAGTACCTTTCTGAACCTTGGGTCGTAGTAAATAGAGAGTCCGTAACCTCTACCTTTATTAACGATATCCATGACAGCCTCTAAAGTTTTTAAAGCCTATATTATCCATAAGGCCTTACAAGAAAACAAAAAAGGAGAACGTGTGATGAGTTCTGCTAACGAGTTCGCACCAGAACTCGCGGGGACTGGCACCAACTTAGCCAACTGGGCTTCGAACGTGTCTTCACCCCGTCAGGTAATGTTCGGCGGTCACATTGGACAGACCGTTGTTACTAAAGGAACTGAGGTTAGAAATAACCTCACTGGCGCAGAAAGGGAGTACGGTAAATACGTTTTCAGTAAAAAGTTTAGACACGATGCTCGTATCGAAAAGGTCATTGACAAGATTCCGATGGGATTAGGGAGCGGTTTAACGCGGATGGAAAACCCGCTGCGAACTGTAATCTTTCGGGAACGCGATACGTTTCGTGTTGGGGTAATGGATATCCCCCTCTATCACAGTCGGCACCAGAGCTATGGTTATCGTAACCGCTTCACTAAGCGTTACAATGATCTGGCAAAGTCTGAGCTGTTTACAGAAGGGGAATTGGTATCAACTTCACCTAACGTGAAAGATGCCGGGATATGGGCATACGGGATGGAAGCCAACGTGGCGTTCCTTTCGGTGCCAGCAGTAATTGAAGATGGGTTCGTTGCGTCAGATGAGTTCCTTCTGCGTAACACCTACACAGCAGTAAAAAGTAATGTGATCAGTTGGGGCGGTAAGTTTGTAGCTTTGAACCTTTACGGTGACGAGAACAACTATAAACCATTCCCTGACATTGGAGAGGAAGTTAAACCACACGGGATTCTCATGGCGTTACGCCGGATTGATGAGAACCTATCTATCGTTGAGCTGACGCCCAAGGCTCTGATGGAAGTGGATTACGAGTTCGATCGTCGTATCTATGCAGCACCCGGTGCGCGTGTGGTTGACATCGACATCTTGCACAACATCTCCAATACCAAAGTTCGTTCACTGGTAGGCACCGAGTCGCAACCGATGGCTTACTATCGGAAGATCTGTGCTTACTACAAGGGTATCATCGATACCTACGAGCAACTGCGTCGTGAAGCAAAGCGCAACCGTACCGAGTTGACTCTGTCTCCTGAGTTCTCGGCAATGGTGGTGCGTGCTCGTGAGCGGTCTCAGTCGAACAACATGAAGTTGGTTTACCGCAATGCCGAACTCGATGATTTCCGTATCGAGATCACCTACGCTTACGACATCGTTCCGACCATCGGTAACAAGTTTACGGCGACTCACGGTGATAAAGGCGTAATCGTTGATATCCGCAAGAAAGCTGACATGCCGCGCGATCAGTGGGGTAACTACGCTGACTTGATCCTCGATGGCGACTCAACCATTAAGCGGATGAACCCTGGCCGTTTGTTTGAGCAGTACCTGAACTGCGCTCATCGTCATACCCGTGAAAAGGTGCTGGAGATGATCAACGCAGGAAACCGTAAGGGAGCATGGGAATACCTTTACGAGTACTACGGTGTTTGCTCTAGTGCAATGAAAGAAAAGGTAGACGGTTACCTGGAACAAGAGGCCAAGAAAGGACCAACCCGTCTGCAAGATGCGATCGACTATCACCTCGAAAGCATCGTTAGCGATAAGATCAAGATGTACGTGCCACTGAACCTTCCTGAGATAGGAATCGACCAGGTACGAAACATCCATCAATCGAAATTCGCGCCGCCTCTGGGACCAGTGACTTATCGTGGACACGATGGCCAAATGGTTACCACGCATGCGGATGTCTTTATCGCTAGCATGTACGTGATCATGCTTGAGAAGACTGGTGACGACTGGAGCGCTGTAAGTTCACCGAAGCTTCAGCATTTCGGTATTCCAGCCAAGCTTACTCGTGCAGATAAGCTCTCCACCCCAGGCCATGAACAACCAGTTCGTTTCTTGGGTGAGGACGAAGGCCGACTGATCGCAGCGTTCTGCGGCGGTGACGTAGTCGCCGAGTTGTTGGACCAAACCAACTCCCCAATCAAACATCGTGCGATCGTTACGACCATTGCACGTGCTCCACAGCCGATGAATATCCATGACGTCGCTCCACCATCGAGCGTTGTGCAGGGTAAGAACCGAGCCGTGGAATTCGTTAAGCACCTGGTGCGGTGCTCTGGCGTGAAGTTTGTTTGGCGTAGAAACAGCGAAGTTGACGTCTCGGAGGCCGCATAGGCATGTTCACATACAAAGTAAGAGATCTCATCAACCTCTCTCGTGAAGAGATCTGGTCACTGCCGGATCAGGACATTGAGATTGCGTTTGAAGACGGAAGTAGTTGTACGGCCTCTGCTCGTTCAACCATCTTCTCGTGGTACGGTTGGGTTTTCTTTAAGTTGGACCCGACATTCCAGGTGACGCAGGATTACCACTACGGTAATGCCATGATGACCAAGAACAATGAGTTGGACTTCTTAGGTCGCTGTATGACCGCAGTAGCCCAGCACATTCGTCAAACAACCGGACTCTCCATCGTGATGATGGAAGATCTCTGGAAGTTGGTCTACTACCTGCAAAACCAGATCTATAACGACATGTCCACGAAACTCGAAGCGTACGTTACTACGGTATCTGCGTTAGACATTCTGGAGATTGTCGACCATCCTGAGATCAAGGCAGCAAATGCTGCGGTACGTCCTACAGAGGAATCGCTCACTCGTTGCTATGCAACAATCAAGGAAGTACTGTACCGACCAGACGATCTCGTCACTAACTGGATTGCGCGTCAAGTCCGCCAAGGCGGCACAGACATCAAGCAAGCTAACCAAGTAGTCGGTCCAGTAGGTTATCGTACCGAGATTGACTCAGGGATTTTCCCGAATCCGATTCTTCCCAGTTTTTCACAAGGTCTGAAGACTCTCCATGACCTGGGTATCGAATCACGCTCAGCGACTAAGGCGCTGATGTTTACCAAGTCACCATTGGCTGACACGCAATACTACAACCGCGAGATGCAGTTGATGGCGTGTGCAGTAATGAACATCCATCACGGATGTGACTGTGGTAGCAAACACACGATCCCGTTCCATGTGAACAAGGGATCTCTTTCAGTACTAGACGGTAAGTATCACGTCCTTGAGAACGGTAAGTTGGAGTTGATCACTCCGAGATCCACTCACCTTCAAGGCAAGATCATTAACATGCGGTCAGTACTGGGTTGCCAACACCCAGATCCATCCGGTGTGTGTGGTACCTGTTTCGGTGAGCTCCAGTGGAGTATCGCCTCGGGCACTAACATCGGCCACGCATGCGTAGTTGAGATCTGTGAGAAAATCTCTCAGCTGGTACTGTCTGTTAAACACGTTGACTCCTCCTCTTCTGCGGAGCAAGTCGTGATCGATGCGGCAGCAATGAACTACATCGAACGTGGGGTACATCCGAACGAAATCCGATTGCGGTCTCACATCAAAGGTAAGAACCCGCGCCTGCGCTTTGCTCGTCAACAGGCGTTAGGTCTTGCGATGTTGGGACGTGCCAAGTGGGAATTGCTGAACGTTTGGGATATCTCTGGAATGGACGACGTTTACGTTGTTCTTGATAGCCGACTGGGTCCCCGTATGGAACCGGTCTCTGTCTCCATGGGTTCTCGACTCGGTAGTTTCACGCTCGACTTCCTGAAGTACATCAACGCCAAAGGTGTTGACCATGCGGATTGTGGCGATCTTTATGAGGTCGACCTCTCTGACTGGGACTTCAGTAAAGAAGTCTGGCAACTGCCACTGCGTCACCGTAACATGATCGAATTCAAGATGGAAGTCGAAGAGTTCATTAAGTGTGGCGGTAAGAACGCGAAGAAAGGACAAAGCTCTTACCAAGACCGTTTGGGCGTACCGCTCACTCGTGAGCATATCGGTGAGGTGCTCAAAGATTTCCACGAGTTGATTAGCTCTAAGTTGTTCATCAACATTGCTCACCTGGAAATCACCCTCTACGCAACAATGGTCCGTAATCGCGAAGGTCGAGATTTCCGCCTACCGAAAGGTGGTAGTGATGCGTTCTTTGCGACGTACAATGAGTTGATTGCTAACCGTTCTCTTGCTCCAGCAATGGCGTACGAGTCGCAGCGTCGACACTTTGTCTCTATGGACTCGTTTAGTGGGGAGGGTCGTCCCGAATCACCGCTGGATCCAATCCTGCGTGGTGAGTGGGAGTTGGATCGTTCGTTGCCAGAGTTCAAGGATTACGCTGAACAAGTAGTGATCCAGTACAACAAGGCACCCGGAGGGCTCAAAGGGGTCGAGATCCAACCGGCGCAATAATACTAAGGAGGTAACGTGGCTGTCGCGCGCATTGACGTATTCAGCCACAACTTCAAGGTATCGAAGTATCAGCGTGAGTTCTATCTCATGTTGAAAGAGTACTGCCGCCCCCTGATTCAGACAGGCTTAGAGCCTCGTCCAGGTGGGCGGTTTGTACCTACCATGTTGAAGGTATTCGCTGCATCGAACGGTATCCGTACGGAGATGAGATTTTCAATCTCTCTACTACGTGGATTCTTCGAATGGTGCCGACAACGTGGTTATACAAACGAACACTTCGATGTTGTGGAACACCCGCGCTTCACCCCGAAGCCACTGATCTCCAAGTTCCTACCTTCGTGGGAACTGAGAGATTACCAAGTACCTGTTGTTGATTTCTGCGTAGACCCGAACGAACCTATTCGGGTATGTGTGGTACAAACAGGGAAAGGAAAGGCTAACAGCGTTAATTCGTTAGTTAAGATTCCAGGTGGCTGGAAGCGGATGGGTGATATAAGAGTCGGAGATATCGTTACCGCTTGGGACGGTACTCCTACTCGAGTTATGGGCGTATTCCCTCAAGGAAAGGTCGAGACGTTTAAAGTGACGTTTGCGGATGGGCGTAGTACGGTTGTAACTGCCGACCATTTATGGCAGATCTATTATGTTAACACGACGGTTAAACGTCGTTGGCGTGTCGAAAATACAGCAGAGGTCGCGAGACTTTTAAGTATGCCGAACCCACGTGTTTACGTACCGTTATGCGAATCAGAAGCGTCACCTGTGGTAACAACCTTGCCGGTGGATCCTTATTTGTTAGGGGTTTTACTTGGGGACGGCTCCCTTACTACTGCGAGCCTGGTGATTCGTAAAGCTGACGAATCGTTGTTCGAAGAGGTACAAAAGTTACTTCCCTCTGGAGACCAACTCGTCGAGGCTAGTTCTGGGCATTGTCTTGGTTATCGGATTGTTGGTACTGGCGGGAAAAACGCCACACTTTGCGCCCTGCGCGATATGTCGTTAATTGACAAAGCCGCCTGGGAGAAATTTATTCCTAAGGAGTATTTACATGCGAACACCGCGCAGCGCTGGCGCCTACTCCAAGGACTGATGGATACCGACGGAACAGTTAATAAACCTGAAAGTGGAGGTAGTACCTCGTATTGTAGTACGAGTTTACAATTAGCCAAGGACGTCCAATATCTAGTACGTTCGCTGGGCGGTATTGCTAGTATTAGTAACCGAAAACCTTTCTTTACGTATAACGGAGAAAAGAAAGAGGGCCGCCCGGCCTTTCAGGTCAACATCCGTGTTAAACGCCCCAGCAATCTCTTTTCGTTATCTCGTAAGAAAGATCGTACCAACGATAATAACCAATACGCGGAGGGGTTGAAGTTACGGGTGCTTTCAGTTGAGCCAAACGGGCGCGAGGAGGCGCAGTGTATTTCTATTGAACATCCAGATCACCTCTACGTTACGGACGATTTCGTCGTTACGCATAATACATTCATGGCCGCTAAAGCCGCAGAGGAAATAGCGTACCGAGTTATCATTATCGTTCCTGCAATGTATACGGAGAAGTGGTACGAGGACATTCAAGGAATGTATAAGGACGCGGCTAAACGCATGTTGATGGTAAAAGGCTTCAAGCAACTCTGCGCCTTAACCTCGCTAGCGAAAGCCGACGCCCTAGACGCCGACTTTATCATTGTCTCAGCAACTACAATGCAGATCTTTATTCGCAACTGGGAACAAGACCCACACGTGATCGAGGAAATGTGTTGTCACCCCGAGAATTTCTACGAGGTGATCGGGGCTGGTACGAAGATAATCGACGAACTCCACAAAGGGATTCACCTGAACATCAAGATGGATCTCTACACCAATATCCCGAAGAGTATCTACTTGACGGCGACGATTCGTGCTTCGAACCCATTCATCAACCGGATGACCGAAATGGCTTACCCGGTGGAACATCGTTACAAGGGTTTGGCGTACGATAAGTACATTGGTGTGATCGCGATGGAGTACCGACTCCAGAACCCTAAAGCCGCAAGGTGGATAGGTAAGAAGCGAGAGTACTCGCAGACGGTCTACGAAGGGTCTATAATGCGCAACAAGCGCATGCTGGATAACTACACTGTCATGGTAGAGGACCTGGTTCAGGACACCTATATCGACGTTATGGAGACCGGACAGACGTGTATCGTCTTCGCCGGCTCTATCGACATGTGTACGCATTTAGCAAAGGCCCTGAAACGGAAGTACCCGCACTTGAAGGTGGGGCGGTATGTCGGTGAGGATGATTACGAAGTCTTGATGTCTTGCGATATCGTGGTTTCAACAATCCTCTCAGCCGGTACTGCTATCGATAAAGCTGGATTGATCACCGTTGTAATGACTGTAGCGGTAGATTCGATCCAAGCCAACGAACAGACCATGGGTCGTCTGCGCCGTCTTAAAGACTGGCCTGACTTGACTCCGAAGTTTTACTACTTGGTTTGTGCAAGTATCGACAAGCACATCACCTACCATAAAAACAAAGTGGAGTTGTTATCTGACAAAGCTTTGTGGCAGCGGTATGAGATTCTTCCACATTCAATCTAACTGGAGGGCTTCGGCCCTCCTTTTATTCCGTCGCCCATCTGGAATAGATTTCAGACTTATATAACAGATAGGAGTTAACAGACACAAATAAGGAAAAGGAATGGACGAAATAATCGAACGACTCACCGGTAAATACGGAGTCGATAGATTTCTAACCGGCGGCTGTGGCGCTTTTGCTGTGGCTCTGTATATGGATCTTAAGTGCCAGGGTAAAAACCCCGTTATCGTAACGATACTGAGAAAAGAACCTCGGTGCGAAACAGAAATGGAGTTCGACGACTACTACGACCCAGTCGTAAGTCAGTGTGAAACCGGATCTTCTGTCGACATCGTTTCTCATGTGCTGGTAGAAGTCGATGGCAGGGAGTACGACGCTAGAGGGGAGGTGTCTTCTGAAGAGTGGATCTGCGAAACAAAGGACTTACTTGGACCGCTGATCAACCTAGACGACGACGCCTGGTCTATCGTTAGAACGCAACCAGAAGACCCGATAGCACAACTGAAACATTTCGATCAAAACTACTGCTTTAACGAGCCACAGTCCCTGTTGTATATGCAACTGACTGACTCAGCCTACTCATCAACCACTAAGTAAAAGGAATGAAACATGTCTAACAACCATAACCACGACACCGAGTGCATTTGCTGTCAGGGCGGCGAAGGAGCGTTCTTGGAAGGTACCCGCAACAACATCGCGGAGTACGGTGTCTCAATGCTGGCCGTGGGTAACGAATACGTTTACACGATCGGCGCCGCTAATCACGGTCGTGTAGACCTGGTTCTTGGTTTTGTGAATCCCATGCTTAACAACATCTACATCGCACTGGAGAAGCACCCTTCTATCGAGGACACCATCCGTACCGGGTCGGCCGCGAAGCTCTCTAAGGACGTCCTAGGCACCTTGGTGGACGGTTATCTGGTTCCCATCCCCGAAGAGATCGCTGTTAACTTCACCGGCGCAGGCTATCGTTACTATGCCGAGTTCGCACATGAGACGAAGGCGCCTGTTACTTATGCCCAAGTAATCTTCCCTGACACCAAAGGCACCTTCCCTTGGGAAGTTGGTTACGTTGCTTGGGGGCAGGCTTCTGCGGTCACTGCTGAGTATCTGAAGGAGAAGATAGATGCACTGGTGGAAACGAAAATCCATTAAGAAACAGTGGGACCACAAAGTGTTCCCGCTCTGTTTCGGTGACGAGGGCGGTTTTCTACACAGCTATCATGTCGGTAGTACGCATCTGGTCTACGTCCGTGACGACTACGACGGCCGTATCGAGATTACCGAGCCGGACTCGCTTGCAAGAATGATGAAGCACGCCGGGCAGCCTGTCTACCCCCACACCAAATACCTGTTCCGTCACGTCATGTGTCAGGTAGGTTTCGTACTATGCTGTACACTGGCTGAGTTTGAAGCATGGTGGAATACCAACGATCCGAATCGCAGGGAAACCGCGCTTCCGTTCGTTGAGAAACATCGCGTTAAATAAGGAGAGGGCTTCGGCCCTCTCTTTTTTTATCGAAAATGCACTTGCAATGAATCTCAGACCTATATAGCCTAGGTGAATTGGAACCAATGGTGGTTCTAATGAACAGCAAAAGGAAACGGATTATGCGTAACATCAAGGCTTTGGGTTTGGGCGTAGTACTGGCAATTATCTTCGCAGCTATTGCAGCTACCCCACTGGTTATCGTAACCAGTTACGTGAACGGCATGCTGCTGGTCATGGGCATTGTAGCAACAGCATGGATCATGTCCGCTTGTTTTGCAATGGGGTTGTTTGGCGACGTAGTGTTGCTTCACCGCACCCGCCCGGAACATGCGGCCGCTATTCGCGAGAATGGTTTCAATGCTCCTCACAATGAAGCTGCACTGATCGAGCGTGGCGACTCTGCAACCGGAATGATCCAACGTGGTGAAGACCGCGTGTCTTTCACTTTGGGTCAAAGCAAAGCTGTGGATAAAATGCTGTCAGTTACCCACAACGAACTTGAAAACGTGTGGGTGAAAACTTCACGCGTCACCCGCATGGCTCACGCTAAAGCTCAGGTAGTGTTTTTGTTCGGCACCCAAGACTACGGCTACTACGTAGAAGCCGCACCTCTGCGTGTAGACGCAAATAAAGGAATCCTTCCAGGCGAGTACCAGCTCACTGCGATGGATAAGTTCAAGCATGTACTGCTTGCAGTTACTGCTGTATTGACCACGCAAACCAATGGACTGGTTTTCCTCGGCTTCATCGAGGAGCTGTCCGCCAAAAGGAAGGAACGAGTATGAAACGTAAAGATAGTACCAGGTCGAAAGACCTGGTTATGTTCAGCATCTGCGCCGGCATCTTCGCCGGTGTTCTTATTTCACGTGTAATGGGGTGTGGAAAATGAAACCATCAATGGGCATTAAAGTAGTAAACGAAAACGGCAAGAAGTACCTGGTTATCTTTAACATTAACGACGAACTGAAAGCATATCGCCAGTTCCCTAGCCATGAAGAGTTACAAGCGCACCTGCCGCACGGGTACGCGATCCGTGAGTTCGATGATACGTGCGTGAAACCGTACGCGTCGATTGAGCGTACTGGGGTCTTCAAGGAGGCTGAGTACGAGATGGTGCTGGAACTCGAACCCTTGTCAACCGTCAAGTACCGTCGTTACAAGTTCGAGCAGAGCCGTAACGCCAATGAACGCGCACAGGAAACCAAAACCATTTATCGTGACCAACGTCGCAATAACAGCGGTGGTTTCGGTGTGGCTGTGAGCTTTTTCATGGTGGCCGCTGTGACTGTTGTGGCGATTGCTTGTGCCTCTGCCGGTGAAGCCAAAGAGTAAGCCGTCGAAAGACGGCATAAAAGAAGGAGCCTCACGGCCCCTTCTTTTTTTGTTTCATCGATCGACAATTAAGCAGAGAGTAGAGTGTCCTTCGAAAGCTCGCTCAATGAGAGGAAGTACCTCGTCACGAGTAAGACCTCCGTTACGACACCCAAGCCAAGGAATGGCTATTCGACTAACTTTGTACTCAGTACAAAGGGCCGTTAGTCGTGTCAGATTGTGTTCGATCCATTCGAGCTTAGAGTCCGCCTTCCAGTCCATTTTGGTTGGGAAGAGAATCCACCACTCATTGCCGTTCTTTTGAACGAGCAAGTCAGTGACCTTAAACAAGCCCTTCTGACATCTTTTCTTGTACCGCCAATATCCATCAGGAAATCGGTCACGGTATCCATACGCGATGCCCGCACCCATAGCACCTACCGTATTGACGGTGCAAACCTTTACCCAACAGGGATAGGTAAAGAGATTACCCTTGACTATCTCTACTGCCATGATCTACCTCTACGGTTTCTTCGGCATAAACCCGTTTTCAATATCGGCTGCCATTTTAGCGTCAGACCTCAGTTTCTCGGCTTTCTTGAGCGTCGCTTTCTTGATGATGTACTCGACCATCTCCCGAGGAAGATTCTGTAGGCTTTCGAGTGTAAACCCGAAAGAGCTAAGATCAAGGTCAAAGAACGCATCAATCCGCGACTTCAATGTCGACATACCGAAATTGTCTTCAGACTGGAGAGCAAGTATCCCGGTAAAAGGATGCTTATCCTCCTCTGGTGTTTTAAGACCGTAGTAATCGTAGTAGGTTTCCTCTAGGATGACCTGACGCCGTGAAGCGTCATCGATCCCCGAGAGTCCATCCAACACATCGAATACCCTGTCTGGGTCTGCCCGCGCGTAGAAGTCGAGATCACTTAGATATCGTTTCGTCTTGCGACGGCCATCGCCCGGCGAGACAAGATTGTAAAAAAAACCGTACCTGCATCAACCGGAATCAGGTGACGGAATCCTTCAACCCCTTCAGGTTGGCGCTGACGGCACTTAGGGCAGATGTAGTTCGGAATCGCAACCAGCGCAATAGTGCTGGCGTTGATGAAATGATCGATCCCTTCGTAGAACGCGGTGGAGATACGTTCATCGGAACTGAAACGGTCCAGGGTGTTGTAGATCTCTTCACGACCTTCTACACAACTGGCCATCTCGCCGCTTGACGGATTCAGGTAGATGATACGCTCGACCCAATGGCTGTACTGACGCAAAGCGGTAGCGCGTGCGCGCTGGGCGATCATGTCGTTACGCTCTTTCACGGAGATCTTCGCACCGAAGGCTTCATCGATACTGCTTTCCAGCATCTGAACCCACTCGGTACCCATTTCCATGTATTCGGCCAGGGTCGGTACCTTGAATTTGAAGCGGACTTCGCCTTTGTAGGTGTAGACGTCGGTCCCATCCGGAGCAAAGGCTTCTTGATACGCAACCAATTCGGGCGCATTCACGCGGGTCTGGAAGCGAGCCAGGAAACGACGTTGTGCGTCAGTGAAACGGGCGTTGTTATAACGCACCATCTTAGTGATGTTCACCTGACCACGGACCACGTGCTTACACTTGTCGGGGTTAGCCAGACAAGGTTGAGTCAGCGGGAAGCTGTTCGGGTAGATAGAGACAGCTACCCAAGTGATCAGGATCGGCAGGTCTGTCAGCTTGATCACGGTACGCAGGTCAGCGGTTGCATCCGGATAAGTCGAGTCAACAATGTGATCCATGATCATTGCGATCAGTTGAGACTTCAGGACAACGTCAGACTGGGAGAATACCTTACCGCCGGTCAGACGACCAAAGATCGCACGGTCCATGGCGATGCGGCGTTCCAGTTCCAGCAGCGCTCCATCCATCGGAGCTTTCAGGGTGATCCAGATACCAGTATGCGGGAGCGGCACACGGATTACCGCACCGGCAGTGGTATAGGCAGTCGCTTTAGCAAGTGCGTGAATACCAGTGATAGCCTGACCACCAGTCATCGGACCAACGCCAGTACGGATGGGGCCGAGGTTACGTTCGGGGCTCTGGATGAAAGTATTCCAGATAGCGTCTTCGCGATCGATCGCTTCCTGGAAGATGTTGTCACGGTTGTAACCGCGCGCACCTTGAGCTACCAACTCCATCCAGTTGCGAGTCTCTTCAGAGGCTTCCGCCATGTCAAGACCGTCGAGGCGGTTGTCGAGTTTCTCGACCATGGTACGATAGCCTACAGAAGGCATGATCATGGACTCGAGCCACTCTTCATTGGAAACGTGATCGAGACCCTCGCGGAAATAGTTCTCGGGGATATCGAAATTAACCCCGTTGTTCTCAACCGGCCAGATCATTTCATCGGCTTCTTCGTTCGGCATCTCGCTAGACGCCGCCAGTTCGCCAGGAGTGGCAGTAGGCTGGAGTTCAGTCAACTCCATTTCAGGTAGACCGAGATCGAGTTTTTCCATCCCGCCCGGATTTTCGTTTTCGCCGTTCATTAATCCTCCTGGATCATTTTGTTGATATCTTCGAGTGTCGGGTTGACGATATTAACCCAACGTTCTTGCCAATCACCCAGCTGGCCAGCCATCTGGAGAGTAGAGAGTAGTGCGTTCATGTCGTCTTCTTTGACATCGCCACGGTTGGTACCCAGACCAGCCTTGATAGCTTCGATCTGAGATTTGAATTCGCGTGTGTCTTTGAGCAACACGCCTACAAGCGCGGTTGCGCGCTCGTTATCGAAGTTCCCGCCCAGTTTCTTTTTTTCCACCAGCAGTGCAGCGGAGGCCGCAGAAAGCGACATCAGCTTCTCACATTCGTGGATCATGTCGTGAAGTTGGTCCCAGGCACCTTTAGTGCTGGCCATAGTGTTTTGGGGCAAGCGACGCTTGCGCGGAGGCGTACTCTTCGGCATCTTATGAATTCCCTGATCGATAAAAACGGTATAGTGCTTCATATATACCGGATACATCGTATTATCTAACATTTGGACGTCGCCATGATTACAGAACTTAACGACTACCTAAGCGTTAGCGTGTCACCTGAGCAGCGAGCCCAGCTTCTAGAAGTTGCAAGAGTCCTCGAAAGCGTGGTAGGTGAAAACGTTTACGTAGCCATTGACGAAATCCTGGAAGCCCCGGAGAAGGACGATATCCATTCCACTGTAGACTCGCTCTACGAAGCCCTCCTTGGGACGATGGAAACCGTTCTGGCGAAGTATGGTATCTTCTTAGATGAAGACGTACTCGAAACTCGCCACCTCTTTGACCTGTCGCGCGTTCTAGAGGCCGTCACGCAGCTTGAGCTGAACGAGGCAAAGGATTACATTGGTAACCTCATCGATGCCGCAGACGACGCCCAGGGCGCTCTGCTGGATATCCTCGACGAAGTAGCACCGGGCACTTCAATGGTCCTGGAAGAGACCATCTTGCGCGTAGATTACAACCTGATCTATAAACTAAGAGAGCTCTTGCGTGAACCTAATCCACGCGTCGAACTCGAAGCCTTTGATGAGGATGCCTCTCGTCACTATGTCGAACGCTGTCAGTCCTTCCGTAAGAAGTTCGGTCGTACTCCGCTCGTTGGTGCGCTCTTGGATCACGGCGCTAAACTGCGTTACGATCCAGCAGTAACCGTTGCGTTGATCTCTGGTGACCTTGAGACAGAGGACGCTAAGGGTTCCGCGTTGGAGCTTTATGCCCTCGTCACTTACAGTAACGTCCCAAGTCACGAGTTGGTACCCACAACCAAACGGTTGATCGAACAGGTTTGTGTTGACCCCGCCCACGTGATGAAACTGGTTGACGCTTTCCACGAAATCATGGGAGCCTAACGTGAATAAACGCGACTACTTTGTCGAAGCCCTCCGTGCCGGAGCGTGGAGACGTCGTACCTGGATCTACAGTGTTTTTAACGTCACGAACCTTAAGAACCAACCCCAGGCTGATGACCGCTGGCCGTATCGTATCTACGAGCTCGACGGTCAGTACGCATTCGTTGATCCAAAGAACGACAACGACCTGACCCTACTGGAAGGTCACGTTGTCACTGAACCGCTCGTCGGGGTGAAAGAGGTCTTTATCCTACGCGCTAGCGAACTTCCTAACGTAACGAAGGACATCCGTACCACGTACGGTAATGCGCTGTTTAACGCCGTAGCGATCGCTTCGGCTTTCGGCGCCACTATTCCTTACGTCAACGCGAAGAAGAACCCTCGTCAGTTGGAATCTCTTTTTGTGCCGAAGATCGTTTCTGATCCAGAACCCGGTCAGGAAATACCTCACGGTAATGTGTCGGTTAGTCAGGTCCACGTCTACCTCGCTGCCATGCACGACGTAATCCAGAACTTAGATAAGCTCTGTGTGCAATCCGCATCGCCCGCTATGCTGGACGTCGATCCTTCTGTTATCGCTCTTCGCGATCGTCTGTTGGAAGAGAACAAAGACAAACTCAAAGACCTGACCGTCGTGGCTGATATCATCAAGCAGTTGGTAGAAGCAGACAAGGCAACCTTCAAGGGCGACCCGGCTGAGGGCTTCTTCATTAAAGGTAAGCACTTCAACGTAGTGCGCCTGCGTACCAAGATCATGCACGGTATCGAATACTCCTTCGATGATGATGGTACGTTCGACCTCGTAACCAAATCGCTGGCTGAGGGATGGGACTTTACCCGATTCCCTACTCTGAACAACTCCCTGCGTGACGGATCATATAACCGAGGAGCTAAGACAGCGCTTGGTGGTGAGGCGGTTAAGTTCTTCTACCGTCGTTACCAGAACTCCCGTTACGTACCGGGGGACTGTGGAACACCCATTACCATCCCGCGTCGGGTGAGTAAACAAAACGCCAGTCGTCTGCGTGGTAACTTCTACGTAAATGAAACCGGCGAGAAAGTTCGAATCACCAACGACAACTATCAGTCGTTGATCGGTAAGACGCTTGACATGCGTGACCCAGGTGGTTGTCGCGCAGGTGGCTTTGACTACTGTGAAGTCTGTTTTGGTAACGCCATCGCTGACTCACCAGAAATGATAGCCAACGTCACCGCTGCTGTAGCATCTAAGTTCATGGATATATTTATGGCAAAGATGCACGGTACCCAACTGCGCACTACCCGCGTAAACTTTAAACAATGGATCCGCTGAGGACTAATTATGTCTAACAAGAACAAACCCGAGCAAATCCCTGCTGTTATTGCTCAAACCACCACTACCCAACCTGGTGAAGGCGTACAGATCAAAACTCCGGAAACCGAGAACATTCCTCCGGTAGTTACTGAAGTGAAAGACCCGGCGCCTCCTGTTGAGCCGATCGTTACCAGTGCCCCTGTCAAAGACGAGCCGGTTCAGATCCAGATCGCCGAAAGCTCTCTGCTCAAGTTGGCGCGTCAAGAGCTGGCTGCTTACTCTGCCAGTATGGGTCGCGGTCACCCGCATACCGCCGAGACTGCTGCCAAGTGGCAGAAGCGTCTGTACGACGTGTACATGCTGGCGTTCAAGCTGTCACCGCCTGAGTTCAAAACGCTCATGGGCACGCTGATCGAAACCTTCGCCCTGAACGAAACCGGTGCGTTTACCGAAGCCTACCTGTTCCGTGGCGCCGCCTATCTACCGCTGGCACCAGGTAAAGCGCGTCTGTTCAACCACATCACCAACCTGCTGCTGACTTCCGCAGAATCAGGTCCGGCTGTTGCTGGTCGTGAACACGACCTGCGCGGGATCAGTAAAGAACTGCCTGACGAGCAGTCCCGTCAGTACCTGTTGCAGTTCTTCCGCTAAACACTACGACTGCGTCATTGGACGCAGTCGTTTTTTACAGTCACATAAGGAATGGTTATGCGTGGCTTAAGAAAGAATTCGATTGTGTCACTGGCGCTCGAAGAAGCCCGTAGCTACAGTCTCGGAATGATCGTACCTCCCGATCCTCTGACCGGAACCAATAACGGTATTGAGATGAACCCCAAGGCTGTGGAAGAACTCGAGAATGCGGTTGACGCGCTCGAAGAGCGAATCCCCGGTATCCGGAAGATACTGGCTTGTGCAGAACCCTGGCGCGCCAAGACCCACTTCTACACGAAGGTAGGGTATCATGGGATGGTTAACCACGCTAGCCTGGCTGTTAACATGGCGACCGAAGGTATCAGCCCGGAGTTTGACGCCATCTTTGAGAACATGTTTGCTGGGATCTTCAAGAAACCACTGGCCAAGAAAGAAGACTTCGTCAAGTCGAAAGAAGCCTGCGCCGCTTTCCATGAAGGTCTGAAAGCCAGACTGGAAGAAAGCCGTGAGAATGGCGAGTTGGTTCTTGAGTCGATGGAGATCGTTGATCCTAACTCGTTCGTGGCGGCCCTCTGGAATAAATCGATCATGGTGGCACTGGAAGACGCCAACAGTAAGAACGATTTCTTCTTCTCTATCTTCGCAGCAGCTACCGCTGAGTTGCGTGCTATCCTTGCCAAGGACAAAGCACCTGCATTACTTAAAGAAGGGACACTGCGCAAGTGGGTCAAGGACGAAGTCCGTTCTGTTGAGACACTCTCCACCGAAGGTTTCTTCGACTTCTTGAAGAAGAACAAAGCCAAACAGGAAAAGCCCGCCCAACAACTGGCGCGTTTGGAGGAAGAGGCTAAGTCGCTCAAGAATCCAGAGGCAATTGCCCTACTTGAAGGTAAGGCTACTTTGAATGATGAGTTCGCACGCCGCCTTTTAGCAATAGCTAACGATAACCCATCCCCTTCACAGTTCCACCATAAGAACGGCCCTATTTTGGCAGCCATTGCCCAATTGGTGAAACTGCCAATACTCGACCCCGAACAGGTTGCAGAAGAAATCAACGAAGCCGCCTCCGTTGATGAATTAAAACGGACCCTAGACGGGTTCTGTAAAGTGATGTCGCCACACTTGGCAATTATAGCCAAGATCACCAAACCGGTTATAGTCGACCAGGCTCAGGCTAAGTCCCTCTATGCTGATATTACGTCACGGTATAGTGCCAACCGTGCAAACGTGGCGAAGCTTCAGTACGAGAAAACCGGTTGGCCGTACGAACCCGCACAGTTTGCCCAGTACTTTGGGTATCCGTTCGGGTCGCTTGGTAATCGCGACGGGGCTTCGGAAGATCTGTATAACGAAGACCCGAAAACTTACAGCGCGTACCTATCTAGGCTGGAAAAGATCGATCTCGAAACAGCTCGATTAGAGGACCTCTGTCGGCGAGCCTGTCCTGGCGACGACGATTTCCAGTTCCTACTCTACGCAAGAATCGCCTTGCTCTCTGCCGTACTCACGATCGAACGTGGTAAAAAGCAGTTGAGTAAAGAATCGATTGCGACCACCCCGCTTCCATCCAAGGAAACAAAAATGAAGTTCGACCCAACCAAGCTTTCCTTCGAGGAACTCTACGCCCATCGTGCTGAAGAAGTACGTGAGCATAAAGAGCGCCTACAATCGGAACTGGCCGACCTCTCTGCCAGACTGATCGACATCGACCCGCTCTACACTCGTCTGTTGGATTTCTGTGCTGACGGCATCCTTAAAAACGAAGGTGGTATCAACGAAGTCCTCAGTCAACTGGGCTGTGGCCAGTGTTACGATGCATCTCGTTACGCGGAGCGCTTTACTAGCGACAAATTCCCGTCACGTATCGAAGCATTGCGTCGCAATGACGAACAGTTGATCCAACTGCTTCAGAAAGCCTCGCTCTACGTGGACTCGGTCAAGCGCTCTGGTCTGTTCGAAGAACTGCGCACCGGTAACGTGGATGCGATCAATGACGTCATTAACGACATTGAGAAGACCATGTTCGACGCAGCCAGTCAGGCCCTACCCACTGCCATGGAGTATAGCTGTGACGCGGTAGATGCGTTCCTGGATACCTTCGCAGAGAAGTCCTCACTCTCACCGGTTCAATGGGAGATTGCGTTCACTGCCAATCGTGGGGGTTTCTACGCGGTTCGTGACATTGACAAGTATGGTAGCTTGTCTCTGGATGATTTCTCTCCCCAGATCATCTTCCAGTGTTTGAACAAACTCGATCCGAATACTCGTGAACGTGCCGAACGGGTTGGTATGCTCTGCCTTAAAGCTTGGCAGCTACTGGATCGTGGTGTTGCTGTTCCTCTTGATTTGATCGAGAGCTTCCAACGTGCCAACATTGAAGAAACACTGACCATCTTGCGCGCCGCTCAACGCTCTACTCCGAGCCCGCTTGAAGGTAAAGAAGTGATGGCCACTGAAGCCTTCGATTACCACAACGGGCTGGTTGTTACCAAGCAGCATAACCCGGAGTCTGCTGAAGCACTGAAGAGCCAGTTCTTCGGTTTCGGTAAGAAGAAAGAACAACCGACCCGTGTACGTGAGTCACGCAAACCGGTTGACCAGCAAACCGTTTCCGGTCTGACTGCTGAGCGTCAAACCCAACTCGGTAAAGCAATCGCTGCTTTCTCTGACTGTGCGGACCTCAAAGAACTGCACTACCACAACATCGCTGACGAATCGAGCTTCTACGCGAAGATCGCGGAACAGTGTGGCGCCAAGGACTTCGATTACACTCGCTTCTTTGCGAACTACTTGAAGGCCCAAGGTTTCTACACCGAGTTCCACCTCGACTACGCTCTGCAAGTTACCACTAAAGGTAGCAAGCTCCAGAAGCTGGTTCTTAAGCTTGTTGACTTCATCAGTGCGTATGTCAACGAAGAGAACATGCGTACTGTGGTAGATGCGGTCAACGGCCAGACCAGTACTACTGACCCGTATGCTCGTGTAGCCCTGCGTGTCGTGGAACGGTTCGATCGTTACGACATCGTAGAAGAGCTGCGTAAAGGCAACGTCGACTCCGCGAAGGATATGATCAAACCTACCAACCGTTACAACGTAGCCAAGCTGGAAAGCGAAGCTGTGCTGTCGGACGACTTCGATGTTCGTCTGGGCGGTAGTTCTATCCCGAAGGTCTACGATGCGTATCAGCTGGTTTGCCATCAGTTGGGTTGTGCTAATGCTCTGGCTGATTACCTGGGTCGTAGCGACCGTGGTCTTGCAACCTCGTTCATGAAGTCTCGCGATACCCTCTGGGCAATGGCGGACGTACTAGCCTATGTGCTGTACTCCTACAACGCTCTGCGCGGTGCGTTGACTAACATCTATCTGGGTCAGATCCGTTTCCTGGACGTCCTGTTGAAAGAATAAACGGCATAGAAGCAGGGAGGGGCTTCGGCCCCTCCCTTTATGCTGCTCGGTCAATCGAGACAGCCTGCTTGTTTTTATCTTCTGCGTATGCCATCGCCATGGTAGAGAAGTTAGGCAGTTTGTAGACGTGTCTACAGAACTCAACAGCGTTAACCGGACCACCCGTGAGGTTGATGCCGATAACCCGCCTTTCCCACTCGCTACAGAACTCGATCTTACTGAGTTCGCGGTAGGTTGTTTCAGACGAGATATTAAGGAAGTCCTCAGTGTTCGGGTAAGCAGCCGATACGTCGATATCCGCTACGTGCATCCGTACCTTGGTTTGAAGTTCTGGGAACTCTTTGACGCAGTAAAGACCGTTGTCAACAACCAAGTGAGTCGGTAGTGTTACAATCCACCCTTCTGTGGTGGTGACGTGTTTGTCAAGATCCTGACCCATCTTGTCGGAGGTAGAACCAATGACCTTTCCATGCTCTAACGCAAAGAAGTGTAACTGGTTACAGGTACGACGAGGTTGAGACGGGAACTGTTGGTAGTCAGAAGGACCAGAGAGCATCGAAATCTTGTTCGACATGTCCATGTTCTTCTCATCGAGAATCTCAATAGACAAGCAGTCAAAGATGTTGTAGATCAAGTATTCGAGCTTGTAGTTCTTCTGCATGAAGATGTGCCAACCGATCCCTACCAGGTGGCTAGCTTCTTCAAACTTCAACTTACGAATGCCCAGCTCTTTTTGCAGGATAGCATCAAGACCGTAGGACGGGTCTTTACCACCGGCAATACGAATCTTCTGATAAAGACACATGGCGTCAATACAGTAGAAGCCCGCAGAGATATGGAAAGTGTTCCAACGCTCAGCCAGAGACAGCGACATCGTACGACCAGACGCAGTGACCTTCATGGTAGCACCAGGCTTCCACTCGGCTTTACGATACTGTGGTGGTACACGGCGGTCAGACCAGATTTCAGCAGGATCAATTCCAGCTTTCTTCAGGACAGACAGCATTTTTGGCACGTCGTATGCCATGTTCCAGAAAGCCAAGAAGTCTGGTTGCCATTCATGGGCTTTAGCAACGAACTGACAGACCAAGTCCACTTCGTCTTCAACGATGTGAATCTCAAGATTGATCTTACGCTTCTCGGCGTAGTCACCAAGATAGTACTTGAACTTTTCATGTAACTGGCGTTCAGCGTCAGCAATAGTCCCTAAGAACTCCTTAGTGACGAAGAGCGCTACACGCTCCTTGTATGTCAGCGACGCAGACAGGATACGTTCATGGCCGTTTACAACGTCGGCCTCCAAGTCACCTACGGCTACGGAGTTAAGTGAGGTACAATCAGGGAAGCGTTCCTGGTACTTATGTTTTACAATGGCTTGTGTATTGATGTCAGTACCGTAGAGATACTGTGAGCGAGCCAGGATACGAATGTCAGGTACCCAGCCAGAGTTCAGCGCACGTGCTACAGCTCTGGTCAAGTTACATTGGGTAGTCGTATATCGATGCAGCTTGTTGATGTCTTCAAACTGCTTCTTAAATTCGTGTTTGCGAGAACCTTCTTTGGTTACGTAGAAATCACGTTCGAAATCCTCAATGACTCGCAGAGAAGGAACTACAGTACCGTCGTTGAGGTGTACCAGTTCCTTTACAATCAGAGCATCGTGACGCTCGCCACGATTGTCTTCGACGTAAACGACGTGTTTACACTCGAAGCCTTTTACATCTTCTTTTTTTAGCTTCAGTTTCGCCGGTTGGGTGGCTACTTTGGTAGGCATCGTCTTCCCTCCTGCCAGTGGACATATAATCACTATGAAGCGTTAATCTTTACTGTGTGGGCTTTGCCCGATCACCGGGGACGTATTGAAATGAGACGAAATAAACTCAGGCTTGCTATGGAAGCCGTCAAGTATCAGGTCAACCCACGCCTTTTTTTGGGCTTGGTTGAAATTTATACCGCTCTGCTGGAGAAAGGTAAGAAAGGAGAAGTCGTCCTCGCGGATATGAACCCAGTCTCTGACCTGATCAAAAAGGAAGTAGACATGCAGGTTCGTATGCTCGGGTCCAAGGCCGACTCATACGACGCTTTTACCATCGTTCCTGATTTGGACGCCAACAACCCGATCGCTCAAGACATGTGGCGTTGGGTGCGCAACTCCGAAGATGGTATCCGTAAGATCAACCAAGCCAAGACCGCTGTGCGCGGTACTGTGGATCTGGATTCTGGTCGCTTGGGTGGTGTGTTCACGCAAGTTCAGGTCGATATCTGTATTGGTTGCGGTTGGTTCAACAAGAAGCAGTTCTGTACTGCCGAAGAACTCGCGGCGATTACCTTGCACGAGATCGGCCACCCCTTCACTTACTTCGAGATGCTATCCGAAGTCGTGACCACCAACATTGTTCTGTCCGCTTTGGCGCAAGACTGGCTGATGGCTGACCGTACCAAGCGTACTAAGTTGCTGGACGCAGTTAATGCGAACTCCCAGCTCGAAATCGACCCCCGTACCCGTGACCAACTGGCTTCTATTGACGACACTGACGGCGTGATCGGTATCCTTTGTACCGGTGAGTTCTTCAAGCCACGCTCCATGTTCGAGACTGACGGTAACGACTTCTCCGGTTGGGAAGCCGCATCGGACCAGTTTGCGATTCGTCATGGCGCAGGCGGTGCTATTGGCACCTCTTTGATCAAGCTCAACCAGTACTCTCCTGCGAGCTACCGTAAGACCCGCGTTAACGGGGTGCTGGCTGATCTCACGAGCCTGTTCTGTCTTGGTGCAGTAGGTCTGGGTGGTGCGATGACCATTGCCCTGGGCCCAGTTGGTTTGGCGTATACCGCCGTTGCTGCGATGATCATGGTTGGCAACATCATCGGTAATTCCAACTACACCTTTGACATCTATGACACCCCACGTAAGCGTATCGAACGGATCATCATCCAGACACGCGGACATCTGCGCGAGAAGGACCTGCCCAAAGAGCAAGTTCAACGCACGCTGAAAGTCATGGAAGAGTTGGAAGCTTCAATCGCCAACCTCTCCAAAGGCAACCGCCTGTTTGAAGGTCTGGTCAACACGGTGTTCCGTTCCCGTGGTCGCGAGATCGACATCCGTCGTCGCCAAGAGATCATCGAGTCTCTGGGGAACAACGAACTCTACGCGGTATCTGCCGCACTGCGTAACAAGTAAGGAACCTTTCCATGAAATTAGACCAGAAAACCGTCAACTCTATCATGTACCCGCTGATTCGCGAGGTTAATAGCGCTGACGAAGATAAGGGTCGTCTGATTGTAGCCGCCATCGCTAAAGGCTTGGCCTACGCTCAACCACTCCCGAGCCAACGTGTTGTCTCTGTGCGCAGCTACTACCTCGACCACGCCGAAGCCGAAGTTCTGGCAGTGATCTCCGACCTGAACGAGCACGTGGTGTTCAATGCTCGTATGGCCAAAGAGCTGACCTTCGAGATCTACCGGGCCCGCTACAACCTGTGCCATAACCCAGCCTCTATGGATACCCACAAGCTGGTCGATGGCCTGATGGCAAACGATCCTTCCTGTTCTCTGACTCCGGATTGGCGTGGTATCTTCGAGCGCGTTTGCGCCGACGACACTCGTGCGGCTTCCTTCGTCGCCCGCAGTCTGACTGAGACGCTGACCGACACGACCAGCGACGGTGTTCCACTCGGGGTGTAACGATGAGTAGACTCAACGTCATTAACTCCATCTTAAGGGCCCAGGCGTTTGGGTACGCACAGGAGTCGCTCGACGACTCCCCTCTGAACGATCCCCAGGCGTTGAATCTAGAGTTGGAGGAGATCTCCTCCAACCTAGAAAAGCTCGTGACGATTGGAGCTCAAATGCGGACGTCTCGCGGGGCTACCAGAACTCACGCAATAGCGCTTGAATCTATCGACGGGTTCAAGTTACCGTTTCCTCCCCAAGGGTTCACAATGCGTCCTTCGCCGACTGGGTATAAGCTTACCCAAGAAGCGATCAGTAAACAGCTGGACATTGGACTGAAGAAACTGATGGAGCTGATGGTTGGTCTATTGCGGAAGTTACGCGAAACGTTATTCGGCGTTAAAGCCAAGGCTGAACGTGGCCGTGAGGACCTGAAGAAGATCAGACGTGCCGTTAAGGAAGGCGTCCGAAGTGATGGTAAACCAGATCTAAGCGTGACGCCACAGCGAGTGTCCGACATGATCAAGTACGTTATCAGTCTTGATCTCAACGGGGACTTCTTCAAGGGAGCGAGTTCAGATCTTCGCACTACTCGTTACCTGCCAGAGTTGATGTCCAAGTTGGACGTCACTACTGTTTCGTTTGTCGATAGCGCATTGGCGCTTCGATTCGCTTATATCGAACAGTACAGTAAACGAGGGAGCGAACCACTTTACAAACCAGGGTCTCAGGTAGTTGAACCTGAAAACCTGAAAACGATCTTTGCTCGCGGCACCCAAGTCCCAGATAGAATCGTTGGTCAGTTCGCCCTCTTGGAGAACGGAGCCATCGACCTGTCGAAAGTCGACCTGGCGCTTGATAAGCATTTCGATCGTGCCATGGCTACTCACGGCGTGATCGCCAACGCCCTTTTACTTATCGTTCCAATCCTCAAGGATGTCGAACGAGAGGTGACTCGAATCCACAACACCAAAGCGGTCTCTGAAGAAAGAAGTCGCAACCTCTACCATGTTAACTGCGCCATCCATGCCTACGGGCAGTTGGGTCGTTTGTTGGCGGGTTCGCTGACTATCCCTGTTTCTGATACTGCTCCGGAGAGTGAAAATGATTGTTGAAACCGAACTCAGTTTTGAGGACATGGTTAGTGAGATGGAACGCCTGGTTGGCGGTGTCCAATCACTGGACCTGGATCTCGAAGAACTGAAAGAGAAGATGGTGCACTACGAAGTCAACACCGCTTCTTTTGATGGTCTGATTTCCCAGATCAAGACCTCTGGAGCAAGTCGCGAAATCGCGATGGCGATGGAACAGTGCGTCGAAGGGGTTCTCCCGGCCCGTTACCCGGTACAAAGCTTCACGGCTATCCCGTCCAAGACCAACCTCAAGGTTGCTCTGGAAGCAGCCAGTAGCGGTAAGATCGCTCTGATCGGTACCGTGGTTGCTGCTATCATCGCGGCGATCGTTAAGATCATCATGTGGGCTATCCAGTTAGTGCGTAGCACCAAAGGCGCTGGACAAGCGAGTATGAAGGAAGCTGCTCAAGCGCGCACTGCTTCCGAGACCACCAACGACATCGTGAAAGGTGCTCGCCAGACTGGCAAGATGACCATCAAGAACTTCGATGCCAACGAAATCCTCAAGTTGCGTCGTGAGGTCTTCATCGACCCAGCCAAACAGCAGATCAGTAAGATGCTCCTGATCTTGGTGTTCCAACCACGCGCCAGTATCAGAACACTCTACGAGACTGTCTGTGGCGATCTCTTCGGTACCTCCAACTCTTTCGAAATGGTTGAACGGGCTATCCTGAATACCAAGGATAAGATCGACCAGTTCCTTAAGAAGTCCGAAGACGATGCAAGCACCGTCGACATGGAACTGATCCGGTTGTACGAACAGCCTCTTCGTAGTGTTATCTATGCTTTCGCTACCGCAGGGATGCTGACTCCGGAACATGACTTCCAAGGCCAACGTTGGTCTAAGGTGAAGCAGAGCTTTACACCGGTGACCCAGACCCAGTACATCTACTGTATCAGTCAGATGGCTCAGTTGCTGACATCACCTTCTGCTAAGAAGGCTTGTGAGGACCTCGAAGCCAGTGCGATCATGGATCGTAACCAGTTCTTCGATCCGGAGTTCTATAACTCCACCAGCAACCTGGACAAGCTGGAGAAGGAAGTCAAGTGGTTTGGTGCGAACATTGCATTCCCTGAAGATGCTGATGTTCGATTGTCCAAACTCGACACAGCCATCGGCGAACTGAAGAAGTCCTACGACGCTCTTGAGAAAGCCGGTAAGCGTGACCCGAACGCGGCACAGGTGGCAGCTGGGATGCTTCAGCATATCAACTCCTACCAACAGGATATCCACTTCCTGAGTCGGATGGTGTTCTCTGTGCGTTTCCTGCAACGCGACCTTGCCGGGTTCTTCCGTCTCATGACCAATGGCGAGACAGCGTGTATCAATTACTTGAAAGCGTTGTTGGATCCAAAGTCTGAGACTGCGTTCCGTAACATGATTGCGGACCACAAGAAAGATCACGTCAAAACGCTTGCCCGTTTCAAAGGCTACGCTGAATAAGAGGAGGGCTTCGGCCCTCCTCCTTTTATGCGGCAAAAAAGAGGGCCCGAAGGCCCTCTGTTAGTTTTCGCGATGACGAACCCACTCGATCGTGATGTCGTCTTCCAGTTGCAATGTGTTGTCGGCCAGCACTTTGAGGCGATGGCGTACACCACAACGTGAAGAGTCGTCGTAGAGCGTAAAGGTCGTCAGGTCTTTCTTTGCCCCCAACGGTTCGATGTCGATTGGCACCCGGTCGGAACCAAGGGCTTCACGAATCTCGTCGTTAACCTGAGAAAGCGAGAACTCACTACGAGTCAACGCGTTGGCGATGACGCGCTTAGCGGTGGCAGCTTGGGTATCGCGCAGCGCCATGTTGTTGTACTGCGTGGCACCCAGATAGAAGCGCAGGTTGAAACTCAAGGACGAAGGAATCCAATCCACAACACCGTCTCTGACGATCGCTTTGGTTTGACCCAAAGTACGAGGCGGGTAGTAGAAGAGCTCAGTACGCTCCAGAGCAGAGCGAGAGAACTTAGCGATGTCCTTCTCCAGAAACTCAACAACGTTTCCAGCCAAACTGTTACGGTACTCCAAATCAGCACCGTCAGTCGCAAAGTAAAGCGAACCTTCCAAGAAGAACAGTTCGACATGGCGCGCCAGACCGCGAGGATCTTTCAGTACCGGCTTGCCGTCGACCAGTTTGACCTCACCTACCTGATACTTCCAGACAGGCGTGCCATCGTCAAGTACGACAGGATCTCCCTTTGCATGAAGTAGCTTGGCTTCCAGAGTTCCATCTGCTTTGACTGTCCAGTTGATAGCACCTGTGGCGGCATCGCGTTCGTACTCGTTCTCTTCCCAATAAGCCGGTACGTTCTCTTGATAACGAACGTAATCTTCCTCAGTCACTACCGTGCGAGCATTGCTCCAGAGGTTTTTAAGCTCCGAACCAAGGTGTACGGTCAAGCGCTCGTGTACGACCGCCACAACGCCTGGTGGCAGGATCTCGTCACCAATCAGGGCATCTGTACTGCTTTTCTCGAAGGTCGCTGGTACAGCGTCTGGCGAGACGATATGGAAGATCTCGAAATCCACACCAAGCTTCACCGCAACCGTGGATGGGCTATTGCCGAACATCCGGAAGTTAGTCAGCGACAGACTGTGGAGATGATCCACGTCGTAGTTGGTCTCGATCTGGAAACGCCACACGCGTTCCTTCTCTTGCATCGCAACAAGTTCGCCATTGAGGTAAGCCAGCGAAGACTCACCAACCGGCTGGATGGCCATCTGACAGAAGACCTGATTGTCCTTGAGGTCCTGGTAGGATTTACCGGAACGAGTCACCACAAACAGATCCCAACCATACTCGGTACGGCGTAGGTCGTAAGCACCGGAGGCAATCTCGACCTCAGCTGTCTCGTTTTCCGCAATGAACCGACGACCGTCGATCTTCGATGCTTCGAGGTAGTAACCCCGGCAGGCAAAGAACTCTTGAGTCATGTCAAGTACGTAGTGGAAAGGAGAGTAGATGTAGTCGTTCTGGTTGACCGTGTTCGCAAGCAGATCCGGGTTACTGTTCACGTAACCCAACAGGCTACGACGTTCCTGGTTAGAACAGAGTTGAACGACCCCATCGCTGAACTTGTACAGCGTTGACGGGAGCAGTGTCACTCGTCCAGTGTTGTCGACGACAGTGTCATGGAGCACCAAGTCCTCAATCTTGCTGTTGAGCAGGTTGATGCAACAGTTCGCACCAGAGACGATCTGGTTCTTCTGAGGATTGGGGAGCGACCGAGTAGCCAGGTAGATACGATCCGTAATCTGGTCGATGTTCTTAACCACCCCGTAACCTTTCTTACCCAGGGCTACTTCCAATTGTGCTGGAGAGATTTCGTCACCCGTGGTCTGACCGTTACTTACCACCCGGTCTCTAAAGGTCTCGAAGTCGATCTCAGCTGTTCCACCGGAAGTACCGCCCTCGGAGAACACAGTGAACTCCGCAATCAGCGACAGAGGCGCCGTGTAGATACCGTTGTCATCGTTGTCGTAGTCGTACCAGCTAGTTACGAACTCGTGCAACGGAAGCCCTTCTAGGGCCATTGACAGCGGTCCCTTGGTCGTGTAGATGTCGACACGCAAGTTACTGCGCACCAGACCAGTTGAGAAATAGATCTGAGGGATCTCAACACGGAGCTGGTTATTCACTACACGCAGCGCCGCCGTTACTTTGGTCGGGTTGTAAACCTGCTGGCTATGCGTTGTCTGCATCTCCACCCAGTTGACTGCGTCGTAGGAATGGAATACACGACAGTGGTAGTAGTTGTCGACAAAGTCGTACCGCTTAACAAAGCCAGTGGCGCTGTTGAGTACTTCAGTGCGATGGTCCAGGGTGAACTGCTGAAGTACCACGTCGATGATCACAAACTCGCCAGCCGGCGAATCGACCAGCTTCCAGTCTACCACGTTAGAAGTCAGCGTCTCCAGTGGCGAGAGCTTGTCTACGTTGTAAACGATCTGTAAACCGCCATGAGGGAGGATACGAATCTCGATCGGGTATTGGAAACCGAAATCAACCCCAGCAACCTTGACACGGGTGTTGCGAGGGATCACTAGCTTTTTGACTTTGCTCGTACCGACCTGCACGGCCCGCGCCAGGATCTCTTCCTTACGGATGGCCATGCGGAATGGCGCCGAAGAAGGAGTAGCAAAACGCCCAACGTAAGCACGGTCAGACATAAAGCGATAGAGCGTCTCCTGATCGTTAGCGTGTTGCGGGTAGATCAGGGTGATCAGGTCGCCATGGTTAGTAGCTACCGCAGCCGCAGTAGCGCAGTTAACTTCCACGAGATAGGCATAAGGGTTCGTTGCATTAACAACGTTGTACTCGCCCTGGAGGATGCTCTCGGCCCCTTCATGTACTCGTCGCTGTAAGAGCGACGGGTTGAGCAAGGAAATCTCAATAAGATCGTGAAGTGCTTTGGTGTCCACAAGTGACTCCTTTATTGTGCAGGACCGATACCAGCATAAGCGTTACTGGCTTGACCAGAGAGTTGAGCATAAACCCCTTTCTCGATGAACCAAGAGATGCGACCAGTCATCGGGTCGATCATCGGATAACCGTAGTAGTTGAGGAACTTACGGTCTTCCTTACCGATACGCAACAAACGCCCGGTTGGGTCTTTGAAGGTGCCATCGGAGGTACGAGTTACAGCTCGCATATAAGGATTGAACTCTTGCACAACCCAGTTGAACTCGTCGATCAGAATCGGGTCATTGTACTCCGCGCCTTGGCAACGGAAGTTGATAGTGATCTGATCCATATCTGAAACACGAGGGCGGTCGTGGTCGTAGTTAAACGCAGTACCGGTTGGAACGTTAGTCGGCATCCCGATGGTTCTACCGATCTTGTGAACATACTCCCAGTCAGGAGACATGATCAACCGATAGATAGCTGTCTCGTAATCCTTCTCGTTCTCCTGGATACAGTCTTCGTGAGGAAGCATGATCCCTTCGTACACACCGGACATGTAGTGAACCCACTGCGTAAATAAGGCAGAGATGGGGTCACCCTGGATGTTTCGGAAGTTGGCCGAGATGTCAAATGCGTTGTAGATCTTCGACACGTCGTCGACCATACTCCACTCTTCGCGGTAGACACCCTGGGTAGAGGTATAGGTACCAACTACGGTATCGGGCCAGCCAGAGAGCGAGAGTAGCGTGTTTGACAGTAAAGGTATGAACGCCTGCTTCGGATCGAAGAAAGGACATACCCTATCAGGGTTGCGCTCAACGCCGACTGGATCCAACATGTTTCTTATGTATGTTTGATACGTTGCCTTTTCACCGGTCAGTAGTGGCGACATGACGCGATTAGCAGAAAGGTTATTGTATGACAAGTTAAGTCTGGGTCTGGTAAACAGCGATAGACCTACGAAATCGTCATTATGCGGGACGATGCCGCCATAACCGTGGCTGTTAAGCCCGATTAATGTCTCCATAGTCGACTGTCGAAAGCCACCGTAGCCGGCGGTTCTTTGGAGGAGGTCGACAAAGGTTAGATCAAGTAACGTCTCATCCATATCCAATTCTCTCCCACGAGGTATCAATAAAATGACAGGTGCTGAAACCAAACAGTTACTGGCATTGGTGAACTCTCTAGCGCAGACCGCAGGCGCGGTCGGCACTAAGGTGGCTAATTCTAAAGCAGGCTTAAACGGACCTCTTGGAAACCAGTCGCTCGCCAAGTTCACCGAGTCAGCCAGGATTTCTCCGTACGTCTTGATCGAAGAGAACATTCGCCAGCAAGCCTATGTTACTGACATCCTGCATGCCGCTACCAACATCTATGCCGGTTATTACCTGACGGCCGTTTCACTGTTGGGTGACGTCACCGGTATCTCCGTTCTGGACAAGCTCGATCGCATCAACCCGAATCGTCCGATCAACCTGCCTGGGCGTCTGTTGAAGATGTCCCAAGAAGATTTTGCCCTGGGCCTGCCGTTCCAAGACCGCATGAAGCCAACCGGCAAACTTGCCTGGACCTTCAATGCTGAGAGTCACACTTTCAGTAAAGAAGCCTGGGATCCGTTTGGCGGGGTAGGTGGAAGTGCCAAGGGTACTGACCCTAACGATCCGATCTACGCAGCTGGCGGCGGCAAGCGCGCGCCCTCTACTGCTTCCGGCCCTGCTGACAACGCACCGTGTTCTGGTTCCGAAGGTCCTGCCGGTAATCCTGGCATGGGTCGCGACACCATCGTGACTGCCAAAGAGGCCTCCAACCTGGCCGTGGGTAAACTGTTGGAAGTCGCAATGGTCATCAACGGCCAGACTTTGCGTATCCCGACCACAGTGACTTTGTTCCCCAATGTCTCTGACACGGAAAGTTTCGCTCATATCTTGGGTCTGCATGAGCGTAGTCATCGGGTTAAAGAGCGCTGGCATGACTGGCGTTCCGGCAAGATCAGTTTCTGGAACGACTTCGTGATGATGCGTGATATCATCAAGAAGCACCGCCAAGTACTGGTCAAGGACAAGTCCGGTTACTACGCCGCTGTGACTCGTCAGGATCGCAACCACAAGATCGCCGCATCTCTGTCCGCGCCTTCTTTGGCTGAAGCGTCCAACATCCTGATCTTCTCTACCACTTGTGCTCGTCGCGCCGAAGCGCTGATCGGTGGTACTCTGTCTGACTACAAGACCCGCGAAGCCGTGTTCGAAAAGACCAAGGCGATGATCATGTTTGTGATCGACCGCGATCGTGAGTTGGTGAGGATCTACCACTCTGGTATCGAAATGGCTAACGAGTTGTCTCTTCGCGAGCTCAAGATGGCCAACAAGAACTCCGGTCCTGATGTAGCCGAAATCCTGAAGGCTTATCAGCTCGGTAACGCACCTTCCTTCTAATCGCGGAGTCGTCGATGAAAATTAAAGAAATGCTGGCCGCGTTGGTCTCCCGGTTTAATATCGGCGAACTGGTCGATAAGATCCGGACCATGCGCAAAACCATCAAAGAGGTAGACATCCCTCTGTGGGCAACTGCCTCCAAAGAGCTGAAGTCACTGAAGCATCCGAAAGCCAAGCAGCTGGAAGATGTCGTGAACCGTGGCTGTAAGGGGGTTTACCGTGGCGGTATGACTCAAGGTGTCTACGACGCTGTGCGCAATGCACAGTTGGTCCTGGACTACCTGGAGGACCTAATCTCTACCGAGTTCAACCATACTTCCCAGGAAATCCTCAAAGACGGCCTGACCTTCAAGAAAGCCAACATCCTCCAGTACGTTGACGTCATCGACTTCATGATGGAGTACAGTCGTCGGGTCTGTGAGCTGTTGTATGTTCTGGAAGCTGCCGAGAAGAACCCTGGCGGTCAACGTCTCGAGGACGCGTTCACTCCGGCTGATCTCGAATACATTGACAAGAACGTCGAGCCGTTCATCGAAGCCCTACGGATCTCTAGCTTGAGTGTTAAAGACCTCTCCAAGTCCTTTGAAGAGATTCCTGATGCCCTGGCTACCTCCGAGTCCGAGAACGTCATGACGCGTACCCTGGGTGCGCAGCGTCTCGACCCATTTGGTATGCGTGGTTTTGTCACAACCCGGTCCCCGGTCTACCACGTTCAGATGTGGTACGCTGAGCGTCAGATCTATCGTTACCAGCAAGCGCTGGAGACCAAGAAGCTCATCGAGCTGCGTCTCCTGAAACTGCGGGAGATGAAGAACGACGGCGAGGCTCCGGAGAACATCGATCGCCAAATCCAGTACCAAGAAGCACGTCTGGATAAAGTGAATCGTCAAATTCGTCAGAAGGAAGAAGCATATGGCGCAACAGCGTAGTTACCCTAACGGGTACGTTGGCCGTGGCGTAAGTTTCGGTCTTCAAGGCGAAGCTGATCCGGAGATTGTAGTCCTTTATAACGACTACACCAACCGCCGTGATGGTTGGACCTGGGACGTTCAGCGCCCCTACCTGCTCGCAGCCGCGCGTCTGTTCGGCTGTCCAACTTGGTTCCTCGAGCGTCAGCTTAAAGAACCTGGTCTGTGCAAGTATCGTCGAGCATTTATCCTCGATACGATCCAGTTCATCGAAACAGGTCGTCGTACTGTTTCGGTTTACACCATCAGTTCTCTTTTCGACTACAAGGCAGACAGCCTTCCCCAGGTCGTTCCGGTAAATCTACCGAAAGGCATGGATTGCATCGCCAAGTGGGTCAGCCATGAAGGCGGGTTTGCCGACCTGGTAGAATCGATGGCCATTTTCTTTGGACCCAAAGGTCCGATCGCAGGAGTTTAAAAAATGCGTAGACATCGTCCTCGCCAGATCATGAAATATCTGTCGACCGAAGAATTGCAGGCGCCAGAAGTGGCGGCTGAGATTGAAGCCACAACCATTCCCGGTGAAGAAGGTGGCGATGCGACCGTAGTTGGTGTGCCCGATTTCGAGCCGTCTGACGTTGAGTCGGAACTGGACGCCATCGAAGCGACTAACGGTGACACTGTCGCTGTGACTAACGCCATCGAAACCGCCGACACCCTCGAAGACAATCTCGCTGCTCTGGAAGCGATCGTTGGTGAGCGCGCACCTACCAAGTACGAGTTGATGTTGATCGAAGGCGCTGGTCGCCGTGCAATGCGTGTGCATGACGCAGACCTGGTCGGCCTAAGCTCTATGGAATCCTTCGAAGGCATGTCCGAAGAAGAATCCAATGCCGCTCAGTTGGCTCGTGCCGCTGAATTGAAGGTTGCTCTGGAAGACGCCAGTGACGGCGTCTGGGGGGCCATCAAGAAAGCAATGGCCAAGGTTGGCGCGGTACTGGGTTCCTTGTGGAAGAAGTTCGTCTTTGCCCTCAAGTCCCATAGTGCTCAGGTTCAGCAGTTCCGTCGTGAGCTGGAGTCCAGTGAGACCGATGCCAAGGTACAGCAGTTGACTGTTGGTACCCGTGTAGGTCACTACACCGGTGTAGGTAATGGCGGTGACCCGGTTGCCCTGGTAACCCAACTGGAAGACGCTAACGAGTACATCTACCGCGACCTCTTCCACAAGCTGGCAACCTTCTCCTCTACCGGTGAAGGTAAACCTGAAGTGGATGACGACAAGTTCCTGGGTCTGCCTGGTGAACCTCGTATCCGGATCACTCCGCGCGGCGCTCAATTTATTGAGAACCCTCCTCGCGTTCAGACCGCCGTTATCCCGGTACCGGAGAAAGCAACGGTCATGGCTTGGATCGATGCGTTCCTTAAGGAGTCCATGTACTACATCGAGAACTACGATGCGTTCAAATCGACTGCTGAGAAGATCTACGATGCAGCGCGCGATCGCATTGAGAACGAAGACCTGGCCGACGCCGCCGAACAAGGCGGTAAGATCATGTTTGCTCGTACCCATGCCTGCATCGAAGCCATGGAGAACTGGATTCGTTACACCATGCGTTTCATGATCTCCTACCATGCCCTGCTGATGGGTCTGCGTAAGGCGTATATCTAATCTTCCTGCCAGTCGAAAGGCTGGCATTCTTCCGTTTTGGAGCCTCTGATGACTATTATTAAACGTATGCTGGCACAATCCCAAGGTGGGGTTATGTCGATGGAAGAGCTGGACCAGGAGATCGCTGCTGTCGAAGTAGAACTGGCTCCTGAAGAAGGTGAAGTGGCCGAAGGCGAAGCGACCCCCGTGGAAGCTACTGCCCAAGAGCTGAACATCGCCGAAGACCCGCTCGACGAAGCTGAGCGTTCTTTCGATCGCGAACTCGATGAGACCACCACCGACGGTGAATCTGTCGTCGACGGTATCGAAGTCACTGACGAACTCGAAGACCTGTCTGCGACCATGGAAGCCATGATTGCTGGCGGTTCCGTTTCTTTTGTTGAGTACGCGTCCCTCTCTGAGCTGGCTACCAACACCCTGGCCCGCGTTGGCATGGAGTCTTACACCTTTGCTTTCGAAGGGATCGAAACTCCGGAAGGTCGTCTGGAGAACCTGCGTCTGGCGCAGGAAGGTGTCGCCGACAAAGCAAAAGAAGTCAAAGACGCGGTCGTTGCCGGCGCCAAGAAAATGGCCGCCAAGATCGGCAGCCTGTGGGACAAGTTCCTGGCCCTGCTGGGGAACCGTAAGAAGCGCATTAAAGTCCTGCAAGGTAAAGTGCGTTCTCTGGGCGAAGCCACTAAAGAGACCGTATTGATCAACAAGCAGATCGACGGTGTGATCGGCGACGACGTAGTGAAGACCATCGACGCTACCGCCGGTGCGGCCGAGTACGTCTACGGTGACCTGTGGCCGAAGATCCGTGACTGGTCTGCGCGTAAGGGTGACGAACCCAACGTAGCTCAGAGTAAGCTGGGTACCGCCCCTGGTAAACCTGCTATCTACTTCGAGAAAGGCCGCATGCGTTTGGATATCGATCCGATGCGCGGCAACGCGAAAGACCGCAAGGTTGCTTCTAAGGGCGAACTGCAAGAGATCCTGTCTCATGCCGATCGCTGCTTGGACCAACTGCGCCGCGCTGGTCGCGATTTCCTTTCCAACCGCGCCAAGTGGGGCGAATTCCTCATGGGTGCCGAAAATATTGCTCCGTTCTCCCGTGGTTACGATACCATGGCGAAGATGGCTACCCTGTACGAGCATTTCGCTAAATGCGTCATGCGTTGCGCCGATTACGTAGAGCGTATGTGCACCGGTTACTCCGCATAAAAAAGAGGGTGCGGGAAACCGCGCCCTTCTTTGACGAATGTATGACAGCAAGACGTTGCAGTTTTTCATTCGTTCGAACGATTTAAGGAACAGTTATGTCAATCCTCAAGCAAATTCTGAAAGCTCAACTTTCTACGGAAGACATGGGCGAGAAAAAAGGTCTCGTACCGCCAGCCGAGAAAGAACTGAAGAACGACGGTCTCGACGCCGCCGCTAAACCCAAGCGTGACGATGGCAATGCCGAGCTTGATCCTGCCGACAAAAAGCCGCCGAAAGACAATCCGGAAGTGAAGGATAAGCCTGCCGGCGCCAAGGTTGACAAAGACGCTCCGGCGACTGTTGACAGCTCCCCCGCTGCTGGCATCGCTGTTGAAGAAGGCGCCGCCGAAGAAGTTCCGGTAGACGGCCAGCCTCCGGTTGAAACTCCTACCGAAGACGAAACAGCAGTAGAGATCCCTGCCGAAGTCTTGGCCGAAGTTGATGCAGCTACTGACGTCGATTCTGACGAAGTTGAAGACCAGCTGGTCGAAGTGGGCACTGAAGTAGAAACCGTAGGTGATGAAGCCGATGACATCGCCGTTACCAACGATGCCGCTGACTCTCTGGAAGAAACCGTAGCCACCATGGAAGCCATGTTGGAGCGCGGCTTTGTTTCCGAAGCCGAACTGCAAATGGTAGTTCGTCGTGGTCAACGTCGTCTGGAGCGCCTGGACATCTTCGCCCCTACCCTGTCTGCCGAATCCATGACCTCCGAAGAAGGTCGGTTGGAAGCCCTGGCTTATGCCAAGGAAGACTTCAAAGAGAAAGCCGGTCAGCTGCGTGACGCCGTCAAGGCCTCCCTGAGTAAGCTGAAAGAGCGTATCTCTTCTGCCGCCAAGCAACTCTTCAGCGTTAACGAGCGTCTCTCTGCTCGCGCCCAGAGCCTCGAGAGCGCCGTTGAAGCTATCAAGGGTGGTGAAGCTAAGGCTTCTAGCCTGAAGATGTCTCGCGACGATCACCGCTTCCTGACTGACGTCGAAGGCAAGCTGCTGGATCCGAAAGCCGTAGCGGCCCGCGTTAAAGCTGCTGCTCACGAAGTCCTGGTCAAGTATCCTGGCGTGATCGCGGCTACCGCTGCCGACAAGCCTCTGCCCAAGGTTAACGCCAATGTACTGACCGGTCTGCCGGCCGGCCTGACCATGGAACTCAGTCCCGATGGGTTCCCGGTGTTCCGCACTACTCGCCTGAGCGACAAGAACGACCGTTCCGACGTTAAAGTCGTTTCTCCTGACGTTCTCTCCGCTATCGTGGTGAGCGTGAAAGGCGCCATCGAAGAACTGAAGTCCGACGCCATCGCCAAGGCCCTCAACCAGAACGGCGACATGACCGAAGAGCAACTGCATCGGGTTGACGATCAGATCTCCTACCTGATCGATTTCTACTTCTACGTTCAGCGTGTTCTGAAAGCCCTGCTGGGTTACGTCGCCGCTCAAGTTAAACAATACGGGGTTAAGGCGCAAGCCTAATCCCCTCTTCTGCCAAGGAACACTTGCATGAAACTTATCCAATCCATTCTCCGTGGCGACCTGCAATTCTCCGCCGAAGAGATCGAAGCTGAAGAACAGGTTGTGGTTGGCCTGATCGACGAAGCCCCAGCGAACGTAGGCGAGATCGAAGACGACCTCCAGGATGAGCAAGACCTGTCCGATGAAGTCACCGAGATCTCCGACGAACTGATCCAAGTCGGTGACGTTCAAGAGTCTCTGGAAGGTCTGGTCGAACTGCTGCAAATGGAAGCCAAACCTCTGACCGGTCGTGAGTACGCGATGGTCATGGCAACCGCGAACAGCATGTTGCAACGCGCAGGTCTGGAGTCCGAGTCTTTCACCGTTGAAGACGCCGAGGTCGAGCAAGAGCACGACCGTGGTTCCGTAGCCAGTGCCATTGGTGACAAAGCCAAAGCCGTTGGCGGTGCCATCGTTGCCGCGATCAAGAAGATCTGGGCAAAGATGGGCGAGTGGTGGGACATGTTCTTCAACAACGTCACCAAAGCGCGTAAGCGTCTGGTAGCGCTTGCTGCTGTCTATACCAAGGCCCAGAACAACGAGTTCGAGTGCGAGCTGCCCGCGACCTTCCAGAAAGTCATGGGTGATGATGTTTACACCAATCTGTCCAAAGCTTACCAGGATATCATGGTAAACTACGTGAAGCAGTTGGGTAACCTGGCACTATCCTCCGGTAAGCGGATGCCGCTGCATCTGAACACCCCAGCTACTCCGTCCCTGCCCGGCGCTCCGGCGTTCACTGGCATCGGTCCCCTGCGTACCCTGGACGAGATCCGCGAGCACTGCACCTTTGCTGTGAAGGAAAGCCTCACTGGCGAAGGTGACGCGTTCTCGGTCAAGATGGGTAAATCCTTTGCCCGTAGCTCCATTGGCCAGATGATCTCTTTCTGCGACCTGCTGCTGCGCGCCAAGAACGACTGGAAACGCATGAAGGACATCATCGATCGCGAGATGACCAAAGACGGTAACCCAGGCGGCGAACGTTGGATGACTCTGCGTGCGATTGGTATCTTCTACGATATCGGTCCGAAGAACTTCGTCAAGTACGCAGGCCAAGTAATGATGATGCGCGCCAAGGCTTACGCAATCGTTGCTGAGAAAATCTCTGCTCCTGCCGCGACAGCTGCTCCGTCCGGCGCGGCCAAGACAGCCCCGAAGGGTCAGCTGGCGATCGGGCATACCGCCTAAATCCTACGGCGCTAACTGTATAGGTTAGCGCCATTTATCAACAGGGTAAGGATTTTTTATGTCAATCATTCAGCAGATGATTCGCAATCAGGGTATGTCTGGTACCTTGGTTCTGTCCAAAGAAGAGTTCGATGAACTCGAAACCGAAGTTCTCGGTGTCGTTGAAGACGAATCCGACGAAATCGACGAAGAGTTTGATGAAGTAGAAGCTGTCGAAGGCGCTGCCGCGTCCCTGGAGCAACTGGCCGCTTTCCTGGCCAAAGATGTTACCGGTCTGTCTACCGAAGGCTATACTCACCTGATGAATACCGCCAACGGCATCCTGGCCGCCGCCGGTGTTGGTGGTCAGATGACCAACTTCTCCACCGAAAGCGACGAAGAGGCCACTCCGGAAGCTCGTAAAGAGACCATGGGTGATAAACTGCGTCAGAAAGCTGGCAACCTGAAAGACGCTGGCATGGAAGCGATCAAGAAACTCTTCCGCATCATCCAGGGCTTCTTTGAGAAGTTCTTTGGCCGAGTCGAGAGCGTCAAGAGAGCTGCCGCAGGTAAAGCGCAACAACTCTCTGGTGTCGGCACTGCCAAGATTAAGGTATCTGCCGAGTGGGCCAAGCAAATGCAGAAAATGAACGACCTGGAGCGTGTCTCGAAAGAGATCGGCGCCAAGTCCGTTGCTGCAATCAAGATGATCAAGCATGGTACCGACGGACTGGAAGCCGTCAGCAAGATTGTTGCGATCACACGTGTGAGTATCCCGGCCGGTCTGGTTGGCAACCCGACATTCGAACCCGATAATGGTCACGTCGTCTACGAATTCCCGGAACTCAAGGGTGGCACCACCGCTTACATCCAACCGGCGATGGGTAAAGCTGCCCTGGAATCAGTTGTCCGTATTTGTGATGACATTCTGGCCCAGCGCAATGCTCTGCGTGGTTCCGTGTTGACTGAACAAGAGAAACGCGTCTACACCACCTTTGCCCAAGGCGATGCTGCCAAGTCCTTTAACCAGATCCTGAAAATGATCAACGGTACTTACCGTGGTTGGGTTACCTACGTAGGTCGCGTTTGCATGGGTATCACCCACGCTATCGGTACTGCTGGCGCTGCCCCAGCGGAAGCCGGCGAGGGCGCGGAAGCTCAAGCATAAGTCTTTCGCGGGACAACCAGTAACGCAGCTACAGAGGTGGGAGGTCATCCTCCCACCTTCTTTGAGGTCCTGTCGCAATGATTACCCACACCACTGTATTTGCGCGTAGTAAAGAAATAGAAACACTGGTGACCGACGCCCTATCTGTGGAAGAGCTAGTAAGTGGACTTCGCTCCCTTACGGTTACAGTGGAGTCGTTCTGCTTGTCACCGACCGAAGAAGAGCTTTGCCGCAAACGCTTCGATCAGGCGCTTAAGCGCGCCCGAATAGACAGCGAGTTGTTCGAGTACAGTGCTGAGGGCATGAAGACGACGAGCGCTCGTATCCTGAGTGGGTTGCAGGAGATCATCCAACGCATCCTTTTCGAACTGAGCGTTTTCTGGTCTGACTCCTTTGGTCATGCCAAGAGACTTCGCAGAGTGATCGACGAGCATCGTTCGTCTGTCTCTAGGCTTCGCGTATTTCGCCCAAAGGCTCTTTTCGTCACTAACCAGTTCACGATTACACGTGTACTCTCGCCACTCTCTCCGTTGCTGAAAGTACCAACCGATCTGGCAAGTGAACTTGTTAAGGGGAACCGTGCGGTTCTTAGGAACTACTCGAGCTCTCTTAACCATTGGCTGGTCCGACTCAACGAGGACGACTCGCTACCACCAGCCCCCAACTTCCCTGAGAACAACGTACTGCCTGGTACTCCGGTTTTCTATAGTCGTGACCCGCAGGCGATTGTCTGGGGCATTCGGTATCAAACCCCGAAAGTTGCTCTCGATCCAACTAAGTCGCAGATGGAGGTCGCTACTCGCGACCAGTTACTCAACCTTTGTGACAGCGTTTACGATGCACTGGAGTTAACCATTAACTATCAAAGGGAATGGCATAACACCGAGCGAGGGTTGAAGAAGATCATCAACGATCTTAAGGCAACGGGCTCTGAAGGTTATGAGGCAGCACGTGCGCGTAAATTGGCGCTCGCGGCAGCCGCTCTTCCGAGACAGTGGGCCCGGTACGGTCTGTATCTTTGTGCCCAACTAACCCGTTACATCGAAGTTTGTCTTGAACAATACGACTGAGGACTAAACATGTCTTTGATTAAGAAAATCATCGAGAGCAAACTCTCTCTCGAAGAAGCCATCAATGATGACGCCATCGGAGCCGCAGACGCCGCAGTCGATGATTCCCAAATCCCTGCTGCCGGTACCGAAACCGATCCCGTAGCTGGTGCCGAAGAAACCCCAGCCATCGCTCCCGACGACAACGCGGAAGTAGATCCCAACGCCCCTCCTGCCGAAGAAACCCCGGCAGAAGAAGTCCCTGCTGAGGAAACTCCGGCACCCGAAGTTGATCCAGCAGCCGCGCCTGCTGAAGAGACTCCGGCTCCTGAAGCCGAAGTTGTGCCCGAAGCTGCTGCTCCGGTTGACGAACCAGCCATGGAACCAGGCCAACCCTCTGAAGTTCCGGAGGAAGAAACTCCTGCCGAAGAAATCCCTGCTGCTGACCCGGAAGGTACCGGCGTCCCTGGTGTGGATGAAGTCCCTGAAGTAGATGGCGAAACCGATACCGGTATGCCTCCCATCGATTCTGACGACACTTCTCAAGGCGCTCCGGAAGGCGGTGAAGGAGGTGACGATTTCGAAGGCACTGGTGTTCCTTCTCCTGATGCAGAAGTTACCCCGTTGCCGGAAGGTGTTGATCCCGAAGGGGAAGTCGAAGAGACCAACCTGGTTGAAGACGCCGAAGAGATCGAAGATCTCGACGAGTCTGACGAGCAGATTGCTGCCAAAGCGGACGCTGTTGCTGACCTCTCTACCGCCCAAGCTTCCCTGGAAGAAATCGTGGCTGAGCTGGAAGCCTCTCTGCAAGACGGTGGTCTGACCCCGGAAGGCGTAGTGGCCGCCCAAGGCGCCGTAAACGACATCCTGGGTGACGTTGGTGAAGAGGCCGTAGGTCTGCCTTCTACCGAAAGCTTCGAGAGTCTCCACGGTCGTATGGCTAACACCAAGATCGCCATGGAGTCTATCGTCGGTAAGGTAAAAGAAGTAGGCGGTAAGATCTGGGATACGATCGTTAGCCTGTTTACTCAGGTGTACCAACGCCTGGTAGGTGACAAAGGTAAACTGATCCGCCACTCCCAAGCATTGCAGGCCTGGTTCAAGAACCCGGTATTCACTAAACGCTTCCCGCTGGTCGGCGAGCCGATCGTGATTCCGTCGGAAGCTTGCCAAAAGCTTCACCTCACTGCTAAGCAACCCCCGATTGGCGCTCGCCAAGTTCGCGATATTGCCGACGCAGTAGCAAGCTGTACCGGGTACGCCCTGGCTACCGCCACCATGATCGAGCAGATGTCTCGCGGCGATACCGTTGATATCAACGTCAAGATCTCTCAGGTCATGAACAGCGTTGGTACTAGCGGTAACGGTGTTGTACATCCGCTGAGTACTGACCGGATTGCCGAGCAAGCCGAGATCAAAGTTAAAGACTCTGTCGAAGCTCGTGATTTCGTCAACACTACCATCCTGATGCTCGATAAGACCATCGGCAAGTTTGACGAGCTGACTGCCGGGGTTAACAAAGCAATCAAGGCAGCAGAAGCTAAACGTAAAGCTCCGGCCGGTGAACTTCCAGCTAACCACGGTGCGGTCAGTCAGGTCATCAATGCGTTCCGCGCGATGGCGACCTACACGATCACCGCTCCCATGACAACTGCTCGTATTGCGCAGATGGTGGCGAAGAAAGCAACCGACTCGATCCCGAAAGCCGCATAAGACGAGAGGGCTCCGGCCCTCTCTCTTTTTTGTCACTATCCTATGTGGTAAGCACGACGTCTTTTCCTTGTTCCATGCTAGCAACTTCGGGAGGGCTTCGGCCCTCCTCTTTTTTGCCTTCTTCTGGAACCCAAGTTATGACTTAGGCCTTTAACTTATTTTGAGGAGTCTACAATGCCGCTCGTCACCAAAGACATTAACGAGCTGCACAACAGCGTATCGCGCCCTGTTGCGCTTTCGCTCCTGCGGCATGTCATGAAACTCACTGGTATCCCACAAGCCACGCCCACGCTTTATTTGGGAGACTCCGGTGCGGCAGTGCTTGAAGGCGCTACTGTCGAGGGATCTAACCAGCCCACTCGTTTCACTACAAACAACAAGGTCTTCATTGAGGTTACTGACGAACTCGTTGCCGAAGACAATATCACTCGGTACACTCACCAGTTCGAACAACGCCCGATCTTCCACGATCCTGCGCTTAACTTCACTATTTTCCCTATTTACGCAAAATCGCAGATGACCATCTCGATTCGCTATCGTACCGAAGACAAACCGACAGCAGAACGCTGGCGTAATGGCTTAGCGCGTAAGCTCTCTCAGGGAATGATGTATCACCTGCATGAGCCAGAATACCATTACATCATCCCAGATGAGATCCTGGGGCTGTTGGTGGAGATCTACCGTAAACGTGAAGCTAAGTACGGGTACGGTGACGCACTTAAGGATTACATCCGGAAGCACATGCGAAAACGTGCTACCACGCTCACGACCCAAGTCGGTACGCAAGGTAAGCTGGCTATCCTCGAGAAGCTGCTTCAGGTGGTTGGTCGTTTCGATACCGATAACCCGGCCAAGGAAGAGAAAGAACAAACTGGTGCGGTTTGGTTAGCCCAGATCGATTACGTGTTGGAGTATGATCGCCCTATCTCCATCGTAGCCCGCTATCCTATCTCTGTCCACTCTCAGGTTATCGACCCGATCTTCTGGCCTAAGCCAGCGGTACCCTACACGCTTGACTATATCCAGGCTACGTCAGCGGCGTCACTGAATGCACTTCAACGCGTAGCGCTCTCACAGCAACCTAACAAACACAATCCGTCATGGGAAGGGTATCTTTACCCGGCAGGTGATGATTGGGTTCCTACTAAGCGGTACCGGTCGTGTGTGTTCATCGGTCGTTTCCTGATGGTCCCTGGCGAGGATAAGCGTACGCTGGGTAATCTAACCGACCTAGGCGAAGCAACGCTTAACGAAGCCATAATCAAGTACCTGAAGAAGTGGCCGCAGTACGGTACCGTCTCCAGGGAGTCTCCGGTGTTCGTTCGTGTCTACGAACAGAACGAGGAACTCGCCGATCAAGAGTTCTATCTGTCTCCGGACCTTGATATCAAACTTAAATACGATTGTGATCACCGCAAGGTTTATCACGTGACAATCTCTTTACTGACAGACCCCACTCTGTTATCACCGGACGCCAAGGATCGGGTAACCAAAGACCCCGACCTGGTAGACGTCATTGTTCCTCCTGGGAAGCCCGACGTTGATACTGGCGGTAACGTTACACCTGATTGGTGGGACAAACACACCAGGCCAGACAAAAAGAAAGACGACGAGCTGGTTCGTCGTACGGTCAGTCACTATTACCTTATTACGCATCGCAAAGAGGAACTCAAGCAATGAAATTGTTTTACCGCGCAGTAACCGCCATCCGTCACTTCCTGCTACGCTTCGATAAGCCAGAAGAGGGACTGACTCGCGTTCAACAGGTAGCCGTTCTAGGCGACACCTGGGAGCGTTGGGAGATGTCAAACCCCGCCCCCTTGGGTTGGTACTGGGTTCCCGACAGCATGCGCAACACGGGCTGTCTGGTGCGTTACTGCAACGGCCGTCTTGAGTTGATCAATCGTCGTGAGTGGTACCGTGCCCGTCAGCGTGGTATTCGCCATCGTAACCTCGCCGCTCGGGAAGCTTGTCAAGCACTCGACGCAATCTAGGAGTAAACAATGGGCTTGCTCGATACAAAACCTACCCCGAAGCCTACGCCACCCAAAGAGCCGTACGTTTCAGAGAAACCGTATCAAGGTTCCGAGGTAGACTCGGAACGTTTCCCAGTCTCGTCTCTCTTACCTTACGTCAAAGGTTCGCCGTGGACAGTCGACTACTATCGACAGCTCCTGCGCAAAGACGAAGAGTCGAGCTCAGGTCAGATTGGTCGTGAGGCTGTCTACCAGCAGTACCAACTGATCAAAGACTTCGAACTGCGTGTGCAATCTGGATTCAGTCCCGACTTCGATGAGGAGAAGGGCGAACATAGCATGTCTGGTACTGCGATCATCTATCCGTCATTCAAGCCGATCAAAGGTGACACCATTGTCGCCGATCTGTTCGATGGACGTGTAGGAGTGATCGACGTAAAGGCCGTCAGACAGAAAACGATCTTTGCCGACAGTACCTACGAGATTGATTACGAGGTCATTGACTTCCTGACCGACCGTAAGAAGCTCGAGCTTTCTGGCAAGGTGGTAAAGACTACCGTCTTCGTTCGCGACTTTGCAATATCAGGTCAAGACCCGCTGGTTGTTGAAGAAGAGTACGCGCAGATCCAACGTCTGCGTGCAGGGCTCTTCACTCTTCAGAAGCAATACTTCTGGAGCCTCTACAACTACGAGACAGCTACCGTACCGGTTCCCAAACAGAAAGTGGGTACCTACGACTCGTTCTTGATCAAGTTCTTTGATAACGCATTCCCGATCCAAGACCGTGACATGTCAAGACCATTGACCCGTTACGTGGTCGAAGGCGACGCTGCGTTTAAGTCGAAAACGTTCTGGGACATGCTGGTTGAGAGTAGCGATGCCTACGAAGCCTTCATCGTCAAGGAATTCGATTGTATCGGCACCAACTACCTGCGCAAGTATCCTGTTATCAACGGGATTGGGTTCTCTCGTCTCCAGAAGGTACTCTATCCGAAAGGAGTAGGGTTCGGTAGCGAAGAGTACGCAGGTCCGCACCGTGCAGTCCGACATACTCGCCTGGACTCTCCTTACTCCGATTCCGAGTGGGGAGAAATGGAGTTGCGTTATGCTGTTCGTCGCAAGATCCTCAATGGCCTGGGTGACGTGCCTCCAGCGGACCTCTTTGTACCACTGATACATCCTGTCGGAATTGACGATTACTATGTACTTACTGAGTATTTCTACTCTCAGGCGGAGTACGGTCAATCTCACCTCGAGTTGCAGACTCGTGCCCACATCAAGGGTAAGAAGCTTCATGTACCAACACTCGTGAACCTCATGGACGACGTCCCTAACTGGGGAGAGATGGAACGGTTCTATTACATTCCATTGCTGACGTTCTTGATTCGCAAAGCCATAGGAGGTTTCTGATGGCCACGGTTCCTAACCCGGAACATACCGCAGCGTTTAAGCTGTTCAAGTATCCATTCCGTATCCAAATCCCTGCTGCCTTCATCTCGAGCATTGCCGAGAACCAAGCACTCGGCACGTTCACTAGCGGTAACGTGAAAGTGGATCGTAACGCCGGTCAAGCCATGACACCGATCACGGCAACGATTGATAAGATGGTGGATTTCTTCGAGCGCAAGATTCCGATCCAGTTCGAGTCAACCAACGACTGCGTTCGGATCTACGATATCATCCTCGAGCACATCAGAGATCACGCGCACAGCGTACAAACTCGGGCTTGGGCGAAAGAAGTTCCTTTCGAGGATCTCCATCGCCTCGACGAGTTCGCCGGGTACGTCTTCCTGAAAGCCCGTGGACGCATCGCAGAGCGCGAGGCTACTACCAGTGCCATCGGTCAGCTCGAGACCCGCGTAGCGTCTCTGATCAAGCCCCAGGTCTTTGGTTCGGAACCCAACACCGTCTTTGAGAAGGTGGCGGAGTCTACTCACAAACCAATCACCGAAGAGATCGAGCGTACCTTCCAGGCGAGGTTTAAAACATGGCGTTAGTATCTTCCCAACTTTATCGGGAAGTGCTGGACATTATCTCTCGTGGAGAACGCCCAGTTCACTTCCTGTTTGAAGCGGAGATCGTCGCCAATGGTAAGGTAATTAAAGCGCAAGCAGGGGCCGGGTATACTCGGCTCCGTGATTACCTGAAAGACTTTGCCGAAGACGCAACCATCGAGCTGATGATCCCGGCTGGTACGTACATGTACCAGATATATCCGTATCGTCGCGACCTCAAGATCCGTGTCTATGCGTATCCGCAAATGGAAGCGCTGGACATGACGGATAAACGAAGACCGCCTACCGTGAAGGAATACAAGGCAGTCATCTTTGATACCGACGACCCCAGTATCGATCAGGAGTTCCCAAGTGCCCAGACGGAGCAGGGCGCGAACGTCTCCACAATGAACAAGTACACCTTCCAGTTGATTGACCCAGTAGTTGAGCAACTGCGACTCCAGCTGGTCGGCGGCGTGTTCCGAGGAGATACCCCAGGTGGCCTCTTAAGGACACTCCTCACCCACTACTCGTTGTCTTTGGACTTTCCTGCTGACAAGAAACCGCTGGGTGTGGGAATGGTTGAGCCCAACAATCAAGAGGTACGTCAGAGTTTCTTATTGAGACATGGCGCACCTCTGGTCGATCAGGCGGACGGCACCTTTGGGTTAGCGAGATATTTGCAGTTTAAGGGCGGTGGAATTTATAACGGCGGTATTGCGTCGTTCTACCAAGATCGTTTCTGGTACGTTTTCCCTCCCTTTGATGTCACGCGCTACGACACGGCCAAACGCAAGCTTACGGTTGCTAACATTCCTGAGAAGGACATGCGTCAACCCGAACGCTCGTACAAGGTCGAAGGTAATAACGTCTACATCGTAGCAACCGGCAAGACCGTCTACAAAGACCCGTCGGAACACGAACAGCTCAATGGCGGTAACGGTGTACGCTTCTCGAATCCCTCTAAGGTATTCGATGGACTGCTCTCTGGCCCCGGCAATAGAGCGACAGCAAACCGTTCCACTTCGATGACCGAGCTCGTGGGAGATGAGAACCCTCAGAAGCTCACACACGCTCCGCTCTCCAAGGACGCTATCACTAGCAACTCCTGCGCACAAATGACGCCTATCGCGTTTAAGCGCGGTTCCTTGATGCAGTTGGCTTGGGAGCACTCCAATGAGAACATTGTGTTCCCTGGAATGCCCGCGCGTATTCTGTTTGAGCGAAGCGGAAACATCGAAATGCTCGACGGTGTTTTAGTTGGCATCGAAACTCATTCAGCCCCGACAGGTAATATGTCGGCAAGAGAAGGTTGGTTGACCACCTCAGCACTTACGTTCTTTGTGACCCGGTCTACGATCGATAAGCCAAAAAACAAAGCATAAGGCACAGGGCTTCGGCCCTGTGTCTTTTTTTACGCCGCCTAGTGATTTATGAACTTAGGAGATTCCCATGAAGATATTATTAACTATTCGCGCTCACCAGACCTCACCGACGCCTGTCGCGCTTCGTTTTGAACAACAAGGTGCGGTGTTGATTGACCAGAGTATCGGAGCACTCCAAGTGCTGCGAGTCATGGATGCCTCGATGGATCTTGACGAGATCATCGTGGAAATCCCTCAACCACCTAAAGAACTCCGTGAGCTGGAAGCAGCGGCACTGATGTTCTCTGAGTGGGCTACCCCAACTGCCGGTTACCTCTCGTTCAGTCCAGATACCATGCGTTGGCTTCGGATGGCAGTAGGTCTCCTTGAGAAGACCACGGCCTACAACCTCGACACCCGAACCTTCACTCTACAGGTAAGAGAAGAGGAAGGGATCGTCGTCTCCTTTAACCGCTTCAATCGGTGACCAAAATGGCTGACTTGACAAGAATGGTTAATCAATGCTCGTTTGACCCCAGCAAGCTTTACCTCATTATCAAGCAGCCAGATAGACACATCGCGCTAAACCTCACAGAACGCCATATAAGACGTTTTAGGCGTTTGGGGTGGACTGGTGTGCTGAATGTAATTAAAACCGTAGAGGGGACGTTAGGCGAGGTTATACGCATTGATGTTAACGAACCCCTCGAACAAATAGACGGACAAAAAGTCCGCTTAGGAAAACTCGTCGTTTACTTACCACAAGGAACTACCAATGAAAATACTTTCTAGACTCTTTTCTATGCAAGGTTATCTCCAGGCAGTGTCGCGCTATTTTATTGCCCTTGACAACTGGACACATAACCCTGTATTTCGCACCATCAACGTACCTTGTCCGCCCTGCCCGCCTAATCCTCACCAAGTTGACCAGTTCGACGTTGTCCACGTCGAGTCGCTGGTCGCGTCGGGCGGAGAACGCGAATTCTACGATTACATCAAAGCGGTAATAGATAACAAAGTGGTTGCTGCTGACCGCGTCGAAGTGTCAGACGCTAAGAAGTGGGAATCTGAACACTATCAAATAGCCAACCAGAACGGTCGGGTCGAGTTCAAGTCAATCAGATTGCTCGATAGTAGCTCGATCCCTACCTTCCAACGGTCACATACACGAGACACCAATAAAGACCGTTACCTGGTCGGCCCAGATGGTACTTGGAGGAAGTTGAGCGAAGGCGCTAAACTCGGTGCCGGCTCGAAAGACAATAACTTCTACCTCAAGCTTCGCGTCGCGTTTGCGCAAAGTGCCATCGAGAACGAAACGATGGAAGTTTCGCTAGACTATTCCGGCGGTTGTTACTGCTCTATCGCGGAAACGCTTACAGTCGGTCACCCAGAAATCACAGTGCGGTCCATCAAACCACTCGACTATGTCACCCAGGAAGAGTTTGACGCGAACTTCGAGTTAGCGCTCCCCGGTAGTCTACTCGACCACCAGGAGCGTCTCAAAGAGCGTGTAACGCAACTCTTCCGCAACCTGATGGCCACTGAAGACCGGCTCCCTCCGTCGTCTCGTTTGACTGGCGAGTTCCGTCTGGATAACTTTAGCCGTAAAGGGAGTATTCGTTTGGCTACTTCCACTACCCGTGACTTTATCGAGCATATTCATGACTACGACGAACAGCAGTCAAATGCTGTCATTCAAAACGGAGCATTCCCTGTCTACATGAAAGTGGGGGAACTCTTCGTAGTGGGCTTTACGGAGACCGGGTTAGAGTGGCTAACCACAATGGCCTGGGGGAACCTATCCATCCTCGAGCGTTTGGAGCTCTATGTACTGATGCTCTCGCTGTACCAACATAACCACCTCGGCGATTATGGTATCACTGAGATCTATAACTCACTTGATGATCACTTTGCCACCAAGCCAGCCTAATAAAGCCCCTCCCGAAAGGGAGGGGTTGTTATGCCGTCTCTAGAAATCGATAAAAAAGCATTTCCAAGAAATCTCAAACCTATATTGCTTAGAGGAGTTAGAAGCAATAATGCGCTAACCAAACCTCTCTGAACAAGGAATACCATCATGACTACTACCACTCAAACCGCAAACACCGAAACCAACACCAACGGCAACTTCTTCCAGCGCAACTGGAAAGCTCTGGCCATTGGCGGTGCCGCTATCGTCGCTACCGGCGCCGTTGCCTACTACGTCCTCAAGGGCGAGCCGGAAGCAGCAGCCGAGGCAGCTGAAGCTGTCGCTGAGGCAGCGGCAAACTTGGTAAAATAAAATAGGTGGCTCCCAGTGTGGAGCCGCCCTTCTTTTTTTAACGGGATAGGGAATAACAACAATGAAATACGTACCGGCAAAAATAACACATGGCTATTACAATGTCATGGGCTTCCTGCGTGCAGATTACGCTGACCGCCTGGTCGCCAACTGGTCAACCGTTGGGGCGAAGGCAGTCGTTCCGGAGGAAGCTCCAGAGCTCGACATCAGTACCCTGGCAGAGCTCCGAGTTGTATCCGGCCATGGTCGGTACATCTCTATCTGGGTTGCAGCTGCGAACGCTCTGGCGTGCGCTCGTCGCCTGGTTGTGGCGTTCGATCGCGAAGTTATCTATCACCTCGAGGGTAGAGAAGTAGCCCGCTTCGACATGGTCGAAGGTCGTGCTGCACTGAAGCCCCACAAAAGCCTCGCCGCAATAGCGGCATGAGGTTAACAAAATGAGTAAAGCCTGCATATAGCCCCTCCACCCAAAAAGGTGGAGGGGTGAAAGCACCTGAGTGCCTCGCTTGTTTTTTTTTTTTTGGTTTAGTCGTACCATGCAGGTGCGCCACCTTCCGACATGCTCTTCGCGCCAACGCGACGAGTGCTCTTGTCTTCGGTGGAGAAATCAGGTAACAGACCCAGGTCATTGTCGAACTTGTAAACACAGTACAGATCAATGTCCGGAGTAATAGTTGGTTTACGGTGCTTACCGCGCTGGATGGTAATCCAGGTTTCACCATTACGTTTGACCAAGTGGATGTAGATCTCAAGATCGACTTCCTGGTCAATAACACGACACGAGTCCCAATAACCTTTGTTCGCGATTTCCTTGACAAAGTCCTCAGGAGCTACACCACCACGAAGCAATGACTTGGCGTCAGAGCTTAGCTGGTGAGGAGTCATGAAGAGAATGCCACGCGGGTTCGTGAAGTTACGAATCCGACGGAACAGGTCACGAATCTCGGTACCCATCGGGCCTGTGTTACAACCCTTCTTGGAGATCATGTTCAGGTAGTCAAAGAGTACCGCATGAATCTCGTAACCATCTGCTTCCAATTGAAGCACGAGGTCAATGAAGTGACGATAGGTATAGTCACTCGGGTCAACACGAAGCCAACGGATCTCATAGCCGGTTACAGAGAGACGTTTGATTACGTAGTCAGATGCTTCGGCAGTTGAGATGTTGCGAGTATCAGCTTTCTCGCCGGTCTCTTCAGCCTTGAGGTGAGCGTACATCCAGAGAATGTTGTCTTTGAGCGAGTTCTCTGTTGAGATGCCCAAAAGCAACGGCTTCTTAGACGGGTCACGCATGTAAGGTTTGTTGAGCGTAGCAAAGTCACGGAAATGGCTGTTAATCCAACCGGACTTAAAGTTGTGCTGCAACGCACCCACTACTACGAAGTCGCCGCGACGGTAATAAGAATCGCCACCCAGCATCCGGTTTACACCCTGATAACCAGAGAGCAACATACCTTCGCCAGCGTTCTCCTCAACCGCACGGTCCATGGCGTCTTGTACAGAAGAAGCGTCAGAGAAGTTGATTTCGTCAACAACCCCTTCTTTGGTCTTATCGACACCAGCTTGGTTGAGCTTCTCGTAGTCCATGATAAAATCGGCTACGATGTTCTTCCAATCCACCGGCTCTTCGCTAAAGTTGAGTTTAGCGTAGTGTTGCTTGGCGACCTCCTTGATGCGCAGTTCGCGGATATAACCATTAAGGTCATGACGACAGTTCAGGATCTTACGTTTGATCTGATCCTGGTCCAGCGTGTCGTTAATGCCTGCTTCGAAAATCTTATAGAGACTAACGTCTCCTCCACAAGAGATGGAAATTCGATCAAGTATATGAGATTTGTCGAAAACATGATCCGTTGGCTGCTCAACCATATAGAGAGTTGTCGCACGCAAAGCGACTAATGTCTCACGACTATGGTCCATTGCGACACCGGCTTCTGGAAGCCTAATCGTATTGACAGCCTCTTTCACGAGGTCACGGGAATCGATGTTCCTCTTCTCTAGCTGACTTTCGCGAAAGAGTAGAGTAATGCATTGAAACAGTACGAGTTTGGAATCCATTGTTATTTGGCCTACTGTTTGAAATTAAAGCGAAATGGGGAGCATACATATGAATCGCGTTTGCGTTGTGCCAGTCTGGCTCCAAGAATTTTTGGTGGCGCGCAACTACCCGATGAACAAGCTCGGTGAATCTGGGTGGCTTGGGTCTATATTGTCAGGTGACGACGTAAAAAGTTACGACATGGCACAAATGGCAATGGGATTGCGTTCTACCGTTAATATTGTGGAACCGCTGTTCCGCGATAAATACGTTTATACGGATACTGAAGCCTTCCGGTACACCTGTCCGGAGTTCTTGTTGGGCCTCGATCGAAACGAGCCTAATAAGGAAGCGTTGGTATTCTATAGAGCTTTGGTCTGTGGGGTTTCCTACGACAGCGCTGCAACGACCAAAGAACAGGCACAGTTACTCGACTTCGACTTCGAGTACGACGGCACGACTCTGTACGTGATCGCCAAACGTGCCAGTTCGAGTATTCTCGAACCAACCGTACGAGCTGCGATCCTCGACCGCTGTATGTCCGTTCTGCGTACATATATGACGATTGAGCAAGTTGCAGCGAACGAACTGTTCTCGCGCTGGCTGCGGGAAACCCAAAGGGCCCAGGGCTTCGCCTAAGGTCTTTCTGTTTTTCCACTATTGTATGTAATTCCTTCACGACAGTAAGTCGTTCATTTTTGAGGACTCGGTATGTCTATTTTCTCCGAAAACAAAAACGCCTCCGGCACCTTTGGGCAAGCCGCGCAAGAACTGGCGAATGCTCTGCGTGCTGGTGATAAGTTTGATATCACCCAACAACACGCAGCCAACATGGTCAACATGGAATCCATGGTAGAACCGCACATTCGTCAAGAGCTGACCCAAGTCGGTAAAGACGCCCGCGCTACCATGAAGACCCTGATGGAGCAAGTCGGTCTGTCTGTTGAAGGTATCAAAGACCACCAGTGGGATGCCGGTACCGTTGCCCTGGTTGGCGGCGCTAACGCCACCAAATTCCACCAGGCCGCTACCAACATGAACTTCTCCTCCGAAGGCGCCACCGTGATGCCTTTCGAAGCGGGCGGTGCTCATGGTCAAACCGACGCCATCTTCACTCCGGACGGCGTGATGGCAATGGAAGCCTTCGAGAACAAGGACCTGTCCGTTGTTCAAGCTTTCTCTGCCGTTTGGAACATCGGTGCTACCCGTCAGGACAGCGCTTCCGAGCTGCTGTACCCGACTCACGTTCTGACCCCGGACCATACCGCTCTGGACGTCAAGATCCCGCGCACCCTGCTGTTCAAAGGCCAGCCGCGTAACTTCAACGGTGACCCGGCCGACTTCGGTTTCCAAAACGCCCTGGAAGCTTATCGCAACCACAAGCTGCTGGAAAACGAAACCACCGAAGTGATCCCGTACGTGCTGGAAGATGGTTCCAACGCGCACCACTTCGTTGACTCGGCTCTGATCAAGGGTACCGAGAAGCCGATGGAAGGCTCCCGTGTCTCCTTCAAGACCGCTCCGCTGCGCATCAACGCTCAGTTCGACCTGTTGTCCATCAGCCATAACCCGCTGATCCTGGATGGCGCCACCAACGAATCCGATCAGCTGCACAGCAAGATCGTGATGAAGAACCTGTACCTGAAGTTCGCGAACACCGACACCAAAGAAGTTTCTGCTGTCAAGTTCCGCACCGAGAACTTCACCCGTGCGATCTTCACCAAGACCGTTGAAGGCGACTTCATGGAAATGCAACTGACCTTCGATACCGAAGATCTGTCAGTTGACCATACCACCAAGGACACCAACGGCGTTGCCGCCGCTGCCCTGGCTGAACTGGCTGCTGCCGGTTACCAAGTACGTCTCTTCGTTTCCGTATCTGGTAAAGTCAACCTGCAAACCGGTCTGACCCGTCTGTACGCGGCCATCCCGGAAGTTGCAGCTGTCACCAAAGACGGCGAAGTTGTTTCCCACACTTCCGGTCAGGTCAAGGACATGCTGGCCAAACTGGAAATGGCTGTGGTCGCTTACGATCTGCAAGCGTTCCGTACCAACTCCAACCTGCGTACCCGTGGTCTGCTGGTTGACCGCAACTGGAAAGTTGACCGCTTCGCGATCCCGCTGGGCGCTCCGCTGTCCGTTATCGTTCCGCTGACCGATGACGGTGAAGCTCAGGCCATGAACGACCTGATCAACATCACCAACATCCGTAACAGTAACATCGCTCTGACCCGCGCGTTGAACTACGCTGAAAGTCTGAACGAGTACTGCAAAGCGAACGCCGACGTCGTTGCCGGTAAGCGTGTGTCCCTGTCCATCGAAGGTATCGCTCGTTACCTGATCACTCCTTACTACAAGGAAGTTGAGCTGGACATCGAGAAAGAACTGCAATCCCTGAACTCCACTGACCGTGTGGGTGACGTGAACGCCGTTCTGGTAAACTGCATCCGTACCACTGCGTACGATGCGCTGGTAGCCTCCAACTACCTGCCGGCTCTGCGCCAGTTCACCCAGGGTTCCGACGAGAAGCCGCACCTGCTGATCGTTACCGACCTGACCCTGCCGCAGTACCTGATGATCACTGGCGACCCCCGTACCGTTTCCATCGGTATGGACTTCACCGTTGAGTCCTCTCCGGATACCCGTCTGACCGACACCATCCTGATGACCTTCGGCCGTAAGTCCCGTTCCGGTCCGGACTACATGTCCTTCGGTACTCACGTGTGGATCCCGGAACTCGTGTCCATGGGTCAAATCCACTACCAGGGTGCGAACGTTAAGCAGCTGATGGTTCAGCCGCGTAACAGTCACATCCACCAGCTGCCGATCTTCATGAAAATCAAGGTGAAGAACCTGCGCGAAGCAATCGCCAAGCTGAGCCACCTGAAGGTCGAGTCCACTCCTGCCAAACCCTGACTCCAGGGCGTCGTAGGACGCACGGTCTTGGATGGCCTGTACGCAGATCCCATCAAGCCGTAGGAATCGCGTGTACTCGCATAAGCAAGCTGGAGACCCTTCGGGGTCTCCAGCCTTTATGCCGTCTCTAATTTTTTTCGGACCTACATTATCTAGTAGCAACATCAACCAGATAGGAGCTTTTTGTTCCATGGAGCCCCAGCAAAACTCTACGCTAAGAGTTGTTGATCCGTTAGTATCGTACGGGCCAACGCAGGGGATCAGCAATAACGATTCGGCACTGCATTTCCAGAAAGAGTTTCACTACACTGGGTACGGCCAGTTGTATGTGTTAACTCGTGAAGGACTATGTTACACCTTACGGTCGTATGGAATCGGCAGATCCCAGACAGAACCACCGGGACTCACCGTGTATACCGCACGGCATGTTTCGCTCGATGTAAGGATCGACATTCATCGCGAAAGTATGTCGTCGGGTAATCGTGCTAAAGACCTCTATAACAACTTTGTTACTCGCCCTCACAACCATCAGGGTAGAGATCTTTATGTGTCCTACTCAATAACCGAAGAACAGATCAACAACAATGGAGGCTCTGTATACTCCCCAGAGTTAGACGTAGTCTTATCTTTAGCAGACCCAGTCACGAATGACATCCACCATCCTTACGGTTGTGTGAGTGCCTTAAGTCGTCCCGACTCGGTTGCTGAAAGTCGAGTTCCTGGCGCGCACATGCGCCTAGTGTTCATCGACAACGAAAGACTCATGGGACAAAAATGGGTAAGATTCGGGGATTACACATTACAAATAACTCCGGTAACCAGCGATTCACTGCGAAGTGGTCTGTATTTGGTATACCAGAGCATGGGAGAATATTCTGAAGTAAAGCAGTTCTGGGAGTTAAAAGACGTGCAGGCCAATAAAACTGGCTTCGTACTTTTTAACAGCAGGGCTGAAGCTATGGCGTGGGTAGAGCAAAAAGATCATGAACTAACAGTGACTGCGATGAAACGCGACACTGAAGAACTCAAGATCTCTTCCGGGCGCCGTAAGATCGAGGACGATGAAGTAGCAGCGCTCCGTAAGGAGTTGCTGGATGCGAGGAAGCAGCTCGATGAATTGGCGCGGCTTAATACACAGAACGCCACAGATGCTGCTATTGCGGTTCGTACCGAAATGTCAGAGCTTATACTCGTTGAGCGTAAAGCTCACGAGCAACGTCTTGAAGCCGAGAAGAAACGGTACGAAGAAGAACTTCGGCGTCTTGAAGAGGAACGCAAACGGTCTCGTGAAGAGGCTGAGCGTAATCGTAAAGACTGGTACGAAGAACGCAACTACGAGCGTAAGAACCTCAACGAGATTCTTAAGCTAATCCCCGCTGTAGCGAGTATTGTATTGTCGATTGTGGTACTAACAAAATCAAAAGCCAAATAAGGAGGGGATGTGATCGACGATCGTTTGTGGAAATACATCTACGATAACGAACCCAAAATGACCCCGCAGATTGCCGAAGGGATTGCGGTACGTCAGATGGAAGGGGCCGATATCCGTATTGACCGCGTATGGCGTTGTGCGGCGAAGTTATTCCCTGAGGGGCTGACCTACGAGTCATTCAGTCCCTGCACTCCGGAAGAAGAACTAGCCCTAAAGACACGGCGTCGTAGTGGGTCCTCGTTGGAGCTTTCACGCTCCGACGTTACGATGACGAAGTACATCTTCCATTACAACGGCAGACTATTGATTGAGCTCCCGCTCTATCTTCCGTTCTGTGGGGAAGCTGGCGAGATTTGGGTCCGTGGTTCTCGGTTCCATATTTCACCAGTAATCGCAGATCGTTGTCTGTCGGTATCCAAGGGTTCCGTGTTCTTCCCTCCACTGCGTGATAAGTTGACATTCACGCAATTCCCGCACACCATCATTATCGATGACCGACCAGAGAACGTTTACATTCAACGGTCGAAGGTGCACCACTACAGTCAAGAGCAAGAAGTGAAGAAACTCCCTGGTAGCGTACAGGGTAATCACACTCTCGCTCACTACCTGTTCTGCCGTTACGGGCTGAGTGAAACCTTCCAGTTGCATTTCGAATGCGACCCGGTCTTCGGTGATGACGAAACAATCACCCCGGAACTCTATCCAAAAGAGGATTGGGTAATTGTTCGGTCTGCTGGACATAAACCTCGTGCAGTGAAAACCGCACACTACGAACCTACGCGTTTACGCGCAGCGTTCCCTCGTCACCAATGGAATAATGGTGTCGAATCTGTAATTGCTGGTTTCTTCTATCTGGCCGACCTGTTCCCAGAACGGGTAACCTTGGAAGACATTGGCAATGAACGTCTGTGGAGTATTCTCTTTGGCGTGATTATCTTTGGTGGTGCAAGTGGCGAAGGTAAGGTGCTGGAAGATTTCCGTAACCACCTGTCGTCGCTTGACGAGTACATCGATGAAGTCACCCGTGAAGACCTCCATGGCGATGGCGTGTTGGTAGATAACATCTACGAACTGTTCGTGTACATTATCGAACAAATGCCAAGACTGCTTGCTAACACCGATGTGGCTAACCTGGAAGGTAAACGCCTTATCACCTGGAAGTACGTACTGTACGACATCATCCGCGCCATCTTCTCTCTGACCTACCAGCTCAATCCAAAGAGCCGCCGGTTGCAAGAGCACGATCTCAAGAAAACGTTCATGCGAGGGCTTAATGCTGAACTGATCATGAAGATTAATGGCGCTGGCCACCCGGAAGTGTCGAACATCTCGTCCCCGTCTGATTCGATGGTTACGAAGTTCACTACATCCGCAATTCCGCAAAGTCGTGCAGGGAACAGAACAGCTCGTGGTGATCACGACCGGACATTCTCTGATCCATCTACTCACTTCCACTCTTCGATCATGGCATTTGGTAGTTTCCTCAACCAGCCAAAATCCGATCCAGGTGGTGGCAGTAAGCTGAACCTTTACGCAAACCTTGGGCCACAGGGCGAGTTTAAAGTGCCAGAACGTTTCCGTGACGTTCTCGATGATCTACAAAAGAAATTAGCCCGCTAATAAAAATAAGGAATAGGAAAAGATGTCTAATATCTACGTTCACCAAGCCACTGGTGTACAGATTGATACCACGTTCTGGCGTCAGGACGTCTGGAATACTCGGGAGCAGTATCTCCAGCTCAATGACTACCCTCAGTGTCTTAATGACCTGCGTGATCGCCTGGAACGCCAACTGCGTGCGTTCCTTCAAGACACCGCTGTAGAGAACCAGATGCGTGCTTACCTCTACCACCAGATGTCTGCTAACAACTACATGAATGCCGATTGGGGTTCATTGGTTGCGTCAACAGCACAGCTGTTGGAAGCAGAGATCTATGGCCAAGGTCAGGCCGCTACTGAGAACCTGGTTTCGAATGTTATCCAGCGCGCTATTCAGGGTTTCATCGTTCGAGCGGTAGAACGCGATCAGCAGCTGGCTAATACGCTGACCCAACAACAGATCAATACCTTTGGTCAGTTGGTAAATGCGCGCAACAACGATATCGCTATCGTCGAGCATTACGCCGCGCAAAAGTATGGCGTAGTTCAGCAAACTGCTGGGTTGCCGAATACCCGTACTGACTTTCTGCGTCAACAGGTAAGTCAGGCTCTGCCGGTACACGCGCCCATGGCACGTGCGCCAGCCTCCGCCGCTGTGTCTTTGAGCAGTAGCTTCCACGACGTACTGGAACGCGCTGCGCAGATCGACGCGCCAGCGGCACAACAGCGTACGCCTGTAAATCAAGCGCCGCGTCAACAGCAAGCCAGTGGTTCCGTATTCAGTTCTGTACGTAACCTTAACCAAGCAATCAATCCACAAGCGTCCGATAACCGTCAGGTGATCGAGGAAGTTCATCTCTCTCCTCATCACGGGTACGTTCATCAGCGTGGTGGTGAAGATGTCCGCTTCGAGGATTTCATGATACCATCCGACAATGAACTACCCGCTACGACCTCGGTCAATGCGGATATCCATCGCAATCGCCGTGGCGTGCCTTTCCCTGTCATCGACGTTGAAGGGTACATCATGCCTCTGGTGTATTCGCCGTATCGCTGTGGCGTTAACGAAGAAACAGGAGCACTTGTGAAATACGAAGATCACGAACTGAATGTAGCTAACATCGCACCAGAGAAAGGTCTGCCGGTAATTCCGGTTTACACTCACCCTGAAGACCAGCGTGAAGACGAACCGGTCCAGCAAACCTGGTTGGCTGAAGACAAGCGCGAAGTACTACCCGAGCCTGTAGTCGGGATGGAACGCGATACTGCCTTCGCTTTCGTGGGTTTCCGTGAGAACGCATGGCACACCAAAAACATTCACGAGTTCGTACGGATGAATGTCGATACCGTGATGCTCGCTGACCCGAAAGAGATCCACGATCGTTTTGCTGGTCTGTTCATGACCACCCCTGAGACCGATCTCTCCGAGCTCTGGCGTCGTGTCCAGCAACTTCCGTCCTACTCCATGGCGCTGTACAAGAAGATCAACCGCCGTGCAACCCAAGCCGTGAACGAGATCCTGGGTAAACGTCTGGGCCTGTCAATAACCATTGACAGTTACTCGGATGACTGGTCAGATCTGATGGCCGCATTGCAAACCAAAGGTGGCGATGCACTGGTACGTCGCTTCGCTGGCATGGTTCATCTGGCTCACTCTTCTATCTGCTGTCTGGCAGGTGAAGCGGTACACCGTTCTCTGCTCAAACACAACGCTTGCTACAACGCGTTGAGTAAGCAGGTAGGTCTGGTGTGGGATGGTGACCGTAGCTCCTATGTGTTACCGTCAGAAGCAATGCGTGATGCCAACCAACGTTATCGTACCGAGATCGAATCCGAGCTGGGTCTGGTCGATGGTATCGTCATGTTGGTGGACCAAGAGTATTGCTGCCTGTTGCCGGTGGAGTTCGATTGCCTGGGTCTGGCTATCTCTGATGGCCCTACCGTGGTATATCCGTCCTCTACTCCTGAACTCAACAAGCTGCTGCACGGTGTCGTAGAGCGTGCAGGTGGGTTTGATTCGCTGTTCCGTCGTATCGTCATCGGTACGATTGACGGCGTAATGATTCAGGTGCACCCGACTCCGGGTGAAGACACCGAAGGTAAACCGCTCTACTCTGTAGAGATCATCGAAGAATAAACGAGAGGGCTTCGGCCCTCTCTTTTTTACCGTTAGGAGAAAAAGGAAATGCAATTCGAAGAACTGATTTTTCAAATCACTGATCCCGATGCCGTTCGAGTCATCCGAGCAAACGGGGTAGTCTTTCCGGTTGAGCGTACCGTGTATAACAACGCCAAAGAGATCGAGTGGTCTGTTCCGTCGTTTCAAGAGTTACCACGAGACCTGCGTCCGACCATCCCGTACTGGGGCGTAATGGTGAACGACAAAGACGAGCTGGTCTGGAAGCACCCTCTCTCTGACATTTTCCCGCCTACTCCGTTTGACGCCAACGATGACGCGCTTATTTCGGAACGCGGGCGTTACAACGAAGAAAGCCGAATGATTTACTACATAGGTGGTTGTTCGTTCCTATCTTCGGTGGACTGGGTTATGGTAGGTACTAACAACCAAACCGACTACGAAGCTCTGCGTAGTTGGGTGCCTGAAAATATTCGCATGATCAATATCGACCGTTTCTTCCCGTTAGGGTTTACTAAGAAGCAGTTGGTTAACTCGTCGTTCGGTGCTGTTGATAACTTCATCCTGTTGTCAGTTGCAGATGAACACGCGCTGAAAGTACGCGCCGGTTGCTGGTTAGGTCAGTTCTTGAACTACTACTCAGCGGTACTTGAACGTCATGTGAGCCATCCGAGTAAACTGGTAGTGAAAGGACAGCAGCTTTACTGTCTAGCAGGATTCCTCGTGAATAAGCTTGTACCCGATCCTGCTCTGGCTGCGCTTCTTCACATCGGTATCGAGGCGCTAGCAGCTGAAAAACATCCTGGCGCTTTAGCGTCTTTCGGTCAGTCCGAGTACTACGCCTACTTGAACGATCTCTGGGAAACAGATATCTTCCGTAATTCGGCAGTCATTGCCTCTTCCCTTCATCTCCCAGAATACTGGGATACCAAGAATCCGGACCTGTAATAGGAGAAAAAGGAAATGTACAAAAGCTTAAGCGAAGGTCGTCACTTCATGTTCACCCTAGCCGCCACACCCTTTGCCGCAACCGTAGCGAATAGGGTTGGCTACCCAATCGTCCCGATCGTAGACGAAAAGGGTGATGTTTCCTTTTTGGAGACAAATGAGCGACTGACCTCCACGGCCCACCGGGCCTTCCAGCTCAAGAAAATCGAAAACGGTTACGAGGTAGAATACATCGAACCGTTCACAATGAACCGGGTTATCACAGAACTCGTTCACGACGCTGATATCGTGAAATATCTCACCACCAGTAACGAGATACTCGATGCGGCTAAGTACAATCTGATGATCACTGGCGTGTCCGTTCTTTATCGTGTACCTGATGCCGAGACGCCAGAAGTACTGCTTCAAGCAACCAAAGAAGAAGTAGAGGCGATCTGTGCCTACAACTCCAAAAACGGGTTTCCGTGTTCGTACCTCGAGCTCGATCCGAAACAGGAAGAGTGGTTCCGCCAACGTCACCCGTTAGACCGCCTCGATCGCCGCGTAACGAAAGGAGACCCCGCGAAGGAACACTACTATGCTCTGAGTCGTGCGACCGAGATACGAGGTTACAAGCAGTTCCTAGGCAGTGCTGTGTGGGCACGTCTGGAGAGTGCGTTCGAGTCTTACCTGGCAGACTGCGAGCTCAGAAAGATCGGTGGCGAAGAGTTCATCAAGTTGGGTCGTCGACTTCATCGACTCTTGGTGCTCGAAGATGGCGAAGGTGGTTTCCCGATAGGTAACCTGCTCGCTGCCCGTTTTGGGATGTTGATTTCCTCGCCCTATGCGGTTCTAGTTTACAGTGCGTGTCAACAAGAGGCTCGCTTTGAACTGGAACCCGAACTCAACCCGTACGGCACTCAACTCGCCAATGTGATCGATAAAATCTACCAAGACCACAAGGCAGAACTGGATGTGGTTATGGTTAAAGCACTGTACGACCGTATGCCGAAAGGTTGGTAAATTCAGGGGGCTTCGGCCCTCTGTTTTTTTTTGCCCAAAAAAGAGCGAGCCCGAAGGCCCGCTACGATTATTGTTGTTGTTCTTCAGGATCTTCTTCAACGTCACCGCCGATGTCAGCACCCAGGTCGTCGTCACCACCACCACCGAAACCACCAGCGCCAGCCATGTCGTCAAACCCGCCGAGGTCATCTCCACCACCGCCCAGGTCGTCGCCAAACCCGCCCATGTCACCACCGCCACCGAAATCACCGCCACCGCCGCCACCACTGGAGGCGTCCTCGGTGAGGTCTTTACCAAACTCTTCGGTGTCTTTCTGCTGGTCAGCGTCCTTATCGAACTCGTACTGACGAGAGTTGTGAGCGAACACACGTTTGAGACCTTGCAGAACACGTTGCAGTTTCTCGTTGTGACCGGTGACAGAACTGACGATGTTCGCGCCAGAATCCCCTTCAAGGTCAAGTAGCACTTCAAGCTCGGGGAATACGTTGTTACGACGCATCCACTCACGCATGAAGTAAGAACGAACCATGGAGTAGAAGTCATTGATTGCCTGACCTTCGTCAGACTCAATGAGGGTAGATACCATGTCCGCAGTGATATAGTGCGGCAAGGCTTGCTCCAACCCCTCCTTGTATTCGTTCATTGCCTCTACCTGTTGCTTGAACTTGGATACGTCAGGTTCAGGCAATTGGATGGTGTAGCTATCCACCAGGTCGTTAAGGATGATACGAATCAGATCAACATGTTTGAACTCGGTGTTCTCTTCCTTAGCCGGATCAAGTTCGTAGTACTCGTACAGGTTGTTGATGGCATCCGGTTTGAACTTGTGCAATTCGTTACCGATAATGCGAACCAGTTCTTCGAAGATAGTGCCGTCAGAGTAGACATACTGACGGATATGCTCCGAGATCATCTGTACGGTTTTCTTCTGATAGACCAGAACACGTTTGGCCATCAGGAGGTTCCCAGAGACGATACTCTCAGCAAAGTTCGGACTAGAAAGGCCGTCAATCAATTCAGGAGAAAGACCAAAGCCTTGCCACTGCTTGGCACGCTGAGAGTCTTCGAGTTCTGTATCGACGTCTACGTTACCCATAGACCGGTCTTGTTGAGAGACCTTGGTTTCAGGGTAGTTCTTGTTACCAGTCACCGCCACAGAGATACCGGCGTTCTGCAAGTACGTAACGGTATCGTTAGCACTGTTAGACGCAAGCGGCAAAGCCGTGTTGCGAGTACGAGAGAACTCGTGGAACAACTGTTCTACTGTAGTTGCCGGGTCATCATCGTCCGGGTCAAGCTCGATGTTCAGCTCAGTGTTACCTACTGCTTTACGTACCGCCATCATGGTGTTAGCGAACAGCAACACAGAACGAATGGAGGAGATGATCTTGGTCTTGTCCATCAGAGACTCACCAAAACCATCGTCGTTGAAGTAGTAAGCAAAGTAAGTAACTTGACTCACCGGAACGAAAGTCAGTACGGTACCAGAGTTAGACGCTTTACGAGCCAGCATAACCCGTTTGATTTCGTTGGAGATGTTGATCTCTACCCCGGCTTTGTACGCACCATTTTGCAGGCGAGACTTCAAGTCCTGCTCCATGATACTACCATAAGCGTCAATCATTGCCTGAGCAGTGATCGGGTTGTCGCCTTTCGGGTTACCAGCGATCTGACGATAGGTTGCGTCACCAATGACGTTATTGATGTCGTAGTTACCACCACGCAGACGGTTGGCCAGTTGACGATAGTTCTGTGAACCCTTAGAGAGATGCAGTGGGTTACCTTCCTGGTCTTGGATCAGGAAATAGCCAACGTGTTCTTTCGGGTTACCTGGTACGTGCACAGGAATCAGAGACTCCGTCGGCAACTTCATTACCAGCGGGTGACCTACTGGACGACGGCTATAGGACTCCACAGGAGCAATAGCAACGGCCATACCAGTACTACCGCCACCGTTACCGCCCAAACGCTCGTTAATGCGTTTGAGGACGTCTCTGGTGTTACCTTCGCTAGTCGGCCCAGTGGCGCCAATGTTCTCCTGTGAAAGTCTACTAGAGACTGGAGCTCTATGACTAGCCATCGCTCGAGAAATGGATTCCTGAGACAAACGGCGGCCAACGGCAGAAAGCTTCAGCGCGTCAAAGTTGTCAGTGACTCGACAGTTAACGTCGAACGCAGCCTTAGGGCTCCAGGTCAGATCGTTAGGCTTATCGAAAGACTCCAACGCAAACGCCACGCCAATACTGACCTCAGTAGGCTTCTTGGTGTTATGCTTGAGTACACCAGCTTCCAAGTGCTCGTAGTTGGACGGGCCAAGGATGCCAATGGGTTTAACAAACCCCTCGGGAAGATGCGCCTTGGCTTCTTCCACACTCAAACGCCCTGAGTGGTTGATGATAGAGTCCAGAGCGGTCTCCGGTACAACCAGCAGCGGGTAAGCCCCACTCTCGAACAGCGCATCGCCTATCGCCTCTGGCAGAAACTCAGAGATACTATAGACAGACGTAAAGTGTTCGTCGAGAAACTCCTTACAAGGAGCGACGATTTCTGACGGTAACTTTTCATCAGTAACTTCGAAGTTTACGTCGGTAGAGACCAGGTCTTGAGGAGACATAATACTCGATACGAGCACTTCTTTAGCCAACCGAATATCGGTGAGCATCTCGACGTTGTTCTGGGCTGTGACGATATCGTCAGCTTTCTCGCGTGACCGTTGTTCAAGGATGTAACGATCAGGGTAACGAACCCCAGTCCCGTTAAGCTGTGCTGTCGAAGCGCCTCTACGTGGTTGACGAACAAACAGTTCAGCGAGCGAATCTATTTCGCGATTTCGCACAACGGGCGGCTTTGCTCCGCCCAGTAAATTTTCATTGTTGCTCACTTTTAACTCCTTTGTACGGAGGACCTAATGTCCAAAGCGCTTTACGAGCTATACATAAAAGATGTGATGAAGTTATCAAAAACTCTGGTCATCAAGTCCTCTGCGAGCGCAGAGATACTCAATGCCCGTATTCGCATCATTGGTCACCCTGTAGATAATAGCCGCCCGTCAAGTTGGAAATATTATCTTAATCTAGCGGGTGAGTATCACAACCTTGACGAGCCGATGTCTGTTAAATCGCTCGACACTCTGGTCGATATCGACTTCACCAAAGAAAACCTGATGGTGCATAGGGCAACGGCGAAAGCGTATGCTTACGGAACGCCATACTATCGTAGCTTGGTAGACCGCTTCCCCAAGCAGGAACAGTTGATCCTAGGCATCCTGAACCCAGTACCGGTGGACGTGGCGATCAAAGCGCCCGATCACGCCATCCTCTGGTACGATAAAACCCTGGTTGAATCAAACGAAGCCAACCTGATTCCAGAGCTCCAGTTGTTTATCGACGCCTGGTGGCGTAAGTGGAACTCTCCGGCGTACGACCTCTATCATGACCTCTATGTAGCCGGTCTCTACTCCGCGTTCTTCAGCGCGCTCCCAGGCGCTATCTTGGGGATTCGCTTACAGAATTGCAACAGCCAGTACGCCCACAGTTTCCATATCTGGAGTTACTTGGCGGGGAAGGGTAAACTCGATGATTTCAGAGAGTACCTGACCCGAGAGCAAACCCTCTGGCTCTATCGGAACATCGACTGGCTCACCACGCACGTTGGTAAAACCGACACGATGGAGGAGCTGATCGAGCACTTACTCACCGCGCGCGGGTTCCCCGTGGTCGGGTACGATTTGTTGCAGAACACGTCAAACATGCCTAAGGATCTTCGCCCTGAGATCGACTTGCTCTCGATCCCACTGAACTTCCTCGATCAACAGCCACGTACGCGTCAGACACGCACCGTGGAACAGATCGTGGAGAAAGAGATCCCACTGGCTCGTGAGAACGAGATCTATACTGCTCAGGAGATCTCTGACGTTAACGACAAGATGAAGAACACGCTGTATACCCGCGTACCGACCAAGGTATTGGAGTCGCAGGTAGTAGACCGTTCGGAATCAAAACACGTCAAACTCTTGGACGTACTGATCAACCACTGGCTGTACTTGTCGCATAACCGACGTTATAACGCCATCATTACTGTCTCGAATCCGCAGACAGGTGAGGCGTTTAATATCTCTGTGCGAGAGGCGTTCGTGCTCTGGATTTGGCTTTACAACCATGCCCAGGGTCTGGCAATGACCTACGTACCTTCCGTACGAGCAAAGCGTGTGCGCAGGCCAGAACTTCCGAGCTTTGATTCTCTGCGCAAACTGGTTCCTCGTAAGTACGTCGACGATGCGTTGATCAAAGCCTTCTACGAACACCAGCCTCCTTACGGGATGGTTGTTTCGACAGCAGGGTTTAATGAGCTCGGGCGCGAACTCTACGCGGCTGATCTTTACCAGTACGAGCTTTACACTAAGCAGGAGCACATGCGTTCTCGTGTGAATGCTGAGCTGGTAAGCCTGGCATTCTGGTGTGACTCTGAATGTAAGTTAGTGGATACCCCCACAACCTACGGACAGTGGTTTAAGGAACGCGGCCTGTTGGTAGAGGAACTGGGCAAATTTGATGCGTTGACGCTCTGGAGTGAGATCCTGGACAAAGCAACCGGTCAGGACCTCTCCAAGCAGTTTACACTCAAGGAGATCCAAGCTGCGATGCTCTCGCTGTTTGGTCGACTCAGTAGCTACAGCATCCAGACCATCCAGACGATCTCTGACTCGCCATTGATCCCCGTTGGCTTCCCGACTATTCGCCCCGGCGATGACAACTCGGTGGACCTGGATCATGATAAAGTGCAGATCCCGATCACTCGCGTGACGAAGGACCGTACCCAGGAATTGGACAGGCTTTCCGCTGACGCCATTGGCGTAACGGTCATTGTAGATGTCAAGTCGCAGGAGCGTGATGTCGTTGAACTGAAACCATTCGTTGACATTAAAGCTAAAGGTCCTGGTCGCGATCGCATGCGATTGCGTCTTCCGAATCTTCGCTGGACTGTCAAAGAGACGCCATAATAAAGTCCACCCCGAAATGGGGTGGATTCTATGACGGTAACAAAGCCCATCAAAGGAGATAGACCTTGGATATTTTTAATCGCTCCGAGGATGAGATCGTCTTCGATCTAATCGATCGTGACAACCCGGATCTCAACCCCAAACTCACCCCTGCAAACTGCTACATCACCACGGCCGTTCCCAACACGGAAGCGGACGCCAACAAGTACAATACGGTAGCAACTGTTGTACCGCGTCATGACTCTGGCTTGCATGGTCGTCGTGTCATCAAGTACAACCGTATCGACCTGGCTGATCTGTTCCGTGGCGTAGGTACTTTCGTACGTGTTCAGGGTCACTCCGTGAACGCGGCTTACGCCACTCGTGAAGAGATTCCTGTCTTCATGGGCGAGACCTACGGTCTGCCTATCTTCGAAGGCGATGTGGACGCAGGTTCTACTTCATTGCAGTTCTATCCGGCCCCGCACCAAGAGTTTGGTCGCGGTGTTTACAAAATTGCCAACAACAAGTGCTTCATCGGCCAAGTGTACGTCGGCTTCTCTCGCGACTTCACTCAGTCCCTGAACGCGGTGTTCAAGCCCAACTTCCTTGAAGCCTTGAAGCTCCCCTCATCCGTAGCTAATGTCACTGGTCACGATAACTGGCCGCTGCCTTACGCCTACTTCGGTGACTTCGACTTCACTGAGATCGCCGGTGCTGTTAACCACGAAACCGACATCAACCTGAGTCAGGCTACTACCATCGGTAAGCACGTTGATCGCGTGTTCTTTGAGCCGGTAGGCGCCTACGACCCGAGCCGCGACTACGACGCAACTAACCCGTTTGGTTGGATTGGTGCGTGGAACAAGCACGTGGCCCTGGACGAGACCAGTAAGTTGGTTGCCACCTATCCGTGGCTGCGTACTAACTATACGCATGCCAAGATCACCAAGATGGCCAAAGACCCTGCTACCGGTGAGACTCCGGACAAGGATTACTTCTTTGCCTTCTACTTCAACTGGCACAAAAAGGAAACCAACTGATGATCCCATTTGACAATCCTTTCGCCGAGCTGTCTAAAGCGGTAGGGAAACTCAACCCAGCGCTCGTGAACAAACTCGAGACTGTTGAAGACGTCAAGCCCAGTGCCGGTACTGCCCACGAACTGAACAAGCGTAACTCTTACGCCCGTTTTGCTTGCGTTGGCTTTCGCGGCACGGTGGATGCTTCCTTCGATCGTATCGACCTGAACAAGTTCATGGGTGATCCGAAAAAGCAGGACATGTCTCTTCGTTCCCGTTCCAAACCAGCCACCAGCCATCAAGCCATCAACCTGATGAATCGCAAATGGCAACTGGGTTTGAAGGTCGGGGATATCAAACTTCTTCCCGTCTCTTATGACGTCGAAGGGGTAGGTCTGGTTACCATCGAAGCCGTACCTGAGTGTCTCTCGGCGTTCGGGAAGTTCAGCTTCTATGTCATTCCCGGTCCGGATAACATCTCCGATATCCCGCTCCAGCGTGACCTGGGTCTCGGTCTGTACCCATCAGGTCAGATTGCCAAGGGACAGGCTCATATCCTGAGCTATCCGGCAGATACCACTACCCATAACGCCTATCTCTCTGCCTTGTTCGCTAACAAGCCGGTGGATGAAGAGATGGCCACTGTGGTCAGTGAGCTCACCGGTTTCCAGTGGAGTCTCAACCCAGGCGACTACAGTCTCTCTGGTGCGGTCGTGACCTACGTTGGTGAGGTGCGCAATGGTTGGGACGTTATCAAACCCAACTTCAGTCGTATCGCGATCATCAAACTGGGTGCCGCGTGCAGTAACTTCGCTGGCGAGCTGGTTTTCTACCATAACCCGAACTGAGGTGCGTAATGGCAGACAAAGCAATTTGGTCTGACCACCTTGTCCGCAGTTTCGTACGTAGCAACGCCTTTAAGCCACTCGTGGCTGACGAGGCGTTTGTTACTCGCGAACGTAGTCCGACGCAAGGTGCCCCTACCTGGGACTTTAAAGGTCAGGCGACAATCGTCTTCTCCGATACGGACGCTCTCTATCGCGGTGGCGCTTTAATCGAGTACTCCTCGATTCGGTTGAGTAAGTTGTTCCTCAACGTAGTGCCAGAGGTTTGGCTGTACAACCCACGGAACACTCGCGAGATTGCTGCTGAGTTGATCCGTAAATACGGCATTCCTTTATTGCCGGAGTGGTTTGTGGCCGAAGCGTTCGATCACACCACCCTACCCAAAACCGTCACGCTGAAAATCAACCGTACCAATTTTACGGTGCAAGACGAACTGGCCGTAAAAGTGAGTCGCGCAGATGCTCAGCTTTCGGAGATCTTTGAGCAGAACGTACTGGCCAGCCCCAAGGTACCTTTCGAGCTCCTTGAGGCCCGTACCAACGTTGAGTTCTCTTACAAACAAGACATGACTCCCGACAACCTGGCAATCTTCAAGGAGTTCCAACGTTACCCGGCTGGCGTTTGTAACGATATCTCCAAGTACAGCGACCAAGCGTTGCAGATGCTTGCGAACACAATCACTGAACGACTCGGTTGGCAGGTGTCTTACGAAAAGGCGTCAGGCCTGACCCCGAAAGACCTCTGTTTCCGTGGTTCCGAACTCGTTTACAACGGCTCGAGTAAGAAGTACGTACATCCAGTGAACGATCCGTCTTCTCCTGGTGCAAACACCTGGTACGACAACGTACTGGTCGTGCGCTTCGATAGCACCTATAGCGGCGTGCATGGGTTGGGGTATTTTCACTACAACAATCTCAGCAGCTAAGGAACGAAAATGGCTTTATCGAACTTTGATACCCGCGTCACGAGACTGTTTCTCGAAGCGGGGATGCAAGAGGTTGATGGGACCGAGGAGTTGTTCTACAATGGCGAAAACAGAGACGTAATCGCTACTGGCAACACCGAGATGAACTTCGGCTTCAAGCGCAGTAACCAGACTGTTTACGGCTCTCGCCGTGTCGCCTTCAAGCAAATGACGATCTTGGACATGTTTAAACACATCTCCCCAGTTGTCTATTGCTACACGCCACGTACCACCGGCGAAGTCGTAGACGCGCTGATTGCTCGTTACGGGATTCCGCTCCAGCGTGAGTGGTTTGTTGACACGCCCATTTCCAATGACGTTGGGAACAGCCCCAGTTTCCGTATCAAGCTCTGGCTGAAGAATACGCTGTTTACCTACGGTTCGCGTGAACCAGCCGAAGCGTTGGACGTACAGGTTAACCAGGCGGACGTTGATATTGCTGATATCTTCAAGAAGAACATCTTGAACGTTCCAGTGATGCCCTACGTAATCCGTCAAGGTTACACCAACATCGACCTGCTGTCTTACGGTAAGGACTTTACGCCAAACACCGTAGAGCGCTTCAAGTTGTTGGCGGCAATCGACTCTAGTCTGGATCTCTATCACCATGAGACACCGCACGCTGAGCGTTCCGCTAACCTGGTTGAACTGTTAAGTGACCGCCTGGGTATCCTGGTGACCACTGAAGCAGACATCGACAAGGCATTGTGCTTGCTGCGCGGCACGTTGGCTTACAACGGCCCCTCGACTGGTTTCTCCGGTGCAAACACCTGGTACGATAATGTGCTGGTGTTCGACACCATTACCGATCCTGTAGACAGTGCAGCTCGTGATTATCGTGGGCGCGCCTACGTGCACTACAACAACATGAGCTAAGAGGTCCATCATGGCTTTATTTGTACAAACCCCCGTTCAGTTCGTAAAAGAACTGAATAAGCTCAACGACGCGGTAGCAACACTGAGCGATCTCTCGTTCGGTGTTCCCGAGCCGACGACCGAAGAAGAGAAAACCGCGACTACCAAGAACACCAAGTGTATCGCAACTGGTGTTGGTGCGAAGTACCACGGCTCTCATCCGATCTTCTACGATCGCCTGGACTTGTCCACGCCATTCGCTAACCAGATGATGTTGTTGACCTTCGTACAACCGGCCACTACCCTGTATGCCGCCCGCGAAGAGCTTAACGAACAGCTTTCCACTACCTTCCTTGAAGCGGACATCGAAGATTTTATCTTCCAGCCCGATCAACCAGAAGGTATCTTGGAGCTGCGAGCCAAACCAGGTAGTCTCGGTTGGAAAGGGAGCGTTTCGATCGCCTACGTTCTGGAAAGCCCGACCATCATCGAGATTCCCGACGTAGAACTCGACGGAGTGATGACTCCGAACGACTCCACTCTGTTGGAACAGGCAGCTCTGCGCTACGCTTTCTGGGATTTCCACCTGAACCGTGACTTCATTGACACTGTTGTGGTTGGAGACCTGCCGACAGAACAGGCGACCGCGCTGATCGATATCTTCAAAGAGATCGACGCCACTCCGTGGGTTGCGACCGGTACTTCCGAGTGCTCCCTGGATGGTGCGAAAGTGCTGTACAACGGTCCTAGTGCCGATTGGGCAACCTCCCGCCGGTTCAAGAACGTACTGGTCATCGAGCTCTCCGCTAAGTCGACTCTGTTGACTGGCCGTCTCTATCTGCATTACAACAACCCGGAGGCATGATGCGTAGCCCTAACGAACGTTTGCTGGATGTGCTCAACAAGAGCACCGCCACAAAACTGAAGGTCTCTGACGTAGAGATCACTAACGTACGTACCAACGACAACGAAACCATCAAGCGCAACACGCGTTGCCTGTTGCTGGCTCGTGAGAACGGTAAGCTCCGTGGCTCCATGGAGTTCTACTACAACCGCCTGGATCTGGCGAAGCTGTTCCACGGAGTCAATCCGACCCTGTTGTTCGCTCACGCTGATCGCGTTACCACGCAACAGCTGGCTGAACAGTTGGGTAAACAGTTTGGCGTAGAGCTTTACGGCGAGGACGTCGAACAGTCAGGTGAAATCTACCTGACTCGTTTCCCGACCGAAGTTGTCCTGCGCGCCAAGCCGGGTAGCTACTGTGTGGTGAACGAACTGACCGTGATCTTAAGTGACCGTGGCACCAACGTTGCGACTGCCTTGGGCGTCAACACGCTGGCTGGCCTCAATCCGCCTAACGGTAACTTCGATCTCTATCAGGGCTGTCTGTACAGCTGGGATTGGCAAGCGCAGGCTGATCTGTCAGTCCTGCTCAAGAACATCCCTATCGGCGGCGCGGTTCCAGCGGAAGCTTGCCCGTTCATCACTGAACTGGACGGCACCTTGAGCTGGGTGTTCGAAGCATCGAAGCAAGAAGCCAACCTGTTTGGTTCCAAGCTGGTCTACCTTGGCAACCGTGAAAGTCACCCTGACTACGGTAACGGTAGCCGTCGTGATGAAATCGCGGTCATTCGTCTGAACGACGACCTGAACGCGAAGGTAGGCGGCGAGCTGGTTATCAGTCTGCTGTAAGGGGTACCCAATGGGCGCTGATTCGAAGCAACAGTTCCTTGACTTAGTGAACCAGGATAACTCCCTGGCTCTGACGGACAAGGACGTGATCTTCGGTACCGTATTGGATACCGAGGATCGTAGCACTACGAGGATCAAAGCGGCCCCAGGCAGTGGTTATCGCGGAGGGGTAACCCTCCGCTACCGACGACTGAAATTGGGGACACTGTTCGGGTTCTTCCAGCCGAAGGTTTTGGTTCCCGACTCTACTGAGCCGACACCGCAACTCCTGCTCGCACTGCTCAAAGACCAGTACGGTGTAGACATCGCGTTGGACGACATGGTGGTTCTTCGTAAAACCATTCCAGAAGGCGACTTTTACGTTGTCGAAGCCAAGAACACCTCCATGGTGTACTCTGATAGCGTGGAAGTTCTTCTGACCTTTAACCAACTTGAAATCAGCACGGTTATTGATCCAGACTCGTTGAGTTATGTTTACCCAACGGTCCAGGATCCTGAGTTGACTGCCAAAATTGACGGGCTTGTATATAGCGGCGGATGGTACGTACCTGAGGCCAAGATCGAGCTTGGTAAGTTCGTGGCGGGTAACTTTGCGGACAAGAACCTTGCCTGGTTGGTTCAGACGCTGTCTGGCGACGATTGGGCGTTCGAGAAATCTGAGCTTCGGTCTTACAACTTGGCGGGTGCTTTGGTCGACTACAATGGCCCGGTCAGTGGTGTGTCGTTGATCGATGATCTAGTGGTCTCGCTCCTGTGTCCTCAAGAAGAAAGTGACCGCAATGTGTTAGTTCTTAAGTTGGATGAGACATTGTGTGATAACTTTGTTGGCCTGATGACCATTTACTACTGACGTAATAAGGGGCGGTTTCCGCCCCCTATGGAGTGACCCATGTCTTACAAACAAACCTTGTTGGATTTGATCAACAAAGATAACAAGACCGACTTTAAGCTCGAAGACTTGAAGTTCAGCCCGCCCCGTCCCGTGACGCCTGGCGAAGGAGATAACCGTAACACCAAGGTCGACTGCTACGGCGTGGAGGCAGCCGGCTTTGCCGGTAAATTTCCCTTCACCTTCGAACGACTGAGTTTAGTGAAACTGTTCACTGGACGCACCCCAGTCGCTGAAGTACATGGCGGGTTTTACACTCTTGAAGAGGTCATCCTCTCGTTGGGTGAGCGCTTTGCCATCACGATGTATCCTGAAGACTTCACGTCTCCCGATATCGACGGTCTGAGTCCCACTGTAACGATCGTTCCGAACGCTGACAGCTACTACTGGTTACCAACGCCATTGGTGGTAGAAGTGGTCGTGAAAGCAGTGGATATCTCCACCACACTACCTCACGTGCAATTGCCGGGTTTTGTTTACCCCGTTATTGCCTAGAATAGTATGTAGCGATCTACCGTTACATACCAGATGAGGAAGTAAAAATGTCCGCAATTCAAGAACTGCTTTCCCTGCTGAACACCGCCAACAGCACCTCCTACACCGATGCCCAGGTTTCCTTCGGTAACCCGGTAAACATCGCAGGCGCTGAAGCCGGTCAGCCCAATACCAAGGTCACCGTATCTGGTGTTGAAGCTGTCGGCTACACTGGTAGCAAAGAGCTTTCTTACGTCCGTCTGGACCTGACCAAGACCTTCGAAGGCCACCCGCTGGTCTCCAAGGGTCCGGAAACTGGCGGTAAGCTGCAAGAAGTCCTCGACGACATCTTCGCTGCCACCGGCGTCCGTATCTACCCGGAAGATCTGACCAACGCGGCCGACGTGGACTTCACCCAGGCCTCCGTGACTCTGACCGCCAAGGGTACCAGCGTCAAGTGGACCGGTTCAGTAGAGGTTACCACCTCTACTGACCTGCGTAACATCGAGCCGAGCATCGTGACTACCACTCTGCCTGGTTTCGAGTACCCGACCATCGCCTGATGGTCTGAGTAATAACATTCAAGGAGGGTGGGTTTCCACCCTCCTTTTATGCTGCGATGACCATGCAATTCTATGATTGTAGAGTCGAGGAATGGACAATGGATTCAATTAAATACTTGTTGACCAGGTTCTCTCGCATTAACAATTTGCGCAAAGAAGACTACCCTTTCGGGTTCGGAAACTTAGGTCTCACCACGGACAAGCCCTCGGCGAATTCGGTGTTGGGGTATAAGAAAGGCGCAGAAAGTTACCGTGGAACCAACGAGGTCAGTTACAATCGTCTGGATCTGGCGGCGCTCTTTAAGAACGTAACGCCTACCCTGACGATGTTTCAGCCTAAGAACCATCGAGATATTTTCCGTGAGCTGCTGTGGGTGTATGGTCTTCCTGGCGCTAACGAAGATGCGATTCTCGACGAAGTAACGAATACAGTAGTAGACTGGAAGAACCCTCCTACCGAAGTTGAACTGGTAGTAGTCAAGGGTAACGTCTACGCTGGCAAGCTCAAGGTCACCATCAACCCCAAGATCATGCCCTTGGACGAGATCGTCGTGATCCGCGACCTCCCGATCATGGTCGACAATTATAGTCTGATGACTACCGACCTTCGACTCGAGCGGCACTTCTACCATTACGACTTCTCTTTTAGCCCATTCATTGATGAGATCCGGGCGACTCGAGCGGGTGCCTATTTGAACGTTAACATCGTTAACGATCCTGACGTACTGCAAGAGTGTGGAAACATCGTTTTCAGTCCGCGCGTTTCTACTTCTAGTGGTGTTCCATATAACACCTACGATCGCAACGGCTGTCCTTGCCGGTACAATGGCCCTGCACGTGATTGGCCTGGTGCCAATGCCGAATACAAGTACGTCATTGTCTACCCGCCAGCAGCCAAGTGCGTTGGGGATTTCCTGCTTCACTACAACTAAGGATCGATTATGTCTTTTACCGAATTCGGTGGGGCAAATGAGTTATTCTGGTTAGCCAGGAAAGCCAACCCAACCGTACCCGCGACACTCAACCAGTCTACCTGTTATTTTCCCAAACTCGTTACGGCGGAAGAACTCGCTACAGTGACGATGGCAGGTAAGTACGGTAGCGGTGTGCGGGGTTATGTGGAGCTGGACTACACGAGACTAGATCTCGCCAAGCTTTTCAAGAACGGCCCAATGAAAATTGGGGTAAGAGAAGCCAAGCCCTTGCTGTCTCTGCTTGATGACGTCTACGAGTCAACCGGTTATCGCTTCGACGTAACTGACCTGGTTCCTGTAACGCCCCCCGAAGGTCAGACCCTACCTTGGCGCCTCACGCTCAAAGCGGCCAAGACCTCGTTCATCTTTTACGGTGAAGTCGAAGTCGAGTTCGTACAGCGTAAGGCGTTTATGGGTGAGGTAGTTCTTACCCGAGAACTGGACCCCACATTGGCGGGTTTTACTTCCACGGCCGCTCGTGAACGCGCCGAGTTTGCTACCTTTGGTGTTGATTACACAGCCGCTAACGATCTGTTAGGGATCGTGTCATTGGGTCTGCTAGATCTGACAAAGGCAGCCGTGCTAAAGGACGTCCTCAACTCGGTAGACCATCTACCTTGGACCAGTAACGCAGCCTCTGTCCCTTGGAACCTGCGTGGTGCAACCGTCCGGTATAACGGTAAAGTTAGTGATTATGATACCGCATGGCAGTCTTCTAACGATATCCGTCGGCCTAACAGCCGGTACGACCGGGTGATGGTAGTGGATTTCAATACTGACGCCACAGGCGCCACTGGTTTCTACGGTAGTGTGATGTTCGTTCACTACAACAGCCCGCTTGATAACGAGGTGTTAGATGGCAATTCTTAACCTCTCCGCTGGGCAAGAGAAGTATCTGAAGGATCTGATTTGTCGTGATAACCCCGACCTGTTGGAATTCCCTGACAGTTACTTCGAACCGCTCGGTGATGTCATTCCACATGAAAACGGGTACGCGTCAGTTTTCCTGACCGGTAACCCAGGGACGGTGGACGACAAGCAGATCTCAGGTAAGGTTCCTACCCGCTACCAACGTATCGATCTGTCGCTTTACTTCAAGAACATTCCTCGTGGCCTTTACTACAAGAACCCGACGTCTGTTCATCAGATTCTTCCACAACTGTCTCGCCAGTTTGGTCTGGAATTCAACCCAGACGAGATCCACAACGATCCCCTCTCAGGAGAGGACGTAGGCGAAGCTCTGGTGCGTTTCAAGTTCACAGCCGGGCGTTCGTACGTCCTGACGTCGAACGAGTTCACAGTGCGTTGGGAGCCTTCTCCGTACACCTACCTTTCTGACGTGTTCACGGTAGATCAACTGAACGGTCACGTTCCGGAGATTCCTTTCCTGGAGTTGATCGAAGGCATCCTCACTGTTTCAACACTGAACGGGCACGTTGATGCCGTAGTACCGTACTGGCCGAAGCTGTCTTCTGATTGGTATATTCCAGGTACCGAATGGGGACTCATTGACGCCATCTACTTCTACGCCGCTAACGGCACCTATAATGGCGGGACAATGGCGGCGGCGGTGAATACCGCCAGCAAGAAGAAACAGGGAACCTGGTATTGCGATAACAGCGCAAACAAACCTAACCTGTTTAACGGCCATATCGCTAGTAACGGAGTTAACACAGAGTTCTGTGGTCTCCTGAAACCCGCTCGTCGGTTAGTGTTTTCCCCCGCAGTCGGCTTGACCGATGGTACTGGCGATATCAACCTTTTCTACGAGATTGTTGACCTCTCCAAAGAAGAGTTTGTCCTCGACGACAGCCAAGTTTCGTTGCGTCAGTGGTTAAACTCCATGAACGCCCCGGTAAACGCTTATTGGGATGTGAATAAAGCACCACAGATGTTCAACGTGGTTACCGGCAGTAAGTACGGTAACTGGGTCGCTTCTGGCTCAGGTGGATCCCTGCGAAACCTCTGGGGCTCTGGCCTCGAGACAAACGAATGGGGCGACTGGACCGTCAATGGCAAGAAGTATAACCGTCGTGCCAAGTGGTCTCTTTACAACTGGTACACGTACTCCGTCACGACGAAAGGTTCTCTGATCGTTTACTATAACGCTGCCTAAGGAGGAGTGAATGGCAATTTACGACCAGACTCGCCTAGGCGAGTTGTATAAACTCATCAACCGAGATAACCCTGATCTTCCACTCGCCCTCTCTCCAGAGAACAGCGAAATTGCCGGGGTAGTAGCGTTCCCAGGAACCAACACCAATACCGCCGCGTTAGTCGACGGTAAACGGTACAGCGGGTATAAGGGACGCCGTACGATCAAGTACAACCGGATCGATCTGGCTACTTACTGTAAGAACATCGAAGTAACAGTAACCGCCACTCCGGAAACACCGAAAGACCTGAACTCGATGCTGCCGTTCATCAACGCCGCTCTGGGTATCTATCTTGAGGTAGGCGATTTTCCGAACGAGCCGCTCAAAGCTAACTCGATCACTCTGTTCTTCGAGGGGACGATTAAGCTTAATGCGGGGCACCCGATCTACACCGGTAACTTGGCGTTCCGGGTGTCGGGGTATACCGTCGATCTGGAGTCGCTTGTAACGGTCCGAGACGTTAACGTCATGACTGACCCCGCCCCCCATGTTGGCGGCAAATTCAATGCAACCATGCTGACGTACGGTCACGACTACACCGAACTGCAACGGCTTTGGACCGGTTGGATCCCTGGCGTGTTTACTCCTGGCGCCGCCCAATCGGACACAGAAATGCGCAAGCTGGCTTCGCACCTGTCCGTGATCGATGGGTTGCCTTGGGTCATGTCGACCAAAGCGGCTCCGTTTAACCTCAAGGGCGCTCAGATCCTTTACGATGGTCCCCCGGTTGGTTCGTGGGCGGGTTCTACCAGCAACCCAGAACCTAACCGCCTCTACGACCGTGTACTGATCATCCAACCTAACGCAACTTACTGCTCGAACATCGCGAACGGTAATGGTTGGGGTCTGCTACTCCATTACGACCTGATCGAGGGATAACAAATGGCTATCGTAAGAAACCGCGCTGAGCTGGTTCTCGCTGCGGCCATGCGTGAGAACCCCAAACTGGCCGGGATGCTTTCGTATTCGAACTGTTACGTCTACAAGTACGGGGCAGCTTCGCCAACGAAAGGTTCGTGTGTGATCAAAGGCCGGTACAACCTGGGGATTCGTAGTAAGGTCAGTGTCAAGTACACAAAACTTGACTTGCCGACCATGCTCGAGGGTATTGCCCCGGTGGTCAATGTCTCCGGAGCTACCACCACGGTTGAAGTGCTTCCAGCGATTAACGCCAGATACGGCTTTGACCTGAAACCCGAAGAGATTGTTGTCCGCCCGCTTGATTCAGAAGGCACCGTTGCACTGATCGAAGTGTTACCAACCTGTTCGCTTTACAAGGGTGTGGTCTCGTTCACCGTCAACCCAGCACCAGTGTCGCTGGAGAGCCTGGTTGTTGAACGTAGTGTGGATATCCAGATTGACGTCTGGCCGTCCGATACACGAATGAACGGCTCCACACTCAGCCTGGGTCACGACTACACTGCTGTGGCAGGTCAACTCGGTTCTATTGTGGCCGGGGTACTTGCTGACGACACAGCCACTACTCTCGCGGGATGGCTCAAGTCAATCGACAGCGTCCCCTGGACCGCAACTGCAAATAGTGCCTACTCTCTGATGGGTGCGAAGGTGGTCTTTAACGGACTCTCGTCCGAGGTTCCTGTTGAACTCTCTCCAGCGGCGAAAGTACTGTTCTCGAACGTACTGATCGTCGAACCGTCGAAAGACCTCAACACGAACATGGAAGCAACCCCAGTTGCCTTCCATTACAACGTTTTCATTTAAGAGGGAAAAGCAATGGCACTTTATCGTGACGCCCGTCCTCAGGTTCTGGCTGCTATCAATGCGGCTAACTCTATCAACCTGAAGATGGCCGATGTAGTTTTCAGTGCAGCCGAAGCCGTAGCCGATATCACTCCGGCCCCAACCACCACCAAGAACAGTCGTACCATCCTGACTGCTGCGCCGTCCGCTCCTTACAGCGGGAAGGTTCCTGCTTTCTACGATCGTCTGTCTTTTACCAAGGTGTTTGAACACACCCCAGTGAACACCTACGCCAAACTGCGTAGCTTCCGTCCTCAGCGGATCCATGACCTGATTCCTGACCTGAACAACTATTACGGTCTGGAGTTGACCAAGGCGGACATCCTCGACGGGGAACTCACGCTGGTCGATGGAGTTGGTAGTGCGGTGATTGAAGCGACTCCAGCGTCCCTGACCTGGACCGGTAAGTTCACTGTGTCGATCATTCCAGGTGACCTGGCGTTGGAGAAACACATGACCGTGACAGACCTCAAGGGTATCGACTACCCGAGCGGTCAGTCCGTGAAGGGTCAGGCGGAAGTCTACTCTTACTACTACGATTGTTCTGCGTACGAAGAGTACCTCGACGCTATCGAAGTGGTCACTGAAGGTGGTGAGGATCTGACGGATAGCTTCGTTGACTTCATCAACGGGGTTACTGGCGGGGCCTGGACACTGGCCGCAGCTGGGAACTACTCTCTGGTGGATGCCAAGATCATCTACAACGGCGCTAACAGTTTGAACAAGCAGTCCAACCACAACTTCGACTTTATCTGTGAAGTGAAGCTGTCTGCTGCATGTGCGAACTTTGCTGGGATCTTGCGTTTCCATTACAACAAGACCACCACCATCGACACCGTGGCTCGCACCACCTCGCTGAACGTGGACCTGGGTACCATGACTGGCGCCGACCCGACCATCAGCACCGATGCCAGCTATCGCGACGGTTCGCGTTACAACCCGTACTACGCGACTGTGTATAACGACTACAGCTCGCAAGCTGCGTTCCTGAAAACCGTTCCGTGGCAGTCTGCTTGGACTTCTGCAAGTAACGCCGTTGCTCAGGGTATCGCTAATGCGCTGAAAGCCGTCGACGGTCTCCCGTGGACCATGGTTGTCAATAGCCCGGCGCTTGACTACAACCTCTACGCGGTGTACGTCAGCTACAACGGCCCGGTTGCTAACGCGCCGAAAGTGTGGGCTGGTAAGGACATGGAATACGATCAGAAGTTCACTCACGTGATGCTGATCAACCCGCCGTTCCAACAGCAGGGTAACCTCTGGTACTCGCTCGGTGTGGTTTACTACAACGTGGCTTAAGTTAAGTGGGAGGGGAAACCCTCCCTCTTTTGGAGGGATGAATGAAAGCTTTTCAATCGGTCAGCGCAAAGCTGCTCGCCGCATTCAACGCAGCGAACAACTCGACCATTACGATGAACCAGGTGTCGTTTAAAGACGTACGCCCCGTCGACTCAATTACTCCCCGCCCTAACACCACAAAGAACACAGCGATTACGATGGTGGTATCGGATAGCTCCCCCTATCCCGGTGAGGTGACGTTATTCTACGATCGCCTCAATATCTCGGTACCCGCCAACTACGCGCCACTCGGTTCTTCGCTCTCAATCAAAGCTACAGTTGAGAAAACGATTCACGACCTCCTCCCGTTGATCAACCGCCGTCTGGGTACAGAACTCACCAAGGAAGAAGTCGTAGATCGCCCTCTGTACCTCGACAAAGGCTTCGATACAATCAGTGTCGTCATGACGGGTAAGTCCAATCTGTTTATTGGATCGATTAAGTTGTTGGTGGTGCGGGATAACGATCCTGTTAGTGACCTCATCGTTCCTTACATGGGCGAACTGTGGTACAAAGACCATATCGACTGTGAGACCACACCCAATAACCCACTTACTCAGAAGTGGCCGCCTGCTCTTCGGACGTATCTGAGTGACTACAGTGCTCAAGCTGAATTCCTCAAGACTATCCCAGCGTTTAAGACTTATACCCCGATCACTGATACCGCATTGGGTGTAAACCTGGCTAACGCGATGAAAGCGGTTGACGGACTGGCCTGGGTATTCACGAGCACCAAGACTATCGCGAACCTTTGGCGTTGCTGGGTTATCTACAATGGTCCGACCGAAGAGTTCGATCTCTCGCACTACGTCGATGAGGCGTATTTCGGAGAAGCTGTTGACCCGATGCGTAAGGATGAGTTCGACAACGTGATGGTTCTGCGTAATAACAACCCATGGAACGACACTTACGGGTATCGCTCCTGTATCGTACTCCACTATAACAACGAGGTGGCGTAATGAGTCTTTTCTATAATCCGCTCAAGATGATGCGGGTGGAGTATAACCAACAACATGGGACGGACTACCCACTCGAAGACTTCAAGGTTGAGCAGGTTGTTGACCTTCGTGACTTCGCGGGTGCTCGTCCTGATAAAAAGAATACGATGGTGGTTGCCAAAGTCCACGGCGCAACAGTCCGGTTCTTCTATAACCGGATTGACTTCAACCTGAACTTCGCGCGTGGGTTTGGGCTTGACTCAACTTCGTCGAATGCTCTTTATCGACTAATCCTTGATCGAGATTCCAACGGCAGCACCAAGAAATTGGCTCGCCCGATCGCCCGAGCTTACGGCTTGCCGATCACTGAGGCTGATATCGCAGCCGACCCCTTCACTCCCCCGAGTGTAGCGGGCGCGAATCCTGTAAAGATTACGTTTGCAAAAGAATCGCTGCTGTTTATTCCGGGGAGTTCAACCACGTTTATCATCGATGAAGCTTACAAGGTCATTGACGGTAAAACGTACATGGTGAAAGACTTCACCCGTAACCCGGACTGCTTCTATGAGGATCACGTTTCGCGTTCGCGCATCGCTCCGACATGGTTGCGGGTCACCACTCTGACGCATGGTATTGATTATACTCCAGCGGCTCCATGGTTGAAACGGCTACTAGCTAACAAAACCTACGTAGCCAATGAATTACTTGGTTACAACGCCGACTCGGCCGAGTTTTGTTCTCTTTTGGCGCAGTCGTTGGGGCAGTGCGATGGCCTACCGTGGACATCGATCAAAAACACTGCATCGCCTTATAACCTCAACGGAGCCTGGGTTATCTACAATGGCCCGGTCACTGGGTGTAAAAAGCTCCCGATAGCCCCCACGTTACCTGCCCATCTCAACCGCCTTATTGAGTTTGGAAACCAGAGGTACGAGAACGTTGCGGTAATTATGCTGACCACGTGGTCCAGTAACACGACCTTAATGTGCGGCATCTTCCATTACAATAACCCTTAAGGAGTTACGGATGTCCATCGTACGTGATTTTGGTGAGACTCTCCGTTACGAGCTCGAGGTTCTTCGCCGGGTACCTCTTCGTAAGAAGGGGTTGGTGCTCGGAAAGCCGCAGGCTCCTAGCGACTTTGGTTTGACCACTACCAGAAATACGGCAATTGCAGCCGAATTCGACGAACGTGCTTTTATTGTCACTTACGACCGGGTAACGCTGGCCTCTCATTTGTCGAACGCCCTGCAAGCGCCCGGCCACGGCCTTGCGTTGTTGGCCAAATCGGTAAAGACAACTCATGACCTGATTCCTGACATCAATGCCGCCTACAGCCTTGGTCTTACCAAGGAGGACGTGATTGACGAACCCGTGGTGTTGAAGTTCACTACCACCAAAGTAACGATCCGGGTTACGCCTACTTGTCTGTGGTTTACTGGTTCCGCTGAACTCACTCTTAAGGGTAAGTACGAGCAGGTTGGAGAAGAACTGGTCATCGGGTTTGACTCCTCCCCGTTGATCTGTAAGGACATCACCACTGGTGTCTCACCTACGCTCTCTCGCGCTGGTCAGTTTGTTCACGGCAATGACTACGGCCCGGCTACTGCCGCACTCAAAGCCATGGCTTGGGGTAACAACCATACCTGGGTAAACGGGGTACCGGCCCAGCTCACGGCCATGGCGGCTGCCATGAATAACGTGGATGGGTTGGGTTGGGTGTATAGCACTTCTTACGGGGTTAAGAATAACCTCAACAACGGTAACGTCGTGTACAACGGTCCTACCGAAGGCTGTGATGTCAAGATCCGTGCTGACATCGTCGAGCCTGCGCTTTATCATTACAACGAGCGATTCCCACTTTGCCGGGAAGACAAGACGCATGTACTGGTATTCCAACCGAACCCCAGTTACGGCGCGTCAAACATCGGTTACTACCCAATGTTTGTCCACTACGGCGAGAACGTACCCAAGGAGCACCTTGAACAGGTCGATAAAGCACCGGTTCATTGGTGGAAGTTGGAAGAGGACCGGTTGAACTACGGGTCCAGTGAAGCGAAAGAGCCTTTCCCAGATATCGTCAACTTGCTGGAAGATCCTGATTGGGGTAAGATGGCGGGCCTCAAAGCCACAGGGGTATTTCCATTAGGCTTCTCTTGGGAAACTGACCGAGACTTTACGCTCTCATTCGACTTCGCTCGTCTGGACACCGGCCAGGACTACCAAGGCCTATTTGGGGATAGCACAGGCGCGGCTCCAGTGGGTGCTTGTGTAATGTCGAACATTGGTCGCTTCTATTTTACGCAAGGCACTAACAGCTGGAACAACTCGTTCTCCGGCATTGTTTATCGACAGAAATGTCAAGTCACCGTCTGTAAACGAGGGACGCGCGTACTCCTCTATGTAGACGGTAAGTGTGTGTCAGAAGACACCTTTACCTCGGCACAAGCTTTTATGGCTTGGACGCACTTTGGCAAGGTGAACCACTTCCTGAAAACAACCAGTCGCTTCGGGAATATCAGACTGTTTGATTACTGTCTGAACCGCAAGCAAGTCCAGCGCCTTTATCGAGGACTTCTTTAATGGCAATCTACTACGACTTTAAAGAGAAGATGGCCCTTGAGTTTGGTCGTATTCTCGGTAAACGGGTCGAACCCGAGGACCTCGAGTTTGGAGCGCGTGAAGCGCTCCCTGGTGGTTCCGTATTCGATTCGTTGATCAGTGTCACTGCACGTGGAGAGACGCGTAAGATCGCTTACAGTCGTATCAACGTGTCAACGCTGATCTCCCCGATGACCCAGCTTGAACTCATTGTCGAAGTGCCAGAAGGAACTAGCAAGTTTCATCAAGTGCTTGACCTGGTGAACACCCGTTTCGGTACTCGCTTCACGGAAGACGATCTCGAAGACGCAGACATCAATCCTGGGACCTATCCGGTCTGGATCAACGCCAAGAAAGATAGTGTCAAGTACTTCGGTAAAGTCCAGTTCGTCTTTAAGATGGCCGGCATTCCGACAGTGATTCGCCCTGCAACCCACGTCTTCGCTCTGGACGGCAACACCGCCGATACTGGTAGCGAACCAGTAGATATGGGCGTGACCTTCGATTATCGCGAGATCGACGGTAAGCAGTTTGCTTTCTTGAAGCAACCTTCTGGTCACGTGGCGTTCGACCCGAAACTGCGTATGCGTGTTTGTGGCGAGTTCACGCTCGACATGGAAGTTTACCTCGATGCGGTTTATGGCTATCTGTACATGATGACCCAGAACGCACAAGGTAACGGGGGCGGTAACAGTTACGGCCAGATGGCCTTCTACGGGAACAAGTTCTACCAATACGGCTACACGCCCGCCACCAGTGCGACCTGGCAGAACCGGATGCCTGTTATCCCCGCCAAGTCGTCTGTACGGCTCACCTTGCGTTCGGCCTTCGGTATGGTGACTTGCTATGTCAATGGCGAGTACATCATGCAGTGGGCGATTCCAGACGCTTCTGCGGGCATCGAACTCCTGGGCTTCCGTAACGTTGACACTGGTGCGTCTCAGTGGCCTGTAGGGTGTGGTCTGCGTGCGATCAGTTACTGGGATACCGGCCTCTCTAACAACGAGATTGATTTGTTGTTTGGTCGTGAGGTTCCAGCCAACCGTCCGCTTCTGCACTATCCGCTCGCCATTGATGGTCGGAACATTGGTGAGTCCTCAGTGGCTTGGCCTGACGGCTACCTGACCTTCACCGAGGTGATGAAGCGCAAGATGGCCCGCCCTGCATCGCAAGGCGCCCCGTTTGGCTCGTCACTGAACTTCAATCGTCAGTTCACGCTCCAGTTCGACTACTACTGTCCTACCCCGAGTGGCGTTTACGAAGGGTTCTTCAGTGACAGCACGCTGGGTTCTATCAACGGCGCGCTCAAGGCAGCCTACGGGCTCTTCTTCATTAACGGTGGTCCGACTGCATTTACGACGACTGACTTAATGCAGCGTGGTCAGATCGTCACCTTCACCCTGATGCGCGGTCCAGACGGACTTGTGCACGCATGGTGCGACAACAAGTATCTGGGGTATACCACCGTCCCGGTCAACTCTCCGTTGCTGACTCACTTTGGTCGAGCTGGTGAGGTTGCTAACACGACCAATAACCACTTCGCCAACATCAAGTATTGGGAGCGTTCATTCAGTTCCCTGGAGCTCAAAGACATCATCAGTCCTAAAGCTCAGGTGCTTGCCGTCTGCCCAGGTGGAACCAACCTCTCCGGTGCTACTGTGATCTTCGACGGTAACTTCGGTACGTTCTGGAACGTGACGGGCGACCCGACTGTCGTGGGTAAGATCCCAGCAGAGATGGTTGGCAAGTACGTACACAACTTCCGTGTACACTTTGCGACGGATTCGACGAACTTTAAGAAGAAGGTTCGCAACATCAACATCGACTTCAAGGATGCCCAAGGAAACTGGGTAACCTATTGCAGTATGTCGACCCAGTTCTGTCGTAACGCAGCCCCGGATCACGAAACAATCTTCCCGATTGTTCCTTTCCTTGTAGCCAGTGCCGATATTCGTATCCGCTGTACTGGTAACTGGGGTGATCAGTTTGGGTATCGCTGGTGTACTGAGATCGTGCTCAACTACGGCGACCTCAAAGAAGCCGAGCAAGGAGGTACTCGCAAACCGCCAGCACCGCTGCACCACTGGCCGCTCAACGGTAACTTGTCAAACAAAGGGAGTTCAGGGATTCCTCTGGCCACTGCGTTTGATTGGGTTGAACATGACGGCACGCTTTACGCAAGTCACGCAACACCCAAGCTCCAGCCATTGGGCGTGTCGCTTCCAAACACTGGCGGGTACACAATGCAGTTCCGCATTGTAAACAAAACCAGTACTGGGGTCGATCAGTGGCAGGGGATCTTCAACGATTCCACGGGCAGTGAAGCGGGTCCTGTTGTGAAGGTCTCGTGTAACGATTCTCCTGTGAAGGATTGGTTTGCTTACATGCCAGGTACTTGGGCGTTCAACCGCTTGGTGGCGACTGCATATAAACCTGGTAGCGAGAACATCGTGACCATTCGTGGTTTGAACGGTACTCACTTCTTCTGGTTGAACGGCATTCTGGTCTTGATTACGGTGGCGCCCGCTGGGTTTGCTGCTTGGACTCACATCGGCAAGGCTGGTCAGTTCATGGACAAGTCTTTACTGCTGCGTGACCTGAAGTACTGGAACACCTTCATGACTGATTTGGAACTCGACTACCTGTTCAAACAGAACGCTGACGAGCCCAAACCCCCGTTGCCCCCGCCACCACCACCGATGGTTAACCCCTACGCGGAACTTACCATGCCCAAAGTGGGTTGGGGTTTCAACGAGGATAACGTCTTTGAATCAGTGGGTCGTCTGACTGCAATGTCCGACTTGGGTGCTGGTGAATTCGAGGTTGTGACTTTTGGTGGCGAGAAGTATTTCTCACCGAAAGGAAACATGGGCCAACTCCCGACCGATATCGATCCAGGTGTTGACTTCACACTCGATTTCGAGATCGTAGCCACCGGCTACACCTCCGGAGATCCGTATGGTGTTGTGTTGGGTAATATCCGCAGTACCGACCCAAGTGCGTTTAACGCCATTGCAGGTACGCTGATGACCTGGCGTAATATCACCGGTGTCGAGAACGCGCCTGTCATGCAGTCGATGGGTTACAGTGGGCCTGGTGACTCGTTGTTCCGTCCAGGTTTCGGGGAGTACAAGACTCGCTTTACGCTGCGCCGCCAAGGTAATGTCTTTACTTGGTGGAGAAACGGAGAGAAAGTTTGGACGTTTAGTAGTGCGACCAAACCTGTTGTCTGGAAGTTCTTCGGTTCAGCAATCAAACGCACCCTACATCTGGGTCGTAAGTTCGCTTACTGGGACACCGCGCTCGGCGATGGCGACATGCTCAAGCTCTTCGGTAAGCCAGCACCAGAAGTTCCGAAAGCGTTACACTACTGGCCACTGGACGTGGACGGTCGTAACCTCGGTACTGATGGGCGAGCCATCCCTGGGGCGTGGACAGCCTACGCTGCGGCAAACAAGACCTTCATGAAGCCGAACGCGTACGTGGCTCTACCTGCTGAGTTCGCACTGAACACCGCAGGCGCGTTCACGATTGACTTCGAAGTGTCTCACGCAGCACCTGGCGGGTATAGCGCGTTCCTTTACAGTACCGCTTGGGATGCGTTGGGAGCGTTTACCTACTACTCTGGTCGTCTCTATCACTACCTGGTTACAACGGGTGGTCTGGGCGGCGCGTGGTTCACCACTCAGGAAGCAGTGACTATTGACAAACCGGTTCGTTACACCATCGTAGCTAAGGGTGATTTCGAGTACTGGTATATCAATGGCAAGTTCGCGTTCAAGAACAACGCGGTTGCTTCTGGTAGCTTGCTCCTGCGCGGTATTCAGGCTGGTGTGGGTCTGCGTCAGTTCTCGTACTGGCCAAAAACACTGACAGACGACGAGCTTACGGCTCTGTTTGCCAGACCTTAAACAGAAGAGCCCCATTTAGGTTTTAATAATATGACCTAAGTGGGGTCTTTTCATTACTCAAGGAATTCAAAGATGAGTGTAGCCGTCAATAAGCTGCTTGCCCTGATCAACCGCGATAACAAAACCAACATCGTCGAAGACCAGGTAACTCTGCAAGCACCAGCGAACAACACGGATGCTGGTATTCTGCGTGACACCAAACTGAAACTCGTAGCTGTTCCTGGTAAAGGATTTCGCGGCGACGTAACTGTTTGGTACAACCGTATCGACCTGAGCATCCTGTTCAAGAACGTGGGCGCGAACGTTGGTCTGGAAGTCACCGAAGGTATGACCTCCGAAGCGCTGATCCCGCTGATCAACGAAAAATATGGTACTGACTTTGAAGTTGAAGACTTCGAAGCCGCTACCCCGCTGCTGGTAGCTGGTGGTACTGCCACCTTTACCGCCAAAGCTGACAACGTTGCTTACACCAAGAGCTTCGAGGTCAAATACGGCCTGGTAGAAGTTGCTCTGGACTCCGTGGTTCTGGTAACCACCCTGACCGGCTTCAACTACCCGAACAGCGATCTGACCAAAGGTCAGGCTGCGATCTACTCCTACAACCTGGATGGTTCTTCTGAGCCGAACGACTACTGGTCCAAGCTGGCCGTGGGCGACGTTGACGCGAGCATCGTTACTCCGTTCAACTCTGCCTACCGTGTCGACGAAGACTGGATCTTCGACGCCTCCGCTGACACCAACCCGGAAGGTACCCCGATCCCTGCCATGGACTACAACCTGGCCGGTGCGAAGATTATCTACAACGGCGAGGTCTCTGGCGCGCCGGAAGGCAACCTGGTCAACAAGATCTACAACAAGGTCGTGCTGATCGAGCTGTCCAAAACCAAGTGCGCCAACTTCGGTGGCGTCCTGGGTGTTTACTACGGTGGCAAGGCTACTCCGCCCGCACCCGTAGCGGCTCCGACCAATGTCAATGGTCAGGTCGTCTAAGTAAAAAAGAAGGAGTGGGGGCGACCCCACTCTTTTTGTTTGTCCTCTTAGGAGAGTAGAATGAAAATCAAGTTGACTTGGAAAGATAACGCCACGACTGAAACCGAGCAGCGAATTTATGTTTCTAGCGACATGTCCGCCGCTTCACGTGTACTGGCGGGTACCGTAGCTGCTGATGTCACCGAGGCAACTATCGATGTTCCAGCCGAATTTGCTGGTAAGCAGTTTTATGTTACGGTAGTGGCTGTAGAAGGCGAGAAAGTATCCGAAGCTAAATCATTCTTCGTTAGCAAAGACGGGGTGGTTAATCCGGCCGACTTCAGCTCGCGTGCTCGTATCTTGAACGAGTTCCATAAAACCACGAAGCCGGTGGCGACGGGTCATCGTTTTGAACTCGGCGAAGATCGCGATTTCTTGTCTCCCAGCTCTATTGTAGGCGAGCTGGCTAACGGCAAGATTATGAATCACTACGGGAGTAATTTCTTCCTGTACGATCCAATAACCCTGGAGCGCACTACCTTCACTACTGCTTACGCTAGCGCGTATAGTCAGGCAAAGGGTGTTTTCACCTCTGACGGCAAGTGGACCGGTTTGTTCCAGCGCAAAGCTGAGCCCGAGATTCTGTCTTTTGATGGTGTCACTGAAACCATCATTGGTGAAATCCCTGCTTCTATGAGCGGCCAGTATGTTGGTTTGGTTCGCCCGGATGGCGATGTGATCCACTTCGATATGTCTTACGGCAAACTGAAAGTAGTCCATGTAGACAAAAACGACCAGATCCATCTGATCGATCGTGATATGCCAGAAGTCACCAGTCGGCCCATCTCGCCGGTCGGTAACTTTTGTGTAACCGAGAAAGGTAAGCTTATTATCATGGAGCAGGATTCCGATGTTCCCTGCATTCGCTTCCACTCTGTCGACCTCATGAACGACTATGCGCTGACTATCAAAGAAATTCCTGGTATGTTTAGTACCAAGTCCCCGAACTGTCTGTGTATGGGTGAGACCTTTGGTTTCATCGGTGGTGTCTGGTACGAGGAAACTCAGACCCGGATCGATGGCGTAATGCTCATTGATACCGATAACTGGACTCTCAGTCATATCGCGTACGAGGAGTTCTCTTCCAACTACGGCTGTCTGGCGGCGCACGGCGAATGGATCTTCGCACTCGGCGGTGTTGCTGGGGCGTCTATTATCGCCGTAGACCCGATCGCCAAAACTCTGCGCACAGAACACCTGGGCGGTACCGCGAACGAGTGGGGATTGAACAACGCCTTCCGTGGCAGTAAGGGCGTCTACCTCTCTGATTCGTTCAAGGTGGCGTATCGTGTAGAGTTTAAACTCAACGACGTCACTATCGATCCGATCAAACTGCGTTCTGATTTTTGTCAGGGTCGTGGCCGCTAAACAAAAACAACAAAGAGGGCTTCGGCCCTCTTTTTTTACAGTCACTAGAACTCTATGACGTATCTAGGAGAACAACATCATGGGGCGTTTGATTGCAAAATTAATGCGGGACCAGCAACAGCCAGTCGAGATTATTGCGTACTCAAAAAAGGATAAAGTCCAAGTAGCCGCACTTCTATCTCTTGTAAAGGAGTTCCAACTTTCTGAGGAACGCGACGCCAGCGAGCCCGAGCGACTCATCGCGCAAGGTTTTACGCTTCTAGCTAAAGTTGGTAGCAGCTACGTTGGGTTTCTGAACTACAAAAAGTTCAGAAATGATTACTGGCACATATGCGCACTAGGTGTGAACGCAGCCGCCAGAGGGAAGGGGTTAGGACGTGCTTTACTGGAGTTCCTTATCTCAAAGGCGTTAGCGTCCAGCCCCAAAGCAATCATCATGATCGGGGTAAACCCTGAGAACAAGGTCGCCCGGTCTCTTTATACTCGCGTAGGTTTCGAGGTCGTCGAAAGCGGAGTGGAGTGCGAAACTCCGTTTGAGCTGATGCGCTATCGTAACCAGAACTAAATTGCCATTCTATGACTGGCATTTAGCCTAATGATTTCTAGGTCAACCTTATCAAGGAAACTTCTGATGAAAACAATGACTCGGACCGTTTACGGCTCGGCCCTTCAAGCAGCAAAGTACTTGGGTATCCCCCACGTTATCGTCCCCAAGACCACGCTGAACGAAAAGTTCAACATCCAGGCAACCATGATGCCCAACCCCGGTGAGACCCCGGCTAACAACCTTTACGTGATCGGTAACGGTGGTCACCGTGTCATCATCGGCGCTGGTGAAATCCCTTACACCGACCCTATCGACCATGACGCGTCTCACGCAGCACTCTACAAACACATCCCGTTCGTCGTACGCTTTGCTGAGAACGACCTGACCCTCGAACAACGCAAGCTCTACGGGTTGCGTGAGGAAATGGTACTGGAAGGACGTAAGTGCTTTGTGTATTGGGCTAAGTGGCTCAACGTCAAAGACACTAAGGTGGCGATGGAAAAAACTGTCGATGGTGTTACTGTTCCATTCATCCCGAACAGCGACAACCTGAACCCGACTCCACCCAGCATTCCGAACACTGGTACCACCCAGACCACCAACGCCTACCTGGCGGTCTCAGCGCCAGTGACTATCGAGTTCACTGCATTCGATGTTGCTGAACTTCAGAACGCCTGTAAGATCATGTTCGGTAACGAACAGTTGGCTATCGTGTCTGAACTGGGGATCGTTTCCTCTATTCCCCGTCCGGTCACCATCAAGACCACTGGTGGTGCTTCCGTGCAGTTCACTGAAGCCGTCTGTGCTCAAGTCGGTGCAATCATCTCCGCCTACCATAACACCTCTGAGAACTCTGAAGGGTTCATCAAAGAGCTGGAGCTGGGCGAAGCTGAGCCGCTTATCACTGGTCTGCGTCAGAACGTCATGCGCGCCCCGCTGGCACCCGTCGGAGCGATCTAATGTTCAACTATCCTCCTCACCACTTTATCATAGTGGCACTTGACCCAGGTACGGATACGCTTGGTGTTTCAGTGATGGGGTTGGATCTCTACGACTTTAACGTGACCATATACGAGGCGTGGACTTTCCACGCCTCTCACTCTATCAACCCTTTGGGTGTCACCATGCAAACGCATGGTAGTCGTCGTGCGCGACTAGAAGCCCTTGGCAAAGGTCTTGACGCATTACTGCGTAGAGTGAGGCCGCACGCTATCATTTCGGAGTCACCCTTCTTGGGTCGTTTCGCTCAGTCGTTTGAAGCTCTAACCCAGTGCGTAGACATGATCCGCGAAGTTGTTATGAACTACAACATCGCCATGGTGCTTGAGATGGTAGACCCGCCTTCTGCTAAGAAGGCTATCGGTGCAGCCATACAAGGCCCTGACAAAAAAGAAGCCGTAAGGCTCGCTGTCTTGAAATACCCCTTTATTAGAGCCCCAGGTGTTTATCTGGAATCGCTAGAAGAACACGCAACGGACGCCATAGCCGTTGGGATGTTCAAGGTAAATCAAATCAAGGAATACTACCGTGCAAGAACGTGCTAAATATATTTTGGTTGAAGGTATCGAAGGGGCTGGTAAAAGCTCCGTGATGGAGTCCCTGAAAAAGCAACTGGAGGCGATGGGCCGAGAGTATATCGTAGTTCAAGAACCAGGCAGTACTCCCCTGGGTCAACAACTGCGGACTATTCTCAAGGAGTCCAAAGATCCAATTGAACCTCTGACTGAAGCGATGCTGTTCGCAGCGGCGCGTCGTCAGTTGTGGGTGACCGTCGTTCAACCAGCGTTGCTCGCAGGAAAGGTCGTGCTTTCCGATCGTGGGCTCTTTAGTAGCTACGCCTATCAAGGTGGTGGTCGTGACTGCTATGAACAAGTACTGGACTTGGCGTCAATTACATTTGGTGGTGCGCAGCTCGTTTACGACCTCACCATTTATCTTGACGTTCCTCCATCAGTGGGCCTGGCGCGCGCTGCGAAACGTGGTGAGTTGGACCGAATCGAAGGGGAAGGGTTGGAGTTCATCACGGCCGCTCACGAGTACTACGAGGATCTCTGGCAACCTACCGAGATTGCGAAGTACACCGACCGTGTGGTACGTGTAGATGCCAACCAAGACCTTGAGGAAGTCTGTAAGGCCAGCTGCGCCGCACTGCTGGACTATCTCGAGGATGAAGAAGGATGGAAGGGTCAAAGTTAATTGATATTCTCAAAGCCGCAGGTAGTGCAGCTCTCAACACGGTAATGCCGATGAAGGCGATCAGTTCGATCGCTACCCTGATTGAGGCAATCATGCCTGATTCAGACATCGACGTAAACACCGTAACAGGAGACCAGCTCCTCGAGCGTATCAATGCGTTATCACCAGAAGTACAGGCGATTATCTTCGAACGGCGTTTCGATCTCGAGCGCCTGAGGATAGAGGGTGAAAACGAATTGACACAAAGTCTCGCGGATGCGGATTCGAGCGGTAAAACGTTCCGGCCATTGATCGCTTTGTTTATGGCAGTCTTACTGGCAGGAGCTGTAATCGGTTACGATATCTTGTTGTGGAAGATCTGTATCGAACAGTTGCGCTTGCCGCTGTTAGACGAGCTGTGGATTCCTATCGGTGTCCCAGGTCTGATCGTACTGACTTACTTCGGGTATCTGAAGTCAGAACGTACGGAGATCTTTAAAGCATTCTTGGCCAGGTCACCGGTCGGAATGGTGTCAGCTGGCGCTGCACAGAAAGTTCTCGACGTGGTGAGTAGGAACGCTAAGCGTTAAAAAACCTCCCAGGGGAAACCCTGGGAGTCTATGCTGTAAAAATGTACAATGTTCGGTGATCTATTGGGATTGATACCATTTGGAGCTGAGCATGCTGGTTAAATTGGAAGACCTTTACACGGGGTTTGTCGGCAGGAAAGTTGTGCGTACCGATAGCGAGGAGTTTCGTGATAGCGGTATGTTGGTAGAAAAGCAGTGCGGTGACTTCGCAGACGTTCGCGAGGTGCGAAAAGAGTTTGCAGACATCGTCTCTCCCGCAACCTCTCGCCAAGCCGGTGTACTTCGCCGTTGGCTTCCTGTACGGCCGTATGAGCTCGATGACGGGTGGCGTTGGTACCGACGCCTTAAGTTGGCATGGGGTGTGTTCACAGGGCGTTACGATGCGTTTGACTGGACCCTGACTGATGCAATCAAAAACGAGAAACACTAATGGCTAAACGACCGAATAAAAAGAAACCTACCATCAAACGTCGTGGTGGTGGTTACGCGCCTAAGACTCCTATGCCTGACCTGATGGCAAATGCTCTGTCTGGGGTACTCTCGAACGCCAAAGAAGATGACATCTTCGAAAAGGAGCGAGCGGCTAACGAAGACCAGCAAAAGGTCTCCAAGCGGTTTAACCATCGTACTACCGATTTCGGTATGTGGGTTGATTACAACGGCTATCGTTTCAAAGACGCCTACAGCCTACGCCTGTTGGACGGTACGGTCATTCCGTTTGCTCGTCCCAATGGTAGTGGTTGGTATCTGTTCACTGCGCCTGCTGTCACTCGTGAGGAGTACGACAAGCTCCTGGCCGCTGGCACACCTTACGACCAGATCCCTCGTACCCCAATTCCTGAGACACCGCTCTACGACCCACTCAAAGGTCGTATCGATGACAAGGACGTAGCACAGGTCTCTTTGGTGCCTGACGAAGACCTTCCGTTTGACTCCTGGGATTTCAAGGGCGTTGAACGTGTCGTCCGTAACCGTCGGATGTTCGCAGGTTGCCTGTCGCCTGACGAAGACCTGAGTGTCGGCTTCCCTAAGTCTGCCAAGGCTAAGAAGATCTCCATTGGGATGGAGTACACGAAGGGTAACACCACGACCTGGGAGTACGCTGAGTATCGCAAACCTGGGGTGTTTGGTGGTCTCAATGAAGGGAAGAACGAATTCGTTCGCGATCAGGCACTCTTTACTTTTGAGAAAGAGACTGAAGTCACCCTGGCCGCTGAGTACTTCACTGCTGGTGGCGTACCTCACGCCATTCGTAAGTTCTTCCAGCAAGGCGGTGTGGTTAAACTGACCCTGCCGGTAAACGTCACCGTAACTGACGGCGACCGCTACGGCGAGTGCACAGCAATCCCGCTCAGAGCCGAGATTGTCAAGGCTCCACGGTCGGAACAGCTCAACTGGCTGGAGTTCTTCGAATCCACCCCAATCTTTATGCGCGTCCACTTCACCTTTTACTATGAGGACCATCCGGTCGAGGAAATAGTGGCAGAGGAGTGATTATGAGATTGTTAGTGTGGTTGATGCGCATTACTTGCGTTCACGATTGGTACCACTATAAAGGCGTGAAGTACAGGAAGACGAAGTCCTCTGTACGGAGATGCGAGTTGTGCGATCGAACCGAGTATTACGACGAAACCAAGCAGCGATACGTCGCGTGTACCGAACGAGAGTACCAGCGCCGCCTGCTAGGCCGTTAACAAAAAGAATGGTGAACTGGGCCACCTTGGCTTTTCTGGTGGCCTCTTTTTATCTAGCGTACGGGATCTTTTAAAAGGAATGGAATATGTACAGTTATTTGCGTGTACTGCGTCGGGCTTACGAACAGGGACGGTTTAAAGGCGACCGCACAGGTACTGGTTGTTACAGTATCTTTGGTGACCAGATTCGTCACAACATGGCCGATGGTTTCCCGTTGGTCACGACGAGACAGCTTCGTATTGGGGCGATTGTAAAAGAGCTGCTCTGGTTCATCAACGGCGACACCAACATTAATGACCCTTCGATGGGTGGTTGTAAGATTTGGGACCACTGGGCGCTCAAGTCAGACACCTACGAAGTCAAGCACATGTCGCTTGATGAGCTGATGCATGAGTGCGCCCAGAAAGGAAAGGTTACTCTGCCCGAAGTCGTCAACTACTACCGTGCGATGTATGCACTGGAAAGCTTGACCAACACGCCAGACGTTGCGTTACAGAAAACTCGGGTAGCCATGGCTAACCGTTTCGAAGTAGACGATAGCCCCCGTCAAGTCCTCGTCGGGAAAGCCGGTAGCATCGGGCCGATGTACGGTAAGCAATGGCGTGACTTTGAAGGTGTTGACCAACTCAAAGAAGCAATCAACCTGCTTCGAGTAGACCCCAACTCTCGTCGTAACGTCGTCTCTGCCTGGAACCCTAAATATCTACCGGATCCGAGTAAGTCTATTGAGGATAACATCCTCGATGGTAAGATGGCGCTGGCGCCCTGTCATGCTCTGTTCCAGTTCTGTGCGATGCCTCTGTCTGACCAAGAACGTTTCGCCCTGTTGGCCGAACGTGCCCCGGTGATGTCTGGCTTGGTAGAGGGTTTGTTTGACCGGCATGGTGACGTGAAGGACCCCGCTTCCCACGCTTACCAACAAGCAATCGAAGCTTTGGATCTACACAAGATCCCTGGCCATATCCTCTCTCTCCAGCTCTACCAAAGATCTGCCGATTTGCCGGTTGGCGTTTGCTTCAACATCGCATCCTACGCGCTCCTGTTGATTCTGGTAGCCAACGAGCTCAACATGGCGTTAGGTGATTACGTCCACTCCTTCGGTGACGCACATATCTACAGTAACCAACTGACTGGCGTGAAAGAACAACTCTCTCGCACGCCCGGTCGTCTCCCGCGCATCAAATTGCATTGCCCCGTTGGTAAAAGCATTTTCGATATTGAGGTCTCCGATATCGAACTGGTCGGTTATGACCCCCAACCAGCAATAGATTACCCGATTGCGATTTAAAGTATGACGGGTTGTCCGTCGAACAACAACACGGGTTAAATCGAAATGATCAATTCCGAGAAACTGGCAAACCTCCTGGGGCGAGTAATCGCCCCGATAAAAGGCGACCGCATTGTAGGGATCTTGCGGAAAAACGGGAGACCAGTGATGGGTGAGCGAGATAGCGTAACTGCTATTAATGGACTGCTCGCTGCCCTCGAAGAAAAACCAGATCGCGAAGTGGAAACACTCGAGTTCGGTAATGTTTTACGTCTACGTGTCATGGTAGGGGTAACATGCTTCGACCTCAAGTTCACGAATTGGAGGTAATGCCAATGAGTCAATACCCGCTCGTTACGCAGAAACTATTCCTCGATGAACTTGATCGCTCTTTACGGGGTTTCGACCTCGGTCAAGAAATCGCAAAGGAACACCTCCCCGCACCAAAGAAGGAACCTATAGACCTTCTACGTGCAGAGGACCAATTGGTTTCAGTCTGCTTTTTGCACGGGTTGCTCGAAGGCTGGTTATCGCTTTGGAGCAGTAAACAAGAAGCTTACGAAAACCTCCATTATACGGGATGGTCTGGCGCTGACTTGCTAATGAAGAAGTTGGTCGACAGACATTTCGGCTAATCGGCATAATGTCGAAGGAGTGATTGATGCAACTGATTTCACGTTTGAAAGACCTGGTACTGCGCTTGCCGCAGGATGACGTAGCCCCTGTTGTGGGTGCGCGTGATTCCAGGTTGTTACTGCGCGACGAAACCTGCGTGCTCGTTGAAGAGGTAGTCACCGCACTTGAGAGCGGTGACTTTAACCGAGTCACTGTGGATAACTCAGGTCAACAGTGCCGTATCACTTACGTAGATCAGGGGAATATCCTTTCTACTCTTTGCTTCGATAAAAACATCTAACCACAAATAAAGGAAAAGAGCCGTGCGCGCTATTGCTTTCTTCGAGAACCAACACCTCAGTGAATCCGCCATGTATGCAGAGCGCTGGGTAGACGCCATCACTGACCGTTGCTTCGCCTCTCAAGGTCTGGAGCCGTACGCGTTGGTGTCTGGCATGCCTTCTTTGATTCCTGAGTTCGCTCAGATCAACTTTGGCTCCATCGAAGTACCTGATGTACGTCAGGTGATCCGAGTCATGTTTGAAGTGCCGGATATCCCCGGCGAAGACCTGCTGCTGTTCTTTGCAGGTAGTGGCATCGAAGGTCTGGCTAAGACCGATCCTGCCGAATACAACGCAGAACAGCAATCCTACATGCACGTTGTCTCCGGTCTGTTTGGTGCCCAACAGCACGTATTCCAGACTGGTGACCCCGAGCAGACTGAGTTCGTAAGCTTCCTGGCTATGCCGAACGTGGAAGAGTCCCGCCAGTACGTCATGGTTGGTCTGCTGCGTAACGCGAAGGTTGCTCACGTACAGCAAGTCTTCACTGCCTCACCTGAACTGATCCGTGAAGCAATGCGCACCGGCTCACCTTTGCCCCCTGGTCTGGATGCTGCCGTCGTAGCAGCTGCCATGGCTGGTGCTGACCAACAACCGGTCGCTATAGCGCCTGCTCAGGAAACTGAGTACGCTCGCGGCGAACAACCTGGTATCATCATGGTCGACGAATCACCCTTCGTACCGCCACATGCGCGCGGTATGGATTGTGATCGCCTGGTCTCCGATGAAACCACCTTCACCGAGACTACCGATAGCCCCTCCTGTGGCAGTGACGAGTAATCGACTCCCGTATAAAAGCGCAGGGCCTTCGGGCCCTGCCTTTAAGCAGCTCAACGTAATTTTGCACCTACATTATCAACGTGTGAAGTTTCAACAGTAAAAGGAAAAAAGAATGAGTAAAGTGCTTTCTTACGTCCTCGTGAACTACCATGGCCCCAAGCAAGAACTGCTCTATGGCGAAGAGTCGGGGATCATTAGAAGACTTGCTAGGTTAGCTCGTCATGACGAGACTGCGTTTATTCTCATGGCGCCAGACGATGTGGAAATTCCGGCTACTTGGTTGGAGATGCGCGGCCAGGATCTTGGACAAGTTGTCGGCTCTTTGAGTGCCAGGGTAGTGGATTATGTCTACGAAGGACGGTATCGCCGAATCCTCTTTTACGAGACAGTGAAGTTACTGTACCTACCTGAACATCCTTTCTTTAGTTTCGACCATCGACAGGTGGTCGTACAAAATACTCCGGTCGAACCTTTTCCAGAATTCCCAGTCAAAGTCGTTTACATGACAACCCACAAGGAGGTCGGTATAGAGACCGAGATGGGGGCAAGGAAGGTAGTAAAGGGTTGGTTGGAAGACCACTCCTTGGGTTACGAAGGGGCGCTCTATTACATTCTTGTCGAACAAGAAGGCAAGAAGCAGGGGGAGTGTACTAAGGCTGTCGAAAGGTACCTCACGGCAGGTGGTATTAACCAAACTGACCATATCTTCTACGAAGACCTTGAGATCAGGATCTGGCGGGTGACTGGAGGGGCGTTGTTCAAACCAACTATCGCCGAGACAACCGTCTGTGCGATGTCAGAACTGGTTAACGGTAGGATCATCTGGTTCAGTACCTACGAGACTCAAGCTAGCGTCTTCGGACACTCTATGCGCTCGACCACCGCTTCTGTCAAGAAACAGAACAAGTTTGTATACAAAGGAGAACCGGTAGATAAGGAGCCAGGGGTTAAACGGGCACCGTGGAAGGAACCCAAGCTCGGCCCCGATATCGATTCTACTCCAGCCACCGAATTCGACACTTATTACGATCTTGCAGAGAAAAAGGGAGAGTGCTTCGAAGACAAAGTAACGAAGAAACTTTACTACAAACTTGTTCCTTGGATGCCGGGGGTGATCTATTTCTTCCCCGTCAAGAAACCCGTTTGTCCAGAGTACATTACGGTATCTCACGATATCGCCGAATCCAAATTTGAACCCGTTGAGAAAAAGGAAACCAAGTAATGAAAAACGTACCATTCATGCCCATCGCTCGTCACTTTAAATCCGCACCTGTACACCCAGTGATGGATATGGACACTGTCTTCTTGAAGGCTGCTGCCCGTCTGGTGCCGGAGTGTGAGATCTGGAAGTCAGCCGGTATCGAGTACTTCGTGACCGGTGAAGGTTGGCGCCAGCAGATGTCTCGTGAACAGGCCGAGATGTGGAAACTGAACTTCGCACAGGACATCGAGACCAAGCTCTTACCTGCGCTAGCTGATCGCTACAGCATCGGTTACCTGCCATTTTACCTGCTCGTCGACATGGTTAAAATGACCGCGCACTTACAGAACCCGGTAGAAGCCCTCCAGAGCTTCGGTGACGGTAACAAAGCCCTGAACAAGGTGACAATAGCCCGAGTCACGAACACGCCTACAAAAGCGGCTCGTGCGTTCCTGCCGTTGCTGGCTTATGCTTACAGCCCCGTCATTGTAGGTGTTCATGACAAGCCTGACTTTAACTTCGACTGGCCTTGGCTTGACCACTTTGCCGGTCCTGCTATTACGGTAGAGCCTGTATACGAGGTGAAGATTGTAAAGGACGAAGTCCCTGCCAAAGAAAAGGACAAACCGTCTACCGGTCCGTCCGTATTCAGTCGCTGTGAACGTTTCGGCAACCTTCGCGAAGCCCTGGCTTATGAAGGGTATCAGGAAATCATTCTTGATATGCCGTCTGGTCGTGTACGTGACTCCTGGACTCGTGGCAAGTACCCGGAAACTATGCGCGTTGCGATCACCCGAGACACACTGCTTTTCGAACTGCTGCCCGCAGAAGGCGAAGGTAAGTTCAGTAGCCGTGGTCTTTACCAGTTGCTGTGGGAAATGGTGGACGACCCCAAAGCTCTACGTCACCTGATCCCGCATCCGCAACACCTGGGGTTGCATGCAACCGATGAACTCCAAAAGACCATTATTATCCCTCGTGCGCTTATCAACCCGCATACCGGGTACTTCTGGCCTGACCTCTAAGGAGAGGGTATGAAAATAGGAAAGGACGATATTGGTCTAGGAAACTTGAAAAACGACCCTACCGATATACTCCGGGCGGTATGTTTCGTAGGGGCGCTTAAAACGTCTCTTGCGATGTTTTTATACGCAGCGCTACTGTTTATCACGATGAGGTTTAAAGTGCCTCCAATCGTCATAGTTTGCGCGTGGGGTAGTCTTGTACTGCTGGGTCTCTTCGGACCCATCTTTTTCATGCGTAAACTACATTACCTCGGAGATGGTGCCGGGTACAATAAAGCGTACGAGGTACGGAGAGCCTACGTCATGAGTATCTACATGGCAACCATTTTGGGTGTCGGTAGTTTCGTGACGTTCATTAGTTCGATACTCGCCCACTCTGACCCAGACATTCAGCCGCTCGTTTGGCTGTTCCTTGGTTGGGTTGTACTCTCTGCTGTTCCTGCATGTTTTTGGATCATGCGCGCTAAAACACTGAAAAAGGAAATGGGAAAATGCTGGAAATAAAATTTAAGACCCCTCACGTTAACCGAATGACCAAAGAAAACTTGGTCGGGAAGCCGCTCTACAAAGAAGGCATTCTCACTGGGCAGGTTACCGATGCCGTGCAAGTCGAAATAGACGGAGAACTTTATTGGGAAGTCACGGCCGTGGCAGATATTCAACTCGACGCTGACAGCCCGGTAAAAACCAAGATCGTTATACCTAGCCCTGTGCGCCCTGCCATCAAATTTCAAATGACTGAATCAGAACCCGGCGAGGCAGAGCAACTGATTCCTTCTAAAGTACCAGCGGCACTCTGCGACCAGGCTGTTGTCAAGTTCCTTCTCCTGCACCGTAGCAAGGAGTTTATTGAGAAGCTTGACTACGAGAAGATCAAAAAGCGCTGTGAGGCTGGCGCTTTACATGTACTGAAATCATCTTCTTACATCGACCCGCGCAACGGTTCTTTTGACTTCACTGGTGTGGTTGGTCGGGTTCAGTCTGTGGAACGAAGCGGCAATGGGTTGGTGGTATGCGTCAGAATGAACAAAGACCACCAATTTATCAACGTCGATCATCGAAAGGCTCGTTCGACTTACTCCCTGGAGTCAGCGGCTGATGTTCGCGTTCGCCTCGCTTGGGCTGGTCACATCAGCAGTAGTGAGACAACCCCTTACTCAACTGGGTGTTTCTACCTCACCCCGGAGGCCCTTATAAACCCGATGTAATAAATAACGGAGAGGCTAACTATCTGAGAGCCCATTCGTTATTGTATGTAGAGAATCTACACGCATGTGGGGCGACTGGCAGTCGTTGCCCCACTCTTTCTTTTAATGAAACTGGAGTAATACCATGCGAGCACTGCAATACCTGGCGATTCTTTTGGTCGCCACTTTCTCGATGTCTGCTCAGGCATCAGTATCCTTTCATCGTGGCATGCTAGAAGCTGCCGCAGACCGCGTAGACGTTGACGTAGTGGCACTGATGGCAGTTGCGCACCTCGAGTCACGCGGCAACGCTAAGGCCCAAAACAAGCGTTCCTCAGCCGGAGGACTCATGGGCTTTACCGATCGCACTTGGCGAGCTTATATCAAGAAGTACGGCAAGCGTTATGGCTTCACGTACCGAACGTCCAAGTACAATGCACGCGCAAACGCCCTGATGGCAGCGCACCTCATGAAGGACAATGAAACCTTCCTGCGTAAGATCCTTAAACGCCAGCCAACCCCTGGTGAGCTTTATATGGCCCACATGCTTGGAGAGCCCAAGACCCGTAAACTTTTCAAAGCGAGCTCAAGTCGTCGAGCAGCTTCTGTGCTTCCAACCGCTGCGGCAGGCAATAAGAAGTTTTTCTACACCGATAAAGGTAAGCCCCGTACCGTGCGTCAGTTCCGCGATTACATGAACTGGCGGTTTACTTCTATCGGCGCCCAGTACGCGAGTGCCCGCGATACTGTTATTGCAAGAGCCTACTAACACCAACAACATTTGGGGCTTCTTCGGAGGCCCCTTTTTTATGCGGCAATCCGCATTTTTGTAGAGGAAAAGCGAACATGTCTAACGTCAAAAGCTGTGTAGAGGCGGTCGTAAAACTGCCGAAAAGCTGGGTAATTAACAAAGAGGAAGTCCTCAAGAACTCTCTGAGTCATCTGGAAGTCTACGATGGCATCCCTGCAAAAGGTCACGGTGTTCCAGTGGCTTGGGTCAACCTGCAAGACCTGATCTTCAACGAAGAGTCTATCAACGTAGAAGTTGATTACTGCGACCACCCAGTCCCCGAAGGCGAACGTGAGTACTACGTTTGGGGGCGTGGTATCGTAGTAGGTGGCGATTTCATTCTCACCAAGATCAATGCGCTCTACTCCGTCTGGGTAGGAGAAGAGAAGAAGGTACCTACCCTTAAAGACCTGGGCGTGTCTGTTCAAGTCATGCTCTAACCAACCAAGCAATAAGTAAAAGGAAAGAGAAATGAACCAAATCTTCACTGTGAACTACGAGTTCCCTGAAAACTTTATCGTTCAAGTCAATCCGGTAGCGGAGTCCTTGCGACGCGCCATTGCCACTGGTCACAACCACGTCATGTTGGGCGAGCCCGACAGTCGTCGTGATCGTAAAGGTGTCGTGGATCTTGAGCGAACCTGTGGCCAGTTGGTCGACTTTCGTTTGACCAACCAAGAGTTCAAGGCGTTCATTAAACCTTACGGCCCTAACGGGCACGTACTGGTTGATGCGAACAAACGCAAGAAGTTGTTCCTCCCCCGCATCCAGTGGATCTCGTTCGGTCAAGGTGACGACGTGATCATCGAAGGGTTCAAATCTTACCACATCACTTTCTAGGGGTTACTGTGAAAGATACGTTAGCAAAGAAAGAACTGACCGACGGACGTTGGATCTCGATTGCCATCGGCGCTAGTTTGGTACTCCAGATGACCGCCATTCATTACTACACCATCCCAGGCGCGTTGCGACAGACCATGGCTTCCATGGGTAACTTGCATCGGGTTGATGATGAAATGAAAGAGCTGGTTTTCGATTGGCTGCCTGTGGACGCCATTCTTGCTCGTAAACCAGAACACCTCACTCAAGCCAAAGCCATCGTCGAGTACTACTTCAAGCACTACGAAGAGATCGTCGAGTCGCTGATTGAGAATGACCGTTTCATTCTCTCTCCGTTGGAGCTGGCTCTTTTCGTACAGCACTTGAGTACTGGTACTAGCGTTAACCTGTGGCGTGTACCAGACACCGCCCCAGAGGCCATACCGGAGGCTATCATCGTCCTGCGTATGGCGCGTCGTAACAACTCCTGGAATGACACGTCTGAGTACAACAAGGCGTATCGCGAGTTGATCAAAGGAGTGCAGCTGGTCGATCACCTCGACAAGTTCAATGGGATTGAAGTCGACACCGCAATCTTCCTTGACGGAGACACAGAGTTACTCGCTGTGTTGGAGGCGGGTTATCGAAACGATTACGTCCTCAACGCTTTGCCTGCGCGTATCAAACAGGCATGGAAAGAGAAGTTCACTGTGGTGGACCATTACACGAACATGCTCTGGAAACCCCAGCTGTAACCGGAGGGCTTCGGCCCTCCTCTTTATTCCGTACTTCTTTTTTTAAGTACGCCCTTGAGTTATGACCGATTCATCGAAGTAAAAGGAATGTGGTAATGAAAGTTAATAAGTCAGCCCGTCTTCTCCCTCCAGCGCAACCAGCGGTAGTCGAAGCATGGCCGCGTCCAGGCCAAGTAGAACTGTTGGCGTGCAAGCACTACTTTGACGGTGTCAACAACTTTAATCGGGTATCGCACAGTCGTAGCGTGGCCGTGGACGTAGCAACGTTGACAGTAGCGTTACTTTGGCACGAACAACGTCGTGCTGCCGGACCGTTTAAGAAGGCTGGGTTTATCGGTGCAAGTGAAGGGGAGCATTTCATCATCAGTTGTCCTGAGATGTTCGCGTGCCTGAGCGCATTTAAGAACTTCGCTGTCTCCCTCAGCGGTCCTGACCAGCGGGACATGCTTCGCGTTCACGACCAAATCGCCGAGGCTGGTAACACCGGCCTCCTGTTTGTAAAGCCAGCGGCCCTCAAACTGCTCCAGAAGGCAATGGTCGCTGTCAACGTACAGAAGACCTGGAAGCTCGACGAAGTGCGTGCTGCTATCTGTAAGGCGTTAGGTGGACACATCGTTGGTGAAACCAGTGTTAACGCTAAAGGGATCTTCAGTATCGATAACTGGCATGCTGGTACGAAGACCGTTCGTTTCAATGAAGTAGTCTCGATTGTTGCTAAGGTCAAGGAGACCTGTAGTATCTGTCGGAACACCGTGAACGAGTACAACCAGCACCACAAGTTCGATGCAATCGAATGGGATATCCCTTACGCTGACCTCGCTATTGACCGTCAAGCTTGTAGCGCCTCTGAACAGATAGCCATCCTCAAGAATTTCTTGAGTGAGTTCCATAACCCGGCCAATTCCAAGTCTTCTTTGGCCAGCCAATACATCCGACGTCACCTGACTCCAACACTCACCATTAACCGCGCTGTCGGCGGAAACTTTAACTGGCTGCAAGACGTTGTAGCCGAGGAGGAATAAGCAATGTGGAACAACCTTAAGGAAATCGCAATTCGTGTGCGCCGCGACGCAGACCGTCGTAAACTTCAGATCCTCAAAAGAGCGGGCGGGGCAACTGCTCTCTTCTTTATTCTGATGGTGACGTTCGATTCTACGCCGTTCTTTGCGATGGCGTATATCGTCTCAGGTATCGTTTTCGCAACCCTGATGTGCTGGGAGCCTTACTTCGATACTCTTCCCAAAGAGGTCGATATCAACAACGGGTCCGTTCATGTCGTCGACGGGTTCGGGTTCGTAATCCAGTATCCGATGCTTACAACAACCAAAGACCGTTATATCTTCAGTTTCTATTACATGCCTTATAACCACCTGGCCTGGAAGCTGTCTCAACTTAAGTGTATGGAGGATATCCTGTTTGGTCGTTACCGTAAACACTACATCGGTGTTTTAGGTCGAACTCTGCTGGGGATGCGCGATACTACAGCCATGCTCAACAAATCGATGATAGATGGTCGGGTAGACATCCTTCATAGCACTAACGACCATAAAACCCAATCGCTTGCGGCATTGATTTCTCACATGGCGATTGGGTTGGAGGCCATGCGTTCCGATCCCTACGACGTTAAGCGATTTGCCGTTAATTACGCTTGTGCCTCCGTAGCTCGCATGCGAGGGCTCGATAATGCGTAATGAGTACCGGTTTGCGTTTGGTATCTGGCTGGTCGCAATGACATTAACGGCTTTGCCATCAGTAGTTGCTTACGGACTATCTGGCGGTACGCCATCTGTCTTCATTTTAACGATCCCGGTCATACTGGCCTTTTCTTTAATCTACGCCATAGGGCCGATGGGCCTGCTTTGGCCGATGGAGTTGACACGTAGAGAGAAATGGCGCGGAGGGATCATTGCAGGATTGGCCGTCCAGGTCTCCTCTGGCGTGATCTTCTTTACGTTGATTTCTTTTGGAGAGACCATTGAAGATGCTCAGGTATTCTTTCTCTGGGCAGCGGGTCTTCTGATTGGGGGAGGTTTGATGCGTTATCCGTTGCAGTGGTTCTACGACGATCTTGAGAAGGAGGATGAAGATGGGGGTCATTGTTGATAGCGCATTGGTAGTCATTGCGTGTGGCGTGTTCATCATTGCAATCGTCGCGCTCTGCTGGGGGACGTCTCGTTTGGTGAACTCCCACATACCAGAGCGTGTGGGTGCTTCTGAACTTAAGCCTAAACTGCCTGAGCTGAAAAGACCTACACACACTTCAGACTTCGAGTACGACGTCTATCGTGAGCAAGTAGCTCTGGGCCGTGTGTTACCGTACACCAAGCTGCAAGTGAGGTTCTCTTACAACGGAGATGACCGACTGCTTGGTCTCGCAACAACGACCGATATGCTCGTGGTGTTTCGCACCACCTTACGTCAGTTCACCAATGATGCCCATGCTCCGATTACGATCACTAGCGCCATCAGCGATATACTTGCGTACACGCGCAAGGGGGCCACTGAACAAACTTGGAGCATGACGCTCGAAGCTGCCGAGTTATTCCCGGAACGCGTGCTTCGGTTTCATCTTGAGCTTACGGGCGAGCGCTGGGCTCTCCAGCTCGAACCAGACTTAGGCCTATATCACCAAGTTGAGCCAGACTCTAGTCGGTTAAGACCATGGGTGGTGGAAAATGCCTAAAGATAAAACCTGGAGAGATGAACTTGGCGAACTCGTCGGTATGAACATTGCCGCATGGTTCTGGTTCTTCTCGATGATAGCCGTTTGTATGGTTTTCTTGGACCGTACGTCTCCGCCCAATCCAGACTACGAAACCGCATGGTGGTTTGTCTCTGGTGTTGGGTTGGTTTCATTGGCGTTCGCGTTCATGCCAATTATCATTTCGGCATCAGACGAGTCTACAACCCAGGGGCTTTCTGTCGGAGGGAGAATCCTCTACCTAGGCTCCAACCTCATGGTCATCACTGCCGTGGTACTTGGTAAGAGTCACCCACTCTTTATGTTCTGGTTAGGGATGGCCCTGTGGTCGTTCTTAGGCGGGTTGTTCTTTAGGGTGTGGTGGCGTAAATTAACAGCAGAAGGAGAAGACAATGGGTGATTATCACCGTTCTACAATAAACATGACTTTCGACCAAAAGAAAGTAGATGCACTGGGGTATTTCCGTGACCCGGTTTGTTTGGCTGCAATTCGTGATGAAGACGACGCTAAGAAGCTGTTGGGTTCAGACAACCCGATAGATCGCGCGTTCGCTCAGATCTACCGCACCTCGCTCCTGTGGCCGGGTGATATCGAACCCGATCGGGAAGACTGTCGCAATACGTCCGAGTTTGGCGAGAACTTTTCCTTGCGTGTTCACTACGAAGGCAAAGCCTACACCGACGATATCCGTAAAGCGTTCAAAGAGCTGGCTCCAGTACTCGTCTATGAGGAAGGGAAAGTTCTTTGCGTATGGGGCGAAGAGTTTAACGAAGGTTTCGTCATCTACCTGATGGTTGGTGGGAAACTCGTCGAGTCCCCTTACTTCGGGTTCCACTCCTCTCGTTACCACGGTGAGCCTTATCCTGAGTTCGACAACATGGTCGATGGTGAAGGCAGTACCGTAATCACGCTCACCATCCCTGAACTCAAGAAACACTTCCCTGATGGCAAGTTCCCACCAGCTGAGTTGGAGTGCGATGGTACTGGTTGGCTGCAAGCAGCAGAAAGCCTCCCAGGCTTTGACGTAATCTACGACTACACGAAGGAAGTAGTAAATGACGAATGACATTCTCAGTGAGTTCGATATCACTGACAGTCTGAGTGTCAACACAGAGAGGGGACTGGAATTGGTCCCCCTTTGGAAGTTGATGAAGGACTTGCCCGAATACGGACTCTGTTGCTTGCGTCTGAGTAAAGACGCAACTTCTTATACCCTCTCCCAGTTTGCACGTGCGCTAGTAGAGCAAGGGTATGTCATGATCTGTGGTCAGCAGGTGCCGGTCTTCCCTATGCGTTCCACAGAAGGCGCCCTGATCGGTATCGAAGTACGTATTGGTCGCAACCCTCCGCAGTACAAAACCATTAAGGACCCTGAAAATGAGTGACGTACCAGAAAAGAAAGACCCTAACGCTTTACCGTTGTTGGTCGACCCGGCCTACAAGGAAGAAGAATGGGATCCGGAAGAGACCGCTAAAGAGTACTTCAAGCGTAACCGGCTTCCGCGAGCTTTCTCTAAACGCGGTCTGTGGTTTGTCTCGAAGGTTAAGCGGGGTCCTGGTAAGGGTCGCATGCGCGCCGTTGGTCGTCGCACTCTCAAGGCTGAATTCACCGAAGAGTATGGCGACCCACTCAGGAAACTTTTCAAGACATGGAGTGAAATCGTTATCTGGGAGCCAAAAGATGTTCAATCTTAAGTTTGTGCAAGGTAGCCGACGTTGGGTGATCTTGTTCATGGAGTGGGCTATCAAGTTCCCTTCGTTGGCAAGTTGGGTTCAGATGCTCGCTGGTTTTCGGGAGAACCTCGAAGAACGGGCATGGTGGTGTACTGAACGCGAAGAACGCGGGCCCTGGCAGTACGAGAAGCTTGCCGAGATTATCTGGGCTGACCGCTTTGGCTTCATCGTTATCATGCGCAGGTGTCGGGTACTGGCCGACGATACAGCCAGTGAGTACGAAATCGTTAATGCTCTGACCGACATTTCCAACTACGCTCTCGAAAAGGGTTTCAAGCACCTACTCACTGACCTGAAGTATGCGAACGTAGGTATTGATGCTAATGGCGTTGGTGTGCGTATTGACTATGGCCACTTTGGTGGAACCATGGATTGTTACGTAGGTCTACCTAACGGATGGTCTTTCTGGCGTACAGTTGAACGCCTGATCTGGAAAGCGCGTAGACACTTCGGTTCTAATCGCAACCAGCAGATGGTCCACTCGATGGTGTTCTGCGACCGACATCAGTGTCGACTGTTGGCCTCTATTGACGTAGAGCCTTTCCCTTACTGGGAACGCAACGCGCAAGTCACTGAGCTCCTGCGTACGATGATCAAGGCTAACATCCCAACCGGTGGTAGTCAGTCACCCTTCTATTTCTACGGGGTGCGTCGCAACATCCGTTCCATGCAGTTGGGCGATTATGACCAAGGCGGTTTCACTGTTGCGTTTTACTCTCACCCGCTTTACGGTGACTATCCTGGTAGGGATGGTACTGGGCAGTTAGGTTACGATAGCTTCATGGCTCAGGTACAAACTGAGCTGCCGTCCGATAACGGACGTGAGGCTACCTGGGGCGGTAAGTGGCAGGAAGTAGGGATTGCTGACATCAAGTTCCTTGTCACTACCGACATTAATTACAAGCGTTTTCGTGAAGCAATTTCACCAATGTCCTCTGAGGACGATCAAGAGTAAAAGGAAACTACCATGAAATTTAATCCATCTATTCACACCTCTTCAATGATAAACCTACTGTCTCGCTGTGGGATCGAGGGAATCGATCCGCTGGCTACCTTTGCGATGGCTGGCGCCGACGACGAAGAACGTCTGTCAGTTGCGGAGTACACCGTACGCATCACCGGGTTTCAACGCGACGCCTATGTTGAACTGAAAATCCTGAACCTCAAGACCGAGGTAGAGCACAGCGTCCGGGTTGGTATTATTGAATACAACAACCTCGAGATCGAATGGCCGCTGCATCCTGGGATGATGGAACGTCTGGATTCTGTTCATATGGGCACCGTACTGGCTCGCCTGGCTGAGCAGACCGATATCCTGATCCCTCTGTCTCTGTTGGCCGGTTACGGTGTTTATTACACTAACGATCCCGTCACCAAGGTACATCACGACCACCACCTCCCGTATGTCGTCATGGTTCCTCGTCACGCCTCCGATGAGCGTGGTTTGAGTACCCGTCCGTTCAACATCTACCTGAAAGGGGTTGCCAAATGAGCTGTGTAGGTATGGCCGTTTACCAAAGCGATCTTACGATCGCTACTCCCGCCACGTTGAGTGGCGGGAGCGAGTACATCTTCGCTGATCTGTTCCTCAACAAACCGTACACCAACGAAACGCTCCCTGAGCGTTACGCTCCGTTGAAAGAAGCAGGTGATTTCAGCGCAGACGTAGTTTACCGCCAGGTTAACGCAATGATCTTCCGTCGCAATTTTGGTAAGATCACTCGTTACTATCCGCTCTGTAACGCGAACTCTCCGTTAGCGATGTTGATGACCTCATCACTGATCGTCACTCCTGTTGTGTTCATGATCGAAGATCAAGACCAGCGTTGGTTTGCGTTAGCGACATTCCACGAAGACTTCGGTACCGCCGAGTATATCGGTAAACCGCTGCCGAAAGAAGTCGATGACTTCTGTCAGTGCAACAACGTCGTTGTCGTAATGTCGAACGGCTTCTTGTCTATTGAGCTATTTGGTGCTACCGCAGAAGGTGATACCGACTTGGTAGCCAGACTCTTCGGTCATGGTCGTCACCCGAGTGTGTGCCGTGAGGTTGCTCAGGACTTTGCCCGTTACTCGCTTAACGTATCTGGCGATTGTGTTCCTCCGAAGTTCCCGGAGATTCGTGATTACGCCTTACGCAGTACTCTGACTTCGGTACTCTCCCAGACTTCTCCGGCTACTGCTGACGTAGAGATCGAACCTGAGAACCGCTTCGGTATCCCTGAAGGCAAGTACACGGTTGAAGTAAAGATCACCAAGAAATAAAACCATGGAGGACTTCGGTCCTCCTTTTTTTGTACTATGGAGAGTGTCGTTATGGAGTTTGCTTTCAAAACACCAACTAGACCAGTACGCCTCCGCGCTTGTGTCGAACGGATTCTTAAGCTTGGTCGTGTGAAACGCGGGCCACGTAAAGGACATATGCGCACATTGAAACGCTATGTCGGATACACCGATTCTCGTCAAACCGAATACTTCGCAAGCCTCGACGAAAACAATTAATAAGGATTTTTTATGACTGATAAAAATCGGCTCGCCGAAATTCGCGACCTAGTTACTGAAGGGATCAAGGAAGAAGCCAATCGGATGCTCGAGGAGTCTCGTTATAAAGAAGCTCTCGAGAAACGCGTGGTTGTATTCGAAGAAATCCACTACCCCACTGTCCTACTTCATTCGGTAGAAGTACGTATACGCGGTAGTCGTGTACGTAAGGGTCCAGGTAAAGGGAGTATCCGCCTGACATGGTTTCCAACCGACCGGCCAGTAACGGATAACCGTAACGAACGGATGGTGGTCGTAGCTCCTAATGGTGAGGTGTAAGATGGGTATCTTTGGTTGTTTCTTCGGCCACCAGTTCAAACACAAAGACGAGATCGAAACGGTAGTGGTCGGTAAACACATCGAGTATGTCGCTGAACCCGGTACGAAGGATTGTTTAGCGATCGTCACTGCTAAGGAGTTCGAAGTAAGCCGGATACACAGCTGGTGCTCTCGTTGCAATAAACTCGCTCCTGTGAACGGTGTAAAGTTTAGTCGTTTGATTCGCTACACCGCCGCTGTAGTTACAAACGACCTTTGGAAGTCTAATAAGAACCCCGCCCACTACTTTATTCCTAACACGCTCGTGCCGATAGCCATCCTACCAAAGGAGGCGTCGAGACACTTTGATCTCACGGAGACGGATCCTCAGATGCCGCTGAACATCCCTCGACCAATCCGTCGCCCAACCACCCCTAAACCCATCCCTACCCAGAACAAAAAATAATAGCGCCCTAATCGAAAAGAATTTTAAATATATATTACATAAGGGCAACCATTGCAATCGTTGGGCCTTCGGGCCCTTTTTTTTACAGTAAAAGGAAAAGTGCTATGAAATTTACATATATCGTCGACCCTAAAGTAAATCCCCCATCCAATTGGCTTGTCATCTGTTCTTCCGGCGTTGTTAAGTCTGGTTTGACTAAAGAAGCTGCTCAAGCTTTGGCTAAGGATCTCACCGCTAGTCGCAATAGTGAACTCTTTGTTCGCGTGGCAGTACCCTTTCCTGCTCATTTGGTTCGTAAAGCCGAAGAGCGTCTTGATTCTGGTAGTAAAGGCCCTGGTGGTCGTTAATAGTGGGCGGGGAAACCTGCCCTTCAGTTTAAGAGGAAAAGCGAAGTGTTTATTTTTATCGGTTACGTCGTACCAAACCTCCAATCTGACGATTACATGCATAACTGGCATGTTTACGACGCTCAGGGTCGTCACTACTTTGGTCCGAGTACCAGACATGCTTGCAATGGGTGGATCGCTAGCTTTAAGCGCGTCTCCAAAGACCAGCAAGAAGCGACGATAAAGTCCGCTAAACACATCTCTTTTGGCAATACCCTCAACAACTTGCAGCTTGCCATCATGAATAAAGATCGGGGGATCTTGTTCGATGGCGACTGTTTGTAATGATTTACGTTTCTTGCCAATCTTTGACCACAATAAAAGGAATCAGTCATGTCTTTCGTAGTTGATGCTATTAAATCTGGCAAACCTCAATGGTTTCGTGAACGCATTCGTCTCGACTCACCAATTGTTCTGAAACTCCCGGCTGCCTGGGGTTGCCATGTCGAAATTGTTGACCTGATCGAGCAACACCTCTTCCGTGGGCCTTGTGAGCAATATAACTTTCGCTCTCTCTTCAAGAAACCAGAGTACTTCCCACTCTGGGAAGACGCTTACCGTCACGAGAAACGTGCGATCATTAAGGAGTTCACCAAGAAGATATCGATCAAAAACGGTTATCGTTGTGTTGGCGGTGAAATGGATGCATTCGCTGGTCTGGAAATCCCAGATACCGATGACGTGAACGCTTTCGTCTACGATCTGGAGCTTCCGAGCACTGAGCTCGTGGTAGATACGATAGTCTGCTTCCAGCGTTCGCCGTCTGAAGCGTTTGTTAAAACGACTGGCGAACAGTATTGGAATGCGACTATTTGGCGTTTGTACTCCATCGTTGATTACGAAGGTAAGCTGGTTCCTCTGTATCGCGTAAACTCTGGTGTTCAAGCTTATCCTGATACCGACGACATCAAAACCAATACAATGCACCGTGTTGCTCGTAACCCGTACATTGAAGATGGTTCTATTGTTCGCAATGGTGAGCTGCGTAGCGTTGAAACGCCTGGGCGCACCCACTGTCATCCAGAGGTCTTCTTCCCGGAGCACGATAACCTCTGGGCAGCCCTACAAGACGTGTACGATACCATGACCGGTCGTTATGATAACCACTGGTGCCCGGCAGATGGGTTTGACTTATCAGCTTCCCTGGAAAGCGCAAAGCTTTCTCTTAAGCCGGTGGAAATCGGTACCAGTATCTCTCGCGGTAATCGCCTGCGTAAGAATCTGGAACGCGTATTGACCACGCCGCAGAGCGCCAAGCTGAGTTGGATAACTCGTTTGGTTAGACGTATTGGTTGGACTGGGTTTGTTGGTGGCGATCGTCCTTCCGACCGCACTACTGTTAAGGTGTTCTGCAAAGCAAGGAGTTAACGAATGGATAACGAGTTATCACTCTCTGACGTCAGTAGAGGGTTAAACCTTTGGTATGACATTCAAGCGGTGCGCACTCGTTACTTGGGTCCTGACCACCAGGACCCAAGACAACTGATGTCGTTCCATTTTAGCGGCTGGTACTACTCGTTGATGGCAGTCACTATCAACATCTTCGTCACTATCGGGTACATCCACTCTCACCAGCTTTGGCCCGAGTTCACTAACTCACTGGGGCTTGATAATGGTCCACCAGATGGCGTCTTCAATGCGTTTATGTTTTTTGCTTTAGTTAACGCATTTATCGCGACCTTTTGCGGAGGGTTCAACTCAAGTACTGCTGTGGCACGGATCGATGCAGAGGATGCCTACCGAGATTATCTCAAAGCGGAGAAGCGACTGGTCACTAACAAGGAGTATAGACCATCCTCACCGCCGCGTTATCCATCTGGACAGCGGTATCGTAACGATGTCGCTCCTTTTACTGTTGCAATCAGGATTCCGTCCACAGAGGCTGCTGAGCTCAGTCCGTTAGCAGTTGAGCAGACGCGCCATCGTTATATCGCAATGCTCACCGGGGGTTCTTATAGTCCCAGGCCCAGCTCGGACTGTAGTGGGTTTAATCCGCATGTCGTTACTCCGTCACAAGTAGCAATACCTGGTAAAACTAGGATGACTATGGAAATTGTTGAGACTCCGATGGGCATGCACGATAACGGTAGAACGGAGATCACTTGTGTTCGCAAGGAGCTACTATGTTAGAGGAACTCTCGTTAAGAGACATACGCTACAGCTTGGAACTTGCTGATGAGAAGCGCGCTATTGCTAAGCGACTCTTCGGCGAGAAGATGGCGGCGAGTCCTAAGCCAGCCAATCCGTTGTCGAGTGGCGAAATTGGGGCACTGTTCGTAGTAGTAACGCTCATCCACCCGATCGTGATGATTATAGTAAACTTCAGTATGTGGCGATGGTCCGACACCGTCTACGACTGGATTGCTTGGTTTGGTACGGGTGAGCGGGGTGATGGAAAGGGGTTACTTGCCGTCTATGGGGCGATTATCTGGGTTGCTATTTCCGGTTTTGGTGCAACCATCGCTGGGCAGTATGGGGAAGATTGGGTAGCTAAGCAACTCAATACCGACGCAAAACTCAAACCGGTGGACGCCTACAAGAAAGAGGTGCGAGATCTCGAACGTTCTTTAGAGAAGCGTTACGAGGAGGAAGAGGAGGTATATCGTAAACACCTCGCTGCCTTAGAACAGAAAAGGGACGCTGAACGTAGGGCAGCCCGAATGGCCATGACTGAAGCATGGTCTGATTGGTGTATTTCGAAGGGGCGTTACAAAGACGCTTTCGATGACCCTACGCGGGAGTTTAAGATCGCCTGGGCCAAACTCAATCAGAAAGACAATCCGATCATGCGGGTTGTTAACTCTCTTCCTTCTTTACAAGGAGCTGCGTAGTGAAATTCGAAGTAGTCAAAACTCGTAGACAGATGTGGGATAATCCCGACGACCTCCTGCGTGGCTGTATGCCACGCTTTTGCGTAGTAGCTGTGCGCGAAAGCAACGTAACGGGTGAGCGTGAATCCCAATGGTATCATTATCTCGGTACCAAAGAAATTCGCGGTAAAAGCGATCCTCTGGTTGATCCTCCCGCTTTCGATCTTTCCATGTCGAACACGCTGGACTTGGTGGTAACCCACGAGGGTAAGGACTATCATTACACCCTCAAGTGCGATGAGTGGTGCGACGAGTACTTCGTCACGATCAAACAAACCGACCCGGTCAAGTTTAACTCGTCCGAAGGGATGCTTAGCATCGACGTCATGATCAAAGTGGCATGGCCGCGTTCTTTGCATTGGGACTATCGTTTTGTAACCAGTAACAACGCGAAATTGAGAAAGTGGTTCACTTTCGAACAGCTTACCGAAGCCGCAGATACTCAGTTCAAAATGGTGCTGGATGCAGTAGCTTTCCTCGGTTACACCAAAGAGCCGTACAACATCCACTATATTCCAGAGAAACTCGATTTCGTGATCCCATTCGACACTATTGCCGAATATCGGATGACAGTAGGTGACAATGCTTACCGCATCACCCAGTTCCTCTCTCGCAAAGACGGAACAATTACTCACGACATTCGTACTATCAATCTGGAAACAGGTGAGGACATGGGCCCAGCCGAGAGTCAGGTCATGTTGAGTGCGAGCTACAACTACACCTTTACCAATCCCGGCCGGCGGAATGTGGGCACTGTTGTCGATGTTAAACACGCCCAAAAGAATATCGGTTTCTTTGGTAACCAGCGCCAGAACAAGCGCAATGTCTACGGATCTCAACTCAAAACCAGAATAAGGAGCAAGTGATGTTTACTGTTAGTTACAAAATGCCGGAAGGCGAAACCCCGAAGACCTACGCTCACTGGCGTATTATCGGCGCGCGTAAAGCGCTGTGGGAACACAAAGACCTTTGTGCCGAAGACTTCCAACCAGACGGCCGTGCTGTCTGGGACACTGACTACCAGGGTCCGGTGGCTGTCAAACATAAGGAGTATCCGGCGGAAGAACTCTTCTCCATCTTCAATGAACGTGGTCAGACACTGAGTCGCTACGAAGCCCTCCCGTACGTAGACGGACTTCAAGTCACTGTGTCTGTAGACGGTATCACCAAAACCTTTGAACTCCAATTGGGTACAGCTGACCAACGCGGGATGACCGACATGACTTTCCACTGTCCCGATATCAGTGGTGAGTTGATCGAGATTCTACTGACTGCCGATTCTCTAACCCGGTCTGATGTTTACTGGTCTCGTATCGAGAACCATTGGGAAGCCATGGTTCAACCTCGAGCTTGGTTTAAGATTTTCCCTGTAGCGAATCTGGATCGTTACCATAGCAAACCGGCTATCGCCTGGGAGGTTGGCGAGGGTGAGAAACTGGTTGGTCTTCGAGTCAATGAGATCAAAGCCAACCGTGGGTCCGAGCTACTGCGCGCACGGCCAGCCAATCAAGGACCTAACCTCTGGTGGCCCTATGTGGGAGAAACTGGTGGTACCATGGAACTCTATCTTTCGTTCGATGGGATAGAGTCTACCCTAGGTATTAGTACCAACCATAACGGTACGTCTGTCGGTATCCATCGCCGCAATGAAGAAACCCCGCTCTCGGAGGCATTCACTGGCGTACTCCAGGCTGTGTCTTCTGGTAACGGGAGTCCGTATAGCGACAAAGAATGTACCGAGGACTCTCTGATTGTTTGGCGTTTGGCGGAGGAACTTGGTTACGAGCCTCGCTACACGCTCAATACCAACGGCATCGTTGAGCTGTTGGATTGGGGTAAACCTGGTACTGTCGTTAACCGTCAAGCGTTCGCGCCGCTGCTTTGGGACGATGAGTTCCGTGTGGTACAAAAAGAGCTGGGCCTCGAGATCGACGAGGACCGCGCGTATAAAGGCCGTGGTGAAGACATCTACGAGTATCGCCGCGAAGTCTACCTGAAGTACCTGAATGAGTTGAAGGAGAAAAAGTAATGTCAGGGATTCCCGAGTTCCCAATTCCACGGGCACGCTATACCTACAACCTGACTGGCGGTAGTGGTACGCTGCTCAATCGTGGGTTCATGGTGACTAAAGTCAATCGCGCTTTGGTGATTGAAGGGTCTACGGTTAGAGCGGAGTTTGAAGCCTCCGACATCTACCGTATCAAAGAGAACTGTTGGCGGCTGGGTTTGGAAGGACCTACCATCCTGTTGACTCACGAACCCACGCTGGGTTTACAACAGATCTCTCTCACCGACGATTGGGGTGGGAACTATCGTGATGCGTACATCCAGATCGACGTTGAGGGTATTATCAATACTCCTCAGACGACGGTAACGGCCTGGCGCTCCGATCAGAAGAAAGGGTTGCCAGAACACCTGATTCTGCGTCGTCTCTGGATTACCAAGAATAACCGGATAGTGGGTCAACTGGAGCCTGATGCTGACTCAGCTGGCAACATTAAAGACGTACTGGAGTTCTTGAAACTCTGGCAAGCCGACGAACGACGGCAAGCAGCGCCCAAGGCGTTTATCTACCACATCGAATACCTGCTGGTGCAGGATGTTAAATAAAGGCAGGAGGGCTTCGGCCCTCCCTTTAATCCCCAAGTAAAAGGAATGTAATAATGATCTCTTTTGTAGCAGGCAGTGTTTACTACTCTTTCCCGCAAGTCTCTCCGGCCATTATCGGATTGGTGGTCGACACCATCGGTGAAGACCGTGCTAGTTATTGGTTGGATCGCCATGCTGGTGACCGACTGGTACGTATCACTCCGGAGTTGGGCGCGTCCCTGGATGCCGTTACAGAAATGTCTGACGAGGAGTTCTTGGCTGAGTACAAGCAGAAGGAGGTCTCTTTGGACGGCCTTACAAAGCTCTCCGCTCAAGCCTTGGAGGATGACTTCGTCAACCGTTTTCGTAATGGCGAAATCGATCCACCAGAAACCTACGAAGACGAACTGATCGTCAGCGAAGAAGAGGCTGAGCTCCTAGAACGTGGTGACTTGGTCCTTCCCTGGGGTGGACAAGGTAGTTCTCGCAAGAAGGATTACGTGATGTTTTCCCAGAAGATGAAATACCCCGAGTTCAAAGCTGAGCGCGTTTATTCCGTGCCGGTCATTAAGGGTGACGCTAGTAATCTTCAAGACAGTCTGGATCTACTCAGCAAGTTCTCCAGTGACGGTTTGGAGCGGCGCATCAGCCGTGAGCCACTTGCTGGCATCTTGTTGGATCAAGAGGGTGGCGAGATTGCACGTATCGGCAATCCTATCCGTTTGACTGGTCGCGATTGGGCGGGCCGTAAACGCTATATGGCGAAGGGTAAAGTCAAGGTAGGTCCTGGTAAAGGTAAACCAGTGAAACGCCTTGTAGGCGAGGGTACTGAACGTGACATGCCCTACAATACCCGTGTGGAGATCACGGCTGGTCTTGACGGTAAGTTCCGTGGTAATTCAGCGGTCACCTATCGCCGGATCAAAGTGGACGTATTGTTTGGCGCACCTAAAGGACATATCCCCACACTGAAGTGTCATGGCCTGGTGACGGTCGATGGACGTCCGAAGGATATGGTGGATGTCATCCTTCAACACATCAAAGCGTGTGGTCTGACTGCGTGCTCCAGTGATTGGGTTCAGCACCCGCTCGAGCAATCCAACACTCACCCAGGCTACTTCGAGGGCTGGATCGAAGCTAACCCCGAGTCACTGACTTTCGTCGGTGCAATGCCTGTCCTGGTAGAGGTATTCTAAAAGAGGGAGGCTTCGGCCTCCTTTCTTTTTGTCTGAAAGCATCTCCACGAGATTTCAAACCTACATTGTTCAGAAGAGCTAAGACCAATGGTGGTCTTGGACAACAGTAAAAGGAAATGGATTATGCATTACTCAACCGATTTGCACTTCCCGGTTCTGGCCGAAGAAGAAATTGTCATCGACACTGACTGGCACCTTTACGAAGGTTTCGATACAGAGCTCGACATGTGGCAAGCCAAGTGGCAGATTGTCGATCTGGACGACCCCAAGAATTCAGAACTGATACTGCGGGTGGCTCCGCCGTATTCTTGGCTTTTCGGTATTAATAACGAAGAGCAGATGGTCCGCATCGAAGGTAAGGCTGCGGCTGAAGCGTACAAGCAGATCGCACTCTACAACAGTGTGCTGGGTGACTGCGACGTCCCGTTCGATGGCAAGCCGGTCGACAAGATGAAGATCCTCTTCGTCCGCGATCAGACTTTCAACGCCGAGGAGTATTTCGGTAAGAACATTCTCCCCAAAGAAGTGTTCGAGCATGCCACCTTCTGGTCTGAATCGGACACCCCGGTATGTGCAGCAATTGCACATGAGATGGATGCAGATACCCCTAACGGGACTATCATCCGTATCCATTGTGGTGAGGTTGATCCCGAAGCTTGGATCCTTGAGCAGGCTTGTAACTCAATCGGTCCTATTGGCGGGCAGTTTGATGAGGTAGGTTGGTGTGACCTTGACGCTGCTTACGGGCTTTCCACCATCACTCTGGCGATGATGATTCAAGCAGCAGCGATCGAAGGGCACTGGTTGATCATGATCCTTGGCATGGCAATCCTGGAAGCAGACGAGGACCAAGCGGCGAAAGAACAGCTGTATACTGCTGCCGCTGCTCTGTGTTCCGTCGCTAGTGTACGTGAAGCTGCCTGTATCGCTGTGCGCGATGCGTACGATTCCTGGATGGAGTAAGGGAGAGGGTTATGAACTGGGAAGTCAAGGGCGTAACAACGTTCAGCGCCATCAAAGAATCGATGGCCGATGGGGTGTGTGAACATCTCTCATTTGGTGACCGTTGCCACTACGCTGGAGAGCAGGATAGTTTTGGACCGGTAACACGGTTCTACTATTGCAGTGCCTGTTTCCAGAAGGTTCAAGAGGAGGAAGGCGAGGAGCTTTCTTGCTGCGAGGACTGTGGGCGGGAGTTCAAGATGAAACATCTTCTGTCCTGGCGTCCCTGGGACTTTGATCCTAGTGATGGTTCTGAACCGAGAAATGTCTGCATCGAATGCCAAGGACTCGAAAAACACCAAGATCGCGTCAAGCGCGACAAAGCCGATTACGAACGCGAGTGTGGTGATGACGACTACTGGTAATGAATAACGACTGGGAGCCTCGGCTCCCTTTCTTTTTTTGTCCCTAACGTAAAGTTTTACACATCTATATTACCTAGAGGATCCCTCATTCAGTAAAAGGAAATACCATGAAAATGATTGAAGTTAGTACCACAGATCGTTGGATGGCACCGCCTGATGTAAACCTTGGCTACGAACTTTTCAAGCCAGTAAATCAAGGGTTAGTGCAGATTTGTCGCGGCATGATCTCAAGAAACGGTCCGTCTCACGATTGGACTCACGTTGTTGAGGTTGCGCTCGCTGGGGTAGAGATAGCTAAACGTCTCAAGCTCGATGTGTTACCGTTTTTACTGGCGGCGTTGTGTCACGATATCTTTAGTGACACAGATCGCCCTGAGCACCACCTGCTCGCTGGTAACTGGGTGAGAGAAAACCTCGGTGCCTTTGAATCTAAGGCGCTGGTCGAGGTCGTTGCTCGTATGTGCGAGCAGCATCGTGCTAGCTACAAGGGCGAATACTCCGGTATCATGGAAGAAGCGTTCGCTTCTGCTGACCGTGGTTTGGTCGGCATTGATCGCGATGCTCGGATGTACGAACGCGCCGTTAAATACGCAATCGAGCGTAACGGTTGCAGTATTGTTCGGGCGTGTGAGATATCCGCTCAACACATCAGAGAGAAGTTCGGGAAGGGTGGTTACGCCAAGTGGCCCGCGCTTTACGTGCGGCTCTTTGGTGATGAACTTGAAGCGATGCAAGACCGTATTGCATCAAGGCCTTACGCATCGCACGTATTGGACGTACTGTGCAATGCGAGACTCCTGAATCGCAAAGAGATCCCAACTGACGACCCCGGTTGTTACGTCCCTCGCAAAGGGGCTAAAGTCATCCCATTCAAAAAGGAACAGAAAGATGCATAAAGAAGTAGTGGTTACTCCCGTCCTCTTTGGGCGGGAGACCCTCCTCCCGTTGATCAATCGACAACAGCCTAACCATGTCTGTGGTGCTCGTCAATCAGGTCGTAGTACTTTGGCGCGGTTACTGTCTCACGTACTGCAAGACGGACAACCGCCCGAGTGGATGCCCTCTAACAACGACGCTGTACGTTGTGGCTTGCAGTTCGAAGGCGTCACTGTTGATACCCGTCTGGTTGTTTCTCCTACCGACTTCTGTGCACCGTCCTTCACCATAGAAGCTCCTGCTTACGACGACGCGTTCTACGTTGCTCGCAATGTCTTCTGGTGCACTCTCATCAGCTTTAACCTCGGCATCAGTACCCAGATTGTTCTTTTCACTGGTGAAGATGGTAAGATCTATCTGACCGGGACTGAGGGTGGTTTCGACGTCAATGGTTGGCTGAACGTAAAACCTCTTCCTCTGGATACGCTCAACTGTATCGTTGAGTTGGCAATGCGCGATTACAATGGCGAGAGAGCCTTCGGAATGACTGCTGTCTCTAACCGTCTCACCGTTCTGGCGCACCGCGCTGGTATTGAAACCAAGTAAACAGTGTTCACTTTGCGTAACCACTACTGGGGAGGGAAACCTCCCCTACTTCAGCTCAAGGAACAGAAAAATGGAAAAGAATGCCAACGAAGTACTGGGTATCCCAACCCGGATCTGGCCAGTGAATCTTTCTGACGTTAACGTCTGCGATTTCTTCGATCTTAAAGAGCCTATCGAGGTACACGGTCGTATCCACTCTGGTCGTACCCAGGGTTGCCGGTTACTGGCTCACGCCATCGGTAACTCTCTGTTAAAGCACATCAAACATGATCCGAATATCGCAATCCCGTCCAGCTTTGGTATCCCGGTCTACTTCGACGACGAGTTAACTAACCTGGGTCTGCACCATGCCCTGCGTCATTGCCATATCAACGGGGTTCAGGTCAGCGCTTTGATCAGTAATGTTCGCGAACATACCGCTCCCAGCTATCAGAATTTGCTCGATCGACTGGAGTTAGGTAGTTCTGGGGTAATGGCTGTTTCCGTTGCTCTGCGTAGTGACTTTGATAGAATCGTACAGGACATGAAGAAAGCCTGTAACGATCAACTCCCTCCGACAGTTATTGCGTTGCATCGTCGCCTTCCAAGCGAAGGGTTACTCGGAGACGGTAAGCACAATAACGTCTACGTCCAGGTCTTCCGCGACCCTGACGAACACACCTCTGTTCTGGGTATGGCGTTTCGTTCTATCACCGGTGAAGTATGTGTCTCAATGTACGAGATCATCCCAACCACTGAGTATGCTACTTTCAATAACCTGAATCCGGAAGATCAGGCTCGCATTCTGGCCAACCATCTAACCGAAGGTACCTTTGAAACCGACAACGCCGCGAAAGCGTTCTTTGGTTATATCAACAAACTGCTGGGGGAATAGAAACAAAATGAAACACTGGATGTTGCTTGTTGTCGTCGCGAGTCTTGCCTTCTTCGCCTTGGTAGGACTTAACAAGCCGCAGCCGCTGCCTCGCATTCCGTTGGAACTGGGTAAGGAAAGGGTCCTGGATACAGGACCTTATCTCTACATCAAACAAACCCCAGGCCCGCAAGCGGAAGAACAGCTCGACAGCTGGTATATCGTCAAAGAAAAACAGTAAAAGGAACGAAGCTATCCGACCGAGCTTTCTTGTGTAAACAAATACGGTCACCGAAGAGTTATGAGTTCACCATACAGAAGGAAATGTTTTCAATGAAGAGCACCGAGGTTATTCTGGCAGCCATGACTGGACTTGCTGCGGCAGGTGGTTTTGGTATGCATTACATGCGCAAGCGCAAAGCGCCTAAAGTTCGCACAGTCAAAGGCGCAGCGCTGACTGTAACCGTCAAAGCGAGTCATCGCATTGACCACGAAGATATCCACCTTATCAGTGGTCTGTTGAAAGAGAGCTTTCCGGAGCTGGGGCGTGACGAACATTACAAAATCTGGGAACAGATGCGTGACTTCGCCTGTCTTGGTACCGCACGTCAACAGACCAACCTAGTCTTCCCGATCACCGGTAACGGTGCTTCCCTCGTACTCACCAAACGTAAGTCTTCCTACGCACCTGCGCTTAATGAGCGTGTCGTGGTAGGTAAGGTCCGTAAGTGGGTATGGGTTATTTCCAACAAGTAAGAGGTTTTTATGTCCGTATTGCAAACTCTGTGTCTCTCCGTCCAAGTCGCGATGGAGGAAGAAGAGCACCAGCTCTTTCAAGAAACCCGTGTACTGACTGACGAAGTAGTACAGCGCGGTGTGAGCGTACTGGCCGATGGCGGCCATTTTGTTCCGGCTGATGCAGGCTGGACTGGTGAAGACATTAACATCTGCCTCGAAGACAGCTTCGTGTTCCGAGCGTTCGTTGATGAAGAAGACGAAGACGACACCACCGAGGCTGCTCGTGAAGTCAACGAGCTCGACCCGGACGACGATAGCGAAGTCGAAGACGACTAACTAACCTGATAGAATGGGGTCCTCTGGGCTCCATTCTTTTTTGCGAGGTTTTATGGAAACAGTACAAGAACTCTGGGTCAGATTCACGGGTGGTGAGGAGTGGGCCGAGGATTACGAAGAGATGGCCATGGAACTGGCACTCGGTGGGGTTGACACCTCTTACACGGAGAGTACTGAACCTGCGTGGCTGAAGCTTTTGCGTAAAGAAGTCAGTGGCCTCTTTATCGTGCGGGCATGGGCAATGGTGTTAGGGATGTTCCCCATCCCCTTCAATGGCACACTCTCTATCCGTGAACCGGTGGATGACGAACGTATCCGTTTAGCGCATCGACGTGCCGTGGCTTGCTTGGAGAGAGCGGCGCGACCTGATAACGAGCGGATGGTTTACGGCTTAGGCCGTTTCATCATGCTCTCCAATCCACTGGAAGTGTACGAAGGGAACACCTACGTTGCTAACTGGGTAGTTTCAAACCTGGACACCACCAAGCGCACCAAAGCAAGCGCGACCGCTGCACTGTTGTTGATCTTTGATAAAGAGTTACATCAAGAGTTGGGGTTGACTGAAGACTGGAAACGCATCCTAGGTCCGGATGGTTTGCTGGCAATGTCCTACCTGAAGAACCCCAAGTCAATCTGAGTCAAAAATATTTCAGGGCTATATTGTCCCTATGGGACGTAGTAGTTTAGCCCAATTAAGGAGCGTGCATGGAATTAAAGAAGCTGATTGAGTGTCCGTGGGGTTCGACTTGGATTGATGAACTAGGGCTGGTACGGATGATCGACGTAGACAACGGCGGTGTCCATGAACAACTCTATTTTGGTCTCGAAGCCTCGGATTCACATCGTGACCTAGGACGCGCGTACTGCTGTCCAAACCTGACCTCGCCCGTTGGGTTACTGGACGCAATGAAACGCCGCAGCGGCGGTCTCAAGGAGTGGTGCGAGTTCTTTGGTGTTCCACTAACAGAAAAAGGAGAATGGACAAGAGAGAGCGAGCTTCTTCAATGGAAGATTCACGGGTTAGCACTGGTTCAGATGTTGACCTCTGGCGATAAAGAGGAATTGATCTGGACACCTGCCATCCGTAACTTCCTTTACAATGACGACGGGAAACTGAACGAAGACGAGTTTAACACGGTCTGTGTCTGGGCTAAGAAGTACGAATCCGAGTTGATGTTCATAGACGATGAGTTTGCGTTGGAGGGCTACCATTTCAAACTTAACAGAGCGGGTAAATTTGTGAAACTCGCCGAACCTTGGAGTTACCAACATGAAGAAGAATGACGACGGCAAACCAAAAGGGTGTAGTGCCGACTTCGATGGGGATAGCTTCAACGGCTTCCCGTTCAAGCTTCCGGTATTGAGTAACCGGATGTACGTCCTCTGTATCCTGGCAGCGCAGACTCTCCTCGTTACGATCTTAGCCACGCTGTTTGTAGCTATTTCGACTAACAGCGGGTTCTACATTCTGATCCCTCAACTTATTACCATGGCTCTGCTCATGAACAAGACAGGGCTCAGAGAACATTACCCCACTGACCACAACGTCCGTTGTGTCAAAGCGTTCGTGATGTTGCCGCTGGGTTTCTGGGCGCTTACAGGCTTTATCGTCGATACTCCTGGAGTAGAGAGTCCGACGGTACTACTCTGCACTGTGGCGTGCGGGATTCACTCAATGCTTGCACTGTGGACTGTGACCCGTCCACTTCCGTCTGACCGAAAAGGGAAGGATAAATGACCGACTATGAAAGTAAAGTGCTTCAGCTCAAGGTCTGGGCGAGAGAGTACTACGTACATGACGCACCCAGTGTTCCGGATGCCGAGTACGACAGGCTCTTTCGTGAAGTCCAAGAGCTGGAACGCGGGATGGCGACTCCAGACCCCACTAGCCCGACTCGTCGGGTAGGTGGTGTTATCAAGGAGGGGTTCCGTCCAGTTGTTCACGAAATTCCAATGCTTTCTCTTGACAACATTTTCAGTGAGGAGGAGTTGCGCGCTTGGTATGTTAAGGTAATTAGCGAGCTGCGTTCTAAGGGCGTTAACGACCATCATTTCTCTATGGTGGTCGAACCCAAGTACGACGGGCTAGCTACTGACCTTAAGTACGAGGATGGTATATTGGTGGAAGCCGCTACGCGTGGTGACGGTGTAGTCGGTGAGGACGTTACTGACAACGCAAGAGCTATCGCTTCTATCCCTCTGCGTACTGAGTGTAATGTCTGCGGGAGTAAACCCCAGTTTGACGGTGTGTTTACTGAAATGGGTGAGAACGCCAACGCTATTGCCAAAGAGCTTCGTGACCGACCCAAAGACTGGGCCTTTATCATGATCAACCCGATCGTGGCGCATGTCCGTGGCGAAGTTGTGATGCGGCGATCCGTCCTCAAGAAGCTTAACGAGGAGTTGATCGCTAAAGGTGAGAAGCCGTTGGCAAACTGTCGGAACGCTGCCGCTGGTTCGTTCCGTCGGCTAGACTCCAGTATCACGGCTCAACGCAAGCTCACGTTCATGCAGTACGAGGTTGTGGTTCCTGATCGCAGTGAAGGTCAAGCGTGGCAAAGTCAACATGATCGCCGTTTAGCTCAGGCTACCGTCTGGGGGTTTAACCCGCCATCGTTCTTCCTAGTGGAGGACGCTGATCAGTTGGTGGAAGCGGTCGAGCGGATTGCTACGGTGAAAAACTCGCCCAGTAACGATTTCGATATCGACGGTGCCGTGATCAAGCTACGTACTGATGTCGCTCGCGAAGCCATGGGTATGCTCTCTCGCGTGCCACGATGGGCGATTGCTTACAAGTACCCGCCAGAAGAACAACTCACTGGTTTGCGTAACGTGGTCTTCCAGGTAGGTCGTACCGGTAAGATAGCGCCTGTTGCTAAGCTACATCCAGTCCAAGTTGGTGGTGTGTTGGTCGAATCCGTAACACTACACAACAAAGACCAGATCGAACGCTTGGGGCTGCACGAAGGCGACAAGGTAGTAGTTCGTCGGGCTGGTGAAGTCATTCCAGAGATCGTTTCGGTGCAAACGCAGTACCGTGTACCGGGAGCCAAGCTCATTGAGTTCCCGACGCACTGTCCTTGTTGTGGTGGTGTTTTGGAAACAAGACCCACTGTCGGTAAGGAAACCACTGTGGATTACTTCTGTAACAACTGGACTGGTTGCTCGGCGCAAACCTTGGGCTTCCTCTCGTACTTCGTCTCCCGTCAGTGCTTTGACATCGACGGTTTAGGTGACGAGACATTGTTGAAGCTCCAGCAGGTAGGTGTGAAGTCTCCGGCTGATCTATTCAACCTCTACCTTGACACCTTGGTGGCATTGGAAGGGTTTGGTACGGTGTCTGGTGCGAAGCTCTACAACTCCATCCAGGCAGCTAAATCACCGCCGCTGCACAAGTACTTCACTTCGCTGGGAATCCCCAACGTTGGTGTTGGTACCGGTAAGATCCTGGCTGCTAACTTCGATACCATGGAGGCCGTGGTCAATGCTATCCCTAACGGTGTCCTGGAGAGTATCCCTGATATCGGACCTGGGACGGTAGAGAGTATCCGGAACTGGTGGTTCAACGAAGGTGGTTGGAGACTGGTGATGGAACTGACCGAGTTCGGTGTCACTCCGATGATCCCTCCACGCGGACTGAAACCGCTGACTGGGTTCACTTACGTGATCACTGGTTCTTTCGAGTACGGCGGACGAGATAAGATCACCGCTGACCTCGAGCGTCTCGGTGCGAAGGTATCTGGTTCAGTAAGTCGTAAAACCAACGGGGTCTTCGCAGGACCTGGTGCGGGTAGTAACTTGGGTAAAGCCCAGAAGCTGAACGTACCTGTCTACGACGAGGCAGCACTGGTTGCGTTACTCAAGTCTTACGAAGCGTAAAAACTGGAGGGGCATTGGCCCCTCCTTTATCTTGTTCTAACTGTAAAAGGAAAATAGAAATGTTCGATAACGATGAAAGCATCTTTAGCCGCACTGTACTCAAAGGTACCGAGAGTATCGAGAACGCGATGTACAAGGTGTTCTGCGTGGCGTACGAAGCCTCGAACGAAGATAACGAAGAACCGCTACCCGACGTAACTGCCATCCTCTCTACCCGAGAAAAGGATCAGATGATCAAAACACTGATCTCCAAAGGTACCGCTCCTGACGCCGCAGAGGCTCTCGTTGAAGGCACAGTGCAACTTGCTACTATGGCTAATATCGCTAGCGGTATCTTTGCACCACATGAGTTTGGTCTGGGTCAGGGTGCGTTTCTACAAGGTTCTGAACCGTTACCTGGCCTGGCGTACTCGCTCGAGTTTGGTGAGGGTGAGAGCGGTTGGGTTACCGCCGAAGCAACTGCCACAGTGCTGAGTAATTCTGGCGTATTCGATGACGACATGCTCCTGAACATCTGCGAGGCATTGGAGGTCACCGGTACCGGTATTCGCCCTACTGGCAACCGTGTTACTCAGGAGTCACTGGATCTGGCTCAAGAGTTGCTCGATATGATGAAAACCAAGTACTCTCGCAATCTCTACGACCGCTCTATTGTTGAGGGCTCTCCGTTCATGGGTACTGAGATGCTCAGCATTATCGGTAAGTGCCTGGTTCGTTTCACTGTACGTTTTATCTTCGATCCAAAGGACGTAACTATCATTACAGATATCCCGAACTTTGCGATCCCTCACGGTACTCACTAAAAGGAGAAGGAATGCGCTCTGTTATCCCCATCATCAAACTGGCAGCCGATCGCTGCGAGTTGTCTTTACTGGACGTCATGTTGTTGTCGGCACAGACTACCGATCTTTATCGTCGTGCGTTCGCTGATCTCGGTCCAGGGAACGATTACAACGAATACCTCATGCTGCAATCGCGTATAAAGAGTCGGCTACAGGAGAACCTGTTCTACAAGGACGGGCCTGTAGACGACGACAGTGCAGTCGTTAATCTCCTGGCCACCGCGTGGTCTTTCGTGAGTAAGTGCGCTTACGAGACTTACTATAACGCATTCTCTAATGGTCGCTTTGCTGACGGGATCTTTGCGTCCAAAGAAGAACGCCTTTTCTTCGTAAACGCCATGCTCAACGGCAGACTCAGTGAGCCAGTGGTCACTGTTGTCGAGCGGCGGCTCTCTCGTTACAACCCAGAAAACCCGCAGGTGTAATTTCTTACACCCCGTACTAATCAATGAAACAATAACAACTCCAACAAGGAAAATGATGATGATCGAATCTACTACCGTTACCGAACGCTCCATGGACCCCGTAGCACTGGACAAGGAGTACGCGATCCAAATCGTGACTCCGGGCGTTCTGTTTATGGCTGACCCGAAAACCAAGCTCTCCTACACCCGCGACTTCGTACAGTACCTGCCGGAAGCTGAACAGCCGATCTGGAAATGCCATGTCTGCCGTGAGTGGTTCTACCGCTATGGTACTGATGTGATCGTTTCCTACGTGAACGGTGCGCGCCAGGTACGTTCTGCTTACTTCGGTATCGAAAATGCTCCGGCTGCTTTCCTGGAAGCTGCCTTCGAACACCTGGCCGAGATGCTGAGTGACGCTCGTCCGACTACCCCGCGTCAGGTTGATAACGGTGGTCGTTCTGTCGGTAAAGGCGAAGTCGGTGGCTTCCCGCACCTGAACGCGCACTTCGGTCAGGGTGTTCAGGTTACCTCCATCCCCAACACCGAATACGAGCACATGAAATCCAGCGTCTTGTCTTACTACCGTAAGCTGATGACCGTCAAGAACACCTCCAAGGGTGAGCTGATCGATCGTCTGAATCAGGCAGTGGCCGTGCTGGGTTTTGATGGTAAGGCGTCCGCACAGATTGCCAACCACGGTAAGAACATCGAAGTACTGATCGACTACCTGCGTCGTTCCACGATTGCTGGCGGCCCAGCCTGGAGCTTCGACAACGCTCCTGATAGCGTTCGTTACGTTCTGTATCACCTGCCGGGTTCTTCCGTAGGTCGCTTCATGGAAGGTTTCCTGTTCAACGACTGGACCATCGAAGAGTCTGTCAAAGAGTTCGTTCGCATCACCGACCCCGAGTTCTACAAGCGGGCCGAGCGTGAAGCGTCTGAGCGCGAGATGGCTGACTTCGGTAAGCTGGTAGAATCCTACCCCGGTTCTATCGACTGGACCATGGATACGCCGGATCGTGTACCGTTGGAAGTGAAGTTCGACACTACCCGTCCTGGCGCTGTGACCGAAGAAGAGAAACCGCTGACCGCTTCCGAGCGTCTCAAGCAGGCTCAGGCTAACGCCTCCAAGTCCGCACCGAAAGAGCTCGACTACGTCGATGCTCCTTCCCAGAAGCGCATGACTCTGAACGAGTTCATTCGCACTATGGCCAAGGACGTGGTCTTCATGGAGTTCCCGTCCAACCGTGGTTCTGCACGCTTCAGCTTCCACTACAGCCTGGACCTGCCGGAAGGTGCGCGTTCTCCGCTCTCCTACGGCGGCCACACCGCGATCTCCACACTGGTCAATCCGACCTACTGGACTTCCGTTGGTATCAATACCGACTGGACTCCGGTTATCGGTCTGTGTAAAGCACCTTGGATCGGTACCGATCAGGAAGACCGTCTGCAAGCATGCTACAACTGGGTACTGGAAGGCCGCGCTCTGCCTGGCACTCTGTATCCTCAAGTAGGTGCGCCGCTGTTTGCTGACTACTACAACGGTGAGTTCTACAAGCACCGTCGTTCCATGGAATCGCTGATCAAGTCTTCCAGCGTCATCCTGGCTGGCGAGAACCCAGCTGTACTGGTCAGTGCTGGTTCTGAAGTTCACATGCGTGTGTGGACCAAGGCCAAAGTCCGGATGGTTGTTGTGATCACCGGTGTTGACCAGAAGATGTTGCCTGCCGACATCGCTGAGTACAACCAAGCAATCGCCCAGTAAGAGAGGTGGGGACCGAAGTCCCCACCTCCAATTATTTTCGGATATACATTACAAACGTGAACTCTAAACCGGAGCAATCAAAATGACTTAACCAATCGAACCCTTCAGATCTGACCTTTCTTTTGTTTACACCAAATTTCTTACTGGAGTCTTAAATGACCGCACCTGTTAATTTCTCTGAAACCCTGTTCTCCACCCAACAAGCCGGTGGCATGACCATCATTACCCACAAGGTCACTGGTGACGTTTTCATCTGTGGCGGCCCAACCGGTATCCCCGTTGAGCACGGTGAGTACTGGAAGCGCAACTACACCCTGCCGGTAGTGGGTACTATCCGTACTCAGTTCCTGCCGCAAAATGGTGGTCAGCTCGATTACAAGCCGATCAGTATCGAAGAACTCAAACCGGTTCGTCTGGTTTCCTACATCCCGACCGAAGACTACGAAGAAGTAGTCTGCTCGCTTTACGGGAAACGCATGCCGTACTCAGACAAGTATCTGCGTCTGAGCCAAGGACAATCAATGGTTATCGCACGCTATACCGGTCCTCGCATCGAGCCGGGTGAGCGGGAACTGCCACCGAACGGCAAGATGGAGTTCTTCCTGCTGCGTGTACTGGTTGAACACGCCCAGGCTGGCGAAGGCTTCTAAGTCTTCGAATGATTACAACTAGGGAGCTTCGGCTCCCTTTTTTATTTGTGCTAAAACAGGAAAAGAGAGATGGCTGAAATACTGAAATTCCAACCGCGCCCACGTACTTCGGATACCGTGATTGACATGGAGCTGGAGGTCTATATCAACGCCGCCTTACGTAAGCGCGACGCTGCTCGTATTGGACGTGGACTCTTGGAACCTGGTGAAATCTCCTACGACGAAGCGCGTGAGACTTATGTGAAGTGGGCAAAAAGCAACGGGTTCAATGGACGGTTCTTCGACCTCATCGACGCCCGCATCGATGAAGCCATTGACATTGTCTGCGAGTTCCGGTCTACACTAACCGCTTCCGGCGTGATGGGGGGTCACGTCACCGCGTTCAACTACTACGAGCAAGGCTGGCCTTGGCCGGTAGTCGTACTCGGGTTTAATTGCGCCACTGTTCCGGAGTTTGAAAATCAGACCGCGCTCAGTGCTTTCAATGTAGCTATCAATATCTACACCCTCAACGGCGACTCTGATGGCACGCGTAAGGTACCAAATGGCGAGACAGAAGGACGGTTACGTTGTGTGGCTACCAATCCCAAGTACTACGTCACTGCTCGCAATATCCACAACTTCATGGTTCCATTCAACCGTAGTGAGTCTGATTGCATGTGGAGTTGGAAGACTCAGATGGACGACCGACTGGGTATGGTCTATGTCATGAACAAATCGATCGCACATATACCAGATACCATCAGTAGCATACTCCAACCGGTATTTGTCCGCTTAACCATGCCAGCTACGCATGTTATTCTCATGCCGGAGACTGACACCTATTTTAGCAAGAACCTGCAACTGGGCGAGCCAGATACGACGCTTAAAATCGACCCAGCTGACCTTGAAGTCATGTTGCTGAATTTCCAGCACCAAGTTTAACAGAAAAAGGAACGACCTATGGATGCCAAACTGATTACTGACGGCTTTATTAAAGTCAGTCACAGCCTCGAAGAAACTCGCAAGTTCGCTATCTCGGTACTGGCAGAGATGCCTTTACCCGAACAGTTGTTCTTGCGCGAGATTGCTAACCACAACTTTAAGTTGCCGGTAGATGAAAGCTCTGCTGGTATCTGTAAGGGGCTCCAGGCCGCTGGTCTGGTAGACCGGAACGGTATCCATGCGGTCGTTACCTTCCACGGATCTTTGATCCTGAACCACTTACTCAAGAAAAGGAAATAAGCCGTGAAAATGTGAGGTTATCTCTCACCAAGTCAAGGTGAACAAACTGGCGCTGGGTCTTTCTCAGCCGATCCTCATCGAGTAATTTTCAACAGCTCAACCCATCTGTTGGGCACACAAAAAAGGAAAATGGAATGGAAGATAAACGTTATTTCTTCGCCACGGGTATGGGTGTTGTCTACGCCCTGAAAGACTTTAAAACCACCGTAGAGGACGTCTTCTTTTTAGAGACCCTTGTCGGTACGGTTACCGAGGCGTACAAAGGCGATCTGATCGATGAAGAGTCTGACAAGTTGATCGTCGGTTTGGTTACTCAGGATGAACTGATCGCCCGACTCCCGCACTTTGTCTGGTCGACTAACTGGCAGGAGAACGCCACCCTCCTGGTTAAAGACAGTTTCGAACTGCACCTGAATATCCGCATAAACAGCGGTTTCATGCTGATGGAGTTTGATGAGGAGAAGGTAGCTAAGGTGCTGCGGGAAGTCTACCGACTCAATCTCTTCGCTATCTCTAAACCGGCCATCAAGAGCGAGCGCGAGACTTGGTATCTTGAGTGCTGGAACAACCACAGTGGAAAAGAAGTCGTACTGGAAAACGTAAAGCCGGGTGAAGTCCTCTGCGGCGTTTCCTATTGGGACTTTGTTGAAGCCCGACTGGTTGCGATGGCTGTTCCTGGGTTCCTCAAGGAGCTCGACCATATCCTCCTCGTTAACGGCGCCTCAATGTTGACAGCATTTGTGGTAGAGGCCCTTGTCTCTGATCGGACATTGGTATTTCGTTGGGAGGATATTGGTTACGGTTCTGGTGTTGCCCATATCCCCATGGAGCAGATCGACGACGCCACTGGCGATCTGCCGTTGGGTATAGTGGCTTGGGCGAAGGACGTCGCACGGGCGATTGGCGAAACCAACCTCTCGTTTGCTGAAAAGTTCCGTATCAACATCAGTACCATACAGCGTGACCTCGTTGTGGCGCACAGTTACGAGTACATCGGTACGGGCGGTACCTATGTTTATCCATCTCTTCCTGAGACTTTGTAAGAACCTAGGGGCGTCTCTCGCCCCCTATTTTGGAACAAGGGAAATAACAATGAATAAAGACGAGAAAAAGGTATCACGGAGACTTCCGACCCAGACCACTGAAACCGTAGCGTCTGTAGTTGAGGTTCCCGAGTGCGCTGAACCAACCACTCACGTTCACGGAACTAAAGTTGCTACTTTCGTCACTGACGTGGAGACAGGCATTCGCCGTCGCACCTATAAGGACTGGAAAGGTTCCTTTGCCCAATGGCTCAACGGGGGCGGACCCAAGCCTGCGTTAGTGCGCACGTCAGCTTACATCTACCGCGTATTGGCTGACAACCCAACCCGCCGCATAGGCGCTATTGGTGACCATTTCGACGAGATGGCAAAATCTGGTTTGGACGTTTCGTCCATTGGGTTCGATCTTTATCACAGCCCGTTCAAGAACATCGGTCTCGGTGACTTGACTGAGCATTTCAATCTCTGGGAAAACGTAGACCATCTACTCTTCAATGAACAAGAGAAGAAAGTGATGGATGCGTTACTGATACTGTTCTTTGAACAAGATCGCGTGTTCACGACTCCGATAGCGGTGTCTATTCGGGAGTGGTTACCTCTTACGGTCAAGCTGGTTGGAGAGAACCTGGCTTGCGGATCGGCGTACCGTGAACATGTTTACGACTACGTAATGCTCTGCGCTGGGATTTACGCTTTCTCGGTGGTTTCTCACAACTACGATATTGCGTCTACGCTCTACAAGAAATATCTGGCTCACAAGGTGCGTTTTATTACTCGTGTTGCGTTGGAAGCGGATGATATTCCAGTCGAGGCGGCCGTTGAGGAAGCGGTTGAACCGGACAACTCTCGTGAGGTAGGAGTTGTACTTGACACGCCTACTTCAGGCACAGTGAAGATTACCGGTATCGGTACACCAGAACTGGCCTGTGAAGTAATCCCCGATGAAGCAGAGGCGGTAATCACTCAGGATACCGTTTACGAGGATACTGCGCGAGCTCTCAGTGATGGGATGTCAGTGGCGCTGCCGAGAAGCAACGTTACCGTACAGATCCACAAACACGACCCGGAGGATCCGGTGCCTGGTACACTGGTAGAAGTGTCCACTGGAGAGGTTGTTGGTGAACAGAACCCGATCGTAAAGGTCAAGGAGCTCGAGAGCATCCCTCTCTGTACCGAAGGCCGTATGGAAGAGGGTGGCGATCCAGTCCAACTGACCGACGTAGTGGAAGAGCCAGTACCTTATCCTCTGCGTCTTGATTCCCTTTCTCAAGAGCTCAAGAGAGTGTCACTGGCGTTTCTTGCGATGCCTCAGGAAGCCCGCGATGCCGCATTGCGCGAGATCTTGGCCAATACTCCAGAGAAAACCTTTACTGTGTTGGGCGGTGTAAACGTAGAAGCCGGGGACGATGTCGTCAAGGGTGGAGACGTCCCTGAATTGGTTGGCGACGCTCGTTCAGCTACATCCAACTCTCTTCTCGAGCGTAACGGCGGTAACCATGACCTCCGTAAACACTACGGTCCCGAAGCACTGCCGATCCTCAAGTCCACTGACGCCAAAGCAATGCACGAGTCTATCATGAAAAAGGTAACTCGCAAGAAACGTGGTTGGTTGACTGGCAAGTTCTGCATGCTCCACATGGGACACATCAACTTCATTCACCAGGCAGCAACGCTTTGTGATGAGTTGGTGGTGGTACTGTCTCACTCCGACCACCGTTTCAAGGACTCACGTCTGAGCTACCGCAACAAGATGCTCTGGTTGCGTACTACCTTCAAGAACGAACCGCACATCACTGTGGTCGGTATTGATGAGACTGACGTGCCGGAGTATCCGAATGGTTGGCAGGCTTGGTCTGATCTGGTGAAAGACAAGATCGGTACTGACTTCGACTACATCTTCACTTCTGAGCCTGGCGATCAGAGCGGGTACAATACCCACTTCCCTGGCCAAGAAGTGCGTGTGGTTGATGCGGAACGTAAAGGCGTTGATATCTCGGCCACTCGTATCCGTGGGGATATGGTGAAACACTGGGGTATGATGCCTACCGTGGTCCGTAAGGACTTCGTGATGCGGATCTGTATCGTTGGTACTGAATCGGTCGGAAAGAGCACTCTGACCAAGATGTTGGCTAAACGCCACCAGACCAGTTGGGTGGAAGAATACGGCAGAACCTACTGCGAGCAAGACCTCTGCATGGATGAGGACCTGCTTTGCTACGAGGACTACGGTACGATCGCTGCGCGTCGCTACGACATGGAGCAAGAAGCTGCACTGTCAGCTAACCGTGTGCTGTTCGTAGACACCGCTGCGATGTCAACCAACTACTTCTGCCTGCTGTACGAAGGTCGTGAACATCCGATGGTCTCCGCTTACCAAGAGCGGGAACGTTACGATGCTTACATCTATCTCACTGATGACGTGGCATTTGTCGAGGACGGTTTGCGTAAGAACCGTAACCGTGACAACACCCGCTTCCTCTTTGAGAAGATGCTGTACGCCAACGCCAAACGGCACGGGTCTGAGATCTTCAAGGTCTCTGGCAACTACAACGAACGTCTGAATAAGGCGATCGCTATTGTCGACGAACTGCTGGCTCGCCCGCTGACACTCGTCTAACTTTTTCGGGGAGGGTTGTCCTCCCCATCTTCAGGGGAAATAAATGAACGCTATCCTTTACGCATTTAATCCAGTGAATATCATCCGGGAGTTGTTCTCTGTTGGTCGTTGGGGTATTTTCTTTATTCCGATCTGCTCGATCATGATGATCGGTCTGTCGGTTTCCTGGGGGTCTGCTTGGTGGGAGATTCTCTCAGCAGTGACTGGGGTAATCTGTGTGGTACTGGTTGCTGAGCGTAAGCTGACCAACTTCTTCTGGGGGTTGATCAACTGTTCACTCTACGGCCTGACGAGTTACTACAGTGGGTTTTACGGCGACATGTCGCTGAACTGGCTACTGTACGTTCCGTTCCAGATCGCTGGTCTACTGGCGTGGTACCGTCACTCCGATGCCAATGACGAGGTCTTTGCAAAACGTCTTGGTAAGCGCGACATGATCGTAGTTGCGGGAGGCGTTTGGATAGCATGGGCGATCGGTACCTATATCCTGACGCGAGCTGATGGCTCTCACCCGTATGCCGACTCTGCTAACGTGGTACTGTCTATCGCCGCTACCCTCTTGATGTGGGGTCGTTATCGCGAGCAGTGGGTCTGCTGGATTCTGGTGAACGTGACTGGTATCCTGATGTGGGGTCTGAAGGCTTACTACGGAGATGGTGCTGGTGACCCGGCGTTGTTGATGTGGGTGGCATTCTTGGCTAACAGCGTTTATGGTTACTGGACTTGGCACAAAGCTAGCCGGTTGGAAATGTTCCACGCCTGCAAAGCCGAAACTGTACACAACTACCCGCGCGGGTAAAAGTACTGGACTGGAGCCTTCGGGCTCCTTTCTTTTTTCCCTCAATAAGGAATTGCCATGAGAAACTTACAACAAGCGGCGGATGCAATTCACGAGGCTTGCGCTACTTGGCGTTATCGCCCACTCCCGAAAAGTCGTAAGGAGGAGTTCCACGCTATTTACAACCAAGCGTTGAATGGGTTCGATCTACCTGAGGGTCGTCCTTGCGTTTTGAAAGACGGGACCCTGGTAGCGACCGACTACGTCCGCGTGGTGGTAGGCGATTACGGACCATGGGTGGAGTTTGAGCGCGAACAGATTATTGTCCCGCTACCACTTATGCCGTTTCAAGAGTGGCGGGCTGACAAGGAGTACGTCGAACGTAGAGGGCTGAACATCAAGTATATCGCTAGACACATCAACGGCGTGATGGTCTACGACCAGCTCGGTCCAGTCAAATACGCCGACTACAAACCGGGAATGCTTTACATAAGCACGCTGGACTTTCGTCCAATCTGTTTGTAATAGTTTACGCACCTATATTACCTATTGGACCAGTCCACTAGAAGGAAAAGGAAATGGCAAGTTTAGATAACAAACCGTACCACTTCAACGAAGAGTCCAGCAAACGACTCTGTGAAGAACTTGGTATCGAGTACACCGGGCCGATTGTGATGTCTTTCTCACCGGAGCTTACTAAGAAGCTCTGTGAGGCAGTTGCAAGTAACGACAGTAAAACCGAATCCGTCTCTTTCGACGTGCGTCAACTACTGGGGCGCGGTAAGATGGGTACTCGCTACAAAGAACTGGTAGACGGAGCTCCGTTGGAGCTGGAAGGTGACGAGCTCTCTTTTAAGTTATTCAACGACGGGCATGGTACCTACCTTTCCCATACCGAAGGCCAAGTACCGAACCCGAGCGCCGAAGACCTGGTACCTTCGCCGGCGATCTTTGACTCTCCACTGAACGAGCACTTCGTAGTTGATCCCGTGGCCGTAGTCTCAGACCCTGGTATCAAAATCAAGAACGCTGGATTTTCTGGCGTCTGTACCGACTTACCGCATCGTCTCAACATCGACGACACGAACGATGTTCGTATTGAGATGTTCAATGACGAAGAGATCGACGCAGCCCTGAAAGTCATGAACGATTTCTCTATAGCGGTCACGTCGCCTTTCGTTCGTGGGTTCAAGTTGAAGAAAGAACCGCTGGCTGGAGATCCGGTTGATCCCGTAAACGTGCACGCGATGGTAGAACACGCTATCCGCACTCTTGCGCGTAACGGTCGCATCATGACCAGTGGCGAAGCTTCGAACATGCTGTCTAGCAAGAAGGGGATCAATGATCACTTCCACTTCATTGCGCTGGAACGGGCTATGCCGGATATACTGGAATGGTTCAACAACATTATCAAGGTTGACAACCTTACCATTAATCCGTTGCAGGCACGTCCGAAGGCTCGCGTTGAAGAGTGGCGCCAGGCAGTCCTGCAAGTCAGTAAGGGCATCACCTTCCACGCAATTGCCCCGAATGGTTTTGAAACCTATTCGGACATCTTCAAGTGGATCAACTCTATCGTAGCGTTGGCTCCTGAAGACACTGGCCTGGTCTTTGTTTTCTCTGACTAAGGCTTAGCAGGTCGTGAGATCCTAAGGCTTTACCTGGCTCGCCGTGACGGCGCTCAACTAAACCCTAACTACTTACTTAATGGGCTCAGCCCGGAGATTGCTAATGAAAGCTTTGAATCGTAAGTCTGAATTGTATCAGTTCCTTTTCCAAGACGCGATGCGTCGTCTTGTGCGTGTACCGGCGGAGTTCCACGTGTTGCGAACTAGCCCCGACATCACCTTGGGTTCTGATGTAATGGGTTATGTCCTCGAGAAGAGTGAACTCGAGTTTGAGTTCAAACGCCCTGGCGCTACGGACGACAAACCGCTCGTTGTTGCGGGGGAGTTCTTTAGTAAGCGACTCCCTCAGATGCAGGCGATGATTTACGGACAAGAAGACACAATGACTGTCAATGTCCCTGTAAAACTCAACTGGGCTTTCACCGTCCTGTCTGCGTTCTGTACTCGTGTCTACAGCCGCAACGTTAATAGCGTTATCCCGTTCGAGCTGGAGCGCGCGGCGCATAACGCTGTAATGGAGCACGCGGACCGACTCGTCAAGAGTTATGCTCGCAATGCGATTATAGCGAACGATACTCGCGAATTCGTACCGGTATTTGCGGGGATGGCGCATCAGTTCGACCGTTGCGAAAAGCCAGTGGCGTTACTCAATGAACTTTCTGTTTCCGAGTATGAGGAACTGATTTTGCGTTGCGCTACTGATCGTACAAACCTCTTCGTTACGTTCTACCCTGAGAAGGGTTCGCCTAATCGCACCTTTAAACGTGGACCTGTTCAGTTGAGCGAGGTCTATTCTCACCTGACAATGCACAACATGTTGTTGGACTTGGCCCAACAAGCACTGTTACTGGAGTCAGTACCGTCCGTCGAACAGGCCGAGGCGATCATCGCTAACGCAGCGCCTGTATTTGGTTCCGTGGAGGAGGTCTGGAAACGTCTGAGGGTGGCCATGTATCGCTACTGGATGGATCAGGACGTCATCGACCCCGCTGACCTCTACAAGTTCGTGGCGTCCTACTGGCGGCCGATGAAAGAGTATATGGTGGCTACCTACGTCGTTAACCGCGTTACGCCTGCCGCTTTCGATTTCAGCAAGCTCGCAAAATAAGCTTTAACTCTGGAGGACCGAGGTCCTCCTTTTCAACTCAAGTAAAAGGAAAAGAAAATGATTTACGAAACTACCTACGGACTCAGTCACGTAGTGGCCGCTATCATGGCCTCAGTTTATCTGCGTAACAGCAAGATTCAACGTCGTTGCGGGGAATACTATCTCGACGGTGGCGAAGACTTGTCTGCGAATGGCGGGTTTAATTTGGTGTCTATCACTGGGTTCACTGTTCCCTGTGGTGAGATGGATTTCCGCTTTACCATTGAAGGTAACACGGCGTATCAAATCCAGGTTTACGACAAACAACTCCACGAAAAAGGACCGCTCGTTCAGTACTACTTTAACGAGCACATCCTGGATCGACTCAACAAGTCGGCGGCGATGAGCCGGGTCGACGCTCGCCTGGAAGCTATCAATAAAGGCGAGTTTGTAGGAGAAGGTTTACTATTGCCACTCAATCCGTCACTGGGGTTTGAACCCAAGGAAAAGGATACCCTGCTCACCTATCCGATCGGCGGTACCTGGTTACCGACTGAGTTCCTCTGCGAACTTGCAAAAATCGTCGCTAAAATGAAAAAGGAGTAAGGAATGTTTCCTCTCAACGAGAACCTCGGATACCAAGTCACCATCAAACTGATCCGTGGTCTGAGCTTTGTGCTCGACGGAATTGATTTTGGTTCTGAGTTCACTGCCAAGTTCGAGTCCCTTGCGGCACTCAAGCATTTCGCAGAACGCGTGAATGCCCAAGAAACCGTCTACGGGAGTGGGAAGGTTTACTGGGACCTCATTAACGTCGAAGCTCCAGCAGGTGCGCCTGAACAGGACTTCAAGCGTTACCTCGACACCTGGTCATCAATCTGTCATCCGGGTAAACTACTCAACCACATGATCAATACTCCCCGTACTGACTTCGGGTGTATCGACAAAGGGGTTTACATCGAGATCGATGGTAAGTACACCAGAGGTGCTTACGATCAGTTGAATACCACTATCTACTCGAAGGTTGCTGTAACCCCGCTGTGGGGTCACTCCAGTAGTTGCACACCTTCGGCTTTCATCGGCGCCGAAGCCATCCTCCACATGAAGGGGTTGGTTGATATCGCTGATAGTGAGGGTGGGTACCTCGAGACCGACGACTACGATGCTATCGTTGAGCATTACGGTCGTTCTACTCTGGGTGAAACCCTCAAGTACCTTTCAACTATTTACCCAGCTAAGCAAGCATTTGAATACTGGGTACACGGGCAAGTTGTGCCTTTCATGGCGCAATACTACAACAGACCCCTCGCTGAGATCATTCCAATCGTAGTGAGCCAGCATCAACAAGGGGAGTCCGAAATATCTATCTCACGGGTCCAAGGCGCCAACGTCATGGAATACCGTCCCAACCAAACGCCTCACGCTTCTTTCGAAATCAACCCAGGTAAACTGTTGCGTAGCATCCACTTGGCTGCTGGCACGCCTGCGTTTATGGACGATGAGCACGATCCATTCTTCCTCGGGGAGGACGACATAGAGTCACTTGAAGAAGTTTCAATCACGCTCGACGCATCGACTGCTAAAAAGCTCAATGCGTTACTGGAAGATGGGGGGCCCTCTACCGAGGCTTAACCATGAAAGTTAAATTCGAGTTTGATACAGAGGGCCACGTTGTAATGGCCCTCACCCTTGGTGCGGTTATGGCAACCGCGTTGTACCTTCAATTCGCCGGGAGATCATAATGCGGGTATTGGATTTCGATAACCTGTCCGAAGAGTTTGCTACGTTTCTGTCTGAGCAGGTTGAGCTTCTCGACCTGCCAGAAGACGTGGCCGCTGAATATAATGCACGCGGCCAGCAGACCCTCGTTAAGATAAATGCGGGTCAGAGTCTGGTGTCGTTGCGAATGCTCGGTGAAGACGTCGAACTCATCGATGACTTTTGTGAGTGGCTGTTTTCGGAAGACTTCTACGTGCAGTACGGGAGCGAGTTGTTCCCGGCTCAGGTAACAGACTACTCGGTCGCTATCTCTTTCGGTGACGATTGTAATAGCGAATCCTGGGAGTCGTTCAAGGAGTCCGTCTATCGCATTATCCCACTGGATTGGGAACAGGTAGAAGAGACCGAGTTCTATATCTGCGCGCCGGTCTACGGTGGCGCCGAGAAGGCTCTCAATGAAGCTGTGACGCGTTTGGAAGTTGCGGGCTACCATGGCCTTGCTAACTCCATGCGTAACCCCGACGAGCCCTATGAGCCCACTACCGAAGAGATCATAGCCGGACACATACTGGGGCCGTTGCTCTCTGGTGTAACCCCTGACTTTGCAACTACCTTCGCAGCACAGGGCTTGAGTACAGACATGCTACCGATCTGGTCTCATGTCTCCACCCGTATGTCGCAACAGGACGTAATGGAGATCTACCAACGCGTCCTGTCTCGTTTGACTGGCGCATAAGGGCGTGCAAAAAAGAGGAGGGCCGAAGCCCTCCCTTTTCTTTTTCGAAAAACTCTCACGTCTATATTGTCTTAGGGAGTTTCCTACAATAACCAATAGGGGTAAAGATGGCTAGTAAAGTGGAGAATGTCTCCTACGCGATCAGGAACGATATCGCGTCGCGACTAAACCGATCTCACACTGGTTTCTTTCTAGACGAAACACTTCGAAGAGGAGGACCTCATGCTCAGAACATTTTGGATAGTAATAAGCTTACGAAGAAACTCCTTGAGCTGCTCAATGCGCACCCCGGCATCGAGACTTGCGTTTTGAAGCCGCATGATGGAGGTAAAGAACGTTGGTGGTTAATGCATCCACTCAAACACACGGGCCAGCCCTTCCCGTTGGGCTATTGTGGGGCACGTACACCAGTGAGTGCTGCTGTAGACAGAAAGCTAAACCCTCCGACTCCGATTAGAGAAGAAAGAGGTCCCCAGTTGACTAAAGCAGATCCACCCCCTGCTCCGAACCCTGTGGTACATACCAGCGGTAAAGTGAAAGGCACTGGCTTCTTTGATGCCATGCGTAAAGCGAAAGCCCCGCAAGAACCCAAACCAGTAGTTGAAGACACTGTAATCGAAGAACCAGTAGTGGTTCAAGAAGCTCTCCCAGAAGTTAACGAAGAACAACAATCTCCAATCGTCGAAGAGAAAAAGGAATTAGACATGACCGCTTCCGTTGCTGTACCTCCTGCATTTGCAAACATGGATCCTGCTGAATTGGCTAACATGGGCAAAGCCCTGTTGGACGCGGCTAAGAAGGCTGAGAAGCAACAAGAGCAACAGCGCACTCTTGCATCCATCAAGGAAATCCAGCGCGAAATCGCAGCCGCTAATGCGACTCTTATTCGTCTTAATGACGAACAACTCGATGCCATCGATCGCCTCACCAAGGCTACCGAGGCACTTCGAGTAGCTACTGCATCTCTATAAAAGATTGGAGGCTTCGGCCTCCTTTCTTTTTTGCCCTTTATGCATTTCCAAGAAATCTCAGACCTATATAGCTTAGGTGAGTTAGAACCAGTAGTGGTTTTAAAACCTAATCAGAAAAAGGAATCGAGTCATGAAAACTCATTACAAAGTTAAGTTCACTGGCGCCAAAGCTTACGCTGTGGCCTTTGGAATCGTAGCAGTAGCTGCCGCTGTGGCTGTTGCGTTTGTGGAGTGCAAGAAATGAGCATCAGAGAATTTTTCAATAGCCGACTGGGTTATATCGTATCGGTGCTGGCCTTTGGTGTCTGCACTTACTTTGGCGTACTGGCTGGCGTCCCAGCCTAAGGAACTAAAATGACAGTTAAAGATTTTGCATGGACCACCGTCGCTGTTTGTACCGCATACATGTTCGTACGCGCAGTATACAAGTCAGTGAAAGAAGACTATCAAGCCACCAAGAAGTAACAGGAGCAGACCATGAGTAACGAAGCCGAAAAGAAAACCGAAGACAATGGTTACAAAAATGCTACCCTGTTTCTGGCAGGGGTAGTTGTTGGTATCTTCACCGCTATGGCCCTGTGCCGTAACGGTCGTTACTAAGGGGCCTTCGGGCTCCTTTCTTTTTTTGTCCCACTGGTAATTTTTTACAAACCTACATTATTTTTGAGAGCGAAGTCTGCTCGTTAAAATAACAGGAGTACTGAACATGTCGAGAACCGAAACCGGTCAAGCGCGACCGAAAAGCGCTGGGGGCTCTGCGAGACTGAGAATCGTCGTAGATGGCTTGCCTAAACATGGCGAACCCGTTGGCCGTCTTGAACATCGAATCCCACTCGTTGGGTGGCGCCCGTTACCGGGTGCATTGACACGACTGGCGGATAGACGTGACTGGAAATGTTCTATCGAAGCAAGCGACGACGAGCGTGACTATCGTTACGAAGTCAATGTCTCCGACGTCGACTCAGTGGAAACACTGAACGAAACCCTCAAGCGCTATGCGCTAGATCTGATGATTGGCGTAGATCAGTCAAAGATCAATAAGCTGCTACTGACAGCGACACCAGTGAGTCAATAAAAATGAAGGATCTTGTCGATCGGTTCTTAAGGGCCCGCACAGACGGCATCAAGACTCCAACCATTGACGAAAAGATCCGAACGTTTCGAGACGTACATCTCAATGCCTCGGACCGTCGGGTTGCGGACGAGGATTGGGAACGTCGTGTGAAAAAGGCTGCAAACGAATGTGCGCAGCGACTGAACTCCTTGTGTGGCATGGGCCATAATCAACCTGTTCTAGCTACCATCTGGGAAGGACCAGACGGTAAGGTACGACTTTACAACTATGCGTTATCCCTTGCACGGGTAGAGTATCGCGAAGGCTTTATTTTCTCAGGCCGGTTGGGGTTGACCTTTCAGCACCATGTCAACGAGGAGACAGTCACTTGGTTCCCGTCTTCCTTAGCGAAGATGTTAGCCAAGAGATGTCACAATAAAGCAACAACTGCGCCATACGGCGTTGGTTCCAGTGGAGCAACGTCCTTTGTTTGGAAAAGCCTAGACGGCACCAAGCATTACGGTACAGACCCCTACGCACTGCACTGTGCGTTTATCAAGGAGCGTAGGGACTTAATCGCAAGTTGGTTGGGTAGAGATATCGGACCAAAGACCCGTGGTTTACTGACAAAGAAAGTTGAACGAATAGACCGGCTCTTAGAAGCTGGCGAGGTAGTCGACTACCTGTAACGAGTCACGCAGGGAGCTTCGGCTCCCTTTTATTCATGTCTAAAAAGGAAAAGGAAATGCAATATCTTGTTATCATCCCTGAAGAACAGGGTGACCTGATACCAGCTGTAAAGGAACTGAGCCTCGGTCTCGGAGTTCCGCATCGTAACCTTATCGCTAACGATGCCCTGACCGTCAATCTTCAAAAGTGGCGTGACGAGATTCGGGCGCGAGCTACTGAAGGGTTTTCTGGCTTCTACCTTCAAGCCAAAACCGGCGTTCGTGAGGCTGCTGACGAATACGCTGGATACGTCCAAGAGTTTAACCACGTTTTCGTCATGGGTTACCACCCGATCGACGATGACCGCTCTGTCCTCACTGTAATCAAATCCCGCAATCCCAAGTTACGCCGGGGCGACTCGTTCACCCTTGATACCACCAGTCCACGTTCTTTCCTTCTTTCACTGCTAGAGGAGTAACCCAATGTTTTCTTCAATCCTTACCCCACGAACCGCTAATGTTTTCGCCAGTTCCACTACCGTGAACCCGGAGCTGATGATCACACCAGAACGTCTGGAAGAGATCAAGGCCGCTGCCACTGCAACCTTCCAATCCTTCGAACTCCTCCCTCTGGGCGTTGGCGATCTTATCACTAGCCAGAAATACGTCACCTCTTCGGTAAACATCTACCCACTCCCCCAACGGATCAACAACACAAACCACTTCCTTACCGGCTTCATAGTCAAGCCTGATGAAGAAGAGTCAGGTTTCACTGTTTACGCTCAAGTGATTGTTCCCGGCGGTGGCCAAGAAGAGTATGCGGTAATCGATACCTCCTCACTGGCGCTGGCTGTACGACTGGGTCGTCAGTGTGCTCGTAGCATTGGTGCGGCTTACGTACACAACAAAGAGCTTCCAGAGGCCGAACCGATCGTCGCTATTTAATCGCGCGGAGGACTTCGGTCCTCCCATCTAACCAAGTAAAAGGAAAAACCATGTTTCGTAAAGTTCACCTCTTTACCGTAAAAGATCGCGAAGAAGCGCAGATGGTCGCCGACACTATCGGAGAGCAGCTCGTAAATCTGCAATCCATCGAAGTTGGCAAAAAGCCCTACTACCTGCTCAACAACATGGAGCGTGCAGCGGTTGCGCGGCATCAGGTCCACCTCGCTTATCGGTTGCCTCACTTTTATCGCTGCGAGTCTATCTACCCTGAAGGATTCGACCCGCGTGATCAGAACTTGGCTGACCTCACCGAGATAACTCACGTTAACCTCTTCCGAATCGCGCGTCCTGACGAAAGTGACGAAAAACGTCCTGCTGCCGTTACTTTCATGGCCACCAGCAGCTGGGTAGTACGTGACGGGGTGATCGAGATTCTTCGCGGACCGAATTACATGCGGGCAGAAAAAGTGTGGAATAAGGCGTACTTCGATTCCATACACGATTCTCGTCCAGCCCGGATGCGTTGGCGTCAGGAACAGTTCGAACAGATGGCTATCGAAGAGTTTCTTGGTGTTGAAGATGCCGAGCCGTCAATGGTACAGCGAACGAACTGTTCGCGTCGACTTTACGTGTGTGACGAAATAGGCGTAGAGTCACTCAGTCGTGTTGCGATGTATCCAACTCGGTCCATCTTCGACCACCCGTATATGCGAAAAGGCTGGGAGGCTATTCCTGAAGACCGCGACATCACGTTCGAGGAGTTTAACGATCTTCTCTGCGAAACTGTCAAAGCGGCCTGTCTTGGCGAACCGTACTGTTGGTTCATTCCTGTCGTCTTCGATGCCGATGCGATCTATATACAGATCGAAGGCCGATTCACGGCAGCGGGATGTTTCCTTCATCGGGCGGCGCTTTACGTCGATATGCTCGCGTATGTCGAAGGTACGGCTTTCAATCTACTCAAAACCAAACTGCTGGGTTCAGGTACCCAGTGGCGGATTGATCGCAAATCAGAGTATTTCGTATCAAAGCCCACTATCAACTACAAGAAACGTCACGACATGCCTCGTGGCGCTTTCCAGATCACACCGGCACAACTGGGTATTTGTTTTGCAGATCCGGATGAGATCATTGCTCGTGGGCTCAACGATCTGTCTGGGCTACACATGACTGACAACCGGTCGGTCCGGGCGCTGAGTCGTTTCGGTGAGTACTGCCAACATCTTGGCGTTGATGCTATCATGAACGTTGACGCTTGCTATCGGATGGACCGTCAAGAACAGCTCATTACTTGCGCTGAGGTGACACTGACTGTTGGTACCAACATTGAATGGGAGAAAAGTTTCTCCTACGCGGTTCAATTGCCCGAGTGCGCGTTCAAATCGCACGACGACAGTTACTTGGTTGATCAGTCTCAACTCAGAGAACGAGAAGAACGCCGCTTACCCTACGATCCTTCCGAACCACTGGAGGCACTTTAATGTCTGTCGAACATCTACACATAGACGTCAACAAATACAAGGAGCTCGGTGATACCTTACTGGGAATGTTGTTCGTCAACCAGCGTCTCCCCAGTCTCATCGATACTCGAGCTACCGCGATGGGTGCGTATCCGGTAGTAGACCTTCCTACTCCGGAACTTCGCGCACTCTATCAAGCAGCGTACCCTGCATGTAATGGGTTTATTAGTCAATTTGGGTTCCTCTTTGGGATGACGCCCACTGACTTTCAGTTGCACGTACCACGCGGTAACGACAGCGCCCTGACACTTGTACTAGGGTTTGGTGAAGTAACGCCCCACATGCCAGTCTACTTCACTTTCAACGTTGAGTGGTGTAAAGAGGCTGACTTCAAGTTGCGCGACGTACCCGCGCGCCGGATACCCTGGAATATCCGGGTTAAGTGGAGCGAAGAGTGGGAGAAACAATTCCAGACAGGGCGTTATTTGTCGCCTGATCTGGTACACCTGATGCTCGCAGGTATCCAGGTACAACTTGATGCTTACAACGGTTACCATAATGCTGGTATTACCGATGACTGCGGGAAACAGGTACACTGGTTCCATTGTGATCACTTTTCAGTGTCTGGTTTGATGCCTGAGGGTACTGGCGGGTATCGCCTCACTACTACCGTGGAACTGCGGGAGGGGGCGTACGAGTTCAGTTATTTCGGTCGTCACCACCAGACCGTTGGAGCGGGCGAGGAGTGGGGAGTTGTTAAAGCCGATTGATCGTAAAGATTGGCGTTTGGGGTGTTCGGGCACTGGGTTACTTTGTAGCTTAGCGCTCGAACGCTTTCATCGCGAAGTAGGACGCAGCCCTATTGAGGTGGAACGGGATGGCAAGCGTTTCTCTGTGAGACTCTGTGCGCTTGATTATCTTCGTCCAGAATCCTTTCGGGCTATGCGGCTTGACACATACACTATCACGAGTGTTCACTTTACGGAATTGAGGAGGTAGGATGGAAAAGACCATTGAAGTTGCCATGATCGGTAGTTATACCGACGAACTGAAAATGGCACTGAAGCAATTGCTTTTGACGGAACGTTCCGAAGAAGACGAGCGTGACGAGATCATCAAAATTCTCGGTATGCTGCCGGACAGGGTCCGTGCTGAGCTCGTTGAGTTTATGCCCGAGTTCCCGTTCACCGTAGAAGCTCTAGAGAGCTGTGAGGAACAGGACCTCGTAATCGAAGCTGTTCGCAAAGCGGCTAAGCATTACGCTAAAGATAGCTGGCACGGTGATGTGGCCTCAGAAGAATCAAAAGAGAAACGCGTCCTACACCGATCGTTGCTCCTTTTGTTTCTGTCGCTACAGAATCACTGGAGACCTCGCATTGCTCTTATCTGTGGCGATCCAATTGGTCGTGGCGGCGGTATTCCAGAGATGGCAATTAGTTACGTATCAGAGCGGGTCTTTGCTCGTCACGAGCCGCGCCCTGCTTTTGGCGGTCGTCGTAACAAACGCGATATCTACAAACGTAAATAAGGAAAAGGAAATGGAAAAGAAAGAAGTGGACCTGATTGCGGCATACGACCTGAACCTCAAGCGTGGGTACTTGGTCGGGTATCACATGGCTGCCGTTGCGGAAGTAACCAAGCGGCTTGGTAAGGGTTCTGAGAAGTTCTATGTTGATACAGAGAAGGTGGATGGCGGTGTCTGTGGCGTACTCACTGACATCTGCAATGCAATCCTGCGACTTGAGCTCAGCTACAAGCACTACTGCTTGTTCTTTCCGGGACTGTTCCAGATTGATCTCTTTGGTGACGACGACTGGGGTAAGCACTACACCGCGCAGTATCACCGACTCTGCGAACACTACGGAGAAAAGATCAAGCTTGATAACGGCAGTGTTCTAGCTGATAGTAAACACAGCCCATTCACAGTGATAGAAGGTACCAATGGACATTAAACTCCCCAAGGCGGTCAGTTTCGAAGAACTTGGTCCTATGACCTGCGAGTACTTCGATTCTGTTCTTTCCGGTAAGAACGAAGAGATTGAACTGCACATTGCGCTAAGTGGTAATGGTTATTATCTCACCATTGCTGCTAGGGCACACGGTGACCGGAAAGTCGCAGAGCATCCACCTTTTATTTCCGCCATTGAGACGGCTAAAAAGATCAACGAATTCCTTTTGGTCTGCGGTGTCGACCCGGATCAACTAACGCCTAAAGCACTGCTGTCTTTCCAGAAAGCACTATACGAACAATGTGGTGTAGAGTTTTTCTTGGGCGACAAGGTGAACGGCCGGAACGCACTAATGGGACTTAATGACAAACTACTTGCCGTGATGTTTGTCCAGTTCGATCCCAAGATGGTTACCGAGTAGGCAATTGGGGGGAAAATCCATCTCCAAAAATCTACCGGTATATATTACCCAAAGGTCAGGCGCCATTAAAAATGGACAGCCAGGCCGTAACTATGAAACCCAAAACTGTAAAAGGAAAATAGAAATGCAAACTGCCCGCAACCTGAACAAACCCGACGACGCTTTCCAAGTTACTGTGACTGGTTTTAACCAGCGCCATGGCAACGCGGATGCTTACGTCTCTCCGAATAACCTGGGTTATGTCCTGGAGATTGACTGTGGTAACACAGCTAATTTCCAACTCCCCGGTCACGGTGCCATGTGGCACGACAAGATTTCGATGTCATTTAACCTGCCGGACCGCGACTTCAACAAACCGATTAGTGAGGACCCTGCGATGGATAGCGTCGTGACCTTCCTACAAAAGGTTACGTTTGTACCGTACGAGAACACCGGCGGTATGGAGGAGCTGGCCGAGAAGGCGCAACAGTTCATGGAAGGCGTGGTTCTCGATATCGAGAATCTCACCGCGAAGATTGGCCGGCCGGGCTTCCCGCTACGCTACTCTCTCTTTGCCACTGGGATTGAAGGCTCGTCGTACGGGCCGATGGTTGTGTCTCTGCAACCCGTTCTGCGCGGTGCCCTGGCAGAGTCGCCGAAGTTCACGCAATCTGTTGTGCCGGAAAAACCGGCCAGCAAGACCATCGAGAACGCGAAAGCGGAAGGTCCGCTCAGCGAGATTCACAAGCGTCTTCTGATTGGGGTGTTCGATATTGTCACCAAGGGCGTAGAAGCAATCGACCAACTGGAAACCATGGTCATCAGTGCTGAAGACGCAATGAAGCGTCGTCAACTCGATGACGCCGACCAGATGGTATTCGCAATTGCCGATGCGATGAAGTACTTCGGTGAACGTTACCCTGCGATGGGTAATTACTGGGCCGACCTTAGCTCTGTGGTCACTCCGGCTTTGAAAGAGATGCGCATCCATGGTACGCTTGACGAGTTCGCCATCGCTTTTGATGCGCTGGTTCAAGGCAAGTTCGGGGTACGTAGCATGCAAGTCAATGGCAAGCAAGCTTTGATGCTGACCGGTATCTACGCGTTTTTGCGTGGCATCGATGAAATCCAAACTGCCGATGGTCCGGTAACTCCCGATGCTTACATCACCACCCAGTTCGGTATCAATAGCATCGAAATCCTCTGTGGTCAGATGGCCGGTCGTTATCCCGGTATGCGTAACCCGGTGAAAGACTTCACCTTCGTGATGTCTACTCAGCTGGACGAGCTGTTCGAAGCGGACTACACTGGTTTCGCTATCGCGTGGGACGTCGAACTGGCTAAACAGTACGGTCGTACCTACAACGCTTACGCCAAGTAATAACATAAACCAGGGACCTTCGGGTCCCTTCTTTTTTAAGGTCTTTGCACGTGAAGTTCAATAATAAAAATTGCCGGGTGATTATCGAAGCTAAGAGCATGGAGGACATTAAGGTCTATTACGAACACAGACCTCTCCATCGTGGCTGGTGCAAGATGACGCCACGGATACACAACAAGTTCCTGACGGCGAAGCTCAAGTGGACCATTACGCTGGTCACCGCTGTTGATAACGCTGATAACGAACACGTTGTTGATGTCACTACTCCTTGCGACATCAAAGAAGCAAACGGGATCCTTAAAAACCTAATCGATTCGGTCATGGCAGGTCACGAGCTGGTCTACTACCTGCATGCTACTATCACTCCACTAGGAGAAACCAAATGAAATCCATCATCGCGTCTATTATCGGTAAAGCGTTGCCCAAAACTACTGTTAACTACTACACCGCTAACACTGCCTGTATCAAAAACGAGACAGACTTCGCTCCCTCTCGAAAAGAGTTCTTGCTGCGGCTCGTAGCTCGCGAATCGTTCCGTCAAACAGCCTTCTACCACGCCGGCGTTTTCCTTGCTCCTTTCAATCGTAAAGAGAACGAGTTCGATCGATTGCATCGCGAGATCAATCGCCCTGGTCGTATCAATGCGCTTTACGGTTCGATGAATTCCCGTGACCTCATTATGCACCGTAGCTCCCTCTCTCAAATTCAGATCAATTCCCTCAAACACATGGTACCCTAACATGACGTTGAACCTAGACTTTCTTAAGAGTGCCGCCAATGGCTTAGCCAAACGCCCACACAGCAGTATCGAACGGGCACTGGACGATTACTTCAAGACACTCTTACTGGAGCGGGAGCCCAACAAACCTATCGGTGGTGTGATGTACGTTGAGACCGATCACACTCGACTCAACGACTTCCACTACGAAATGTGTACCGTGGTGTTCGAAGAAAAGATCGCTGCAAAGAAAGAATACGACATCATTACTTTCGAAGAGTTCTGTCTTCAATGGAAAGCGGTGCTTTCGTCAATCGACGGTGAGGACGTATCTGAGGAAGTAGTACAGGCTTTCGTAGCCAGGTTGACAGAGCACTACGGAGTGCCAACCTTCCTTTACAACGCTACGCTGGGTGGTGCGGTAATGGTCTTCGACCACTTTGTAGTTTTCCTGGAGCGAAAAGGAGGACAAGTAAACGATGCCAAGATATCAACGCTCTAACCCACACGCGATTACCGTCTCTAAAGGTTGCTGGGAGACGATAGAGAAACTGCTGGACTTCGCCCACGGTGACGAAGAGCTGTCTATCCTCGCGCGTTCTGTGCCCGTCCACGCTCGCCGCCGCAATCCACTTTACAGTGAACAGTGCAAGACCAAGAGCCTAGCTGCCATCAATGCCCGGCGTGCACAAGTAGGGCGCTTGCGGAGTCTCCACAAGCTCTGTACCGGAGGTTACGTTTATGTTCGCCTAACCTACACCAACATGGAGCGAGTGAGTGCGGCGATACTCAATGACCTTCGACGTATCATGGGTAACAAGGAGGAGCACAGCGAACACACGGATGCCATGCCAGAAGGTACTGTCTTCTTTGTGCGCGCTAAAATTGGGAGCACGTTCCAACGTGGCGAAACCGATCTCGTTAACACCGTCTTCTATACCGACGAAGGTAAACCCTACTACCGAGACAGCGTAGCGTTAGATCAGCTCTACTCGATCTACGAACTCCATGCAGAGGTTCTACCTGTCTCTTACTCCACACTTCAAAACACCTCAGAGCTGGGCTTTGGGTTTAACGTAAGTGTTGACTGTCAACCTGATTGGATGGAGGTACAACGTGAAAAGCGCCGCTACTTATCTGAGAAAGATACCCGAGCGTAATTTCGCTATCTGTCGCCGTATGGCTTCAGAAACCATGACGTGGTTGAGACAGCTCGATGCAAAGAACAGAAGCCTTGTGAAGGCGATGTCAGTTGGGGTTACGACCGACCCTACAGATGGCGTAAAAATCGCGATAATGAATGACTTCATTCTTAGCGACGATTATACCGTCCTAGACGGCAGCAAGTTACTCGAGTCGTTCCACTCACTCTGTGCGTCATTGCGGGGATGCGTACCCAAAGGCGAGGAGTTTGTTGTCTACTTCCGTAACAACGGTACGGCATGGGATATCTACGCCGACACTGGTCTTGGTGGCACCGAAACAGTGGAGCGTTTCACCAATTGGTCTACTGACTACCCTCAGAAGACTTCTGAAGTTTTTGAACTCACCATACACAACCTGGAGGAACCTACTTGAGACGCTCTCTTTTTATTGCAGATACCCATCTGCTTCACGGCGAAGGCATCACTCGCTTCCGTCCCCAATTCAAGACGATGAAAGAACACGACGAGTTCATCATCAAACAACTCAATGATCACGTCAACCCAACGGATACGCTTACGATCCTTGGTGACGTTGCGATCCGTGAAGGTGGTTGGGAGTTGTTGGGTCAACTGCACTGCCGTAACGTAGTCGTAGTGCCTGGGAACCACTGTGGTGAACGCACTGAGATTGATACGACGCACGTCAAGCGCATCATGGGCGCTTACTCGCGCCGGTTACCAATCGGTCGCCTGGAGGCTGTGTTTACGCACCTACCGGTACACCCGGACTGTCTGGACCGCTGGCAGGTAAACGTACACGGGCACCTACACGACCGCAAGATTGATGACCCTCGCTACTACTGCGTGAGCTGTGAGTCCGTTAACTACGTTCCTCGCAGTGCTGAGGATATCTTCTACGAGTTCAAACTGCGTTGGATGCAAGGGGAACTGGTTTTACCAGAGTACCTGTTCGACAAACACATCCCGGCACCGGAATTAGAAACACCGCCATCGTGCGGGTAAGGAAAGGCAATGGAGTTTAAGTACGTACACATCAACTCAGTGTCGGTATCCCGTGGCGTAGACGGACCGATGGAGTTGATAAGTGAGAGTAGGGAGGAACGTCGTTTCTTCATCCGGACTACTTTCAGCATCATCGTCGCGTGCGCTGCCGCTGGTGTGATTGGGTCGGACGGAAAGATGCCGTGGCTCATTCCTAACGATCTCGAACACTTCCGCAAGATGACGATGGATCACACTGTCGTCATGGGGAGTACGACCTTCGATTCGCTCAACGGCAAACTACTGCGTGGGCGTGAGAAAATTGTGCTCTCTCGAGACCCCGAAGCATTCTACGCTAAGCGGCCTGAAGTACGTGATCGTAAGGACGTTCGAGTCGTTACATTTACAACAATCGAAGAGTTCCGCAAAGTTGTAGACCAGATTGACGAGGTCTTCATCATGGGTGGCGAAGAGATCTACCGGCTCTTCATGCCTTACACTGACAACATCTACATGACCGAAATCTACGGCGCCTTCGGAGGAGATAGGTTTTTCCCGGCTTGGTGTGAGAATTTCAAGCTTGTAGAGAAAGTCATGCAAGACCGAGTTCCAATGCAAACACCCCACGCATTTACCAAGTGGGTACGTAGAGGAGAGAAAGATGTCTAATGAACCAGAGAAAACTGTACCGATACCTAGAGGTGCGTTGATGGTGGGTATCACTGACCAACTGAACGATCTACTCGATCGTCTATTGGCCGGGAAATCTTCTCACTTCACTATAACCGGTAACGGTCGCCCAATGTTTTCATTCGAGGCCGCTTTAAACGACGAGACTGAGTGGAGAAGACGTATTCCGGCCATGCTCAAAGTTTCGAAGTCTCACCCGACTGAGGCGACTGTCATTCGCGTGATGGGCGTTGCATATAAACCGGGTACCGAGGCGTTGATAGAAAGTTTGATTGAGGCCAAGCTCGGTACAGGTATCCGTTGGGTCGAGACTGTCGACGGTAAAAAGGTCATGATAAACGCTCTCACCCGTAAGTACAACGTCGTTTTTCACAACCTCTGCGATCCAGAGATCGAAGAGTAAATCGAAGCAAATAAGGAAAAGGAAATGAATAGAACATTCACCTTCAAGGTCGATAAAACCATCCCGCAGTTGGATGCAATTATCGAAGACATCATGGACGACTTCGCAGTCGCCAAGAAAGCTCGTCGGTTGCACATCGATACTGATTACCTGCCCGTAATCGTTTCGCTGGACCCCGATAACAAACCCGAGCGCTGGGCGCCTCAGAACCACAACTGGCGTGTTGTTGATACCCTGTACAACGTACGACTGATCGATCAGTCTATGCGCTTGGTACTGGCGTATACGCGGGATGACGATGGCAATCACGTCTTCCTGATCGACCGGTTGCGGGAAGTAGATAATCACCCGTTGATCAAAGCTTATCCTGCTATCCGCCCTATGCTCGGTTCAGTAGGTCGCGACTACCGCTGGGACCTCTCCTTTGGTGGCGACAACCACTTGGAGCGCTTCGCTAAGACCATGCGTCAGCTAGGCATGAGCTGGGCTACCGAGTACGACGCAGAGCAGAGCGAGTACAAACTGCAAGTATCGAAACCCGGCACTCCGCTAATCACCATGACGCGCGACCATGAACTGCTGGTCACCATCAAGGCGGTACTCAGCAACCTTCCGTTCGCTTTGCAGCTGAACAAGGGTCTTCCACAATACGAGGATATCATCCGTGAGCAATCCAGTTTGGTCTGAACGAATCATGAGTAAGGTCCCCGAAATGTCCAGTAAAGAACTGATGGACTCCTTCATGGGGGTCCTCAATCGTGAGTTGGATAAGTACGCCTCCACTCGTGCCGACTCCCACTTCTATTTGATCTACGGTCAAACCACCAAAATTGGTTTGAACTTCTCAGCGTTTAGTCCGACCACTGTGGCTCGGATATTCGCAGCTCCTTCCAACTTGGAAGGGGTGGATATGGAAGAGTTACTCCGTGGGATGTTGCTGATCGGCGATGTCGAAACGCCTGCCACCAAAATCCGCGAGGCCATGGAGGCTCATTTTGGTACCAAAGCCCACTGGGTGAAACCGGGCGACATGGTGTACCTGCTCTGCGAAAGCGGTGAGGTCATCTTGTTCGACGAAAGTGTCCGTGGCCAGTTCTCGGCTAACCTTTACGACGTAGCAACAGGAACCCTGCAATGACTCTAGGTTTAAGCAATCATTCGGTAATTCTGGTTAACGGTATTAACCCAGCCTTCGGGCTGGTCGTGGGTCGTGAACAGCTCGACAGCACTGCGTGCGAACCTTCATCGATGAACGTTGGGTTGTTCACTTTCGACGGTTACGTTGAGCTTGATGACGAAGACCGTGAGGCGATTGACCGCAAGTTCATTCGCGCTTTCGGTGTCGTTACACCTCGGCCGACCGTCTGGTACGTTATCGACATTCTCGCTGGTCGTGAGTGCCATCCACTCCCTCCAGCGCTCGCAGGACGCCTGAAGATATTCCCGCTGTCAAGAATCCCAATCCAGGTACCCCACAAACATCGTTACGCCTGGATAGCAGACATCACGCTAGATGGTCGTTTGCTCAAAGCACAGCGTGGTTTCTCTAACGGTAGCTTTGAAGAGTTCGCGCACTCAGTGGATGAGCTTTACGCTGAGTCCCTTTTCGAAGAAGTCACCAACTACCTTCAGTTGAAAGCACAGGTTGAATCATTGCGCCTGAAGCTTCTTTGTGAGGACGTCGATCTCATTGAAGATATCGACACTCTTCCGGACGGGAAGAAATACTTCGTCTGCGAAACGGCTGTGCAACAACAGCTGCAACCGAACTGTTTCTTCAACCGTCGTATCAATCACCTCATCCCAACCATCAAGTAAAAGGAAAACCCTATGTTCTTTCGTGTCTTCCCGTGTAACCTCAACCAGTTCTCACTGATCGTTGAGGAGACCAAAGATAGCAACGTAGTGGTCGTGCGTGGTATTATGCCCAACCACGATCTCGGTATGCATGCGTCTACCAACGTTCACAATACCGCATGGATGGCAATGCCGTGGAACGGTGGCGTTCAAACACCTGTACTCACAACCTACGACTCTCTCGACATCTACATCGAAGGGTTCAGTGAGCTGTTTGTCAAGGGCCATGCTGGTCGCTTCTTTGGCGAAGATCCGTTCATGGTTCACGGTCACGCTATACTGCGCCATACCACCAAGAATGGCGGCATTGTAGACGCAGACATGGGGCATCTCTCCGGCACCAGCTTTGCGCTGTACGGGGCTGAAACACTCACCGAGTTTGAAGGGACTTGCGAGCTGATCTTCAAGCGTAACTACAAAGCCATCCTGGCTGACGTACTGCAAAAGCGCGCTACCTACGAGGAACTCGTACAAGGGCTTGAGAGCCGGGGCGTTAATATCGAGTTCACCAAACTGACAGGTGAAGTGAACGCAGTAATGTACCACGAAGGTATCGCCGGTACTGAAGAACGTATCGAAGGTGCCTGTGCAATGTACAACCGTTTTGGTAAGTTCACTGACAGCTTCGGCAGCAGTGGCGTCATCGTGGAAACCGAATAATCTATTCAAGGGGGAGCTTCGGCTCCTTCTTTTTTTGCCTTCTCGCCTATCTTTTGAATGACTCCGCCCTTTACTAACGAGGTACCCATGTTTGACGGATTAAGGCGCGCGATTGGCGCCATCAGTGTGCGAGAAGATAAAGGTAATATCTACGTGAGCGGCGTGCCCGCTGACGTCATTGCGCGAGATATTGCGCGTATCTGGAACACGTCTCGTGTGAACTCGTATATGTTCACTCAGATGGGTCGATCTGGGTTTAGTTTCTACTCGTTCTATGCAATTGAGATCTACTTCGTACTGGAGCATCTCAAGACTCACCCCCAAGCGTACACTAACCAGCGTGCCCTGCGCCGCATCCAAGAAGAGCTCAAAGCCGAGACTTGGCTACGAACCCTGGAAGACGACGCCTCGTTGAATTTCAACTGGAGTCGACTCAAGGAACTGACTGTAGACCCCAAAGCTCACCAGCGTGAGTTCCTGGAAGTCTACGAGAAAGTGGTAGCTCAGTATCAGTTGCGCGGTTACCTACTGGCTGCCCCTCCTGGAACTGGTAAAGCCCAGCCGTTGGATAGTCTGGTCAAAGTACCGGGCGGTTGGAAAACCATGGGGGAGATGTCCGTAGGCGACGACGTCGTTGCTGCCGACGGTACAACCACCAAAGTCCTTGGCGTATTCCCTCAGGGCGTACGACCTGTTTACGAAGTGACTTTTGTCGACGGTCGGGTAGTGCGCGCCGATGCAGACCACTTGTGGGAAATTCATGATCGTGACGTCGCTGGCGGGAAGTCGATAATTAAAACGACTGAACTCCAACACCGGTTACAGATGTCCAGTAAGCGAGGCCGGCTTTACGTTCCGCTTTGTAAGTCCGAACCTGGAATCGAGCGCGATCTCCCAATTGACCCGTATGTACTTGGAGCTCTACTCGGTGATGGTGGACTGACTCACTACGTGGGATTCTCTTCGCCGGACGAGTCCATTCTGGAAGCTGTGCGCGTTGAAGCAGAGCGCCTTGGGTGCGTTCTTAAGAAAAAGGCTGGCGATAACGTCGACTACGTGATCACTGGTACAACACATGGCTCCAACCCTGTAATGCGTAAGCTCCAGGAGCTGGGGCTATTCGGTAAGTCATCCTACTTCAAGTTTATCCCTAACGATTACTTGGGCGGGTCTCACGAACAGCGTTTAGCCCTACTCCAGGGATTGATGGATACTGACGGTTATATTGACCCGAACAGCAACATGAGCTATACAACCACCAGTTTTGAGCTGGCGGAGCATGTGGCTTATTTGGTCCGGTCTATCGGTGGTATTGCGGATATCGTGAGTAAGGTTAAATACTTTACCTACAAAGGTATCCGTAAACAGGGAGCTCCTGCGTACCAGGTGAACATTCGTCATAGCACCCCCTCTCTCTTCTTCCGGTTGGAGAAGAAAGCAATTCGTGCGAACGACAATCACCAATATAGCGCTGGCTTGAAACTGCGTGTTGAATCGGTAGAGTTCGTTGGGGTTGAGGAAACGCAGTGTATCCAGATTGCGCATCCAGACCACCTCTACGTGACTGATGGGTTTGTGGTCACACACAACACCTTGGGCGGTATCATGCTCTCTTTGGTGCACGAGGCTGACTGTACAGTTATCATCTGTCCGAAGCGGGCGGTGTTCGAAGTCTGGGCTGATACCATCAAGACGCGTTTTAAGAGCGTACAACGCTTCTGGACGAGCGGCGACAACACGCCAATAGACCAGGAGGCGACTTGGTTGGTATTCCACTACGAGGCGCTGGAGCAGGCTCTGTCGTGGATCGCTAACAACAAGAAGTTCAAGCGCATTTCTATCATCCTTGATGAATGTCACAACCTCAACGACCCTAAGTCGGCGCGGACACAGAACTTCATGGAGCTCTGTAAGGACAAGAACATCCTGTCGGTGCTCTGGATGTCTGGTACGCCAATCAAAGCCCTGGGTAACGAAGCGATTCCGTTCCTTTCTACGATCGACAGTCGATTCACTGAGAAGGTACGTGAGAGCTTTACCAAGATCTTTGGTAAGCAGGTATCGCGGGCTGTTGAGATTCTGGCTAACCGGATTGGTATCTCCAGCTTTAAGGTACCCAAGGCCGATGTTGTTACGAACGAGGTGGTCGAGACCACTAAGAACGTAGGCTTTAAAGGTGCCGAGCAGTTTACCCTTGCGGTGGTCAAAGAGGAGATCCGTGTATTCGTTGAGGAGCGGTTCGTTTACTACAAAGAGAACGAGCGCCGTTTCCACAACATCTATTTCGAGATCCTTGCGATCTACGAAAGGAGTATCCGAGACGAAACTGAACGTAAAGAGTTCAAGCTTTACCGCCAGTACGTTGACGGACTGAACAAACGGTTTGACCCTGTGGCTGACAAAGACATCGTGGTCTGGTGTAACCGATTCGAAGAGCGGTATATCTGTCCGAAGCTGTCTAACTCCGATCGCAAAGAGTTCAGACACGTCCGCAGTATCTACAAGTACGTTTCTCTAAAGATTCGCGGAGAAGCGCTTGGGCGTATCCTGACCAAACGTCGCATTGCCTGCTTCGTTTCGATGGTACCGCACTGTGGACTGCCCGAACTGATAGACTCCGCTGAGAAGAAGACGCTCATCTTCACCAGCTATGTTGAAGTCGTGAAAGCCGCAGAGGCTTACCTGAAGAAAGAAGGGTATCAACCGCTGTTGGTCTTCGGAGATACGAACAAGAATCTTCCGATGATCATGAAGCAGTTCAAAGAGAACCCTGACCTCAACCCAATGATTGCCACCTACGACTCGCTGAGTACAGCGGTACCGGTCATTGAGGCGAACCACTGTGTTCTACTCAATAAGCCTTTCCGAGACCACGAGTTCCAGCAAGCCACCAGCCGGGTTAACCGACTGGGCCAGGACGCGATCGTTCGCATTACCAGTATGCTCTTGGATACTGGACAGGAACCTAACCTCTCTACTCGTTCCAACGAGATCATGGAGTGGTCACGGGCTTCTGTAAACGCGATCATGGGGCTTGATGGCGTTGACGAGACAATCACTACGGAAGACGATTTCGTTCTCGAAGACGGCGATGACTTCACGAAAGTACTGCTCGAGTTGGTAGACGAGCCGTACAGTCCGGGCAGTGCAGCAATACACGCTCCGGACGCCGCGCAGGTGAGCATGAGCAAGGAGAACTATTTCTTCCTGTTCTAAGGACGACACATGCTCTACTTCGTTGGGTTTCTACTGCACCTGGTCTGGCTGGCGTCACTTTGGTGGCGCTGGCCTGTTTCCATGGTTGAACTGTTAATGTGTTGGTTAGCTGCGGCAGTAGGCTTTCAGCTAATGGACTCTAAATGGCCCGCATTCGACAAACAAGGGGTTAAGGTACGCTCGATTTGGTTCTGGTCAATATGTGCGATCGGAGCAAGTCTGGCGCTTTACAGCTTACTGAGGTAACCATGGCCACAGATCCTAAAGATCTCGACACGAAATATGTTGAGGAAGCCCCAGAGACGGGAGATGCGTTTGCGCGTCAACTCAGTCGATGGATTACTGGCATCCCGCTGGACGGCATGCTTCTTTTCGTAGAGGAAATCAGGAAGAACGCAGCTGCTGCAACGAGCGCTAACGCTCAGGCTCAACAAGCAGCTAAGGCTACGGCCACTGACGTTTCTCGCACGCAACAAGCGGTACGCGACTCACGCGCCGCAGCCGAACAAGCCGCAGGGCACGTAGTCGTTGCCCAGACTGCGGTCACTCAGGCTACCCAACAAGCCACCCTGGCCAATGGAGCAGCCGGGCGTTCCGAAGCAAGTGCCGTACGTTCAGAAGACGCTGCTAAACGAGCACAGAAGATCGTCGATGAATTCAACCCCTGGATCAACCAATACGGTTACTCGAAGGTTGTTGAGTTGGAAATAGATCGTTATCCGATCACCGAGCAGGATCTGGGTAAGACGCTGGTCTTTAAGCGACCTACCACTGTGGTTCTTCCCGCGAAGGCGCGCGACGCGTTCCCGGAGAGCTTCTTCTTCCATGTCACCACCGAGAAGATCGAGGACAGCATCTGGATTGACTACGACCACGCCACCGGCATGACGCACATCCGTCGTCACTGGCCTCTGGTACAGGGTGGTTATCGCGGCACCGTTCAGTTACTGAAAGACGGTCACTGGCGGTTATTCGACCCGCTCACTCCGATCCAGAAGGAAGTAGGCGAACTCGATACTCGCAAGACGACCAAGGGTCAGTGTCACGGGATCACCTATACTCGTGAACCGCTCAACGGCGATAGTCGTTGGGGTCTCCTGAAGCAATACGGGAAACTCAACGCTTGGTCGTTGGACCTACTAGGTGGTGTACTCAACAACCGTTCGATGGCAGTCCCAGGTAACCTCGAGGTTTTACCTGACGGGCAGTTGGAAATGGCGTACAGCTCACGCAGCGACTTTAGCGGTAAGATGTTGTTCGGTACCTATCGTGGTGACGATAAACCTAAGGATCAGCTTGGTTTCTACTGGGCGGAGAACGGGTTTACCGGAAACGTCTACGCGTTAACGATCGAGGGCTATCGCGGTGCCGACTGGTACATCAGCAGCCTGATTGGTCAGTTTGCTGAAGGCGTCAAACACGCACTCGTCAAACTGACCTCTCGCCACCTGAAAGAACCTAATGGCGACGCAACGGTCAAGTACTTGGTCATCACGTCTACTGACGGGTTCAGCTGGTTTGAGAACCGCTTCTCTGTTGTGAACGGCAAGTTTGGTCCACGGAAAGTATTGGCCCATTTTCCATTTACGATCATGGAAACTGGAGAAGTGTTCCTGCAAGAACACGATGGTTCCGTCACGCTGTTGACATACGCCATTACTCCAAACAAATGGGTCGAGACGCAGGTGGCTGACGGGTTCGATTCGATTGTTCAGATGAAGGCCTGGAGTAACGGTAGTTACGCCTTTGTGTTCTTGAACTCAGGCGACCTCAACTGCGTCACGCATTCCGGCTCTATGGACAAAACGGTCTGGAACAATGAGACCACTGGAATTGTCAACGCCTGTAGTGAGTCTGGCGATACAATCCGTCAGGCCTCTGTCGTAGCTATCGAACGAGGGACCGATCGGTTCTTGAACGTGCGCTTTGTTCTTGACGAAGACAACCCGGATGGTGCCTTGCTTGTAGACGAGCACTCAAGCTTCTCTGGTAACTACAAAGAAGTCTACCAGGTTGGACAGATCGTAATGGGCATTGATCACATCGAGTACTACGTACTTGGTCGTGGTGTCGATGAAAATGAACTGATGTTCCAGATGGCCAACGATAGTGCTGTCGCACTGCCGTGGAAGGACGGGGTGATGTTGGGTTACGGTAAGTACGAAGTAACCAACCGCATCATCCCTGTTGTGGCGACTTCACTTGGATTGTTCTACGATCGTGATCGTAAAGAATTCATCGAAGGGCCAGATGAAGGTGGCGGTGAAATGCCGAGCTAGAGACAGGGCCTCCGGGCCCTGTTTTTATGCACGTCTATGTAATTTTAAACCTACATTACGAAGATGTGAACAATCACTTAGGAAAAGGAATAACAATGATTAAAAGAGAGGAGTTCGAAGGAGGGGCTAATGCTTCGCAGATCCCTTGGTGAACTACCTGAGGATAAGCACATTAGACGGGGACTAAGGACTCGCATCCTTAGTGGGAAGTTTAAAGTGCACCAACCCTGGGTGGAGCGTAGTCGCAATTATGTCGAGTGGCTTAAAGGTCAACCTAAACCGACTACTCGCGAGTATTGGGTCATTACTAATATCTTTGGTGATGACATTACGATCTGGTCTCCCAACACGGTGACGATTGCAACAGCATCGATGGCAGCCCTAATCACAGCGCAAGGACGTCGAGCCGATCCTACGTTACCGATGGGTGTTTCACGTACTGTTACTGGTAGTTTCATCGCCCATTACCACGAGATGTTCGAACCTCGTAGGTCACCTGTTTTTACTGATGAGATGGCCTGTCATTTTGACTGGCTCAAGAATCGCATCTCGGTAATTGATACCATCTTGCAGGATAATCTCCATAGCCCGATTCTCGTTAAGTGGGCGCAAGCTAAGATGGCGCGGATGCAGGACTGTCTGGACCGTCGCGTCATCTGTAAGGAACGATAATGCTTTCTCCGGAAAATCCCCGACTGAGTAATTGTCTACATACTCGCCGTATTTTTGAGAGGATCTCATGCAAGACACCTTAGCTCGTGCTAAAGCGACCGACGAGTGCCATCGCTATAAACGCAGTACTAGCCCAGGCGAGTACTATCGCGGACGGAGTCCCTACGCCCAACTTCTACGGAATGGGCGACTCGGGAAAGAGTGGGCAGAAAATCGAGAGGCGTTTCAGACCTGGTGGAATAGCCAACGGAGACCCTCCTGTAAGTTCGTGTTTATCACGAAATCAAACACTCGTAGTTCTCGGTTTAGTTCTCGTAACGCGCTGTTCCTTGGTACCGTGGCGTTTGCTCTCTTAGAAGAGCGCGGACACCGCGTACCGGTTGGAATGCCGTTTGGTACCTATCGACCATCTAAGCGCGGTTATCGTTATTTCATCTATGGCGGTTCACATAGCGACCCATACCCGACTGGTTTGGAATGCCAGATGGCGTGGATGGCTTCACGTATCGAGTTACTCAAAGAACAGATCCCTTTTCACGAAGGCTGTACTCGAGCACTCGAACTCATTAACGAAAGGATTGCTCTGTTCGAAGAGCACATCAAAACCAACACTGAATACAGGAGTAGTACATGTACCCGCAAGCCCAAAACCCGGAAGTCCAGATCATCTATCGCAACGAAGCCTACCGTGAGCTGACCGCGTATGCTACCGAAGGTAGCGCTGGACTGGATCTGCGTGCGAATATCAAAGAGCCGCTGGAAGTGGAACCGGGCCAAGTCCGTCTTATCGACACCGGACTGGCCATCTATCTCGAGAACCCAGGTCTGGCTGGCATCATCCTGCCGCGTAGCGGTCTGGGCCACAAGCATGGTATCGTGCTTGGCAACGGTAGTGGTCTCATCGACTCCGACTACCAGGGTAACCTGATGGTCTCTATCTGGAACCGTGGCGATACTCCGTACACCATCGCTCCTGACGAACGCATCGCTCAGTACGTGATCGTTCCGGTACTGCAAGCTCAGTTCAAAGAAGTCTCTGAGTTCGTCGCGTCTGAACGCGGCGAGGGTGGTTTCGGCTCCTCTGGTAAACAATAACTAGATCGAGGGGCTTAGGTCCCTCGCTCTTTAACAGTAAAAGGAATAATGGGATGAAACTAAACACCATCGCTGAGAAGCTAAAGTTCATTCGTAAAAAGTCAGACTTGAGTATTGAACAGTGGTCTCGACTGTTGTTGATGTCAGACAGTACGATCACCTCTGTAGAGGGTTCGAAACGTAAACCTAGCTTGGACTACATCCACCGAGTAGTTAATCTATTCTTCCACTCACTCGGTGATGACAGTCGTCGCTTCATGTTTACCGACCATCTACTGCATTGGTTCTGTAATCCAGAGCAATCGCTGGACGACGATGCGCTCCTGATCATTGGAACAGTCAGGTTGCGTCCGATCCAAAAGTCCTCTCTTTACGGCCAGGTTTCCTTCGACACGACTTACGTCGGCAATGCCATCCGGTTCGTGCGAAAGCAACTGCTTGATGTGTCGGCAGATAAGCTCTTCGCCAATCGTAAGCCTTACACTTTCCGCAACATCCATAACTACGAAAGGGGTCTTTACAAACCCAACTGGGAAACCATCGCGCACATCTGTCGAGAGTCCCGCTCTTACGGCCTTGCTTTTCGATGCATCCTTGGGATGGAAGAGCCCGAAATGTACTCTGGGTTTATCACTCGACCATCTGGTACGGTAGAACAAAAACTTTCTCGCATTTTCGTTAGAAACTAAAAACGGAGAGGCCAAGCCTCCACTTCAAAAGGAAAAGGAATATGAATACTGTTTTCGAGAACCGTCCGCGCAAGCCTGCCGCTAAACCTGCCCACGTTGTTGTACGTGAGCGTTACGAACGTTTCTTTAAGTCCCATTGCCGTCACCCTGGGATAGTCGAGAAGTTCATCGAAATGCTTGAAGGTAATCGCTGGAGAACGTACCGGTTCGATCCCACCGGCGTCTACTACTTCCAGACCGACTCTTCGCACATCGTCAAGCTCGAGAAATGTGCACCGAAGGATATCTACAAGCAAGTAGAGGGCCCCTCGCAAAGAGCGACCATTCTTTATCGTGTACTCAAATCAGGTCCTTATGGGTTCAGTACCTGGCGTGAGTTCGGCGAGTCTTTGCGTGAGCTGATCTCTGGTGTTTGGGTAACCACTCCGTCAGACAGCCCTGAGTTCGAAGCCTTTATCATGCTACGCGATGGTCACGAGACCTTCAAGCTGACCGTTGTACCTTACGTGCAACCGGAAGTAAAACCCTTCCCGAACCCCAACGTGAAAGCCGACTCTCGTTACGTGGTCGCTTTGGATGAACCAGCAGAACCTTCCGTAGAATTTGAGGAGATTCTCGACAATGAGTAAAATGAACCTTGCCGCCAGTATTCTCAAACAACGTGCTCCTTTGGTAAAACCGAAGGTGACGACGTCCTACGGGATGCAATTCCGTCCCAATAAGACGTATTACAACGGGCGAGTTGAAATTGATCTGTTCTTCGATCATGACGATCCTCCGACTGCTGTACTTGAGTTCCAGGGTATCTGTCGGCGTGTCTACATGGGCCACGCTACCTCCACACTCTGTCCGGAATGGCATAAGCTCTCCGTCTTCAACGCCTGGTGGGACGAGCTTTGGAAAGAAGCGCATCGCGGCGAAGACCCAGCGCCTCGCACCTTTACCTGGTGGTTAGGCAACCGGCAGACCACTGATCAGCACTTCGCTCCGGATCAAGGTTGCTGGGTTACTAAGGAAGTAGCGGAGTTCCTGAAGTTCTCTCAGAACGTCTACAACAGCGGGTTGCGAACTGGGCGTAAGAACTTACCTGGCACAGCTAAACGCCGGGACGGCTGGAGAGCCTGTGAGTTTAACAACAAGGTTATCACTCTGGTCACTCCTTATGAGACTCCGGAAGGCGCCCACTTTGCTTGGGTGCGAAATCGCATTGCGGATTGGGAACGGTTCATTTCTCAGGAGAAGCTCCCTCGCACCAAGGCACTGATGGAACGTCGCCTCGAAGAAATCAAAGCGGCGTTGGATGCTGGTGAAGTTGTCTTTCGTGTATAAGGAAACTGTATGTTCTTAAGTGATGTTGATATCAAGGAGTACGTGGCGAAGGAGGCACTCGTTATCGAGCCCTTCGTAGATCACTGCGTACGCGAAAACGAAACTGGTAAGGTACTCTCCTACGGACTGGGCCCCGCTGGTTACGACGTTCGACTGAAGCCTCTATGGAAAGTGTTTGCGATGCCTGACGTAAACATCGCGCACTCCAATCAATCGAGAACTCACATCTCTCGGTTACAAACTCCGGAGGCGATGGCTGCTTACATGGGAATCTTGGGTAATCTGCCACTCGACATGCCAGAGGTACTGGTGATTGACCCGAAGAACTTCGATGAGAAGCTTTTCCTCACTGAAGTAGAATCGGAGGAGTTACTCCTCTGGCCGGGTCAGTACGCACTGGCGGTTACTCTCGAATACTTCGAAGTACCGAACGACTTGCAGGGAACTTTCTTTGCTAAGTCGACCTATGCTCGCTGGGGTCTGATGTTGAACACCACTAATGTCCAGCCTGGTTTTAAAGGCGAGGTCGTGATGGAGTTCTTCAATGCTTCGTCTTCACCGATTCTGTTGCGAGCAAGCGAAGGCTTTGCTCAAGTTAAATTCGATGTAGCAAGAACGCCTGCTGCTGCCGACTACAGTAAGGTAGGTAAATACCAACACCAGACTGGGGTACAAGCCGCTAAGGTGTAAACCGGAGGGCTTCGGCCCTCCTCTTTAAGCTCAGAAAAAGGAAATCAATCATGCGTAAGAAAATGCGTTACTCTTTAGAATTTGTCATCAGTGAGCACGGCAACCGTGTTTACTCTCAAGTCACCAACATCACCACCGACGAACCCTACTGGGTCGACCTGATCGAACCTGAGCGCAGAACGCACCCCAACATGCCCAACATACAAAGCATGTGGGATCGCGCACTGGAGCTCTTTCGCGCTCAACGTGGTGAGTTTGAGGTTGACTCTGACACTACCATAGACGCACTACAACGTGTCGGTAAGGGTGTGACATTCACTACCCCGGACCAACGTTACTGTGTCCAACTGTTTATCAAGCAAGTGCGTACGATGGCTCCTGGTCGCAAAGACGCGCCCACTGGTCGCATGCGCAAGATCGAGGTCGTAGAGAAGCAGACATCTGTCTGGAGAGAATACAGTGATATTGTCGCTAATTTTGTGACAAACCGGTTAGCCCATAGAGACCCGCTTTCATTCGGCGGCTATCACCTGGTGGTTGTTCCGGCACTCAAGGGTAAAGAAGTTATCTTCCGTATCCTTAGTTATCCTATCCAGGCTCACTACGTCGAACTCTCGAAGATCAACGAGGATCACACGCCCAATGAAAAGGGCGCGGTATTACTTCAACTTGCACCAGCCGTTACTCTCAACTGGGTACCGGTAATGAGACCGCTTGACGAGTTCTATCCGACTGCGTCGTTTGACGAGTACAGTCAGCTGGGCTCGGTACGGCTGCTCACCGAGGTGTTTCCAGAGAAAGTTCGCGTAGAGATTCTAGACAAACTCGGAGTCGATGAATGAACTACGCCGACTACATTAGGCGTCGCGTGTCGACGCCCTCTAATGGCGTTATCACCGACGCGAACATCTTTGCGTCAGTAATTGAAGGAGGGAAATGTGAAGTAACCTATCAGGTCTTTGATTCGACAGCATCATTTCGGATTGGTTTTGATGATTCGACGCTAATAGGTTATTCCAAGGTGAGTTACCCGCAGGCCATTGCTTCGCTGGTGAAGGTTGGTTGGGAGCTTTTGGATCACGGTGCAACCTTAGTAACGGTAACAATCGATGGAGAGCGTTGGGTGTGCTCCAGAGAGGCTCCAATGACGTCTCAGCGCTTGCGCAGAGCGTTGGAGGTACTGACTACCCAGGTTGCACTGGAACCCAATGGTGGCGTTCCTATCTGGCTTTATGTCAACGACGATAAAGCTCAGAGAGTTTGGTTTAACTCAACAGTTAGACAAGCTGGCCGCCATGCTTACCTTGGTAATCTGGGGAAGTATTTGAGTGCGGTACTTGGTGCAGTAGTTCAGGTTGGTGAGCGCAGTGTTCAAGCTAAAGCAGTGAGTACTCGTGCTGAAGCGCCAACCGTTGTTTCGCTGAGTTGTTTCGAAGCTTGGGGTTGTCGTGAGTCGCCCGTCGCTCGACTCAGTGTCATCATGCGGACCTACTGTCTGAGTACCTACCTCGACATGCAGCTTTCAGGAAGAGACTTCACACTCCCGCAGTTAGTCTTTACGATCAACGTTGGTGATGTCGTTTGGCGTTTCCCTCTTTACGGAGATAACGCTATCAGTTCGACTGCGATGTTGTCCATGCAAACACAGGTGGAAAACGTCCTATCGAGTATTCGACTTAAAGTGCGTTGTCGTTTAGGCGACGTCATTGCGCAAGAAGTAAGACTTGATCTAGACTAGGGGGCTTCGGCCTCCTTTCTTTTTTTGTTTGAATGCACTTGCAAAGAATCTCAGACCTATATAGCCTAGGTGAATTGGAACCAATGGTGGTTCTAATGATCAGAAAAAGGTTGTAGAGATATGGAAATTCAAGCAAGCGGTCGTCGGTTCCTGGTCACTTTCAAGTATCAGGAAATGAAGTACGGGTTCGTCTCCACCAAGACCGAGCAAATGGTTCTCGACGGAAGTCAGATCAGTATTGATCTCTCATCTATCATCGTTCGCCGAAAAGGGCGCGGTAAAGGAATTGACGAACACTTCGCATCCTCCATGGTCGAGGACATGCAAGAGATCTAAAAAGAAGACAGGGGATTTCGATTCCCTGTTTTTTTTTGTATTCTTCTACCCAATTTATGACAATTCACCTGGGACTAAATCTCATGAAAACTAACATCATTGCTGACGCGTTGGCGGCTCTGACCGCCGGGACGCTAAGCACCGAAGATATCAGCACCGCCACGTCTGGAGTGGAGCGCGAGTACGTATTCTTTTACAAGCTCACTGACCCTACCCAACTCTTCAAGGCCCCGCTGATCATTGAACAGGAGCAGTGGGAGATCGCACTGCCGCAGCAAGAAGGTTCCAAGTATCAGGGCTGGATTCGTGTTCGCTCTGAACGCGTTAAAAACGTTGACGGCTGCAAGTACACCCTGGCTCTTAAAGTAGCTGAGCCTGGAGTAAAGGGTCGCAAGGAGTTGGAGATCGAAATCCCTGAAGATTTCTTCAACACCTACAAGTTACTGTGCGTTAACGGAATGCACAAGACGCGGTTCATTATACCGGTGGAAGGCACTGAAGGTCAGTTCCCCGAGAACCAGTTGGGTACTGATTCCCTGCTCTGGGAGATCGACGTATTTGATGATCCCACTACCGAAGGTGCTGCGCCTTGGGTTAAGGTCGACTTGGAAGTTAAAGGCGAGCTGAGCGAGATCCCTGCGTTCCCGCTCTCCTATTCTAAGCGTATCACCAACCAGTGGGACGAGCGTACTCCTGAGGAGGCGGCGTTCATCAAAGAACTGTTCTCCAAGGTCTACACTCAAAAGAACGAGACTCCGGCTGAAGCACCAGCAGACGCCGAAGCTCAAGGACAACAACCTCAAGGAGCTGATGATGCTGGAGCAAGTGCTTAAAGCTATCATCAAGAGTAAGTCGTCCTATCGTGACGGTATTGTCGTACTCGCAAGTAGACCGCTCTTACGGTGGCTAGAACGCCCCCTTCGTGTGTACGCACATGAGGCTAAAGAAGCGCTTCAATTACTTGCTGAGAGTGCCAGATCGAAGACCGTGTAAAAGGAGGGGCTTCGGCCCCTCCACTATGTTCCGAAAACGGCATAAAGAGGAGGGCTTTCGCCCTCCTTCTTTTTTTGTCCCAAATTACTTGGAGAGCAGTACTTTCTGGTACAGGCGGTTTACGCTAGTAACGCGTTCGCCCCAACCATTGACGAAAGACTCTTGACTGGGGTCTTTCTCAGCCAAGGTGATGTAGTGAGCGCCTTGCAGGGACAGTTGGTACTGGACCAGTACTTCGATACCAGCCTGACCACGCTTACCTACGTAGCCACGCAGTGCATCGAGCGTGAGACGCCCAATGCCGCCATCCGCGCTGATATCGCCATAGTCCTTACCCTGACGGTTACATGCGTTCAGGATGCGTTGTAGGGTCTTTACGCCAAGGCCACGACCACCGTTGATAGCCAGGTCGAATACACGGTCGGCAATGAACGGGTGGATAGCCAACAGGTCATCACACTTCATCTTCTGCCACCAGGCGTAATCGTAGATCCAGAAAGCCATCTCCTGGGTCAGGTCACGCATCTTGCCGTTCCAGCCAAACCGTTTCACCAGCTCACCGGACCACTCAGCTGCTGTGATGTGAGTGATACCGAAGTTGGTTTCGCCACCACGGTCATCTTTGTGGTCGACGTACTTACCTTCGATACCACACCAGCTGTTGATGATATTCACTTTGGTGAAATCAGCCAGGGTAGGGCGTTGCAGTTCAATCAATTTCATTTGTAGGCTCCTTTGCCAACTAGACGAACACCCGCAACCATCGGGGCGATCTTCTCATAAGGGAAGCCGAAAAGCTCGTGACAACGAAGCAGGTTCAGCTCAAACAGGTTGTCTGCGCCTTCCTTGGTGCCGATAGCGTAGCGATACATCCAGTCATGAACGACACACGCATAAAGATGTCTGTCGTAGTCATGGATACCCACTAACTCCGTATACAACGGTCTGGTTGCACCATCCGTGTACTCGCCCGCAGGGATGGTGTACTCTGGGGTGACAAACGGTTCTGTTAAGACGAAACGATTTGTGATGGGGTCGTAACGCATTACCAGTCGAGAGAAGTCAGAGTGTTGTGCTCCAACCGTTTTCTTCTCAATTGCTTCCATTTTAAGCTCCGGCAAAAAGGAGGGGAAGCCCCCTCCTTAGATTAGTGATTGCAATGGCCGCAGTTACACTTAGGGACTTGGGACTCGTAAGTACCAAATCTTTTCTTCCACCACTGGGAAACCAGGATACGTGAGAGCGTCCACCCACACTGGCGTTTCCGTTTGTGGTAGGCCTTACGGTCGTCTGCGGTACCATCACCCTCCTCATAGGGTGCGGCGGCGCAGGACGCGCAAGACTGCTTACTGGGGCAAGCCACGCACTCTTCCGGGTAGTCGAGGTACTGGAGTTTGATCTCGTCCACCAGCGTAGAGCTTTCGACAGGAACCAACACACGACCTTCCAGCTTGGCGATTGCATGTCTGTCTTTCTGGCCGGTCATGAAACGGTTACAACCGTAGACGTTACGGTTAAACCCAAGACAGGTCATGAAGACAGCAGAACCACACCACGGACGAATACGTTCCGGGTCAGTGCGCATTGCCATATCTTCTTCGAGAAGTTTGCGACTATCGACCTGCCAAGCCACCGGACCGTAACCGTCTAGGGCAATATGCTGGAGGTGAGTGACTGGGCTCTTATGGTACCCTTTCTCAATCCAGTACTCGAGCAGTTCGATCTGTTGGTTCGCAAGTTCGATAGCTTCTTCTCGATCCATGATGTCTTCGTAGGTAACGTTACCGCTCAGCCCCACTCTAGGACCAGCGATATCTACGAGGTGCTTCATGCTCTTCGCGTAGTGGTGTTTGGTTTCGTTAGTGAACGTCGCCTTGATACCCAGTTCGCGAAGAGGCAGGGTCTTAAGGTAATTCAGCCCTGCAACAGCCTTCTCGTAACTACCTTCGCCAGTAACAGCGTGGATTCGGTGTTGATCGTGCTGCGACTGGAACCCGTCAATAGAGATGCCAATGGCCAGGTGGCGGGCGTACTTCTCGACGATTTCACGGTTGATCTGCTTATCAAACAGTGTCCCGTTGGTTGAGACGCTGATGATGTACGGACGTTCGTACCGTTCAGCAAGCTTAGCCGCCGTCTCGATGGCCGTTAGCAGCAGCTTGGGCTGCATGAATGGCTCGCCACCGATAATGTCGATAATTGCACCGTCGGTCTTGGGAACGTCTTTATCCCTTTCGAAACAGGCGTGCAGGAAATCGACAATATCCTGAGCATTGTTGTTCTTGTTGACCTTGTGCTCGTAACAATAAGTACAAGCCAAGTTACAACTCAGGTTTGTTAGGATTTGGTAGGTACGATCCATTACAACCACCCAACGTTAGCGTTGATGGCATCTTCCACATTGAACCGGCTAAGGATCGAAATGGATCGGTCGTCAACGAGACTCTGGATATGGTCGAGAACTTGTCGTTCACCAGCTTTGTACTGAAGCAGACGGGTGGCAAGTTCTTCGATCAGTTCTTTGAACAGCGCCTTATTAACCGTCAGGTCAGTACCTTGAAGTTCTGGGATACAGGCGATCTCGGCACCAGTGTCAACAAAGGCTTTCCATTGGACCAGGAGGTCTTCGGCTACACGGTACGCGCCGCCAGGGATTACTACGGAAGCCTGCGGAGTAGTGCCTATTACAATACCGTACTTATCGAGATCGATGCGCAGGTAGGCCGCCAGTTTCTCACAACGCACGCCTAAGGCTTCTTCACCGGCGCTGCGGGAGTTGTCTGGATTAAGGCCCATCTCGTCGCGGACGTAAGCCTCGATGTGTTTTAGAATCAGTTCGATCTCGAACGCGTTGCGACCCATGGCCGACAGCTCTTGGCGCATGGTCTCAAGTGACGTACCGTTCGCATAACGAACGTGCAGCCACATCATGTATTCTGGCTCAGACGGTACAACCGGCATCATCTCGGAGTAACCGTAACGAGTTTTGGTCAGGGTCGGGTTGGAGTTCACCATTACTGTTACCTTCTTAGAAATGGAAAGAGAAGAGCGGATCGTCGTAGACGTTGCTGCCGTCAAGGCGCAAGGAGAAGCCAGACTCAAAGGCGCTCACGAGTCCGTTGATGGTTGTTTCCAGGTCATCGGGTGAAGCACCGGACAACGGCATCTTGGCTGCCTGCTCAAGGATCTGGCGCTCACGAGTACAGAGCGAAACCTGATCGTTAAGCTCGGACTTGATCAGTCGGGCAACAATACCCATTACGGAGCGCAGTTGCACCAACATCAGGTCATCTTTACAGACACCAGCCAGGAGGATCTCGAAGTAAGGGCGACGCAGGGAACGAATGATCTCGGCTTCGTCGCGAATCAGCGTCATTGCTTCACGCTCTTTCGAGAACTTGAACCGGTAGAGGTTAGCTAGGATATCAGCCAAGCAATTGATACCGAGCTCTTCATAGCCTTCAAACGGCCAGAACCCATCCCCCTCCTTACCGTAATCTTTCGGTACGGCGTCTTTCGGTACCAGGTGGAAGTTGCGCAGTTCTGTGGCAGACGGAGTTGTCTCGCGATTGATTTTGATTGCGGGTACAGCACCAATTTCATCGAACTTGCTGAAGAACAACTCGACCGGCAGAGAGTGAGTTTGTTCGTCGTCGGCAAAGAAGTAACGATTGTTCACGATCACGCCACCGGCGTACTCTCCTTGTGCTGTTGAGCTGATGATGTGTTCCATCACAATACCGTTACGTTGGGTAACGGTTCGCGTAAACCCGTAGTTAAGGATCTCGCGAGCACGGAGGCGTTTCGAAGTGTTAACAACCAGCCGCCCAGATAACATCTCTTTGATATCGCTGGGATAAGTCAGGTGATTGAAAGTTTGTTTATTCATTACCTAGTTCCCTTATCATGTTAAATATTCGTTCGTAACTCTTCTGACCGATAGAGTTTGAAAGCAGGGCGCACCCGTATGGAAGTTTTGAACTCAGTGTCGATGCGGTTCTAGAGTCGCCAGTATGACTAACGACATGCTGCGCTCTACAGTCACAGAGAGTCGTTCCAAAGACCCGATCAAGAGTTATATCAACTCCTGGGGTCGGTACGAGTAACTCCCGAAATCCTCTAATGAAGTTATCGGTCTCGTAGTCACTGAGCGGAGTAGTCAGATAAGAGTCGAGGGTTATATGGAAAAGAACTCGACGACCCAAGTTCGACAGCGCCAAATGTAACCGCCTTACGTCCTCTACCCAATCTAGCCGAGTGAGCTGACTTCTACCTACTACTTGTCTAAATTCCACTACGTCAATATATTCGGCGCAGCGTTCAAAAAAACTATAGTCCCCCGATTCAAGAAAACGGGTCAACGGGCGTTCAGAAAGAGCGTACCCGTCTATACCTACGATGATTGTACCGAAACGATCCAGGAGGTCTGTCGGGGTTTTGGAGATGTAACGGCCGTTGGTTACGAGTCTATTTTTCTGGTTACCCCAGAGCGAATCAACGGTGTCGATGATCGAAGACAACTTAGAAGGAGCGAGCAATGGCTCGCCCCCTGAGTAAGTTACGATACCTAGATCAGACACCTCTTCCCGCAGTTTGTGTAGCGAGGTTTGTATCTCTAGCAGACCAGTTTGGCGCAGAGACATTTCCTGACTTGCACTACAGAAAGAACACTGATAATTGCACTTATCAGTTACCGAGATCAAGAGATCGCGTTTCATGGTCCCCCTTAAGTAGCGCTGGCTCTCGCTCGGCAGCTACCGGTACAGGTTCCAGAACAAGTCCAACTACAGCTACTTTCGCAGCGGTAATGATCAGGCCCTTGGCCACCGAACAGTTGGCTGTCTCTTGACGTTGCTTCGTTTACGATGACCGTATTGGCAGCGTCCGCTTTAATGAAAAGCTCGACCGCCTTAACGCGACGCGCTATGTCGCTAAATCGATGTTTTACGTCAGCCACGAGACCTCCTATCGACTACGGCATGTAGAAGTACAACCGCCGGTACAACGACTGCCACAGCCAGTACAGCTTCCGGAACAAGAAGAGCACGAGTTAACACACCCGGACGCACAGGCCGCTGTACAACCTCTCTTGCACGACGTCTGACAACCACCAGAACAACTGGTGCAACCGCCAGCGCAGCCTCCAGTACAGCCAGTGCAACCACCGGCGCAGGCACCAGTGCAACTGTTACCACAACCACCACCGCAGCCAGTACATCCAGTACAAGAACCAACACAACCGCCAGCGCAGGTTACAACACATGCACTACTGCAACCTGTGCCACAGCTGTTGCCGCAAGAAGCGTTACAGGTGTTACCACAGCTGTTGGTGCAGGAAGTCGAACAAGTCCAACTACAACCGTTACAACGAACCTGACTGGGTTGTGCGCCCTGCAAGGTCTTTGCGTTACCGGCTGTCTGTGTTGCGGTGTACTCCTTGACGGCTTCGGGGGTTTTCAGTGCGTTGGCTTCTACTGACTCAAGCATGGCAACTACGCTACTAAACGAGATACGTCCAGCTTTCATGCGTCGGCCTCCGCTTGGGTTTTAAAGCAACAAGTTCGATCTGATCCAGAACACCCATTACCACAACTGGCCGAACAGCCTCCAGAACAACCACTGCAACGACCCGTGCAACCAGTCTGACACCCGCCGCTACAGCCTCCAGAACAACCACTACAGTTCCCAGTACAGCCAGCCGAGCAACCAGTACAACCGGAACAACTCCCGCCGCAACCGCCTTGGTTAGTACCAGTACAACCACCTTGACAGGAACCGGCACAGGTGCCAGTGCAGTTGGTGGCACAGCTACCAGTACAGCTACCTTGGCAGCTCGAAATGCAGGTACCCGTACAGGAAGTGCACCCATTTTTACAGGTCGTCGAACAAGTCCAACTACAACCACCATTGCAGTTATAGTTGGCGAGTGGTTCGCCAACTAGGCGCTCTGTGTTAGCTACGAGCGTACGAATCTGGGACGCTGCGGTTGTTTTCGTGGCGACTGTTCTCTCTACCGCCGCGAGCCTGGCTGCGATATCGTTAAACGAATCAGCCATACCTACTCCTTAACTCCAGGTGAACTTGCGAGATTTCTCGAACGAAATTACGGTCTCGAAACGTGCCTCAAAACTCCCGAGTGATTCGAGGTTTTTGAACTCACCTTCCCCACATGCGTTAGCGTTACGCAACGCATCCAACCGCTCCATACAGTTGAAGCGCATGGTGGCGCTACCGGACGGGTCAAGGAGGATGATTGCGTGGTCTGGGAGGTTAATAGAGAGCGTCAGAGCGTGGACGGTACTATCGACACCTTCCATTGCGATACAGAAGCTCAGGCGGTCAGGACGGATCATCGAGAGCGCTTCTACGAACTCTGGTCCTTCGTAATACTCGGCGATACCGTGGTCTACGTTGTCCCAACCGGGCGCTTTAACAAAGACGTTAAAGCCGTAGCGTGGAACCAGACGAGCAAAGTCGATATCTACTACATCCGCACCAACACACACGCCAACGTCGTAGAGCGCATTGCGCTCAATGAACTCACAGAAGTCGTTGAGGTTTTCTTTGGTGATATCAGTAAAAAGCATACAGTCCTCGATTGTTAAGATATTCTGCTAGGTATCTAGCGTAAGTCCACCCGCAAGGATGTTTGAGTGCAAACCACGCCCTCACCGACTCAGGGGTCGGAGCATCTTTATACGCAGCTGCAATGCAGTAAGCGCACATCTGTTTTAACGCGCATCGCTGGCACTCGTCAGGGAAAAACTCGAACTGATCGGCAAGCTCTAGGAGACGAGCGGTTCGGTCAGGAGTCGGGACGTAACCGCTTTGCGTTCGTTTACCAAGGCGCATGGTATCGTTATTCTGAAACCGGTTACACGGATAAACGCCGCCATCGTAACCCAAGGTTGCGGAGTTAGACTGACCAACCCTACACCAGTACCCAGCAAGGCTTCTGTTGACTTCCTTTGACAAAGGAGTACTAGGGTGGCCCAGTGCGTTAAAGTTGCAGTTAAGGCCGTCTATGCGCTTTCCTGGGTGGTGGCGGTTATTGTGCTTGAAGACTTCAAAGAACTGGTTCGCTAGACGCAAAGCCTCGTTCTTGTCGATGATCCACTCGCTTACTGGATTGCAGGCAAGGCGATTGCTCTGCGTCAGGTCAGAGAGGAAGATCAACGACTCTTGTATGTCTACTGCCGTGTCAGGCCCAAAGGTTGCGTTAACGTCCAGCACCTTCAACCCTATCGCCTCAAGCGTTCGATACCCTTCAACCGCCTGATCCCAAGAACCTTTTCCAGAGTGGAAGATTCGATTACGATCATGCGCTTCTTTCGTTCCGTCGATAGAGACTCCCACACTTAACCTCGAACGAAAGCGTTCAAACAACGCAATGGCTCTGGGTGTGTTTACCAAAGTCCCGTTGGTGGTCAACGAGAACTCGATACCGCCTGGGTGCGATTCGTAACGCTCCAGCGTGTACGTGAAAAGGTCTTCGAGTAACCCTGCTTTTAGTAGGGCTTCTCCACCGATCACATTAACGTCGAATAGTTCCTCTGCGGGAGTCTTCAGGTAACCGTCGTCAATGAATGCTTTGGCGATCTCAGGATCGACTGTCACTTTCTTCCTTGGGGAGTAGCAATAACTACAACCCAAGTTGCAATCATTCGTGACTACCAGTCCGACTTTCATTCTCGCGAGCCTCGCCAGCTGCTTGCCAGCTCTGGAGATAACGATAAGCCTCGGCACCGATAGCACCGGCCAGTTTAGAGCATCCATCCACACCGACGTCAGGAGCTGAGGTTTCCTGAGTAACTGTACCGTCGCTTTCAACGGTAAAGTAACGGTCACAGTCAACGCACTTGGTGTTCACGATCCGCTTGAGTTCAAGCTGGAAGCGGGCTTTACGTTTGATGCCTTCTGCGCTGAGGAATGCTTCGATCTCATCGAGACCCATGACGAAGTTAACCATCTCGTCGGTGGTCATCGGACCTGGGTAGTTTTCATCCAGGGAGAGCGAGAACGTGGTCGGGAGCAGAGGAGCAATGCAGGTATACATCCGGATCAAGTCGCGATGCCATTCGTAAGACTGGAGGCGCTCCTTGGTGATGACGGAAGTGATGACGGTGGTCTTTGACTGTTCGATGAAACTGAACAAGTCGTAGTTGCGAGCAAGCAAGAGACGTTCCAGTGAACGTTCACTACATTCCTTGGAGTACCCGTCAATCGAGATCTCGATGTGGTTCATTTCGTTGAGTTCCTTGAACATGTAAGCCTTAAGATGATAACCATTGGTAACGAGACTTTCATCTACTCGTTTACCGCTGGCCTTGATAACCATACGTGCAGCTTGTAACTGTTTAAACGAGAGCAACGGTTCGCCACCTGACCAAACGACGAAAGGGAACTCTTTTTTGTTTAGCAGTTCTTCGATCGCGGAGAGTTGCGTACCACGGTCATCCACACTTGCACACATGGCGTCTTTAGCTCTACAGAACGTACAGGCTAAGTTACACCGGCTTGTTAGTCTTACGTAGAGTTGGTTGTCTGCGTTCACAGATTATCCTACGATGTTAAAAAGCACCCGCCCGAAGGCGGGCGCTGAGGGTTATTTTTTCTCCAGGGCTTCAATACGGTCGATCAGGTGAGCGATCGTTGCCAGTGCTACCGCGTTGATTGCGAACGGTTTGACTGTAAGGCGCTCCTCCTGTTTTTTATTGAGGCGGGTACCGGAGAGTTCCTTACGGGCAGCGGCAACCTCAAACGCGTTGAGACCGATGCTCTCCTCGCCTGTTTCCAGCAGGACGTAACTATACGCACGACCTGCTTGCTTGACGATACGTACCAGCTCTTCGGGAGTCAACTCGACCATCGGGGACTTGTCACGAGGGTCAGAGTGACCTGTCATGTCAGGAACGTCGATGTTCTTATTGAAAACGATATCAGCTGCCGTGTCTTCAATGGTACCACCAGCAGCGGCAAACGAGATAGACCGAGCAAGCGGCAGGTTACCAGTAGCGCTGACAACCGGAATCTTACCCGAGATATCGGTAACAGTAGTACCCTTGTAGTTAACCTCGGTCTTAGTTACGTAGTTACCGCCAAAGTCGGTCAAACGTACTGCCAGGGTGTCTGGCGTTACGTACGCACCGGGCACGCCGCTGTTGACTTGCGCCTGGGTTGCAACGGGGAAGTTTGCAACGCTACCTAAGCCCACTTGGGCTTTAGTGGTAGCGTGGGGGTTATCCTTATCCGCAATATGCGCATTGAGTGGCGCGACAGCGTTCTTAGCAATAGAAGCCATGGTAGTAAATGGCGTCATAAAGCTTTGTTTATCCAAACCTGCTTCCGCTTGGACTTGGGTTGCTGTCAGGAAGTTATCTACGTTACCCAGACCGACCTGCGTCTTGGTAGTCGCATGAGGGTTTGCTTTATCGGCAATGTGTGCACGCAAAGGGACCAGCGCGTTACGCTCGATGGAAGCCATCGTGAGGAATGGAGTCATGAAAGACTGCTTGTCTGTCCCGGTTTCTGCCTGGACCTGAGTCGCAGTCAGGAAGTTGTCGACATTGCCGAGCCCTACCTGAGCTTTGGTGGTCTTGTGAGGATTCGAGGCGTCCTTGAGGTGAACTTCCAGCGAGTCACGGATTTGCTCGTCCTGCTCTTCGAGATACTTCTTGAGGTTCTCGATGCGCTGACGGATTTCGTCGTGATCGTAGTAATCGCCCAGAGTAATCGCGGCGCGGATGCGATCCAACGCTTCGATCATGTACTCAAAGCCGTAGAGGTCGTCTACGTCATGGATGTGCTCAGAGGGTTTGAAGGCATTCGGCAAGCCCAGGATATCACCCCACTTGATGGGACGTTTATCAAGCTCGAGCTGGGCGATCAGTTCTTCAATCACGCTTACGTTACTGGAGAACTCACCACCGACCACTTGGTAGGTAACCAAGAATTCGCCGTCAAGCTCATCGTTGGTCAGAAGGACTGCGGCGCAGACCTCTTGTCCAGTAGCCCGCGCTGCTTTCTCGTAAAGGTGAATGCAGATAAAGTCAGTGTGCGGAGTCAGGACCTTCTGGGTCGCGACGTGGACAATGCGAATGGACTTGGTAAAGTAGGCGCCGTAGTTCACGGCAAACCCTCTTGACCGTTCCCGAGGCACGATGTGGGATTCGTTGTTCACCAAGTTATCCGGGCTGCGACCAGTCAGGTCCAACGGATACTTGACGATGATTTTATCGATGGGCATGGTGACTCCTTGCGGTTAAGAACGGCTGTCCCGAAGGACAGCCTCTCGCACAGAGAATCAACCAAACGCGCTACTCTTTACCCTCGGCCATGGTGGCGTAGGGTTTCTGTCTGGTAAAGGAAAGCGGTGAAATGCATTGCGCTACCCCAGCGACGTTCTTGATGGAAATTACATCACGGCGACGACAGGCTTCGTTATGCTCGCACTCCATACAAACAGCATTGAACTCGGTCGGGAACGTTTGGTTGAGATTCATCGTCACGAGTACACTTTTCACTGGGTCATACGCCCAGGGTTTAGGGATCTCGAAACAGCTCTCAAAGATTGCCAAAGATTCCTGGAGGAAGACGTTCTTGTAAAGACGACCCTCAGCGTAAGTGAACGCTAGGAGTCTGCCTTCCTCTGGGTTGAGTTCATGGACGGTCATACTTTTTGGCTGACGGTCCACCTCATCTTCAGCGATCTCATCAAGGATCTCTGTCATACGTTCGATCGAAATTAACAGATTCTCGTTATTGATAATGTCGCGTAGACCGTTACGCGGATGAGGGGTGAGGATATCGATGTTCACCTTAGGATGAATCTCATAATCCCGGATCTTCATCATGATTTCCGAGGTGAGGTCATTGGTATCCTTCGCGTATTTCTGACCGTAGACGTAAGGAACCCCAATGAACACCTTGGTGATCTTACCGCGCGTTAAACCACCTTCTACCGCAGCCAGATTGCGCTTCATCCGTTCGACATAGCGAGGGTTATCTACCTTGCGCGTATCGAAAGGAGTATTGAGTCTCACACCTCCGTTGACAGCTAGGTCATCGAGCAGTACACCCAGTTCGTGAAAACTGACATTAGACTCGTCAGTGAATGTCGAGATCAGCTGTACGTTCTCGAAGTAGCTTGCCAAACGTTTTACCTTCTCGCTCTTGAGTATCTCTACCCCGTTACGAGCCACCATTACGTCTGTTGGGCCAAGAATCAGGTCATGCAGTCGCCCGCCATTTGCCTTGATCTCTTCAAGGAACCCCGCCAACTCGTCCAGGTCACTATCGACCTTAGAGACGTCTACTTCACGACGCACTTGACATCCGGTACAATGGAACTTACATCCAGTCGAAATATCGAGCACTAGGTCGATGGTACGACCATCACCCATGGTTACGTCGGCTTCTTTCATTACTCACCTCAGCGTGAATCATAGTCAATAAATTCTTAAAGCCACTACAGTTCCCGTCAGTGGGTTCTACCTTGCGATAGTGTTCTGTCAGACAGCGACCGAGATAGCGACAACCTTTACATGCCTCGTTTTGCGAGACGAAGCGTCGCTCTTCTTTCTGCCACTCGACGAATGCTGATACGTCTTCAAGGATCTTGAAAAACTCACAGTCGTTCTCATCGAAGTCTAATACGGAGAGTTCTCCGTTTGGCGTAACGAAGAGATGATCCTTACTGTAGGCATCTCTTTCGCCAGCAATGGCCGAACGAGCGGCGGTTATGTTGCGAATCTCCTTATCAGTGATCCCTCGCAGCCGTTCGATGAGTGTGGTAGCAGCCGCGATACTACCAAACCCTTGATTGAATTTGGAGTTACTATAAGGCTTGACTTCAACAGAGGTCAGGTTATCGATACCTGTAACGATCGACAAGTTCATGTCGTAGATATCGAGTGTCTCATCCAGACCCAGCATCAATAACCCAAACGGACGCTCCAATTCGCGCATGTTCTTTTCGACGCGCGCGGACTGTTCACGGGCCTTCCAGTCCCAGGAGACGTACAGGTCTACCTCTGGATCCATTACGATCTCGTTGACGACCGTAAGGTTGGTGATCATTCTGAGCTCACGCGGTTCGTAGCTTTTCACTAACTCGCGTATACCCTGCCAGTACTCCAGACCCACTAACGCTATCTCTCCGCCATAAAAATCGATCGCTCGGAGGCGATAGCTTTTCGTTACTTCCCTGAGAAGCTTGTCGAGTCGGTGCTCTGGGAGTTTCTTGTGGTCCGATAACCGTTCTTCTCCGAGATAGCAGAACTTACAACGTAGGTTACAGAAGTAAGAAAGGTTGATTGATAGGTCAATCAGAGGACGTTCGTCCGTGGAGTCGTCCATCACTTCCTGTAGTCCCGCTTGAGTGCATTCGAGGAAGCAATAGGACGAGGTGTAACCCGCCCAGCCGCCTTTATACCAGTCATACCCCAATGTCTCAGTAAAGGCTAGTAGGGCGTCGTAGACGGCCTCGTTACCGTCGTAGAGTGGGACAGGGTAAGGACTCCCTTCGAGTAGCTCAGGGTCGTTCAGGAGAGCTCTTACGTCCAAGCTGTACCATAACGCCAAGTGCTTGGCGTAGATAACTGCCGTGGCGTAGCACTTACTTGGATAGTAAGCAAAGTGTTGCTTCGTAACGAAGTACTCCTTGGCTTTCTCAAGGATCTCAGTAGGATCAGTGAGAACAACGTTCTTAAAGCGGTCAGGGTGGTCACCCCAGTTGGAACGAAACAACGCAGCGAGACTTCGATACTGTTTCCAATCGGTCATAGTTCGACTACCTCAATTAGTTCAGCTTGATACGAGGGTACTTCGCGTTCAACGCCTGCGCAAGCAAGGATGCGGGGCGCTAGGCTTTTCATTTTTTTACAGTGGCGTTCGACGAGCTTGAGTCGCTTGAGATCGGAAATAGTTTTCTTACATCCGTTACAAAGGTCGAACATCGGACACTCGAAGCACGCCATCTTTAAGGAAAGGAGTTCGAAGCGATCCAACGGGGATTGTTTCTCGCCAGACATCTCCTCGTTAAAGTCAATCGGATACGCCTTGTCGTCACCGAACGAACCGCAACTGTAATAGTCACCAGTTGGTTGGAGTGTACGAATACCACTATCGCAGTCTCGAAGGATTGGGCAAGTCGTGGGTTCTCGGCGCAGTGCTGCAACCATCTGGCGAGTGTTGTACTCCCACTGAGCTAAACCGCGTTCATGAATACCTACGTAGTACTCGTAAGCGTCTGCCAACACAAAGGTCTTGTCGTGATTACCCATCGTCACGCCATTACGCACTACCGTCTGACCACTGGCCATAGCGTAATTCAACTTACACTCTACACCTAGCTTCTTGGCTAATTCGATGTTCTCGTAGGCGTACTGGTGATTTTCGTAAGTCATCACGGAAATGAAGTCTAACTTAGCGCCGGTATAAAACGACACCTTGTTCCATGCTTCCATGAAACGCTCTTCAGTGAATAGAGAACCATCACCCATCAGACGCCCTTCACCGTACTGGAAGGAGGTGATGAGTTGGACGTTTTTTCTGGTAAAGACAGGTAACCACCTGGATGGTTTTTCTACAAACTTCCATAGGTTCGTTGTCAACGAGACTACCACGTCAGGGTAGTGTTCATCCAGGTAATCACAAAGCTCTAGGTAATAGGACGGGGAGACCATCAATGGATCTCCTCCGTTGACGATAATCGTCTTAGTGTCAGGGAACCGTGTCAGGAACTGTTTCACTAAGCCCAGATCAAGTACTTGGTTTGAACCATCTGCAATGGTGGTGCTAGAACAGAACGTGCACTTGAAATTGCAACGCTCTGTAGGCTTAATGATTAGGTCCACAGGTTACTCCTTACTTTCGATAAACGCGAAGAGGCGTTTGTATTGACAAACGGGTGACTTGTTGCCGCTGTATTCGTGAGCCAAGAAACAACGCAACCCACAACGAGAGTAGTACTCGCACTCAAAGCACTTGTACTGTTCGAGGAAACTATACTCCGATCCTTGACGCTCTAACTCGCCGTCGAGGAAGTTATTGTTACGGTCTTCTTTAGGCAACGCGCGGCAAGTAACGATCTCGCCAGTAGGCGTAGTGATTGTTGTTTTTCGGCAAGTGGTGATAGAAGCACCCTCTACCCAATTAGCTAGCGGTTTCACGTTCGGGTAGTGTTCCAGACAGAACAACCAGAAGTCCACCAACTGTTCGTCTGTGGGTATAAGTGGGTCATTGCGCTGGATCGGGCTGTAGTGGTCAAAGTACACCGGGAGTTCACGGTGGATCCACTTGAAGATCCACGGCTTTTTCTCCATGATGGCTCGGATATTCTGCACAGTAAGCACGGTACCCACAACACGGATGTACGATTTAAACTCGATAAGATTCTCAAAGAAGGTCAGCGAGTCTTCCTTATTGAAACGACCAACCGGGTCCCACGACGTGGCGATATGCGGTTCAATACCAGCCGCCACTAGGCGATCAAGAAACGCCTGGAACCGTTCGGTCTTTTTGAAGACGAAGTTGGTTACAAAGGTTAACTCGAGATCTTCAACGGTATCGTCAATCTCTTTGGCCAAATCGAAATACCAGTCGAAGTACTCATCGGGAATGTCGTCGGAGAACAACTCACCGCCAGAGATGTTGACCATGTAACGACCGGAGTCGCTGTAACGGTCTTTCACGAGCTGTGCGTGCGAAAGAATCTCATCGCGACTCGCGCCCACTTTACTGTCGTGGTCCTGATGACAGAACGGACAGCGAAGGTTACATTTCTCGAACAGGATGATTAGAATTTCGGTATCGCTACCACGCTTAGAGTCAAGCACAGAGACTGGGATAATCAGGTCATCGCGCATCGTAAACCTCTTAGGACAGAGAAAAGGAGCGCTGTTTCCAGCGCCCTTTGTTTAGAGTTTGATCGACTTGTAATAGTCCGCGTGAGCAACGACGGCGTTGATCATGGGGAGGTTAAAGTTCGACAGATCGTCGGCACTGTAGAGCATCAGAACGCCGTTCGACTCCCGCAGAGATTTGAGTATAACTCCCAACTCTGTATCGGTGACTTCGTTCTGGCGAGTCAGTAAAACGGTCAGTGCTTTGAGCAGGCCTTTGTCTGCTGTACCTGCAATATCAAGCAGCAGACAGATAGCGGCCGCTTCGTCCACACACTCGTGTTCGCAGTGCGCTTCGAAAGAATGATCGAACGCTTTGGGCAGTACGCTGATATCGAGCGCTGTTTCGTTTCGAACCAGTTTCTCGTAAGCATCCGGAGAAAGGTCTGCCAGATAACTCAGCGACTTGGCTATGACTGCCTCAGCTGTGAAATCGTGCAAAGCACGAGTTATCATCAGTTTGAGGGTTTCAACCATGGCGGCTCGCGATTCTTTTTTACCCAGAATGTGGTCGACGACGGTGTACTCGAACGAGAGTTCGGTACGGTTCGTGGCGAACCATTCGAAGGTGCGAGGGAGTTCTGGCACAAACCAGCCCTTCTCGATCTCTTCTTTAGTGAATGGCGCAACTTCGTTGTCAGTGTAGACGTCGTATTGCGCCCGCTCTCGAATCGCTTGTGTCAGCGCCACCAGCGTGTAGATGGCATACGCCTTCGGACCGTACAACCCACGAACAACGATCGCGATGATTCGCAGGTAAGTCATTCGATCAGCGTAAGTGATGACCTTCTTGTCTTCCGAGAAGAAGCGAGCGAAAAACTTATACCACTCGTCATCGCCGAACTCCTCCGGTGCGGGGTGTTGGAACAAGGTCATCTCGATCAGCGGGAGCCCTTTGAGCGTCTCAACCCCAATAACCGGAGAGAGCAGTACGCGGTACTGGTGTTTGTATACGTCAAAGCGCCGATCGAACTCGACGTAAACGCGCTTAAACAGATGCAACATGGTTCTCTCCTTCCTCGAGCGCTGTAACGAAGTTAACTGGGTTAAAGTCGGGCGACGAGATAGCGATACTCAGCGTGTAGATGGGGTTGTTCTTGTTCTGCCAGTACTTGAACAGGTTATTACCGTTGTAGCAGCTATCCTCGAAGAGAGACTCGAAGTAACTCGGTTTACCCTTAGACCCGTCGATCAACCAAAACTCGGGATGATGGAGGAGGGTAGCGATATTTATACCAACACGAGGATCGATATCCAACGCATCGTCCACGCCGAACTGACGGCGGTCCCAATCGGCGTTAACGATTGTACTTTGAGCGAATACCGGCATCGAGGCGATCAGGTTAACGTAACGATCCAGGACCTTGCTATTGCGTTCGAGCCAGTCCGTTGGGAGACAGCGACGTGTCAGCGGACACCCTGGCGTATCTGTATAACCCCCCAGCACGATAATGGCCAGTTCTTCCATGCACTTGCATGGACGCAGAACAGTCGACGACAGCCAGACCTCTAAGGCTTCCATCGTAAACTCGGCACGCCCAAACTTCAACTCGAAGTCGACGTTTAGACTAGACAGATACCGAAACAGAGGCTCGCCTTTGAGTGTGGAGTTATCGTAATCTACGATGATAGAACGTTCTTTACGTAAGAACAGATCCTTGAGTACGTCTACAGACAACGGGGCTGTGACGAGAATAGCGTCGCTCATCGGCGGCCTCTCCCTGAGTTATGGCAGCTGGAATGGCAGCTGCTGTGACAGACGGATGCGGTGTTGGTAACGACCTGTTGCTGTGCCCAGTACACGGAGTCGCGCATTGCACCCAACCAGGCTTCCAGTCCACTCCAGGTAGCATCGTTACCCTGAGCTACGCCACCGGCGGTTCCTGGGAAACCTGGCTTAACTGTCTGGTCGACTCGAGCGTGAGCTTTCGCGGTGGCGTCGTAGAGCACAGACTGAGTACCACCGTCACCGTTCATGTAGATCACAATCCGCATGAGACGAACGCGACAATAGCGATGCGCGATTTCGTAGAAACGATCCCGCAATAGCGCCGCGTCTGGTTGGTTATTGATTGCGGTCAGCAGTGATGCGTAAGGACGGTCTGGTACGCCGGCCGTGGAACCACCGAACCAGGCCGGGTTTGAGTTGGCCGGATAGTTATTGTTTCCCCAACTGATACCGCCATTAGCAGTATTCGCAACCACCGCATTAAAGCGATCGATTGCGTCTTGGGCTCTCATGTCTGCCATGTTCTCACTCCACTCTAATTGGTATTGTTAGGTCGCGCCCACTGATGTGCCGGATCAGGTACTTGTACCCGCCACAGCGGTTACCTGACCACGGGAGACGCCAGCAGTCGCCGCCACAAAGGTCGAAGACGTCACACGAGAAGCATCGTGGATCGATAGAAAGCTCGCGAGCCATCAGCGTCACACGATCGGGGTGATTTAATGCTTTCTCGTAACCTTCGGAAAGATTCGTGTACGATTCAGTAGCTGCTCCGTTAGGACACCCTGCTACTTTACCGTCTGCCGATACCGTAAACATCTTCTGTTCACAGTTACGACAGTGAGTGTCAGCCTTAAGCTGTCCTCTATGAATCCGTTCCTCTAGCGTGTCGAAGGTGTTAATTGAAAACGCTGGTTTCGTTTTCTTATAAAGCTTAAACAACTCAGTCGCCCATTTATCCTGGCGCTCTGGGTTGGGGAAACACGCATCGTTGTCTAGCGCTGAACCATTTTTAGTGAGGCGTTCTAATGCGACCTCTTGTACCCCGAAGGAACCAATCAACGCCAAGAACTCATCGGGAGAGAACTCCAGTAACTCTGACGTAATCGATACGTTGAGTTTGATGGTGGTCCCTCGTTCAATGAGGAGACTTACGTTAGATTTCCATCGGTCGTAGATTTTTTGATTAGCAAACCGGTTACTTCCTGGCTCCCAGCTTGTACCAATTCGATTGCGTAGTAACTCCTTGATAAAGCGAAGGCGCATAGGAGTCAATGGGAGCGTCAGATTCGACGTGCAACCCAAAGAGGCCCCGTTACTACGTACGTACTCTCCGAACGAATAGAGTTCCTCCTCAGGCGCTAGGAAGGGCTCTCCGCCGTGTAGTTCAACGTGAACGTCGGGGCTGTGTTCAAACAACTCTTCCATCCACGGCCGCAGCGCATCGAAATCCCATTTCGACTTATCGCCATTGCGTCCAGAAGTAAAGCAGTGAGCACAACTTAAGTTACAGGTGTTCACCGGCTTGATATAAACTACTTCTGTTTCCATCCGAGTTTATCCTTCAAAAAGAACTCCAACCCGATCGAGAGCATAATCGAGTCTTCGTTGTAAACCGCGCGGTGAGGGGCGTCAGCTGGGATTCGGTAAAACTTACCAATTTCCATCTCGAACTGCTCGCCTTCGATCTCGAAGATCTTCTTACCCTCGAGCAAACAGAGGACCACAACATCGGGGTCAGTATGCACCGGGAAGCTACGCGCGCCAGTTGGCGTTACGAAAATATGCATGGTAGCTGGACCGTAATGTCCCAGCGACCGACGCACATCGCCTACCAGAGTTTGAGTGGCAGCGCAGTAGCGCTCCATCCCCGTGATGTTCACCGCATTACCGCGATTACGCAACAGACTTTCGATAGAGAGCTGGGTGTCAGTCACTAACTTGCCTTCGTCGTTTTCGACGATACAGCGCACCATCTCCTCTTCGAGGATAAACGGTTCGAACATAACCTTGCGGGGATCTACCCAGCGCAGTAGGTCAACTTTGGTATCAATTTTTACTTCGAAACGTGACATGTTTTTACTCCTTTCGCTATACAGTCACCCTCGAGGTAAATAAAAACAGCAAGGGGAAACCCCTTGCTGCTCTGAGTTATGCCCACTGAGCGGGCCAGATTTGACGCCAAGCGCCAGCGCACCAAACGTAGACACGACCGTTACTGATGTGGATCGAGCCGTCGACTTGGCTGTTACGGATTACGTAACGCGCATCGAGCCAGGGTGTCTTCGCATCCCAGAAAGCGTTAAGGCCCGCTGGTGTAACAAAGAGGTTACTGGCCGCCGCTGCGGCTGCCTGCTGGACCGTCGCTGTAGCAAAGTTGTCGACACTGCCAAGACCAACCTGCGCCTTGGTAGTGGCGTGCGGGTTACCTTTGTCATCAACGTGACCTTTGAGTGCAGCACCTGCGTTTTTATCCACCAGCGCGGCTACATGGAACGGGGTCATGAAGACAGTACGGCTAGTACCAGCCAGGGCCTCAGCGTCGCTCGCCGTGGCGAAGTTGTCCACGTTCCCCAAACCCACTTGCGCTTTGGTAGTGCTATGCGGGTTTGCTTTGTCAGCAATATGCTGGTTCAGGGGAGCGATGGCGTTCTTCCCGATCGAGGCCATAGTGGTGAACGGAGTCATGAAACTCTGTTTGTCCACACCGGCCTCAGCCGTTGCTTGGCTCGCAGTAACAAAGTTATCCACATTACCAAGCCCTACCTGGGCCTTGGTGGTGTTATGCGGATTCCCTTTATCGTCAATGTGAGCTTGCAGCGGGACGAGCGCATTGCGGGCGATTGAAGCCATCGTGAGGAATGGCGTCATGAACGTCTGTTTATCGGTGCCCGTCTCCGCCTGTACCTGAGTGGCAGTGGGGAAGTTGTCTACCAACCCTAACCCAACCTGAGCTTTCGTCGTGGCATGAGGATTACTCTTGTCAGCGATGTGTGCTCTCAGTGGTGTCAGTGCGTTGTGCTCAATGGACGCCATCGTGAGGAATGGCGTCATGAAGCTCTGCTTGTCGGTTCCAGTCTCAGCTTGAACCTGGGTGGCCGTCAAGAAGTTATCTACGTTACCTAAGCCCACTTGGGCTTTAGTAGTTTTGTGTGGGTTGGATGCATCTTTCAGGTGAGCATCGATCTGCGACTGAAGTTGCTGATCTTGCTCTTCGAGGAACAACTTCAGGTTCTCGATACGCTGCCGGATTTCATCATGGTCGTGATAATCACCAAGCAGGATTGCTGCACGAATCCGTTCAAGTGCATCAACCATGTATTCGAAACCATACAGGTCATCGATATCGTGCAAGTGTTCTGACGGAGGGAACGCGTTAGGCAGACCCAAGATGTCGCCCCATTTAACGGGACGATTGTCAAGTGCCAACTGCGCCAAGAGGTCTTCGATAACCTCTACGTTGCCCGAGAACTCTCCACCAAGGACCTGATACGTGACCAGGAACTCACCATCCATCGCATCGTTAGTGATCAATACAGCCGCACACACTTCCTGACCGGTAGCGCGAGTGGCTTTCTCGTAAAGATGCAAGCAGATGTAGTCACGACCAGCAGCCAGGGGCTGGCCAGTGCCGACATGGATAATCCGGATGCTCTTCGTAAAGAAAGCACCGTATTTAGGGGCGAAACCGCGTGCGCGCTCTCGCGGAGCTACGTGCGATTCATTCGTTACCAAGTTATCCGGACTCAGACCGGTGAGGTCTAGTGGATACTTGATAATAACGCTGTTCGTCGTCATTGTGATTCCTTACGTAAGTCTGGTTATCGTCCCGTCGAGATTAAGCCGGAACTTCTGGTTTGTGCCACCGTTAGCTAGTGTTCTTGGAGCCCCAAAAATATCCTGGGCTTTAAGGTTAGCAAGTAGGCGTATCCCTCCACTCAGATAGCCGTAGACTTTATTTGTTGCCCCATCAATAATACACACACCCGGAGCGGCTGGTGTCTTAGAAATGGCTGTTGTGGTTTCTGCCGTTGTAGCAAAAATCTGCGCCGGTAGCTCCGCCAGAGGAGGAAGCTTCGAGTCGAACGCCCATTCTACAACGCGGCTAGTCACCGCAGTCGAGATAGGTTGTTTACTCAGATGGGGAGGTAGCATTGGTTTTACTGCTTTGTGGATCTTGGAGAGACAACCTGAAACACCAGTGATGGGCGCAAGCGGTTTGATATCCTTGATCAGTTTGGCTACCGACATCCCAGCGGCAGTGATTGTTACTTCGTCACGCACACCTACGATATCCTTACCGTAAGTGAACGGGATAGCGATCGCCTGACGAATCGCATCCTTGTCACCAATTGGCGTATACTCAAGCTTACCCGCCAACCAGTAGACCTTCGAACCACCAGCTGATGTGTAATAAAGCTCACCAATTCTTTTACCGTTAAGTAGTACTTCGCCCCAAACAGTACCAAGTACCGAACCATCCACCCACATCTCAGCTATGGCTTTACCAGTTGGGTCAGCGTAAAGCTTTCCTTGGTTGGTTTCGACCTGGCCTGTCTTAGGGTTGGTGACACGAGAGAAAACAAACTCGTCGCCTTGGATGATGTAAACGTAGCGACCAGACACCATCTCGCCGTTGGCTAACACGGCAAGAATCTGAATGGTGTTGATCCCTTTCTTGTCGACACGGATAGGAGGCAAAGCCGAAGGCGCAAGTACGTTAGCCGTCGTGACGACGACCTTAGACTCAGAACCGCCAGCAGAGATATCCTCAGCGTCCGAAAGGTTGTTGTAAAGAGGGTGATCGCCGTACGTGCGACGAAGGAAGCCGACGTTCACTGGGGTACGGTTGAAGTCCCCACTGAAGTATGCTCCGAAGCGAGTACAGATGAAGTTACCTGTGCGAAAGAACCCTGCGTACTCAGCCATCGCCGCCTGAATGTTCGGCAACACGACACCATGGTCAGTGATGATGAAAATTCCATTACCGTTCTCACGGTAGGTAACCATGTCGTTTATTGCCTGGTTACTGATAAACTGCCCGGACGTATACAGCGTCGAGAAGACCACCACACAGGCATACTCTTCGAGCTCCGCTAACGTTGGGTTTAAGACTCCACCGTAGTCAGCGCGGTCCTTAAGTGTGTACTGAACACCAAGTGCTGCGAAGAGGCGATCAAGAGAGACAGAGAAGTCATTCCCTTTCACCCCTTTGATGGAGTAGTTCTCAGAAGCAATGGCGTCACCGAGCACCAGGACTTTCGTATTGCCGGCAGCAACTTTCTCGTGGTTAGAGATCCACCTGATTGCGTTAAAGGCGTACTTGTAACCCCCTGGGAGTCCTTCGAACTGCGTACCGGCAGGCGGAGCGCTACCGATGTAGAACTTAGGGAAACCACCGTCGTAAACCACCCGACCCCTACCGTCCTCCGTCACCGCAATGAACGGGTTAGGTGGCGTAAGGGTATCGTAGGCTATATACTTCGAGATACTCGGCGGAGAGCCATCGGTTGAGTACGCCACGCCGGTAATGTCTGGCGTGAAAGTAAACGTCACGTCGATCGGGTTTAGAAATGGCCCCGGAGCGGGACTCGGAGTAATGGTGGACATTTAGACCCCCGGAATCTTTGGTATATCTACCGTGATCCAAACGTTGACGGGATTCTCGTAGAGGTTAGCAATCCGAATCTCGCCAGTGGGTTTGAATCCAGTAGCACAGACAGCATCGGCTCCCACGAAGTAACCGTTCGTTGGACTTGCAGCATCGGTATCGAGTACCCGCACGTCGATCAGAACGCGCGTCATGTCGTAAGACGCCCAGTCAGAGCCCATCAACGTTTTCACGTTGAACTCTTGAGTCCCTCCGACTGGGATCGTACCATTGTACTGTATTACGTTCTTTCTTTCGACCGCGATCAAGGAACGCAAAGCGCTTGCTAGTCGCAGAAAGAGCTTTTGTAACTGAGAGTTCATGGTTGGGTCCTTGTAAAACAGGAATCATAGGATTTCTTGCTAGAGGATCGGCAGGAGCGTTGTTTCGTTCTCTGCGTAATAGAGGCGTTTGGTGGTACGGTTGTAATAGAACCGATTGGGTTCCACGTACTGACTCCAAGCATCGGACTTGAGTACCCACTTCGTACCGTCCCACTCTCTGACCGTCTTATCGCGGATATCAACGATAGCTTGGCGAGCGCCTGGGCGCGACTTCACTTCCCACACAGCTAGGTCCTGTGAGATCGCGGCGTACCCGTAACGCTGCGGGCCTTTAAAACGATGCATCGCAGGGTGACTATCTAGATTGAAGGAGAACTTGGCCGCGTCAACAAAGACTGTGGAGTCGTATTCGGTCATCTCTACAGTGAAAACGTCACCAGCGCGCGTTATACGCAATCTAGCGCCGTTAGTGGCCAGCACCCAAGGCTTAACCCCGTACGGATGGTCCGCTGGCAGCATATTGCCAATAGCGGGTTGTCCGTCTACCCAGTGTAAGTTTTCGCATTGAGCGTGGATCAGGATACTTTCACTGGTATTATAATCAACGTAAACGGTCACTACCCCAGAGGCGCCACCGTAGATGGACGGACCCCACGGGTTGAACATGACCGTCAGGGTATGTGTCCGCCCGTCGGGATCCTGGGCATAACCCACGATCAAACCCATTGGGTCGTTCTGCCACACAGAGTCGGACTTCAACACAACGTCGAGTGTGTAGTCCTGGAAAGCGTTAGGGGAAACAAACCCCACCAACGAGAGCGTGTCGAGTGGGTTTTTGATCTTATCGGTAGCGGCATCGTAGGTGAAGGCGGCAAGTTCTGCTGGGATGGCGTTATCTGACAAACCCAACGCTCTTATCTCCTCAGCTGTTCCGTTCCATTTTCCTCGCGAGATCTTCTTCCACGAGTTAAAGACGTCGCCCATCTTCTCCTCAACACTCAACATCGTATCCAGTTCTGCTTGGGTTGTCACGACCGAAAGAAAACCCATCGACCGAGCAGGAAGGAATCCGGCCAGTGTTACGTCGTTTAAGAAGAAGCAGTCTCCGTCAGACCCTTTCAAGTGCGCCGTCGCTACCTTACTGTATTCATCCACGCCGCTAGTGTTACTGTAACGATTGGTAGCAACTCCAGCTTGTGCCTCCTGCAAAGTAGGTGGCGGAAAGTTCTGGATCGACCCCAGCCCGACAGAGGCTGGTGTGGCGGTCTGTCTTACTTCGGTTTCAGTCTTTCCACCGACTGTTACGGTAGAGTCGGCTTTATTTGAAGGCGTGACCCGTACCACTTCCTTAATTGCCTCACCCAATCGAGTGAGTAGGTTATTGTATCCCATGACCTTACCTTAGAAGCTAATGAATGAATCGACAGCTTCGGAGTAGAATAACCGATTGGTATATCGATTGAAGTACCAACGATTGGGTTTAAGGTATTTGGTGTTCTCTGACTTAGGGACCGCCACGTAACTTGAACCACTCTTTGTATAAAGCTGGTTGGTCTCGATCTCGAAGATCATCGAATGCCACAACGCGGCTTGGGTTGCTGCCAACTCACCCGCACCCCAACAGACTCCCACGTCAGCGAAGAAGTTCTCGACCCCTAACCCGAGGCCATTAGTGGCCTGTGGGTCTACGAACAACAGCGCGCCAGGTTGGGTTCTCAAGGGCGTAAGGAAAGCGAAGATTTGGGCCCACGTGCTCTTGGGGGTGGCATAGACCGTTTTGTCTGGCGTGCCTGTCCAGGTCTTTGCGATCGGATAGTTAGCGACTTGCCCCAGACCGATATCCGCTTTGGTAATCTCACTTGCCACCTGCTGGGGTGTCTTGTTGTTGATCGTATCGGAGTCAGTCGACGAGATTGCCGGGGTGGTCTCAATGAGTTTCTTGATGACTTCCCCTAGGCGTTGCATTAACTTCATGTTACGTCCTCTTGTTGATCGGGAAGATCAGTTCTGGGGAGCTCACAGCGAACAGACGCTTAGTGACCTGGTTGGTGTATAGCCGGTTATGGCGCAACAAGGTTTTGTATGTGTCTGCCGGCTGCACTGTCCACTGACCGTTTTGCCAGTAGCGAACTGACTTATCGTCAAGACGGAAGATCGGTACGTACTCACCTGGGCGCTGGAGTGATTTCCAGGTTGCGTTAAGCTGGGACTGACAGACGTACCCGAAACGTTGCGGGCCCTTGAAAACAGCCAGCAATGGGTCGGAGTTCAGATCGATTGTGATCTTCGTGCCCTCCATGTAGGTACCGTCTTTCGGCATGGTAGTCCACGCCTCGATGAGGTCGCCCGTACGCTTCACTTTGACGCGCACCCAACCTACACCGACCCAACCAGACTTCAGGGTTCCCTGACCGTTATGGTACGGGTTAATAGGACCTAGGCCACCATCGTTCTGTGCGAGTACCTTACTGCCCACGTGGAGCATGTTGTACGTCACATGGAAGGTGTTCGATAAACCACCCCAACCATCGAACTGGCGTACCGCAGTCAAGGTGTACTGTTTACCGCCTACTTGTGCAAACGCAATGCAAAGACCGATACGGTCGTCGTCGCCGTTAGTGGAAGAGAGTTCGGCCTCAAACTCAAACTCGTCGTAAGCTTCTGCCGAGATAAACCCGATGTGGGTATTTGAGTTCTTAGTACAGACGATCTGTTCAAGCGCAGCGTCGTAGCGCCACACAGCCAGTTCGGTTGGGTCTGCCGGATAGGTATACGTGCCGTTATGAGAGAATCGAGTCCAGTTATCGAAGACGTCTGCGAAGGACTCCTTTGCATTCATCACGGCATTCATCTCTGCTTCATTCTCGCAGATGTTCATCCGGTAGCAGAGCTTCGTGGAGCCTGCTGTACCGTCTTCGTTAAACCCAGTGAAGACGTTTCCTTTTACTTTGTTATCAACCGATGTCTGCTTCGTAAAGGTCTGAGCCACAGAGAGGCAAGTCATCAGGTGTGCTTGGCTGGTACCGGCTTCGGCTATTGCTTGCGTTGCAACAGGGAAGTTTTCTAGGTTACCTAGTCCGACAGATTCGGCTGTAGCCAGTGCGGCTATTTGTTCTGGTGTCTTCCCTCCCACGGTTTGAGAGTTCTGAACCGACGGAGCTTTACGGTTTTTGATCGTTTTAACAATCGTGTCGCCTAACCGTTTTAACGCTCGCTCAAGACTCGTTGCCATAAAAACCTCTTTATAAAAAGTGGAGGGTCACCCCCTCCACTTTTCTGGTTACGTTTAGTACTTCTCGACGACCAGTTTCGTGGCGGAGAAATCCGGCACATCAACGCCATCGGTAGCGGTATAAACAAACACAACAGAGAACGCTTTATCGGTAGCCAGGACGTGGTCAACCACCTCCAGCAACAGATTAGGGCCAACCAGGTTACCACCTGGGGCGGCTACGCCATCAACCGTCATGGTAAACGCCCCGCCGTAGTTCAACCCGTTATCCACCGTGAGACGGTAGTTTCCTTTGATAACGGAAGGGACCGCGAAGGTCAGCGTATGCCGGTTGCCCGCCACAGCAATCGTCGGAGCGAGTGTGTGAAGTTTGTTGTAGGTCACGCCACTGATAGTGTCAGCCAGGAACAGGATCCCCTTAGCGTTCTCGTAGGCCTTCGCTGCACTGTCCGCTGCAAAGGCTACGTTGATCTCCGCCTGGTGGATCAGGTTTGGGAAAAGGAGGCTCATCATTATTCCTTTTTGGTAACAGTGATGTAGACACGCAGGTCCAACACTTTGTTCGTGGTGTTCAGCACTTCAACCACACCGGCTGCGGTACTAGACACAACGACGACTGCATCGGCGTTCACGTATTTCCCAGCAGAGGGGGAGGCCGTGTTGAGGTTCTTCGCAAGAACCTCAATCTTGGGGTAACGCAGGTCGTACTGACTTGCGTCATCACCAATTAACGCTGCCAGATCAAAAGTCAACTTACCTTTACCTGCCACCTGTTCCATCGACGCTTTAACGACAACAGTCTGAGTGACAGCAAAGGCCCTGACTTCCGACAGCAATTGAGGTAGAAGTTCGTAAGCTCGGTTTTCCATTTTTACCTCTTAGAGTGCGGTTGCCCGCACTCGTCTTTATACCGGGAGAATTTCGCTACTGACCAACAGAGCACTGTCCCACTTAACCATGCCGTAATCAGCGGCTTTGGGGATGATGCACTCCACCTTGACATTCGTATTACCAGAAACGAAGTCTGGGGTGTTGATCTGCTCAAACACGAAGATCTCTTTGGCGTTTGCCTTGGCTGCCAAGACCTGCCCATCGACAGTCACCCGCAGGGTAGCCGCAGGAATACGCAGATGGTCAATAACAATCCGCACGTACTCACGACTCGGGTTAGTCGGGATGGCCAGAGTAAAGCTCCACTCCGCAGTAACTGACCCATCAGGGTTATTCACCTTAGTGGGCGCGTGGAAGTTGACCGAATCCAGATCAGCAGGACGCACCGAGTCGAAGCTGTTAATGCCCTCGACCAAGGCTTTGACCAACAGGTAGTCGGACTCCAGCATCTCCAACTTCATGTCAGTTGCGATACTACCAACGGTCTGGTCCAGACGATCAGACAACTCGCCGTAAGTAGACCGAGGAGTTGCTGTTTCTGCGCCAGGAGGCGCTACCGCAACGATGTCAGACACCTTCGGAGAGATCAGCGTACCGGCTTGAGTATGTTTGATTACCGTGATAGCACCACGCTGACGTGTCGACTTAATCCAGAGGATCGTACGACCGGTAGGTCCGTCAACCGACGCTACCAGTTGGTCAGCCACTGAACGCCCAGCAACTTCAGTGACGAAGAGACATTGACCAGTGGCCTTGTTCTTCATACTGACGTAGACCGGCAACTCCGCACCTTCTTGATCACCGAGACCGAAGATCGAGAAGTGAACAATGTTGCCTTCGGTTGGTTTGATAGAACCTACCGGAGTCCAGCTCGGCGTAGCCGCAGTACTGGTCGGAGTGTTAACCATGTTGACCGCAACACCATCACCCAGTCCAGGGATTACCTCTTTCACGTAGGCAGCAACACCCTCAGGAGTTGAGAAGCGGTTACTTGCTTTACCCTCGCGAGCTTCGGCAATACTGGCAGTAGGGAAGTTATCGACCTCACTCAAGCCTACCTGGGCTTTCGTCACCTTGTGGGGGTTATTGAAGGCACCCAAGTGTGCTGTGAGGGCATCGCCAACCAGACGCTTAACCATGCGGAACACACCCAGCACTGTGGTGTACGCCAGGTTGGTAGTGCCTTCGTCCAACTGCGCGTCAGACGCTACGGGCAAGTTCTCAACACTTCCCAAACCGACCTGGGCCTTGGTGGTGTTGTGTGGGTTTGCTTTGTCCGCTACGTGAGCATCGAACGGGACGGTTGACAGTTTGTGGATCAGATCAGCAACACCCTTCACGGTGATGAAGAGGTTAGTTGCGGAGCCAGCCAACACCTGATCGGTAGTCGCAGTTGCGAAGTTATCTACGTTACCTAAGCCCACTTGGGCTTTAGTAGTAGCGTGGGGGTTGTTCTTGTCCGAGAAGTGTGCCCGGAGAGGAACCATCGCATTCTGTTCAATCGACGCCAGGGTAGTGAAGGGTGTCATGAAAGACTGCTTGTCGGTACCGGCTTCAGCCTGCGACTGCGAGGCTGTGGCAAAGTTATCGACGTTGCCAAGTCCCACTTGCGCTTTGGTTGTTGCATGCGGATTGTTTTTGTCTGCGATGTGCGCGTTCAACGGCGCTACCGCATTCTTGGCAATCGACAGCAGAGTCAACCACGGCGTCATGAACGTCGTTTTGTCTACGCCCGCTTCTGCCTGAGCTTGGTTAGCAGTCAGGAAGTTGTCGACATTACCCAGGCCCACTTGAGCCTTGGTCGTGTTGTGGGGATTGTTCTTGTCCGCCACGTGGCCTGCTACTGACTCAGAAGAGAGAGCAGCTACAACAGCCATGGTAGCGGCTGGTGACATATAACGGTTACGCAACACCCCTGCGGCCGCTTCCTCATCTGTCGCCATCGGGAAGTTCTCAACAGACCCCAGCCCTACCTGTGTTTTGGTAGTACGGTGAGGGTTCGAGAGATCCTTCAGGTGAACACCCAAGGAAGGATAGATGATCTCTACTGATTGCAGGATGGCATCGCGGATACGATCCAGTGCGCCGATGGCGTCTTCCATGCCGACCAGGTCTTCGGTGGAGAACCGGTGTTCCAACGGGGCAAAGTAAAGCGGTTTGTCGACGATGGCTTCCCACGTGGTAACACGCGGGTCTGTCAGCGTATTGGAGAGCAGTTCCAGAAGAGCTGCGTCGTCCATGGTGTACTCACCGCCGATGGTTTGGTACTCAATCTCAAAGACGCCGTTAAGAGTCTTGTCGAGGATTGAGATCGCGCCGTAGACAGGCATGTAGGTACGACGAGTAGCTAGCTCGAAAGGCCAACCCAGCTGGTAATCATTACCCTCCTTCAGTAACCGACCAGTGCCAACGTGGGTAACTTTGAGTCCCCGAAGATAGAAGGGAGCGCCTTTAGGAATAAAGAAGTGGAAACCTTTACCAGAGTCGGGCGTCAACGAATGACGTTCCTTCTTGATAAGGTTATCCGGGTTTGTCCCATGTGGGTCAAAGTCCCAGGTGTATTGTTTTAATAACATCACTGACCCCTACGTGGATGGTATGACGGATTGAGAGAAAGTTCGCTCAGGGGTAGTCTGAGCGTCACTATACGATTAAAGAGGCCACCTATGTACGCATTTCTCGAGGCTTTAGCCTTACCCAAGGGGCCCAGCGAAAGTTGGACGCCGGTTGATTTGAGCACGCTTTTGTGTCGCGACATTGCACACAGTTACGCGGAAGCTTACATCACTTTATCGCACCCGGTGCTCGAAGAGACTCAGGTACTGACACTCACCACCGTAGAAGTCGAGCTGAGCGGTTTTGCTGGCACGTTTAACGAGTGGTTAGTCAGTGTTGGAAACAAGACACTCCCGACCGTTCCAGGTAAAACTGAACTCACCAGTGGCACGGCAGAGTTCAAAGACGCTTTCTATGCGGGTTACAAGATCATTCCTTTTGACGCCAACAAACACCCAGACACTGAGCTGAGTATGGATCAGAAGGTGGACTTGCTGCTGCGTCGTAAGAACGTCGATTACGAGGAGATGGAGAAGAACGTACTGGCAACAGTGAACGGTCTATTCCATCGGGCGGGGGCGGCTAGCACCGGTTACGTTATTTACGATGGCGGGCGAAGTGCCAACCACGCAAAGCGTAATCAAGTAGGATTACTCAATTTCCAACATGTTTCCGATTTCGAGTGTATTAACATCGAGAAGAGCTGGTTTACTAAGCCCCTTCCTTTGTTAGGTTACAAGGACCGATTCTACCTCAAGGTCCCCAAATCATTGCGCGGAAAAACGGTAATGCTGGTTATCGCTGGGTTCCTGATCACACCGGGTGATACTTTCTGTAAGATCAACGACAACGTTCTATCGGTAAGTTGGAACAGACTTTCGATGATCGATCGTTATTATCTTGCAGACGAATTGCTCGATCTTCGTGATCACGTTAAACTCTCCACGCTCGAGGATGGTCGTCGCGTAACAGATGAAATGCTAAGCGATGAGTTCGTGATGCAGATGTGTACGCTGCCTCAAAGTTTCTTGGTCGTGTTCAACGAACCGAACATCTCTATCGAGAGCGAGAAGCTTGAGACACTGCACGTACCTGGCCGGTGGTTACTCCATCGTCGTCCGCAAGGACTGTTGCGAGTAGACCTTGGCTACTGTCCCGAGTACACGGTGAGTGCGGAACGTTGCGAACAGTACGTACTACAAGCACTTCCTCAATACCAGCGCACTGTATTGACAGCAACCAATCGTCGGGAAGGCGAGAAGCTTCAAGACAATCAGTACCATGGTGCGTACGCTGGTCGATTGGCTCAGGGTCACCTTGTTTCGTTTGGTTCTGAACGCGTTAAGATCATTGCGGCATAAAAGAGGAGAGGGGCCAAAGCCCCTCTCCCTTTATACGGCCATCAAGTACGTTTTGGTTTCTTGCTTAAGCGAGTGGCGAATCGTAGGCTTGTTCAGTTCAACTGGAATCACCAGCTCGAAACGACCTTCCTCGTGGAAGTAGGTCAAGGCAAAGCCTCTGATATAAGCCATGATACTATCGACACTTGAAGCATCGCTTGCCAGCAATGGTCGACAGAAATCGTTACGCATTGTCGTCCAAGCGTGAGCATTATTCTTGACAACGTAACTGGGCAGCTCAAACACCTGGAGGTTACTGACTCGACGAGCAATCTCGTCGGACGTGTAACAGTAGGCGTGATCAAACCCAAACGCTTCGAACAGGCTACGGTCTTCGCGATGGAGCTTACGCAGGGCTTTCACTAGGTCGCCAGCGTAAAGCGTTTCGGACACACCATCCACTTCAACATCGATCTCGTCCAATAGCGACAGAACACCAACTGGATTGCGTGGACGTGGATCCATCCCAATAGGGTCTACGTTAAAGAAGAACCCCAGAACATTCCACTTGGTAGTGAAACGACCTGCATTGGGTGTCAACCATTCGAGAATGTGTTTACCGAAATCTTCTCGCAGTAAACGCTCTACCGTTGGCACGGGCGGAACGTAAAGACATTCATTGCTCATGCCAAACGGAATGTGTTTGTAACGCTCCAGTAAACCGCGCGTAAACTCGCCGAGGTTACAGACAGCATGTCCCTGTCTAGCGTCGACACGCGTGTACCCAGTAGGTACAAGGCTAAGCGGATCAGGAATGACATGGAAGTCGTTATCGACCCAACCACTACAGCCAATGATGTTTATATCGTAATCAAGACCCGGCTCTGTAGCCAGGAACGCTTTGCGCAGATTCTGTAGGGCTCTCGCGTCGTTGGGGTCAAGCGCCATACGAATAGCGTCTGTCAAGTTAGGCCATATCGGCACGAACTCGACGAACGTGCTGATGACGAAAAGGGCCTTCTTTTTATCGGGGATTGTATCTTGGGCTACCAGACGCGCCCAACCAGGAAAAGGACGTTCCACCAAAAGCATGCAAGCCTGAGCGGCGTTGTGTACGCCGATCTGGTAACCTTTAATATCATCGAGATTCATTTACGTTTCCTCAACTCTCTTAGTCGAAGTATCCACTTAGCGCCCATACCGCCGCTTTGAAAATAAGCGATCAACTCGTCCACGGAAGACATCGGGCCAGAGTCGTAAGACCAGTCCGGATGCCAGACTGGCGGGTAGAGGGCCGAATTGGCATTGGGTTTGAAGATTCGGATAGTGGTCACGCCACTGATCCGGTTCTTGCGATAGAAGCGTAGATACACGCTCCCGTCCAGGTCTTCGTTCTCTTCAAGTTCCCATTTGGTTTTAAGGAGCTCATAAACCACGTCGGTAGCCGCCATGTACTGGAGGCAACTGCGTCGCTCTTTGAGATGAATCTGGGCGGCTTGCCGCCCACTGATTCTAACCGCTTCCTTATCCCCAGTCAGCTTGCGTACGTTCTCCCAGAAGGTCTTAGACAAGTCAAACCCAATCCGGTCGTAGTACTCGTAGGTTGTTGTTTTCATGACATGATCACGTGTTCGTTGTGTTTACGCGGGACGGTAATGTTGTTACTGTCCAGCACCATGATTTCAGCCGAAGACAATGCGCTGTGGTTAGCGGCGTAGTGAGAGATCATGAAAGCCTGTGGCGCCTTACCGCCATCAACGAAGTCTTTCACGAACTGCCAGATACGCGTACGGTGTTCTTCATCAAAAGAACTACCCAGTTCATCCAAGAACAACGGCCAACCATTCTCTGGTTCGAGGTAAAGACCCAGAGCCACCACGAAGGCAAAGTCGAAGACGTCACGCTGCGCTTCCGAGGTATTGGCTACGTCCTGAGAGAGTTCGCGGTCTTCGCCAATCTCAGCAGGGAAACGATAGTTGAGTTCCTCGTTCTCCATACCACACGGCAGCATCCGGATTGGATAAGTCCAGACCTTCTCAAGGATGACGTTGACGGAGCGAACGAACGTTGCAATAAAGCCAGTGAGCTGCTCTGCAATCAGACCATCCGATGGAGAGATAGCGTCCATCAGGTGCTTGAATGCAATCTCTTTGGCCTTGGCTTCATCGAGCTGTTTGCGCAGGTCGTTCAGCAGTGCCATAGCGACGTCGCGTTCCTTGAGTCGACTATTGAGTCGACCCAGTTGCCCTTGGTGTTCACGTAAAAGCTGTTCAATCAGTTCGTTACGAAGACTGATGATACCTTCCTTGGTGGTCCGGTCCAATGCAGTTAGCATTCCGCACGCTTTCTCGTAACTCTCCATGAACAAGGTGACGTTCTCTTGGATTTCCAAAAGACGCTTACGCTCTGCATCTGCTTCGAGCGCTTCTCGGTTGGCAATGAAGATCTCCAACTCAAGACGTTTGGCCCGCCCTTCCAATACAACCCCAGACTCACCCTCAGAGAGTTTCATCTGGTCCAACGCAGAGAGTAACTGCTCTTGGGTAGACTTCAAAGTAGTGAGTTCAAACATGCGCTTGAGCTCTTCCTTCCAAGTCCAGACCATTCCAATGTGTTGTTGGTTGGTTTTATACGGAAAGCCCGCATCGATCATCTTGTCAAACAAGCCACGGCAGCGTGGGTAGTTGACAGCAATAGAACGAGCCTTAGCCAATGAAGCCTCAAAGGCCGCGAAGTCGTTACAGCGTTGTTCACAGAGCGACAGCTCGGCTTTGGCCTGATTTCTTGCCACTTCCCCGGCAGTAAGTTGTTCGGCCAACTTCTTGCGCTCGCCACGGCGCTCGCCTGGAACAAAGCGGGTTTCGCACTTAGGACAATCTGTCTCTTGAGCGTTATCCAGATGTTCCTGACGATGCCGCAAGCGGTCGATAGCGCGTTCTATGTCGCTCAGGCGCTTTTGTGTCGACGCGTAGGCTTCCTTAGCCGCATTACTCGAAGCCTGGCTGTAGTCGAAGTCCTCTGTGAGCATCCCGGCCATTGCAGTGAGCTCGGAGATCAAAGGAACTTCGAACTCTTCGGTCTCTTGGAATGCTACCTTGCAGTTCTCTGGCAACTTAAAGGTAAAGTCGGCAGAGATAATGGCTAACGAGTTGGTAGCCTTAGCAAGCTGGGCTTCGACGTCCGAACGAGAACCCATTGAGCGGTTCTTAATGTCCATGAGCGTCGTGTTCAACTCAACGAACTCAGAACTCAAGGCGTCGCGTTTGGTACGCAACATGGTTGCGCGTTCTTCGGCTGCCTTAACTCCAGCGTTCAGGCCGTCCATTGACTCGAACTCACCGATACTGTCTGGCAGAATATAAGCCATGTTGTCAAGGTAGCGGTTGATGCTGTAATTGCACTGGGCAAGCAAGACCTCGGTGTCGTGAGCGCTACGACTATCGATGTCTAAACGACGGTTGGAGAGCAGAAGCTCGACTTCTTGGTTCAGAAGACTGGCTTGGGTGGCGTACTGCTCTGCGGTAGCGTCGTCAATGAGCTTAGCGGTCTCCTGAGCTATTCTTGACTCAAGGTGCTTACGTACCCCCAGGTTATCGCGGGCAGCGCTCTTAAGGCGGTTATAGACGCCGAGGACGTAAGTGAGGTCTGTCGGGGAAATTGCAGTAAAAAGCTCGCGGCGCTTAGCGGTGCTCAGTAAATGGAACTTGGTATTACCAACCATCAGGTTGTAGATTTCCTGAGTCAGCTTGAAGTACCGTTGTACGAGCTCCTTCTGTACCGGCGTGGTGCCACCTGGGTTCAGGTTGATACCGTTCTGCCAGAACTCATGTACCCACTTACTTTTCAATACAGAACGCAGGACGTAGACGTCACCGTTACGTACAGCGTGGAACTCTTTACCACCGCCTGGGTAGTAATCTTCTGTCTCTGGTGGCCAAGGGGTTGTCTGTTTCATCACAGACGTCTTACCGCAGCCATTGGTTCCCAGGAATACTTGCAGGTACGATGTGAACGTCAGTTCGATATCTTTTATGCCAGCCAAGGCTGTGCGTTTAAAGCCTTTTATGATGAGTTTGTTAAAGAACATTACTGACTCTCCTCGTTTCTAAACGATTAATAGGTTATGTAGAATCGAACGGTAGACTTAATACTGTGAAATTAACTAAGAGGAGTATTACCGTGACCAAACCAAGCAACCCGTTTTTGGAGTTCAATCCTGTCGCCTGGGAAAGCACCAAGAGGGTATTGCGGGCGGCCGATTTCTCGGAAAATATTCTGCGGGATCCTCTGGAACTCTTACTGGAGTACTACGACATCATCCTGCGCGAGAAGAAGATCACTTCAAAGACATTCCTCGGTAGCAAAGAAGACCTCCTCATGGCGATCATGGATGCGGCATTTAACAAATGCGCTAAGCGAGCTTACGCCTGGGTGAGCATCAGGACGGCAGTGCGTTCGTTTGGACGTATCCCTCGTCTTTGCGGTAAAGCGGTGCGGTTACGTTTCCACGAAAGGAGCTGCATCCGTTATTGTATCGAATATGAGGAGCAGATTCCGCCCCTCGAATACGAAACCGAATTGATCTACCGTAATCTACCCGGATACTACCCGGAAGATTTCAAACAGCTCATCATTGCTGCTTGGAAGAGTCTCGATATCAAACCCGTTACGTACAACATCCGTCTTCAGTTCACGCCAGATAACACTGGCAGGACTACTGGCGTTGCTAAATGGGTCTTGGCTGAAGGGAACATCCTAGACGAGATCATGATGAGTAATTAAGGGAAGACCATGCTACAGTCAATGCTTAAACCCGTATCTGTTGGATACGCATTACAAAACCTGACGCCTGGCCAACGCGTCCTTGAAGTGATGGCTGGCGAACATACTCCCGGTATCGATGGTGAGGTCAACGCCTCCGTCACCGAACTGGAAGTGCAGGGCGTAGACCCGGACGGCCAAGCTTACAGTAGCAAGGCACGGTCTACCCCAGGTGTACCTGCGACTTGGTTGCCTTTTGGGAGCAACCGACTGACTCCTCCAGACATTCGCCGTAAAGAGCGTGTAATGCTCTATCAGTTCGCTGACGACGACAAGTACTACTGGACCGAGTTGGGCTTGGATGACCCTAAGCGACGTCTGGAGACGGTTATCTACGTCTTTAACGGTAACCCCGATGAAAACAGTCCTGACGAGATCAATATCGACAACTGTTACTTCTTCGAGGTCTCCACACGGACGAAGCAGGTGACCTTCCAAACTTCAAAAGCGAACGGTGAGCCCTTCCGGTACACTGCCCAGTTCAATACGGGTGAGGGGCGTTGGACCATCGGTGACGACGCGAAGAACTACGTGGAGTTTGATTCTGCTAACGTAGAGTTTCGTGCGCACAACAGTGCTGGTTCCTACTTCGAGATGGTAAAGAAGAAGGTGATGATGTTTGCACCTGATTCTGTTTTGCTCGTCGGTCTCAATAGCTTCACTGTAGAGACTAAGGTCTTCAAGCTAGCAGCGAGCAGCTCTGCGACGTTCGATACGCCTCAGACAACGATCACTGGTGACTGTAACATCGCCAAGAACCTAACCGTAGGACAAGCCATTAGTGCGAAGTCCATTTCTGGTGGTTCTGTGGCTGGCGACAGTATCAAGGCCAAGGTGATGTACGCGGATACCTATCAGAACCTACCTCCACGGTAAGGGCATAGAGAGAGGGCCTAGGCCCTCTCTGTTTATGACGGTTTGATCAGGTTGTTCTCGACA
>OERJ01000021.1_pt1 | contig 56063 bp, 54 predicted proteins | sample 1539991 | NCBI WGS metagenome assembly OERJ01 (sample SAMEA3891247, study PRJEB23780) | metagenome | biome: terrestrial biome; feature: animal house; material: water of meat washing | place: Italy | collected 2015-05-12
AGGTTATAGAGCATCTTTTAAGTTTTCTTGATGTGCTTTAACCTGTTTGGCATATTTCTTTCCTTGACGTTTCATTTTCCAGCTCGAATGGTAGCCTGTTGGACCGACATTATAATAAGCCAAAGCTTTGGGCCAACTTTCTGCTTTTTGGTTATAGTTAGCGAGAATATAAGTGCCACAATTAATATTATTAATTTCTTCAAATAAATCGCCAGGGCAGGTTTGTTGCCAATAGCGCGGGATAACTTGGGTAAGTCCAATAGCACCAGCAGGGGAAACAGCATAATTTCTATAGCTGGACTCTTGTCTTATGACCGCCGCAACTAGTAATGGATCGACATTATAGCGATCGGCACTTTGTACAATCATGGGTGCAATACGTAGTGCTGTAGTTGGTTCAACAGCATATGCCTTTTGAATGCCATTGGCTAATTTTGCTGAACGCTTTTCAACGGAACCGCCACCAAGTGATGCACAACCAGTAAATATTAAAAAAGTTGTTGTTAAAACTAAAACAGATTTAGCTTTAATATGAGATGTTGGCAAGTATCGTTGATAATTAAGCAAACTGTATATCCATTGGTATAATGTCTGAGAAGATCATATTGAGCTGTGCAATTACAGTCAAGTTGAGACAGAAGGGACTATTTTATGGTTTTGTTAAATCCGTACTTTATTTAAGCTAAATAGAGGTGATTAATCGAAATCCTAGATTTTATGCTGTGAGTAGACCCGCTTGCAAAGATAGTTTTGTCATATAAACCCATCGTATTTAGCTTCTTTATAGGTGATTGCATGGACAAGTCAAAGAAATTCCTCTTGCTTATAGCAAATAGCCTAAGCAGTATCTAAGTTGGTAAGACTTACTATTCTCCAAATATTAAATTTGCTCAATAAATCTAAGTTCTGTGATAGCGATACGTTTTTTGAAGCCCAACAAATAAGTTCAGCCGTTGTTAGATAGCATGAATTTGAGTCTAGTGATTTCTTATTTCATAGTACTTTCAATGTGAAGCCATAATTCTTTATTTAGAGAAACCATAGCTTCAACATATCCGAATGGGACGTTTTATATTATTTCAATTCGCTCGATGACTTTCCTAATTCACGGCGTGCGATAATGAGTTGCTGAATTTGTTGCGTACCTTCAAAAATATCTAGAATTTTAGAATCTCTTGCCCATTTTTCCAAAAGCTCATCTTCATTGTAGCCGACCGTTGACGCAAGTTCGACGCACTTAAGGGTAATTTCATTACAAATTCGACCAGCTTTGGCTTTGGAGATGGAGGCTTCTTTTGAGTTCGGTTTTTTGTTATCTGCCATCCATGCAGCTTTTAAGGTCAGTAAACGAGCCGCTTCCCATTCGGCTTCCATACGATAAATTTGGCTCGCAATATGAGTCGTTTGTAAGTATGGCGTTATATATTGAGGATCTAAACAATCGCTGAAGATCTCTTTAATGCGTTCTAGTGAGGCCTTGGCACAGCCTATAGCCATCGCTGCAACGAGCGGACGGGTATTATCAAAAGTTTCCATCACGCCAGCAAAGCCTTTAGCAATGTCAATTTCCGCATTTCCCAGTAGGTTATTGGCTGGCACTCGGCAGTCGATTAAACGAATAACTGCGGTATCAGAGGCTTTGATTCCTAGCTTATGTTCTAAACGTTCTACTGTTATACCAGCAGTTCCTTTAGGAATCACAAAAGATTTGATCGCTGAACGACCTAATTTTTTATCCAGAGTTGCCCAAACGACGATAGCGTCGGCACGGTCACCTGAAGTCACGAAAATCTTTTCACCATTTAAGATGTAATCTTCACCATCTTTTGTTGCTGTGGTGCGAATAGCAGCAGAGTCCGAGCCACAGTTTGGTTCAGTGATTGCCATGGCTGCCCATGTGTTTTTGAAACGCTCTAACTGCTCTTCATTGGCAACAGCTGCTATCGCTGAATTTCCTAGACCTTGGCGGGGCATCGATAGGAGTAAAGCGGTATCTCCATAACACATTTCAATTACACTTAAAGCGGTAGAGAGATTCACTCCATTTTTATTGCCTTGTTCATTGGTACCTCGCTTGCCGACAGCGGCCCCTGCGTTCATACCTTCACCGCCTTCATTCATACCATCGACTAAAGATGCCAACATATCCAGTTCTTTAGGATAGCTGTGTTCAGCTTTGTCGTATTTTCGGGAGATAGGGCGAAGTACATTGATGGCCACTTGGTGGGCTTGATCAATCAGTAATTTAAATTTTTTAGGGTTTTGTAAATTCATGCCAGTTTTCCTTTTTATTATGCATGTAGACCAGAGTGAACAATCGCTGTTGCACGTAAATCACGATACCAACGCTCAACAGGGTGTTCTTTGGTGAATCCGTGCCCACCTAAAATCTGTACACCATCGGTGCCAATTTTCATGGCTTTTTCGGCACAAAGTAAACGTGCTAAATAGGCTTCACGGTGAAATGTCTGCCCAGATTCAGCTAGACTTGCGGCATTTAGAATGAGCATACGCATTGCATCAATTTCAATGGCCATATCGGCAATCATAAAAGCAACACTTTGACGATGTGAAATGGGTTCACCAAAGGCGGTACGTTCATTGGCATATTCAATACAATATTTTTTGACCGCTTCACATGTGCCGACCGCCATTGCACACCACATTAAATTGCCGAGGTCTAAAAATGCCGTGTAGTTGAAATCTTCATCACCTAAGCGTAAAGCAGGGGTTTGATTAAAAATTAAAGTTGCTGTTTCCGTTGCTTTGAGCCCCATAGCGGGAGATTTTTTAAACTGAATACTTTCATCCCGTCTGAGAATAAAAACTTCAGTTTGAGCATTAAGTTCAGCACTGACAAGGAAAATATCTGCACTTTCAGCCAATAGTACAAGTGTCTTTTCACCTTGAATAAAATACTGGCCAGCACGTGAAATGGCTTTGGTTTTTAACTGGTAAGGATTAAAAGCAGGCGTAACTTCTTGAATTGCAAAGCTAGCGCGAATGCTACTGTCTTGCGCAAAACTGTTTAAATATAAAGCTTGTACTTGCTCAGAACCCCATTGTGTAACGGCATTAATCACACTAAAGGTAGAGAGCATACCAGCGGCTAAACTAAAATCACCTTTGGCCAAATGCTCCGCAATAAGCACATTACTCAGAATATTTTTCTCAGCAGCGACACCACCGAGTGCCTCAGGCAAAGCATAAAAGTTCAGACCTAGCTCTTCGATATATTGCCAAAGTTCTGTTGGAAAAGTTTCATTTTGATCGGCACTTGCGGCTAATGGGTAAAGTATATCGGCGGCAAACTGTGACATGGTGTCGATGGTCATTTGCTGATCTTCTGAATAGCTCAGATCAAATAATGATTTTTCTTGATTGTTGAGCCGTTGTTTATGTAGATCTTTATTGGCTTTAAAGGCTTTTTGTGTTTTTGATAGAGTCTTATAGCCCGCTTTTGAGCCTTGATATAGCGATTTCTCCACAAATTTTCTAAGTTTTAATTGGTCAAGTACGTCGCTACTTGCCATTTTTGTGATCAGTGATAAGCCAAATCCCTGCGCCTTATTTACCATATTTGTCATTATTTTCATCCAGCAGAATTATTCTGTGGTTTTATGCTGACATAGCGGCACACGAATAACTATGTCATGACTGACATGATGTATTGTCAAAGATAAACGGTATGTGGCGTATTTTAAATTATTCTAATATTTTGTTTTTTAAGTTTTTTATTGAATCGTTTGGAATTGAAATGATTGATCAATTGACCAAAATGACATCGCGTCATTTTGGTCAATGTACTTTTAGATAAATTTTTTCACCATTGCACGAACATTGGTTTTCGCTTCAATCACAGTCATAAAGGTATAAGCACCGATGAATTTACGGCTGATAAACATAAACTCTTTGGGTGGAACACTGAAATAACGAGATGCCATCGACTTTGAAGCTTGCTGCATTACACGGCTATGAAGTTGGCTTGCTTTCCAGTCATAAGCAAAGTGTTCATCCATAACACCAGCAGGTAAGTCTGGGTTGTTGCTTGGGCTGCTGAATGCTTCAGTTGCAAGTAAGAAGACTTTAGCCATATCGGGTTTAATGCTTTGAGGGATAGAGTCGAAAAACTCATAGCCTGTCATTGCTTGAACCATTTCTTCACTACTATGATTAAACCCAGCATGAATGAGCTTACGTGCAACGCCAAGTAAATGTTCATCAAACTGTCGGATTGCGCCAAAATCAAGCAGAACGATTTTGTCCAAGATGTCATTGCCATTACCTAAGCGAACGAGGTAATTACCAAAGTTCGGGTCGGTCTGCATTTCACCCCATTCAAAAATCTCGCGTACCGCAATTTCAAGTGATGCTTCGCCAAGTTTGTTGCGACGTTCTTGCGGCAGAGACAGCATGACAGGGCTGTTAATCGGCACGCCACGTTCAAATGTCATACACAATACTTGGTCTGTGCAGTAGCCATCTATAATTTGTGGCACGATGTAGCGTGGGTCTTCTTTTAAGCGAGCAGCAAAGCGGCGTGTGGTTGCAGCCTCAATTTTATAATTCACTTCACGGTGCATCATCTCACGAACTTCATCGAACCATTGGTCGAATTCGCGTGTTTGGGGCACCATACGTGTCAGTTTAAGCATGTTTTTAAACAGGCTCATGTCTGAGTCAATGGCTTCAGCAACGCCTGGATATTGAATTTTCAATACCATCTCTAAACCATCAGACTTACGCGTTGCACGGTGGACTTGTGCCAGTGATGCAGTGCCCAGTGGCTCATGATCGATGGTCAAATCATCTAGTTTAGAACCCAACTGGCTGTGCAGTTGCTGTTTTATCGCAGGCCACGCTAAAGCGACCGTTTGATTATTTAAAGTATTTAAGGCTTGCGTGATTTCTTCAGGTAGAAAGTGTTCACCATAAAGCGCCATCATTTGGCCAATTTTGACGATAGAACCTTTAAGTTTGCCTATTTCAGAAACAAGATAATCGGCCTGTTCTTTCATTGCTTTTTTGCGTTTCTTTTCTTTTTCTTCTTCGCTAGAAAACATAGTTGTCGCATTAGAAGCAGCCCAACGTGTTCCAGCAAGCAACGAAGCTTTGGCAATCGATAAACGACGATCCATAGAGGAGGTTTTCAGTTGTTTAAGCTTATCGTTGTGATCTGACATAATTCAGTAAAATCCTTTCATCAGCAAGGGCAGCATTTTAGATTGTAACGGATAATATCGTGTATTCACGTATTAAAAAAGTTCAACTTGCTGAATCTCGAGTTAAAAAAGGCCATAAGTGTTAAGCAACCATCTAAATAAAGCCTAATCGGGATTGTTACATGCGAAATTTTACTTTAAGCGTATTTTTCTGAATCAATTCATCTTTATGCGTTTGTATGTGTTGCAGGATCATCTCTTGTACTGGTTGGTGCATAAATCCATGTGCATAACCTTTAACAATGATGATGCTCGGTAGGCTAAAAAAGAAGTATCGAGCATCCTCAATGGTTGCACATTCATAGATCCCTTGTTGCTGTAACAGTTTCTGAAAAAAAGCTTTTTCAGTGTCGACATGATTGTTTTCGGTGTCATTCCAATAGCGTTCACGCATCGCCATTAAATTGTTGTGTTTATAACTCATAAGTTTGGGGAATATTGGCAGAAGAACTCACTTTATAATAAGGCTGTTTGATCAGGTTTCAATGCAAAGCCTGTGACTTCATGTAAAAAGCTGTGCGGTGGAAATTTTATAAGAGGCTAGTATGTTCATACAAAATAGGATGTTATATTAAAGCGCTGCAGCACGTAGATGTTGTGAATGACTAGATTAAAAAATGAATGAAGAAAATTTGCTTTGGGGAAAGGAATTGAAACAAATATTCAGTGCGTTGCTTGTTGTGGGATTATTCAGTGGTTCAGCCTATGCAATGGGCCCAACTAAAAAATATGAAGCATGCATGAAGCAAACTGGCAATGTGTTGAGTGAAATTGATGCATGCATGAGTAAAGAATATAAAGCACAAAAGAAACGCTTAAAGAAAGTATTTAAGCCGTATTTAGCGAAGGCTCCTGCAGAAGAGCAAGGATTGGTTAAACAGTCTCATCAGCAATGGCTGGCGCAGCGTGATCAGATTTGTAATAACAAACCTATCGTGAAAAATGAAAAGACTGAATTACAGCGTATTTCGTGTCTGATGCAAATGACGCAAACCCGTGCAGATATGTACGAAGCACGTACAGGCCGTATAAGCAAATAAGAGCAAAGCGTATGAAAATGTGTTTGCTGTGCATCAAAACATTATAAATCATAGAAAAACAGGGTATCATAAGGCGTTTTTATTATGACCTTGGAGACGCCTTTAGTGGATCGCCCGACTATTAGCCCTGAACATATACAGGAAGCCGCTGAAAACTTAAGCACAATTCGTGATTTTATCCGTTTTGGAGTGACAGCATTACGTCAATACGATGCACATTTAGGTCAAGGTACAGAAGACTATTTTGCTGAAAGTTCAGCTTTGGTTTTACAAACTTTATCTTTAGATTGGAATGCGGATGCTGAAATCTTAGAGTCGAAGCTACTACCAAGCGAAAAGACAGAAGTTTTAAGCTTATTAGAACGTCGTATTAATGAAAAAGTACCGACTTCATATTTGCTTAATTTGGCATATTTTGATGGCAAGCCATATTATGTCGATGAACGTGTACTGATTCCACGTTCACCGATTGCAGAATTGATTCAAAACCGTTTTGCACCTTATTGCTTAGGTGAAAATGGACAAATGGGTGAGGCAGTCAATAACTTGCCAGAAAACCCAAATCCGAAAACGCCACAACGTATTTTAGATATGTGCACGGGTTCAGGTTGTATCGCGATTGCTTTGGCTTATGCGTACCCAGATGCCGAAGTAGATGCAACGGATATTTCTAAAGAAGCTTTAGAAGTGGCTCAAATTAACTCAGAACACCACGACAAACAGTATCAAGTGGCTTTACTTGAGTCTGACTTGTTCTCCAAAATTCCTGCTGAAAATCAATATGATCTCATCGTGTCGAACCCACCTTATGTGGATGCTGAAGACATGGCAGACTTACCAGAAGAATTTCACCATGAACCAGAATTGGCTCTGGCAGCAGGTCAAGATGGCTTAGATTTGGTTCGTAAAATGTTAGCTCAAGCGCCAGATTACTTAACTGAAGATGGTCTCATCGTGATTGAAGTGGGTAATTCTGAATGGGCAATGCGCCAAAACTTTAATACTGTTGATTTTTACTGGTTACAGTTCCAAAAAGGCGGTACAGGAATCTTTGCATTGACTGCGGCTCAATGCCGTCAATTCCGTGATTTATTCATTCAATCTGTTCAAGCATAAAAGGAGTCGTTAGACATGGCAGGTAATAGTATAGGGCAACTCTTCCGTGTAACGACTTGTGGTGAATCTCATGGTGTAGGCTTAATGGCGATTGTGGATGGTGTTCCACCGGGCCTTGAGCTTACAGCAGACGATTTACAAAAAGATTTAGACCGTCGTAAGCCGGGCACCTCTAAATTTGCGACGCAGCGCAAAGAACCTGATGAAGTTGAAATCATTTCAGGTGTGTTTGAAGGTAAAACAACAGGCACACCAATTGGTTTATTGATCCGTAACACCGATCAAAAATCCAAAGATTACGGCAATATTGCACAAAGCTTCCGTCCGGGACATGCAGATTATACTTATACACAAAAGTACGGTTTCCGTGATTACCGTGGCGGTGGTCGTTCAAGTGCGCGTGAAACGGCTATGCGTGTGGCTGCGGGTGCAATTGCGAAAAAATACTTGGCTGAAAAGTTTGGTATTTTAATTCGTGGTCATGTGACCCAAATTGGGACTGAAATTGCGGAAAAATTGGATTGGAATGAAGTACCTAATAATCCATTCTTCTGTGGCGATGTCGATGCCGTACCACGCTTTGAAGCCCTTGTGACTTCATTGCGTGAACAAGGTACCAGTTGCGGTGCAAAGCTTGAAATTTTGGCTGAAAAAGTGCCTGTAGGTTGGGGTGAGCCTGTTTTTGACCGTCTAGATGCTGACATTGCCCATGCCATGATGTCTATTAACGCGGTCAAAGGGGTTGAGATTGGTGATGGTTTTGCCGTTGCTGGTCAGTTTGGACATGAAAGCCGTGATGAGTTAACCACTGATGGCTTCCTTGCGAACCATGCAGGGGGTATCTTGGGCGGTATTTCGAGTGGTCAAACTATTCGTGTTGCAATTGCGCTTAAACCAACAGCATCTATTACCACACCGGGTAAAACGATCAATATTAATCGTGAAGATACTGACGTATTAACTAAAGGTCGTCATGACCCTTGTGTGGGTGTGCGTGCGGCTCCGATTGCAGAAGCAATGCTTGCGATTGTTTTAATGGATCACTTTCTGCGTCATCGTGCTCAAAATGCAGACGTCGTTGCACCATTTGCACCGATTGAATACTAGAAAATTCTCTTTATATTTAAGAGAGTACACATTAAAGTCAGACTTCGGTCTGACTTTTTTTATTTGCGTATGAAAGCTAATCTTAAATGTAAGAAAAGAGTTGTTGGCATATTATGTGCGCTATGGCTATCACGATACTCATCAAACGGCATCTTACCTATTTAGTGCCAATGTAGGACAACCTTTGATTCATCTTCATTTGGTCCTAATGATTAAGCAAATTTAGAGTTGGAGTCTTTCTCGTTTCTGAAAGAAATCATCAATAACACAGAATAAATGGGTATGGGCCATATATGGCACAAGGAACATAAGGGCTAGAGTCGCAAGTTTAGTGTAGTCACACAGCGAATGGCTTTAGTTCTTCTCTTTTTCAAGTCAATTTCTTATCCGTGATTCGGGTTAAGTCATTTAGAGAGTTCATTTTTAAAAGAAAAAAGGAAGGGGGATATGAATAAAAAAATAAGCACAGTCAGACGAGGCACCATTATATTTTTATCATTACTCACAGTTTTGGTTATTTCATTGTTGATATACGGCTATGACAGTATGCATGACCCTGAAAAAGTTAAAGCGCGCTTATATGCTTGTGGAAAATTTGGTGATCGGCACATGCTCATTGATAAGCAGTATTTACTTTTTGGCAGAGTGACTTATCAAGGTGTGAATTATTGGGGAAAAAATATCGAAGAAGAACACGAGGCCAAAGGTTGTGATGATCAAATTCAAAGTATTGCTTTGAAAGTGAAATGGCCTGAAATGACAGCATCTAGAGAAGGCTTTAGACTAGGTTCTGAGTTTAAAAATGATATCACAATCGCATTAAACCAACGCTCAGTTTGGAAAGAGGAGCAGGGAAGTAAAGACTTTTTTAATGAGTTTTTGCTTTTAAAACTATACTTAAGAAAAGGAATGTCTTCTGGTGGAGAAGAGGTGAGTGAAGTATGGATAGATGAAACAAAAACATTTAATTCAGATTTGGGACTCTACGAAATAGAGGTAAAAAGTGATGATGGTGTTGGAAAAAAGGTGTATTGGCAGGAGCGTAAAGGTAAAGGGGTAAGCCTAACCATTAAGTGTCTTTATTTTAAGGATGGTGCAACAAGTTGTGAATTTAATACACATCAGCCCAATTATGGGTTTAATACGAGTTATATCACTATAAGCTTTCACAGTGAGTTACTACCGCATTGGCAAGAAATTTATCAAGATGCAGAACAACTCATTCATTCTTTTAATACAGGAGAGAAACAGAATGAAGCATCTTAAGATGTATAAATCATCACTATTAAAAATGTTTAGATGACCTTAGGATAGCGCTAATGTCCGACAGTACGTGTCCTCTTTTGAAGCAAAAAGATAGTCATGTAAGCCAGTATAGTGCAATGCTTGCCCTAAGCTGAGGTTGTGCTCTATAAAAATAAACGAAAGATAATACTTTAAGAGCAGTTTCCAATCGGATGATTACATGGTATATAAATTGCTCATAGAATAATAAGCATTATTGCAGGAGAGAAATGTTCTGCATTCGCCGAAGGAGCAACGACCCCGGAAACTCTCAGGCAAAAGGACTGTAATAATGAAAAAACTCTGGAGAGAAGTGTTCAATCACTCACCGAAGGGGATGGTTTAAAACGTCAAGGGATGTTTTAGATCGAAGCTCTCAGGTACACATGACAGATGGGGTTGACATCAAACAATAAAAAGGAGGTGTCTATGTGTCATGTCGTTGTCATTGGTGCTGGAATTACAGGCGTCACAACTGCGTATGAATTAAGTCAACTGGGTTATCAAGTGACAGTTGTGGATCGGCATTTATTTCCAGCCATGGAAACTTCTTTTGCAAATGGTGGACAACTGTCTGCATGCAATGCGGAAGTTTGGAACCAAAAATCGACAGTGCTGAAAGGCATGAAATGGATGTCTCAAAAATCTGCCCCTTTATTGCTCAATCCTGCGTTTAGTGTGCATAAATATGCATGGCTGATGGAATTTCTGGGCAATATTAAACATTATGAGGCCAATACCCACGAAACAGTGCGCTTAGCTTTATTGGCTCGTCAGCGTTTATTTGAAGTTGCTGAAAAAGAGTCAATCGACTTTAATTTAGAAAAACGAGGCATTTTACATTTTTATCATAATAAACAAGACTATGACGTTGCTATTCGCGTCAATCATATGTTGAATAAAGGTGGTTTGGAACGTTGCGGTGTAAGCAATGAAGAAATTAAGCAAATTGAGCCGACACTGACCGGCGACTATTATGCTGGATTCTATTGTGAAGGTGATGCGACGGGTGATATTCATAAGTACACCACAGGTTTGGCTGAAGTTACCAAAAAGTTAGGTGTGAAGTATCGTTTTGGTATGGATGTGACAGATATCGAACATTTAACTTCAGGTGTTGAAGTGAAGTTACAGCCAAGTTCAGAGAATGTTGAACTGCTTCCAAATGAAGTGGAAATGTTGGCTGCCGATGCTGTTGTGGTTTGTGCTGGTGTGGGTAGTTATCAATTGGCCGAATTGGTCCAAGAACGCGTCAATGTTTATCCTGTAAAGGGATATTCGATTACGGTGATGTTAAATGACGAAGAAAGCCAGCAAAATGCGCCGTGGGTGAGTTTGCTGGATGAAAGTGCGAAAATTGTAACTTCACGTTTAGGTAAAGATCGTTTCCGTGTTGCGGGCACTGCTGAGTTTAATGGCTATAACCGTGATATCCGTGCAGATCGGATTCAACCTCTTGTTGACTGGACCAATCGTAACTTTAAAGTTTCGACAGAGCATGCGGTGCCTTGGGCAGGTCTTCGCCCCATGATGCCGAATATGATGCCTGTAGTTCGCCGTGGAAAGCTAGAACGTGTGTTCTTTAATACAGGACATGGGCACTTAGGTTGGACGCTATCTGCGGCAACTGCGGCAATGATTAGTCAGGAAGTCGCGACAGCGTATCCTGTTTAATTCGAGTGCATTCTTGGATAGATAAAAACAAGCTTGCTTTGAGCTTGTTTTATCATTTTTGTGCAATGATGTTATAATTCTGCCTTAATTTCAAAAGATTGCTCACAAACGAATACTTTAAACTTGAGCAAAAATAAGTAGTATTGTTTCAAGCAATTGATGACTAATGTGAAGGTGAATAATGATTAACATGAAAATGGCTTTGGTGGTTTTAGCTTCTGCAACGATGCTGTCGCTTGCTGCGTGTAGTGACAAAAAACAAGAGACTGAACAAACGCCAGTGGAAAGTTCAGCAACTGAAACACCAGTGACCAATATTGAAGTTAGTCCAGAGATGATTGATGCTGCACCTTTAGAGTCTGAAGAAGCAGGTGCATCAGCACCAGCGGCAGCGTCTGAAGCAAAATAAGTCCAAAGATCAAAAAGCCTCCCGATGTGGAGGCTTTTTTTATGGGTGAGAGTGATATCAGCATTTAATCGTAAATATCTAGATTCAGGATATAAATCAAAAAATCATATTGAAACCATAACGAACAATCGATAGAGTTTATTTAGTAAATATTGTCAATCTGTGATGGTTTTCATCAATGCATCGTTTGCAAGCAAATGGACAGTAGAAAACATGATGTTTAATCATAACTCATGTAAAAATGAGGGAATATTTTGTACGCAGTTAAGCTCACAGAAGTATCGTTGAATTTTAAACAGCATGGCCGAGCATGTTTGATTGTTGCTGCGGTGATTTTTGTCTGCTGCTTGCTTGGGATATTCACTCGACCGATTGCATATTTCGCTTATTTTTGGCCAGCTAATGCAGTACTGATCGGCTTATTTTTAAGGTTTAAGCCACTCAGAAATGTTGGTGGCTGGTTGGGCGCATTTATTGGTTATATGTCGGCAGACTTAGTCACAGGGAATCATCTTGAGCTGACGTTGGCTTTAACAATCGCCAATTTTATGACGGTAGGCGTGTCTTTATTCTTTATCCATTATTTACAAATTGACTATCGTGCATATAACAAAGGCTTAAATTTTCTTTATCTTTTCTTGGTTTGTGTTTTTCTTGGGTGCTTTTCCAGCGCGATATTTGCCGTTGCGGTCGTTCCGTATATGCCACACACCTTTATGAGCACGCAAGACCTTTGGGCTGAGTTTTATATTTGGTGGACGGGGGAAGTTCTCAATTGTATTTCACTTTTACCCCTCATGTTGACCTTTCCTGCAGCGAAGAAATTAAAGTATCTTTGGAATAACCGTAGACAGTGCGAAACCCAGTTTGTCGATGTTTTACCCTTACTCTCAGTTTTAATTTCTGTGGCATGTACTCATCTGTTCTTTGGTCCTGGTGCCTTACTTTTCCCTTTAGCAGGGCTGATTTGGGCGGCTTTAAGTTACAACTTATTTTATGTGAGTATCATTAACAGTTTGGTTTGTTTTGTGACGTATCATAGTTTAACGACCTATTATATTTCACGTACAGCAGATAACTTCTTGGCCACTTCTATTTCGGTGCGTATAGGGCTGTGCATGTTGATGATTGCACCTTTGCTTTTATGTATTGTGAGTCGTAATCGTCATGATCTGTATAAAGAAGTGCTCTATCTGGCCAACCATGATCCCTTAACTCATGTGGGAAATCGCCGTTTTTTCTTCACTCAAACTGAAAACTTATTGAAGGAAAATCTGGTTAAATCGATGAGTATCATTGTGCTAGATATTGATCACTTTAAGAAAATGAACGATCAATATGGTCACTATATTGGTGATGTATTGCTACAAAGCTTTGCCACGACGGTGAAAAGTAATTTGCGTGAACAGGATTTATTTGCGCGTATGGGCGGTGAAGAATTTGTGGTGGTGTTAAATAATACCACTGAAATTGAATCACAAATCATTGCAGAACGTATCTGCCGTGCTGTCGCTACTTCAAAAACTCAAGTGGCACATGCTGTTTTGAGTATGACGGTGAGTCTTGGTGTGGTGCATCAAGTTTTACCAACGCAAAATAGTCTACAGAGCTTGTTAAATCGTGCTGATCGGGCGTTATATCAAGCCAAAACTTTAGGACGCAATCAAGTACAACTTGCCTCATAGGTTAAAATTTAGTAAAAGTATAAAACAATAAAAACTATAGATACTTGGATAAAAATGAATTTTTCTGAATACCTTCGTTATGATGGGCTGGGTTTGGCTGAGTTGGTTGCACAAAAACAAATCCATCCCGCTGAATTATTACAAATTGCAATTGAGCGTAGTCAGCAAACCAATCCTGCTTTAAATGCGATTATTATTCCGATGCATGATTATGCCAAGAACAGAGCGCAAAATGCATTGTCTGGCCCATTTGCAGGGGTGCCATTTTTAGTAAAGGATTTATTTCAAGAATATGCAGGTTATCCAACCTCTTATGGATGCCAAGCATTTAAACGTACGGGCCATATTGCAGAACATAATGCAGAAATTGTAAACCGTTGGGAAAACACAGGCATTTTAACTTTTGGCCGTACCAATACTCCTGAGTTTGGTATCAAAGGCATTACGGAATCAGATGCTTGGGGAGCCTGTCATAACCCTTGGAATTTAAAACATAACAGTGGTGGCTCATCGGGTGGTTCCGCTTCTGCGGTGGCCGCAGGAATTGTTCCGATTGCAGGTGCGGGTGACGGCGGCGGGTCGATTCGAATTCCTGCATCGTATTGCGGTTTATTTGGTTTAAAGCCAAGTCGTGGACGTACGCCGTGGGGCCCAGATATGAGTGAAGCAATGCATGGCGCTGCGATACAGCATGTATTGAGTAAAAGTGTAAGAGACAGTGCAGCGATGTTAGATGCAACGCAGGGTGCAGAGCATAGTTCATTGTTTAAAATTGAACTGCCCAGCCAAAGCTATTTGGCCTGTCTACAGCAGCCTGTAAAAAAACTTAAAATTGCATTTAGTACTCAGTCGCCTATCGGAACCACAGTGTCTAAAGATGCAATTGATGCTGTACACCATACTGCACGTTTGTTGGAGTCTTTAGGGCATACAGTGGTCGAAGCACAACCTGAGATAGATGGTATGTCTTTGGCCAGAGACTTTATCACGACGTGGTTTAGTCAATTTTCTTATATGTTAGAGCAGATCAAGCAACAGGTTCCGACCACAGCAGGAGATTTTGAGCTGGATTCTTTAGCTTTGGCTGCCTTTGGTGCGAAAACGACTGCGTTAGAATATATTCATAATCTGAATAATTGGGGAGTATATGTCACCAAAATGAACCAATTCTTTGATCATTATGATCTTTATCTGACTCCTGCTACAGCTTCAGTCGCACCCAAAAATGGGCAAATTTCTACCCCATCATGGCAAAAACCAATTTTAAAAAGCTTATTAAAAGTCGGCAAAGCACATTTGCTGGCGCAAGGAAAACTGGTCGATAAAATTGTGAAAGATAATTTGCGTTGGGTGCCTTTTACTCAGTTAGCCAACATCACAGGTTTACCCGCGATGTCTGTACCTTTGTATTGGAATGCTGACAATCTTCCGCTTGGTTCACAGTTTATTGCGCCTTTTGCCCGTGAAGATCGGCTCTTACAGTTGGCTAGTCAGCTTGAACAGGCCCAGCCATGGTTTCATAAATATAGTGAAATCAAAGTTTAGAAAGCTGATTAATGAAACTGCTGCAATTTATGCGCGCAGATCAGAAGAGAACTTTTTAAGCTTGAACTTCTTTGGGTAAGTACCGAACAAAACCTAAGCCCAGTAACACAGCACAGCCTGCCAGAATAAAAATATGTTCGCCTGACAGGCTGTGCCAATAATGTCCTGCAAGAATACTTCCAGACGCTACACCCAGTCCCCACATGGTGCTATACAGGGCTTGACCACGTCCTTGTTGTCCTAAACTAAAGTTTTGGAAAATGATACGCATGGCGATGAGATGAAATAAACCAAAGCTAAAAGCATGAATGGTTTGTGCGAAGAACTGGATCGCGAAGATTTGTGGAAAAGAACCGACCATAAACCAGCGTAGCGCCGTGAGGATCAGACAAATAGACACCATGAGTCGCCATGAAAAACGTTTGAAAAAAATGTGAGCAATGGCAAACATAATAATTTCGGCCATGACACCGACAGCCCACAAAAAACCAATTTCTGTGGTTGAGTAACCGGCTTGTTTTAAGAAGTTGCTATAAAAACTATAAAAGGGCGCATGCGAAAAAAGCAGAATAAACTCGATACCGAAAAATGCCGCTACAACGGGTTTTTTTAAAATAGGTAATAATGGCTCGAGCTGCCCTTGTGAATTGGGTGCAGTGGTCGGTTCTTTGATGCTAAATGACCAAATAAAGGCCAAAAAAGAAATACACAGCAATAAAACTGGCAGCATAGAGATGGGTAAAATTTCTAATAAGGCTCCGATACCAAAAACCCCGACAATAAAACCGACCGAGCCCCACTTTCGAACTTTTCCATACAAAGCACTGCGCTGTTCCGCGAGCCAAAATAGCGTAACGCCTTCAAATTGAGCCAGAATGGCGTTTTGGAAGAAGCTAAAGATCAGCATGAGCAGAGCGATCGCCTGAAAGGAGTTTGGAATGATAAAAATCATGAACCAAATACAGGCTTCCATCCACGTTGCGACTCTGACCAAGAGCATCCGTTTCCCTGATTTATCTGCAATCCAGCCCCAAATAAAAGGAGCAAAAAAACGGGTAATGATCGCAATTGAGGAAAGGATACCGATTTCACTGTAGTTAAAGCCTTGATCTTCGAGATACAGGCTCCAAAACGGCATGAAGGTGCCCACAATGGAATAATAGAAAAAGTAAAAACCAGCCAGTCGGTGCCGAATGGGGAAAGAAAGCATCGTACTGTGTTCCTTGGTTGGGTGGGCAGATTCTGAAGAAGACTTGAACCTAAAACAAAGCTTCAAGTCGATGAAGCTTCGAGAATTTTAAAATGGATTGTTTAAATCATGCTTATTCAGAGTTCAGGGATTAAAGCTCATTAGCCTTTGACTAAACCACCATCCACAATCAAGTTTTGACCTGTCACAGCACAAGAATATGGCGATAAGAACATTAAAATGGCTGAAGCAAATTCCTCAGGTGTAACTACACGACGCAGTGGTGTTGCACTTGCGATGTAATCAAAAACTTCATTGGGCGTGCTTTTGCTAGCATCAGTGGTTTGCAGTAAACCGCCAGAGAGCATATTGATATTAATGCCATATTGGCCAAGTTCATGCGCTGAGGTACGGGTAAATGCCAACAGTGCTGCCTTCGCCGTGGTGTAGTCATGATAAGGCACCACAGGGTTCTGCACCAGATTGGTTCCGATGTTTACAATGCGCCCAAACTGGTTTTGTTTCATACCTTCAAGCGCTGCTTGGGTTGTATTCAAAGCGGCTTTAACTGCACCTTCAAATTGTTGTTGCATAGTTTCCCAGCGTAGCTCATGAACTTTTGGGCGGGCCTCACCATTAAACTCGAATTGAATGAGCGCATTATTAATCACGGCGTTGATATGCTGTCCAAAATGCTGAAAGCTTGCATCAAACATACTTTTGACTTGTGCACTGTCTGTAACATCAGCTTGGTAGATAAAAACCTGCTTTGGATACTGCTGGACTAAGGCTTGCGCTGCAACGTGGCTGTTCAAATAGTTCACGACTACACGAGCACCTTCATTGATTAAGGCGTGTGTAATCGCAAGACCTAAACCGCGTGCGCCACCTGTGACCAGTACAACTTGATTTTTAATGTGCATGATGTTTCCGAGCAGATAAATGCATGTATTTTTTAGATAAAGCAAGTATATCAAAACCTTTCCATGCGCTAGGTCTTAAAACTACTGCTTTTCAAGTTTTCGATGCTCATTTAGCTGGGTTAGAGTATTCGGATAAAAATGTCCAAGCAGTAGAGCATTTTTATTACTGTTGATCATTGGGCCTGAGTTTGCTCAAGGTGTAGCCTCAAAATACGACGCAATTCTAATAATGTTTCTGCTTCCTCATGCACAGAATGATTGCCTTTAATGATTTTTTCAGAGACAGCTTGTTCTAAATGTGAACTTGAATAGGGCACAATACCATCGCTCATGTCATGTATGTCATTGGTCTGACGGTGATTACCAATAATAGAATGATAAGGAACTGTGGATACAGGCATGATGTTACTGGTCAAAGCCATAAAGCGTGACTTTGGACTTAAGTCGTCAGGGCCAGATTGCACCATGCCTTTGGTGCTAGAGCTACCATTGAGCTGTATATCCACTTGGTTAAAGAAAGTGATCGGCAACTTCACCATTTTCTTCACCAATTCCATGTACCAGCGGTCAGACAGTTCACTGCCACGGTGAGGCGCGGCAATAAAAATTGCACGTCCAATGGGTAAATCAGAATGAAATTGAAAACGTTCTTTGATTACGGGGTATTGTTGTAATCGAGTGTATTGCTCATAGTTTAACAGTGGAATCACTTGCTCAGAAATATCGTGCTCACTAATCAGTAAGCGACTAATAACGCCGCCCATACTGTGTCCAATCAGCACGGCGTCACTGGCCGAGCGAGAGTTGGGTTGAACTTGTGCAAAGGCTTGTTTAAGTAGTGCATGAATCTGATAGCGGCTTTCAACAATCGGCATATTGGTTGAATAGAACACCTGCCATACCTGAAAGTTTTCTCGTAAAACTTTATCCCCCAAAATGTTATTGGTCAGATTGACCCAAGTTTCAGGGCTGCTGGCGAGACCATGAATAAGTACAATCACTTTTTTATTCGGTTGGTAGGGTTCAAGCATATAGACATGTGGCATACGCAATCGCTCAGTTTTATCGAGCAAGGTTAAGTAGCCTGTAGAGCCCAGTTTATTTTCTGCCAGCCAGTAGGCAAAAGGCACAGAATAATTCGCCGTGAGGATATATTTTTGTTGATGTATGTCTACATACTTTTGCGTATAAGGATTAAATAGCTCAATCTCAAAAATGGCTTTGCCATTAAGCACATCTTCAATGCTGCTTTCAGGGTTTAATGGCTGTGCCGCTGCGGTTACGGACAAATAGCGTGCAGGATGGATATTGGGATTGGTTTGATTTTGATAAAACGATATCGGGTCAAGGATAAAATCATTTTTATGAATAGGATCCGCTTCAGTCACAACCACAAACTCTGCGCCCAGACCATCTTGACGGTTGACTTGATAAAAACCCGAGAAGTTTAAATTATAACTGGATTGAACTCGGTCAATGGTTTTACTTTTCAGTTCAGGATAGTGTTCTAAATTTACAATATATTGACGTTGTTGGACGTTGAGTTGCGCGGGAACTTGATGAAAAGGCTGCGTACGGTACGCCGTGGTAATTAAACGCGACAAAGCGACATTGTAAAAAGTGCGGACATGCATTTGTCTTTGATCAAAAACCCGGGTACTTGGGCTTTCTTGCATTTTAAATAAATACACATAGCTATAACGTAAACTCTGGTCGAAGGCATCAAGGCTTTGTTCTAAGCAGTGATTATTTTCACTATGTGGCTGTGCGTGGGTACAGTTGCGTTGTTTTGAAAACTCGAAAGCTTGAGCCAAATACAGTTCACTTAACGCGGCATAACGCTCATCTGCTGCAATATCCGTTTGTGTGTTTAAGCGCTTCAAACATGTTTCAAACTCAGCGCTGCATTGCTGTGGCGTCAGGCTGAGTAATTTGAGTAAGCTGGTGGTTTCCGCACTCAATTGGTCGTGGGTTAAGATATTTTCAGACTTGCTACGAATAGCTTGATGGATGTTATTTTCTTTGACTTTGACCAACTGGCAGGCCGGCAATAAAACAATCGTTAGCCCTAAAATGATTGGTCGCGTGAAAGTATGATGTCTCGTTAAAAGCATAGTTTTTAGCACGGACGTTATCTATATAGGCTAAAGATGTCTTTCATTTTAAGATAATTTCTAACGAGTTACATCCAAATTCGGTCCGATCTTTTGTGTCCCTAGACATAACTTAAGAACGCTTATATTCAGCTCAAGCAATTTGGCGAGCAAAGGCTTTGCCCAAAACATGTTTATGTATAAATCGTAATTTATCGAGGACTGGTCCTGAGAGCGTAAATGGATAAGCATCTTCTAAACCCATACTGCGATTTAACGCATTTAAGTTAAAAGTCAGTGTCATCCATTGTTTGAGGAGTAAATCAAAATTTTGAGCGCCGATTGGATTTTCATAAAAGCTTAAGTCATGCGTATCTTTTCGATTATTACGCACAATTAATCCTGCATAGTAAGCGGTTTCCAATGTGTCCATCATGTGTAAATAGTGTGCCCACGTTTCTGCCCAGTCTTCCCAAGGATGTGTGCTGGCATAAGAGCTGACATAAAATTGGTCCCAGTTTTGTGGTGCGCCATCTTCATAGTGGCGTTGTAGTGCTGCGTTATAATCTTGACGCTCATCTCCAAAATACTGACGGAACTCGTCGACCAGCTCAGGATGTAGCGATTTAATGAGGTCAAAATAATAATGACCACTTTCATGACGGAAATGCCCCAAAAGCGTACGGTAGTTTTCACCCATTTTAATACGGGTCGTTTCCCTATAGATGACATCTGCTTCACTGGCATTGAGTGTAATGACGCCATTAGCATGTCCTGTCAGCACAGGGTGCTCTGGTTCAGGCATGAGAAAATTAAAACGGAGTCCGTAGCGATCATCATCGTTATATTTGGGCCTTGGCATAATATTCAGGCGTTGCATTAAATACAGAAAACGCCGTTTAGCATGTTCGAGCCGTGACCAATAGACGATATGATCAGGGTTGTCGAGAGTAGGAATGGTATATGTGAGTACACAAGACTCACAGTAGATGTCGTTGCTCTCTGCGGGAATAACCCAATTACAGACTTGATGATGCTGATAGTTATAACAAGGCTTATAGCGCTTCGTCTGGTATTTTTCATTTAGCGCTAACCAAAGAACAGGGCTATGCTGTTCAAAGCTCCCCATATCTTTTTCTGATGCAATATAACCGAGTGTAGTTTGGCAGCTCACACATTGTGAGTTGGCAAAAAAGACTTGGTTTTGACAGGATGCGCAACTAAAGAATTTCATCGGCGGCTATGTCTTTGGTGAGCTTTTAGAACCAGTATAAAGGATGTTGATTCCCTTCGTCATGTTCTGTCATCTGTTTTGATAGGCTTGCAAAGTTGAGTATTCATTGAGAGCATATTAGAAAGAATACATGTGCTTGGTTAGTAGCGAGCTTTTCAGCAGGTTCTTTTCTTTCATATTTGTATAAAGAGATATAAATTTTAAAATTTATAACCTGAATGAACGAAAAAGCTTGATTTAGGTGCAGATTCGTCAAAAATAGGGACTGGGAAAAATCAAAGCTTCATTTTAGAATTTCAAAGCCTTTTAAGTTTCTGGGAGTAAATATAATGATAACGAACGTATCGCCAAAAAAATGGCTACTCATGAGTTTGGGGGCGATGTTGCTTTCAGGTTGTGCGACAACCTCTACAGACCCAAGTCGTCAAAATGTGGGTACCACAGGTTTACTCATTTGTGCGCAGAATGAGCTTTGTCCAGTGGTCACTGTGAGCTGGAATGAATCCAACAAAGAACTGCTTAAGTTAAAAATGCATTTGAGCAGTACTTACAATAAATACGACATTCAAAAGGTCGTGTTTACCAATGGACAAAAAAGTCAAACTTTTGCTGTCATTGGGCCAACAGAGCATGATCATGTGTTAGGCACCAACCGTTCGACCAATTATATTTTAGCGCCTGTAAATTTGATGAGTAAGTTAAAAGGAACGGATTCGATCAAGATGGATATTTATACGGATAGAGGTATTATCTCTCGATATGTGTATAAAGATGGCGTCTCAGCTCCAATTTTGGGTGAGTTCCAAAAAGTTTATCAATAAAAGAAAAATCGCCATCTGGCGATTTTTTTTGCTTATAAGTGAGAGAAAACTAAAAGTTGTGAGGACATAAGATCTCATTTTCAGAAGATATTCTGTCTATAGGGATGTAAACATTGGGCCTTTGACGGATGAAAAGTCAAGCTGAATAGCCCGAAATGCACTTTGATGTATCAATTTTAAAAATATAAATACATTTTGCACAAAAAATAAACTTTTTAATGCGCTTTTGCTGTCAGTCTAATCAAAAAAATTGGCATGTATTCTGCTTAGTTCTAGGTATTACAAAAACCTTTTTTGGTAATACCGAAAGGAGCAGCAAATGTCTAAACAATTCAAAGATGACTTAAATGCATTCTTCACTGTATTTAAACAGTTCGTGGTCGCCATCTTAAGCGCTAGAGCGGGCATTTATATCAAACAAGATCCATCCGAAAAAGGATAAGCGCGTGCCGAAACATAAATTGGCACGGATCAGCATCACTGTGCCTGAATTAACTGTCGATGCATTGGATCAGAAAATTGTTGATCAGCACTATGAAAGCCGTTCTCAAGCGATTGTCGACATGATCAATAAACATTTGATTGCGGATCAGGAGCAACGTAACGCCGTGATGGTGGGGACGTTTACCTTGCTCTATGACGCCAGTGTTACGCCACTTAGAGTCCAATTGCTGGACTTGCAGCAACAATTTTTAGAGCAAGTGGTCAGTTCACTGCATATTCAGTTAGATGAGCAAAAAATTCTAGAAGTGATGATTTTGCAAGGCTTAACTACAGAGTTAAAAGCGCTGAGCCAGCAATTCATTGCTTTGAAAGGTGTGATCAAAGGGCATTTGGAACTGATGGATGCGGTGATGCCGCCGATTCCACAAAACGAAAAACAGAGCGCGTTGAAATCGTGACCATGTTCACCGCCCTCAATGACTCACTCCATATATAGCAAGTTTAAACATTTACAGCATCGGGAAAATTGCATCATGATTAAAAAAGCGTTCTTATCAGTCTCTATTGTTTCGACTATTTTATTGGCAGGTTGTGATAACACCGCCAAAATTCCTGAAACAAAAAACAGTGCATCTGAGAGCACAGGCACCAAAACCATCACGATTGGCTATAGTGATTGGCCGGGTTTTGTTGCATGGCAAGTGGCAATTGAAAAAGGTTGGCTCAAAGAAGCAGGGTTGAATGTTGAGTTTAAATGGTTTGATTATTCATCATCGCTTTCTGCTTTTGCAGCCAATCAGCTAGATGCAGTACTGGTGACCAATGGAGATAATCTAGTCACAGCCTCTGGGGGCACTCAAGGTGTCATGATTATGGCGACAGACTATTCCGCAGGTAATGACGTGATTATCGCAAAAGATGGAATTAACAGCATTGCCGATTTAAAAGGCAAAAGTATTGCTACTGAAAAAGGCTTGGTTGACCATCTATTGCTAAGTACAGCACTAACAGATGCAAAAATTAAGACCAGTGACATTAAATTGGTCAATTCTATGACCAATGAGCTTCCACAAGTTTTTGCAAGTCCAGACATTACTGCAATTGCGGTCTGGCAACCTGTAGCCAATCAAGCTTTGAAGTCTGTTGCAGGGTCTAAAATTATTTATAGTTCTAAAGATAAGCCTGGTTTAATTTATGACACGCTGACCGTGAATATGAGCCATCTTTCTGCCAATAAAGAAGATTGGAAAAAGATGATCCAAGTGTGGGATAAAACAGTCAAATATATTAATGACCCTGCAACACATGAAGACGCCGTGAAAATTATGTCTAACCGTGTTGGCGTTGATCCGAAACAATATGAACAATTTATTGGCGGGACGCATTTACTCGATTTGGCAGCCAATAAAACCGTCTTTAAGAAAGGTTCAGGTTTTGACTCGATTTATGGCTCAAGCTACCACGTAAACAAATTCAACGTTGAAAATGGCATTTATAAAAAAGAAATGGATGTTGATGGTGCAATTTATCCAGCTTTGGTTGAAGAGTTAAAGTAAGACTTCGTAGAAACTAAAAGCCCAAGTTAACTTGGGCTTTTTTGTATGAGTGTGTTTAAAAAGCAAAGAAAGATCTAATGTTAAATAAAGAGTAGATTTTAAGGCATGTATTTATAAATGCGTACTTTTAGAAAACACATGAATAATCACGATGCCGATAATCATAAAACTTAAACCAACAACCGCCGCAAAGTCGAGCTGCTGTTTAAAGTAAATCCAACCGACTGTAGAGATCAGGATAATGCCTGCACCTGACCACAGTGCGTAAGCTAGCCCCATAGGGATGGATTTAAACGTTAGACCTAAGAAAAAGAGTGCAATTGCATAACCAACAATAGTTAAAACAATAGGTAAAGGTGCAGTGAAACCATTGGTCGCTTTTAATGCAGAAGTCGCGAGGACTTCTGCAATCACGGCGATCAATAAATAGAGAAAAGCCATAGCTTATTAAAGCTCCCTTACGCAACCACAGTTGCATGATGCATGAGGTGATGTTGTTCTTGTTTCAGCCAATGCTGACTGTCCGCCGTGGTAGATGTTACATTTTGAAAAGTGTATTCAGGTTCATACACATCCACGACAAACACCAACTGATATGCTTCGCCACCGATCAATTTACGCTGTATGAGGGTTTCAACATCAACGACTTCAAAACCATCTAGGATGAGTTGCTGTTGAGTCATTTGGGTGCAGCTTGAATATTGAATGAGCTGATCCTGAGTTGAAACTGATACTTCATAGCTTTCAATTTGATTTAAGTCAGAAGGACTTTGCTCCACATAAGAAAGAACCCCTAACGCGTCTACATTCTGTTGAATCTGGGGTAAACGTGACTGTGCATATGCCATATGCTCACCGCAGATGATGAGACCGCCATCGAGCGAAATTTCTTGCTGCGTGGCAACATGTACGGCTTTGACTAAGCGTAGTCCTAAAAATAAACCCATACTGGCTTGTTGACGCCAGTCTTCAACATAGGCATTACTGGGTGAAAACTCCAAAATACAATTGCCAATGGTATGTAGGGTTGCAGGCTCAGGCCACTGGGTATGGTTCTGATAATTACTACTTAGCTCCCATGACAGTGATGCATTTTGTGCATCCCAATGCGTATAACCGACCCATGCTTGACGCTCTACGATAGGTGTATCTATTACAGATTTGAGACGTAGGTCAATGGTGAAGCTCTTGGACTGAAACCAATACACAATCGTATTTTCATCTGTCAGACCATTGTAAAAGCTAATACTCTTACGCCGAAATGCGCCCATTAAATAGGTTGGTACATTGCCTGAAGCAGCTGTGATAGGTTTTAGTTGACTTAAAGTTTCAAATAAATTCATGGGGTGTACTCCATGTTTGACTCAGTCAGACCAAAAGAATAAAGCGGAACGGCATTCTTTAAGACCAACTCACCACTGGCTACACGTTGTTTTAAATAATGAAAGGTTTGAGCCGTTTGATTAAACAAATGTTCTCCACCTGCCAGTGGCGCATATTTAGGTGGTTCATTTGTATTAATCGGTTGGATGACATAGTCATAGTCACAAGAAAAAAATAAAGGGAAGGAATAGCGTTCTTGTTGGACTTTTTTAACCCGATGCTTGGTGGCTAAATATTTACCATTGGACAATATTTCCATCATGTCACCTATGTTCATCACCAAAGTATTTTCAAGTAGAGGAATATCAATCCATTCGCCTTGTTTAGTGAGGACTTGTAAACCGGGCGCTGTGGGTAGTAATAAAGTAAAGCACTCATAGTCGGTATGTGCCCCGATGCCTTCTGCATCTGTCGCTTGAGGGTTATATGGATAGTGAATGAGGCGTAACTGGCTGGGTGCATGTTGAATATGCACATCAAAAAAGTCTTCTTTTTGCTCTAAAGCCAGCGCAAAACAGCGAAATAGTTGATGACCAATCGCTTTTAAGTGCTGATAGTACTGTGAGACATGGCGTTTAAATGCGGGATCATCTGGCCATTGCGTTGGGCCAAGTAAGGGATAATTTAATGCAGACCCTTGATAGTCATAATTCACATCATAAGATTCTTTTAAATCGTAGCTGTTACTCGAAAACTGTTCCTCACCTATAGGCACATAGCCACTATGATTCACCGATTTTCCAATATAGTTTTGCATTTTGAGTGCGTCATCTTGGGCAAAATAGTGCTTCGCGATGTCACATAACTGTGCAAATAATGCAGGTTGAAATTGATCACCTCTAAGGTAGAGAAAGCCAACTTCTTTACAGGCCTGATCAAGCGCTTGAGCAACTTGCATATGGTCATCTAGATTTGGGCTATTTAAAAGGCTGATATCCACCAGTGGAAGGACATATTTATCTTGCATGGTAAAATCCTCGCGTTGGCCGTCCAACAGTGCATAAAACCTAAGGGTCGTCCCTCAGGCTAGATCAATGAGTTATTTATGCGTACTAACTTGGGTCATACGTGGAATTTTGGGTAAATCTTCCAGTGCTGGATCGAGTTCTTCTTCTTGTGCATGTACTAAGAAATCGACCCGTTCTCGAAGTTGCTTAAAAGCAGGGCTGGACATCAGTTCAGTGTTTCGTGGACGGGGTAAATCTACTTCAATAATTTCTTTAATTTCCCCAGGATTGGCTTTCAGCGCTACGATACGATCAGCCAGTAAAATAGCCTCATCCATATCATGGGTTACAAAAATGATGGTGATATCAATGTTTTGCCATAAGTCCATCAGGTGTTTTTGCATTTTCTGACGGGTATGCGGGTCAAGCGCACCGAAAGGTTCATCCATCAGTAAAATTTTCGGTTCATTGACTAAAGCACGGGCAATCGCAACACGTTGCTTCATCCCGCCAGACAGTTGATGTGGATATTGGTTTTCATACTTCTCTAAGCCAATAATATTGATCCATTCTCGTGCAGCCGCTTCGGCTGAGGCATGACTTGCACCTTTCATGAGTGGACCAAACATCACATTTTCTTTAACCGATTTCCAAGGAAATAAGGTATAGCCTTGAAACACCATGCCTCGCTCTGGACTAGGGCCTGAAATGGGTTGTCCATCTACTAGCAACTCACCACTGCTATAAGGGTCTAGACCCGCAACAACACGACTAAAGGTCGATTTTCCACAACCAGATGGACCAATCACACAAATAAACTCCCGCTTATGAATTTTCAAATCGAGCTGATTTAAAATCGTGCGTGAGTTTTTACCATGCTGAAAAACTTGACTAAGTTGTTTGGCCTCTAAAATGACAGGACGTTGATAAATGTGATCAAAATATTGACGAGAATTGAACTCCGTCGTTCTTATATCTGTGGTTATCATTATTTTGCTCCCGCTTTCCATTTAAACAGATGTTGTCCGAGTTTCATTAAAATCACATCACAGACCAAGCCAATCACGCCAATAATCAAAATCGCAGCATAGACATTGTCAAAGTTCTGGTAGCGTGCTTGCTGGGTAATAAACCAAGTGATCCCTGTGGTGGTGCCAATCAACTCAGAGACAATCAAGTAGGTCCACGCCCAGCCCAGCAAGACACGTAAATCACGGTAAATATCGGGTAACGCCGCTGGAATGACCACGTGAAACAGACTTTTTGCTTTATTCGTCCCTAGGGTATAACCCGCTTCAATCAGCCCGCGGTCCACCATACGCGTAGTATTGGCAATAATCAGAATTTGCTGAAACAGTGTTCCAATCACGATGATGGCAATTTTTGGTGCATCATTAATGCCTAATATGGCAACAGCCAGTGCACCAAAGGCAGGCGCAGGTAAGTAGCGAAAGAACTCAACAAAGGGTTCAGTGAGCTGGGAAATTTTGTTGGAAAAACCACATAAAATCCCCAATGGAATACCAACGAGTGATGCAATAAAGAAAGCACTAAATACAATCTTGATACTGTGCCAAAGACTTTGATGAAACCATGGTGCATCGGCTTGAGCTGGTGGTGTAGTAAATGCCGTCACTAAGGCTGTCGCAACTTGATGAGGTGCTGGTAAATAAATGGGATTGACCAAATTACCTTGTGGCGGTTCAGTGCCTGTATTGACGGCATTTTGCGCTTCGGCATAGAACACATTTTTGTCTACACGGCTACCGACTTGTAAAAAAGAGACACTGCCAGAGTTGGTAATTTGTACCTGAGGATGCCAAATAAAGGGCAAATAACTCACAGCACACCAAATGAGGATTGGTATTAGAAATGATCCAAAGCCCAGCAATATTTTGCTTTGAGGACTGAGTTCTCGTGCGACATAACCCATAGTTGCTTAGCCCCGATATTACTTTTTTTATAAAACGTAATACTGTTAAGCAAAATGAATGCCACATTTGTAGTGATATTGAGTGTTCACCTGTGTGCTAATTGTTTAAATAAAAACAGCCTTTGACCTAAATATGTTTTAAAATGCGCTATCGATAGATTGACGCTCAAAAGGGGCAGCATCGCATGGCACAAAAGTCACAACAATCTGCATTGAATGAATTGATTGCAGAACAAAAACTACTGTGTGAAGAATTTGACTCGGCTTATGTTGAAGTAAAAGGTGATGATGTCGTTGCTGTTGCTGTGCATACTTTGAATCAAGAACCCATTGTCGGTTTACGTAAAAAGCCAGAAACTGAAGAGAATGTCGCTTGGTTTATTTATGGTGGTGAATTGGGTGAGGGCCAAGACTTTTTTACAACCATGACTGTACGTGAATTACAAGATATCTTGCCTGATGTACTTCCATATTTGGCTTTAAGTGAAGGTTATCGTTTTATGATTGATGGCGATGACTATGAAGACGTATGGAAAGAAGGCGATGAGTCTTAATACATGAAAAAACAGACATGGACGTTGCTTAGCCTTTCGTTATTTTTATCATCGTTTCTATCAACCCTGAGTTATGCAGAAACAACGAAGCTAACTCAGGCACAGTATGATCAGAAGATGGCTGAATATACAGCAACTGTGAATTCAACTAAAACCGTTTTAGATGCAAAAGATAATCCAGCGACAGCAACAGAAATGAAAACCGCATTTTGTCAGCGTATGGATGCATATCATCAAATTGCTGCGCTATCTAAAGCCAATATTGAGTTAAGTACCGCTTCAGTGATGCTGATGGTGGCCAACCGTTATCTTGATCAGCAAGAAAAAAGCCTGACCGATGCAGGGATGAATGAAAGTGCCTTCTGCCCAACGGCGAAAGCTTTAAAAGTTGAAGATACGAAACGATTAAAAAGTAAAGTAACCGAATAAGACAGCATGAAATTAGTGTAGATATTAAGATCTAATTTATTGTTTCAGGATGCTGTATAAATAGACAATGTCCTCGATTGTGTTAAGATAAATAAAAATCAACCATCGTTTGAGTAGGAGTTGGTGTATGGCAGCTTATACCGACATTAAAGTAGGCAAATATGAGGATGATATGATTCCTAAACTTGCCATTCATGCTTTTCATGATGCTTTTCAAAAAGCAACCACTCGTTCGTCTGTAGTTTATGCAAAAGCAGAGCAGTTGGTTGAACGCGATATTCATGGCAATGAAACTGTTTTACAAGACTTAAGTCATGCTTATGTCGATGTAGGCGTTTTACCGACACTGACACGTAAAAAGAAACACGCAACCGTATAGATTGATATGCCACCTCGACAACCTAGAATAAGAATGTTTGCAGGGCCGAATGGTTCTGGTAAAAGCACTGTTAAAGATTACCTCTTGCCCCAACATATTGGGGCATATTTAAATGCAGATGAACTGGAACAAAACTTAAGACAGAGTCAACGCATTGATTTATTGCATTATCATCCTTCCTTAAAAGCTTCAGAGTTGGTCACTTTTCTAAAAAGTAAGAAGCGTCCTCAAGCGGGACAGTTCGTGGCCTTACTTGCGCATGAACCAATTGTGCTAGATGAATGGAAGATCGAGTTTAAAACCGAAGAAATTGATTCTTATCTCTGTGCACGCATTATTGACTATATCCGGCTTGAGTTTCTGCGCTTAAAAGTCAGTTTTACTTTTGAGACGGTCATGTCACATATCTCTAAAGTTGAGTTTCTCCGAGAAGCGAAACGTCAGGGTTATAAAACCTATCTATATTATGTCTCAACAGTCGATCCACAAATCAATATTGCTCGGGTCAAGTATCGCGTCAGTGTGGGTGGTCATCCTGTTCCTGAGCAGAAAATTATTGAACGTTACTACCGTAGTATGGATCTGCTCATGCAAGCCATAGAGTGCTGTGATCGAGCCTACTTGTTTGATAACTCTTCTGACGGTATACAAGCGTCTTTTCTTGCAGAAATAGAAGCAGCTGAAACCTTAAAAATGAATGCCGCCGTGTCTAAGCTCCCAATATGGTTTGCAGAGCGCGTATTATCAGAATTCCAATAAACTGCTCAGAAAAAGAGCAGATTATTTTATCCTTTTTCATGTGTCTGCCCGCATAAAAAAATATTCAAAAGTCGCGAATGTGTTTTATAAACCCAGAATAATACTCATGATGTAGAGATGTGCCCTAATTCTATTCAGTTTCTTTAAATGAAAACTATAATGAAATAAAACGAGAGAAGTTAAGTATTTCTAATCTAAAAAAGGCCTGAATACAAAATCTCTCGGGGATATATTCAAGCTTTTTACGTTATTGTGAAGAATAACTATGTAAAAGAAATGCTTTAAGGTGTTATCTAAAAGACTAAAAGCTTCGAGAACGAACAGATAGTAACCATTCAAATATCTAAATCTAGATGCAAGGGCCCGTAAACAGTGGTCATAGACGTGCATAGCATCGATAGATACAAAGGGGGCTTGATTATTTTTTAATTAAATATATTATAAAAACATATATTGTTTTAGGGTGCTTACCAATGCATGATTTTGCGTGGTCTTTTATAGGTGGAATATTACTCGGCATCTCCGCCGTTGGATATTTATATACCAATGGACGAATTGCAGGAATCAGTGGTCTGGTCTCTCAAGTTTTAAACTTAAAAGGGATCATAAATACGCCTGCACTGTGGTTTTTATTGGGCCTGTTCATTGTTCCGTTTATATACGCAGCTTTTGTTCAGCCAGAAATCCATATTGAGGCTACACCTTTCATGTTAATTATTGCGGGCGTATTGGTAGGTTTTGGAACGCGATTAGGTTCTGGATGTACCAGCGGGCATGGTATTTGTGGTATCAGTCGTTTATCCAAACGTTCAATCATCGCTACAATGAGTTTTATGTTCGCAGGCTTTATCACTGTGTATGTTGTCCGTCATATGCTTGGAGCAATCTAAAAATGAAAAATGTTTGGGCATTCATTTGGGGTGGATTATTTTCAATTGGTCTCATGCTTTCAGGAATGTCGAATCCTGCGAAGGTGATTGGCTTTTTAGATATTTTTGGGCACTGGGATGCCAGTTTAGCTTTTGTGATGATGGGTGCAATTGCGGTTGCATTTATTCCTTTTCAAAAAGCTGTACGTCAGCCACATCCAAAAACGGTTTATGGTGAAGCCATACAACTTCCTAAAAATACGAAAATCGACAGAAAACTGATCTTGGGAAGTCTGCTATTTGGTATAGGCTGGGGAATTGCGGGAATTTGTCCTGCGCCGAGCTTTACTTTGATTGGACTGGGTTATTATCAAGCGATCTATTTTATAATTGCGATGTTCGTCGGTGTGCTGCTACATCGTAAAGTGATGGAGAAAATGCCATGAAGCAAACCGCGCAAGTAAAAGCATTCTTTGATTCAGTGAGCAACACGTTTAGTTATGTGGTGAGTGATCCCGACACTCAGCGCTGCGCCGTGATTGATAGTGTGTTGGACTATGATGCAGCATCGGCAACGACCAAAACAGAGCAGGCCGATTTAATCATTGCTTATATTCAGGAAAATAGCCTAAGCGTAGACTGGATTTTAGAAACACATGTGCATGCAGATCATCTAAGTGCTGCACAGTATTTAAAGCAAAAACTAGGTGGAAAAATTGCGATTAGTCATAAGATTGAGATCGTACAACAAACTTTTGGTGAGATTTATCACTTAGATATTAAGAGTTTAAATGCCAAGCAGTCATTTGATTATCTTTTTGCAGATCACGAGACATTTTTGATAGGCAACATAAAAGCATATAATATTCCGACACCAGGGCATACACCTGCGTGTCTCAGTTATGTCATTGGTGATGCTGTTTTTGTGGGGGATACTTTGTTTATGCCTGACTATGGAACAGCACGTTGTGATTTCCCAAAGGGGAGTGCGGCGGCTTTATTTGACTCAGTGAAGACTTTGTACACATTGCCAGATCAAACGCGGATGTTCTTATGCCATGACTACTTACCCGAAAGTCGTGATCAATACCAATATGAAACATCGGTTTATTCGCAAAAGCATAAAAACATTCATATCAATACTACAACGGAAAGGGTCGATTTTGTCGAGATGCGAAACCGCCGTGATGCAACGTTAAGCATGCCAAAATTGATATTACCCGCAATTCAAATCAATATGTTTGCAGGCAAGTTCCCTCAACCAGAAGACAATGGTATTTCTTACTTAAAAATTCCGCTGAATTATTTTTAAAACAGAAAAGTAGCAAGACTTAAAGCATTCGGCATCTTTTCACTTGCTTAAAATCTGATCTTAAACAGGCATGTACATCATGCCTTTAAATTTAGCCTAAGCAAATATCTCACCTAAAATAGCCTAAGCAAAATTGAACTTAATATAAAAAGTCATTTGATTTATTTCCATTAAAAATTCAATATCTATAGCAATCAAATAAAGTAAGTTTCATATGATCCTAAATCATCAATTTCATCAAAATGAGCAGTCAGCTGCAAAAACACTGGTCTTTGTTCACGGTTTATTTGGCAGTTTAAGTAATTTAGGGATGTTGGCTCGGGAGTTTTATTCAAGCCACCATGTATTACAGGTAGATGTACGTAATCATGGGTTATCTACACATTCCAATGTTATGACTTATGAAGTCATGGCAGCTGATCTAATTGAAACTTTAGATGAACTCAATATCGAGCACTTTTCTTTGATCGGGCATTCGATGGGGGGAAAGCTGGTGATGAAAGTGACCGAACTCGCAGGAGATCGACTAGATCAACTGGTGGTATTGGATATTACGCCTATTGCTTATAAAGAAAATCATCATGAGCAGATTTTTAAAGCGCTCTTTGCCGTACAAAAAGCAGATATTGAAACACGTCAACAAGCCATAGAAATCATGCGTGAATATCTCAAAGAAGAAATGGTGATTCAGTTTCTCTTGAAATCTTTTAGCAAAGGGAAGTGGTTGTTTAATGTAGATGCACTGTATCAGAACTATGCCCAAATTCTGTCATGGGAAAATATAGAAACATGGCATAAGTCTGCATTGTTTATACGTGGTGGAAACTCACCTTATGTAGAAAAGCCAGAATATATAGAAGCTATCCAATCGCAGTTTTCTCAAGCCCAGATTCAGACGGTGGCAGATGCTGGACACTGGTTACATGCAGAGAAAACTGCGCAAGTTCTGCAAATCATCACTCAATATTTGAGTCAGCCTTCAACCTGATTAACTCAAATTCGCAGCTGAAAGTTGTCCTTCAGAGGTCAGCTTTTCAGCCATTTCCGCAGTTTTCTTTAAATTCGGCATTCGAAATTCGGTATGGCCATAGTCTTGGATCGACTTCCAACGCCCGCCCCAAGTTAAACCTACAGATTCTGCAACTTCACCATAGAGCTGATAGCCACGCATCGCCCATGGATCTCGTTCAGAAATAACGACTTTTCCATCCCGCTTAAATGCGACATCCGCCGCCAATCCAAATTGGTGGTAACTTTGGTAACCACGCGCCAAAGTCGTATTTTTATTGCTGGCTAAAGAATTCTGACGCTGCGGGCTACGATAGCCTTCCAGTAAAACCAGTTCATATCCATGCTGCTCACGCATTATTTTAAATACCATCAGTAGACGTTGTTTATAGCGTGGGTTCATTTTGTGCCACTTACGATCAGCCGTTGCTAAATTGTCATGTGAATGAGTTGAATGAACATCCTGAATACTTGGATCGTAATTCAAAGCACTGGCTTGAATAGAATTATTATTAAGATCCGCTTGCTCAAGCATACTTGCTTCAACTATGGCCGCAGCAACTAAGGATTCTTCGATCTCTGGTGGCGGAGACAAAATTTGTCCATCAAGTAGGGCATAAATTTGTGGATCCGATTGTCTTAAATAATCCGCTTCAATTTTAGTGGGCGTGACGGGGCTGGTAAAAGCAAACATTAAGATGCTGGCAAATAGAAGTAGACCCGCAACCAATATCCACCACTGTTGAATATGCCAATGCGATTGCAATTGCTCGGGCGCAGCAGCATGATTTATATGCTGTGCAAAATGACGAGCGGATTGAAATCTTTTTTTTCCTTGAGGAATTAACCCGACAAAAAAGCCAACAAATTTTGCTCTGAGTTCGTAGGACAGTGCCAAACCTAGTCCTATCGCTAGGATTAGAAAAATCGAAAAAAGAGCATAAATCATAGTCTGATAGTAGCTGGCATTGGGGCTTCGACGGTACGAGTTGTAATCTTGGTTTGTACACTACCTGTGGGAGATTCTTCGGATTTTTCCACTGCCTGTTCTGCTTTGGCTACTTTGTCGTGATTTTTATCTTTCGGTGCGGCCGAACTTTGCGTTGACGAGTTTTGTTTCTTATTTTCTTTTGGTAAGGGCTGCGGACTAGCACTCTTCATCGATGGTGCAGCAACTGTTTCAGCTGGACGAAGAAAAGCTCTGCTTAATTCATCTTCTTTGGGTTGAGGAAAATCAGCAGGTGGCTCAGTTACATTTGAAGGTTGAACACTTTTAGAAGGGACGACTTTAGTCGCTTCAAAAATAGCTTCGGGTTCCCGCGTCGGGGCTTCATTATCGACTGAGGGTTCAGTGACATCGACGCTAGAATTTTGACTAACCTGTATTGAATCATTTTTTTGTTGTGCAAAAAAATAAGTAAAACCAAGAGTGGCCATCAATACGACACCACCCAAAAAACCACCAAACGCATAGAGCATAGGTGAAATATTTTTCTTTTTTGTAGACGTCAAAATTTTGACTGAAGTCCGTTTTTCATGAGCCATGGAGTTAGTTCTTAGGGTAAATGAATAGTAATATGTGCCTGTTCTGTTGGCGTAGAAATGACATTTTCATATGTGGCTAAAGAATTCGTACTTTGCTTTGATAACATATAGCGCAAGCCTGCAAAGGATAAGAGCGCGAATACGATTAGAAAAAGTAAAATCCAGTAAAAAGGAAGCTCACGGTGAATCATGTGTTTAATTTGATCGGGGAGCGATGCAAAAGGAGAAAAGGCAGCCTTTTTTCCTTTCAAATAGTCAATTTCATCGCCCACACGTGCGACCAAATGGTTTAAATTTTCTATAGATTCAATACGATATCTACCATGAAAACCCAGGAGCATGCAGTAATGATAAACTTCAAGTGCGGCTAATCGACTATTTCCTTTACGGCGTAACTCTTCTAAAATTTCGAAAAAACGATAACCCGCAAGTTGCGAGCCAAATAAACTAAGCTGTAAGGGACTGATTAACCAACTATTTTGTAGCTCGAAAAATTGTGCATCTTGCTGAGTCACAATGGTTTCATCTAATAATGCACAGTAAGCATATTTAGCATCTTGAATATCATCTGATGAAAATTGTAATTTTCGGGCTTGGTTTTCAAAACGGTTGAGTAGGGCAATGATTTTTTCGCGAAATTCAGTCGAACTACTCGGTATATATTTGTTTTTCAATAAAAATACAATATAAAACCCGTCATGGAGTAAGTCGACCAAGTTGGTTGTGCTGGTGGCTTTGGCGGTCATGGGCTGAGTAATTGAACCAGTTCCGATTTGTCCATCATCAAAAAGTGAAGGGGCATTATTCATGATTCATTTCCTTAGCCATTCATCACAGCAATCAATTCAACAGCAATATCTTGGAAACCTGCCGGAATATAAATACAAATCGACTCGGCATCCAACATGCGTTGGTATAAGTCATTATTTGGTTCAATTTCAAAGTAACTCACACCAGATCGCACTGGAATAGCGGTTGGAACCTGCATTAAATGATGCAAAGGAACTGCAGGGAGTGCGGCGATGACGCGTTGTTCAACATCTACGGTATTGCCCACTTTAAATCGTAACGGAACCAATTGAATCAGTTCGTGGCTTTGCATCATGCTGCTAGAAACAGCCAAGTAAAGTCTTGAATCTCGAGTAATTTTGTCTGACTCTAAACTGCCTAACCAATAAGATGGTCGTGTTTCTTTCAATTGGATACTGATGTAGCGGTTTGAAATAATCGTATCTAATAACTCACGTAGAATGACATCGAGCTGACTAAAACTTTCTTGTAAATTATGATGTTGGTAGCGAGGTAAATGATCAACCTCATGAGCCGTTGAAAAAGTCAGCAATGAGCCAGTCAAACGTAATAATTCAAAGAATAGCCGCTCTGGATGGATATGCGGGTATTGCAATAAATGATTCAACGTCGCGTGTGCTGTGTTGAGTGCATTAACCAGCCAAAATGACACAATGTCGCCAGAGCGAAATTCAATCAGTTTTTGCTCGTTTTCTCGATTATTACTTTGAATGGTTTTAATTTTCGCTTTGATAACATTTAAACTGCGTTTCAAACTCGAGATAAGATTTTCAGAAGATTCAATATGCAAGATAGGCGGAATAAAATGACGATCAAATTCAAATTGACCTGAGCTTTGACGTTTAATTTTTGCTAAAGCTAAATACAAAAAGCCATCAAGCTCTTGATTCGGTTCTGCGTTGACCTCTAACAAGCGAAACTCTGCACGGCGGCGCAATAAGGTGATATCTGCTGCAGTTGCATCTGTAAATAAATCATGAGTTGAGGTTAGATAAGAATGATAGCGACCGAACTGTGCACTATTTTCAGCGCTCACATTTTTCTTATTGGCTTGTACAATCGGCAAAGCCAAATAAACCAAGATTTCGCCACGTAAATTCAGTTCATCTAATAACACTGGCTCTGGCAATAAATCACGTGCCGGCGCCTGATAGATTTCGCCATCTTGCCAAATCATACTAATACTTTCGAGTGCCAAGATATGTGTGTGTAACTGGGCTTCATCAAATTGAATATTTTGAATGCCATAGGCAAATGGAATTGTGGAACGAATGGTATGATTCAGACGTTGTTCATGATACGCATCTTGTAATTGAAAATGTTGAGGACGTAAAAATAGACCTTCACCCCAAAGTATTTTTTCTGCTTTAAACATTTAGATTACCAATCGTTTGATTCATTTGCTTGTTGCACGCCCAGTAGTTCTTGGACGTTATGCAGTGGATTTTCGTTTTTAATGACTTGATTTAACCACTCATGTAGTGGCATCTGACTCCACTTGATGGTTTTCTGTAACATATAGCTTACCGGACTATGCGGTTCATTGGCTTGGAAATAGTCAGAAATTTCTTGTAATACCCGCATGGCTTGTTCACGGTTTGCTAAGTGATTTTGCGGTTGAACCTGAAAGCCTTTGGATGGATGGACGGTGTTCATGTCAATCTCTTGTTCTTTGTGCTGAGTAAATGAAAGTGCCTGTGTTGTTATCGTTGCGGCAGCAGAAGACTCAGACGTTTGTGTCGCCATTACAGGCTGAGTAAAAACATCGGTTTTGTAGAGCTTTTTTAAACTGGTGTGGATGTTTTCAAGCTGAGTATCAATCGCAGCAAAGCTTGGTGCATCTAAGCCCATTAAGGTATCTAATACACTTTTCAAAATTGACCATTCAGCCAGAATCGCCGAAAAATGTTGATAGTTCTGATATTGAAATGATTTTGATGTATTGAACAAGCTCTGCTCAAATTGTTCCAAAATCTGAGAGCTATTGGCATCATCCGTATAACTTTCGACTTGTTTCAACAAATGGTTTTTTTGTCTCAATAAGGCTTCATAATCACTGAGTGAAAATGAAGGAACATTCACGATAGCGACTTGTTTAATCAGTGGAATCAAATGATTAATTGAACCTTGTAATAAACCTAGACGTTGATCTAAATCTTCTTCTTCAATTTCAGGATGAAGTTGTGTCCAATACTCATTTAGCGTCCGGTGCATAAGCTCTAGGGCTTTTGCGGTGCCTTCGAATCCGTATAAATTTGACCACGCTTCAAGTAACCAGCCCAATAAGCGTAAATCCTTCGATTTTTCCGTGAGAAGTTCGATAGATTTTTGTTCAACGAAATGCCAGTCTGCTTGCTTGGGTTCAGCGACCCAGTCGCCTTGATCGAGTAGTGGATCATCCTGAGTTTTTGCAATTTTGATAGCGTGGAATTCATTGGAAAAAGACAAGTCTTGTCCACATGGTTGATCGCTTGAGATAGGAGACAATAAAGGCTCGATTTCTAAGCTCATAATTTTACACTCTATATTCTATTAAACTTGATTCGCTTTATTTTTAGCAGGATGTCGTTTCTTTTTAGCCGTGGTTTTTTCGACAGGGTCTAAAATATAAGTAATTTCATCATCTTTGACATCAATCTGAATGACTTTAGGCAAATGATCTGCTGCCAAAGCCATCAATATTTCTGTGGCTAAAGCAGGCAATATACTGGCATTTAAAATGTGATCAACATTTCGTGCGCCGCTATCGACTTCCGTACAGCGACTTAATAACAGTTCTACCAGTTCCTCTGAATATTGAACTTTGGTTTGGTACTGCTTCTCAAGGCGAGAGGTTATTTTCTTGATTTTATGATGGATAATTTGAACCAGTAAATCATCATGCAGTGGGAAATAGGGAACGATACGCATGCGCCCTAAAAAAGCAGGTTTAAATTGTTTATATAAACTTGGTTTTAACTGCTCAGCTAAGCTTTCTGCAGTTGGCCATGTCTCAATCGGTTGATTCAAACAGGCCTGCATAATGGCATTCGAACCTACATTTGAGGTCAAAATAATGGTGGTATTCTTAAAGTCGATGATTCGGCCTTCACCATCTTCAAGCGTACCTTTGTCGAAAACTTGATAAAAGAGTTCTTGAACATCGTTGTGTGCTTTTTCAATTTCATCCAATAAAACCACACTATAAGGATTGCGGCGAACTGCTTCAGTCAGCACACCACCTTGACCATATCCCACATATCCAGGTGGAGCACCTTTTAAAGAAGAAACGGTATGTGCTTCTTGATATTCAGACATATTAATAGTGATTAGGTGGGATTCTCCACCATAAAGCTCACTCGCCAGCGCAAGTGCGGTTTCGGTTTTACCGACACCACTTGGCCCCACCAACATGAACACGCCTTGCGGTTTATTAGGATCATCCAATTTTGCTTTAGATGTTTTAATTCCCTGAACCAGTTGATGTAGGGCAGAGTCTTGTCCCATAACACGCTCAGCCAGTTTGCTTTCTAGGCTGAGAATTTGTTTTATTTCATCGTTCACCATATTGCCCACAGGAATACCGGTCCAGTCTGAAATAATTTCATTAATGATTTGTGTATTAACACGCTCAAACACTAAGGGATTCTGGCCTTGTACATTGCTTAATTCTTCACGAAGCGCAGCAATCTCTTTTTGATCGTTATTAGCCGTTGTATCTTGTTGGAGTCGTTTTATCTGTTCAACAAGCGCTCTTTCTTTTTGCCACTGCGTTTGAGTGTGTTCAATTTCGCAATCAAGCTGCGCTAGTTTTTGCTTCAAATCGTGCAAGCGCTCATGATGAATCGGTAAATTTTTATGTTCATTTTCTAAAATTTCATATTCAAGTTTGAGATTATGTTGTTGAGCAAGTATCTGATCTAACTTTACAGGTTGTGCATTCTGAGTGAGTGCTACACGCGCTGCGGCTGTATCCAGTACACTAATTGCTTTGTCTGGGAGTTGACGACCACTAATATAACGATGTGAAGAGTGTACGGCTGTGACGATGGCTTCATCATCAATATTTAAATTAAAATGATTGGCCATGACTGGTAGCATGGCACGTAACATATCGATGGCGACATCTTCGGTTGGTTCTTCAACTTTAACGACTTGAAAGCGTCGACTGAGCGCTGCATCTTTTTCAAAATATTGTTTATATTCAGCCCATGTGGTTGCTGCAATGGTACGTAACTCACCACGAGCCAGTGCGGGTTTTAATAGATTGGCAGCATCATTTTGGCCTGCTTGACCTCCTGCACCAATCAAAGTGTGAGCTTCATCAATAAATAAAATTATAGGATGAGTGGCAGACTGAACCTCTTGAATCACTTGTTTCAAGCGATTTTCAAATTCACCTTTTACACTGGCACCTGCTTGTAATAGTCCCATATCAAGCGTATGCAGCTGAACATTTTTTAAAGCATCAGGCACTTGGTTGTTCACAATTTTTAATGCCAAACCTTCAACGACAGCCGTTTTTCCTACACCAGGTTCACCAGTTAAGATGGGGTTGTTTTGGCGTCGACGCATCAGGATATCGAGCATTAAACGTATTTCAAACTCACGACCAATAACAGGGTCGATAAGGCCACTTTGTGCCTTTTGGGTCAGGTTAATTGTATATTGATCAAGTGCTGGCGTTTTGTTTTTAGCCAAATGCTGTGCAGGCTCAGTGCTTTCGCTTGGCGCTGTTTCCTGTAAAACGTCTTGTTCGATACTGTTTGAGCATAGGTCTAAAAATTTATGCTTCATTGTATCGATCGGGAACAGTTCAAATTGGCTTGAAGCGCGTAATGCCATTTGATGCAAATCTGGTGCTGTTAAAAGTGCTACCAAAATATGACCTGTTCGAATGACAGGATTTTGTTCGGCTGAAGCAAGTAACCACGCTTGCTCCAATAAACGAATAATGGATTGAGCAAATATCGGGGTGCGAGTATTTCCTTTAGGCAACTGGGAAAGACTGAGTTGTAAATCCTTAACTAAAAAATCATGGGAAATTTTATATTTTTCAACTAATAAGTGGAGATCATTTGGCTCTTGTTGTTCTAATAATTCAAGAAAAAAATGCTCAATTTCGATTTCATAATTTTGTTGATTAATACAACTATTTGCAGACTTCTCTAGAGCAACACGCGCATGATTAGATAGCTTCTTAATTAATATTTTAAGGTTATTCATATGTAACTCAGTCATGCTTTATAGCAAAGTTTTTACAAGACAAATATGCCAATGGCTATCTGTGTTTTTAGTGTAAATATAAAATTATTTATAAATTAGCATTTTACAAGTCATTATAAATGCTATTTGGCGGGTATTTTATATATATGCCATCATAATACACAAATGAAATTTAGATAAAAAAGAAGATATATTACAAAAAGCAAACATAGTTACTTTTGAGTAACATTTCTTCCCTTGACTTTAGGTGCCATATTTTTGTTAAATCCAAGCGCATTATATAAGCAGAAAGTATTTACCTAGGGTGTGTATATTTTAAATCGAAATTACTGATAATAATTTTAATTTTTTATTCATAAAGGTTTGAGGCAAGTTTTGAAAAAATATTATTTAATTTTACCTACATTCGTTTTATTAACGGTGACACCATTTGCTTTTGCAGCGGCAGAAGAGGGTATTAGTTTAAAAAATAAGTGTATTAAAGATTACCCATTGGTAAATGGTGAAACCGATCACAATTTACTAAGTTTATATGCACAGATTTGCGATAGTAAAAATAAAAAAAATGATGAGCTAAAAAATAAATTATTGGTTCAAGCTGCTAGTCGATATCAAGAACTTGGGAAAAGTTATAAAGCACTTCAACTGGTTGAAGAGTTAAATGCGCGAAATATTAATCATACATCATTAACAGATACTCGGTTTTTAGCTGGCGTTTCGATTGCAAATACGGCGTTAAACCATATGCGTCAAGAAGAAATGCGCTATTTATCTGCAGATTTAACTTATCCACCTGCAAAAGATTTGTCTAATCTCGTTCGTAATTCTTTGCCTGCACCAGATACGAGTGATGCAAAGGCTGTGGTGATCAAAGCACCAAAGAAAACCACGCGTAAGACTGCGAGTTCAACCAAACAAACCACAAAGAAAACAACGGCTCAGGTGGCAAAACCCAAAAAAGTTGAGAAAGCACAATCAACTGAAGTGGCGAGTAAACCGAATACAAATCCCTTCAATTCACTTTAAAAACTTTCATTTTTGAAATAATAAAAAACAGGATTTTCATATGGCTAAACGTGAAAGCGTCCAAAAAAAGTTACAGCGTATTCGACCACCTCGGGTACAACTGACTTATGATGTTGAAGTTGGTGATGCTAAAGAAATCAAGGAATTACCATTTGTTGTTGGTGTTTTAGGTGATTTCTCGGCGGCATCTGAAATAGAAAAAACCAAGCTCAAAGACAAAAAATTTATTAATGTTGATTTAGAAAACATTGATGAAGTCATGGAGTCTTTAGCACCACGTGCAGCCTATCAAGTTGAAAATACATTGACTGAAGATGGTGGGCGTATGTCTGTCGATTTGACGTTTAAGTCGATGGAAGATTTTCGTCCTGAAAATGTGGTTCAGCAAGTGGATCCTTTGAAAAAGTTGGTAGAAGCTCGCGAACGTTTGACTGATTTGCGCAACAAAATTTCGAATAATGAGCGCTTAGAAGATCTACTTGATCAAGTTCTGCAAAATACAGATCAAGTACGCAAAATGAGTGTGGAGGCTGAAAATGAATAATGCCCAATCCGCTGCAGTTGCTCAAGATACTACTGAAGAATTTACGCTCTTAGATTCAATTGTTGAACGTAGTCGAATTGCTCGAAATGAAGAAGAGCATGATCGAGCGAAAAGTTTAATTGGCGAACTTGCTAAAGAAGTGATGGCGGGGACGATTACTGTTTCAGAAAATATGACATTATCGATTGATAAGCGTATTGCTGAAATTGATGCACTCATTTCAACGCAGCTCAGTAAAATTATCCATGACGAACAATTTCAAAAAATTGAATCGACATGGCGCGGTTTATATTACTTTTGCCAAGAAACGCCATCTAATCCATTGATTAAGATTCGTATGTTGAATACAACGAAGAAAGAATTAATCAAGGATTTTCAAGGCGCAACGGACTTTGATCAAAGTACATTGTTTAAAAAGATCTATGAAGAAGAATATGGGTCATTTGGTGGTGCGCCATATGCCACATTAATTGGCGATTTCGAGTTTGATCGTACACCTTCAGACATGTATTTGCTGGAACAAATTTCACATGTTGCTGCAGCTGCACATGCACCCTTTATTTCTGCAGCAGATGCTAACATCCTCGGATTGGAGTCATTTACGGATATTGACCGTCCGCGTGAAGTATCCAAAATTTTTGAAACCGCTGAATATGTCCAGTGGCGTTCTTTCCGAGAAAGTGATGATGCGCGCTATGTTGCATTAACAATGCCGCGTGTATTGGGTCGTCTGCCTTATCACCCTAAGGAAGGTACAGCGACTGAAGGCTTTAATTTTGTGGAAGAAGTCTCTGGGCAAAATCATGATGAATATTTATGGATGAATGCAGCCTATGCTTTTGGCACGCGTTTGACCAATGCTTTTGATATGCATGGTTGGTGTGCTGCCATTCGTGGGGTTGAAGGTGGTGGTTTGGTTGAAGGTTTACCTGTTCATACCTTTAAAACCAGTGATGGTGAAGTGGTTTTTAAATGTCCGACTGAAATTGCCATCACCGATCGTCGTGAAAAAGAGCTCAGTGATCTTGGCTTTATTCCTTTAGTACATTGTAAAAACACGGATTATGCAGCATTTTTTGGTGCGCAATCGACGCAGAAACCTAAAAAGTATAATAGCGATTCTGCCAATGCAAACTCGGCTTTATCTAGCCAAATTCAGTACATTATGGCCGTTTCACGTATTGCACATTATTTAAAAGCCATGATGCGCGATAAAGTCGGAAGCTTTGCTTCGGCTGGAAACATTGAAACATTTTTAAATGAGTGGTTAGCTCAATATATTTTGCTTGATGACGGGGCTTCACAAGAGGCGAAAGCGCAATATCCGCTGCGTGAAGCATCTGTCAAAGTTGTAGAGAACCCAGCACAACCGGGGCACTACAAATCTGTGGTTTTCTTAAGACCACATTTCCAGTTGGATGAGTTGTCAGTATCACTGCGACTTGTTACTGAGTTACCTCAGTCCTCAAACTAATTTGAGTGCCAACACATAATAACTTTAGAATAGGAAAAGATTACAAATGAAAGACATATACGTACAGTTCAGAGGTAAATATAAGGTCGATGGCGAGTCGCGTGATACAGAGCACCAAGGCTGGTTAGAGGTGAACTCTTGGTCGCACAATATTCGTCAGCCAAAGTCTGCAACATCATCAAGTGTTGGTGGTCATACGGCAGAACGTGTTGAACACTCAGACATGCTTTTTGTTAAAGATTTGGATGCAACCAGTCCAAAACTTTGGGAAGCATGTTCAGCCGGTTATACCTTTGATGAAGTACAAATTGATTTTTATCGCGCAAATGGCGATAAGCGCATCAAGTATCTACAAATTAAATTGAAGCATGTTTTGGTTTCAAGTGTTACGCCAACAGTAAGTGAGGAAGGTGTTCCGCTTGAAGGGTTTGGTTTGAAATATGCTGCTGTGGAATGGACGTATAACCAGCAAGATATTAATGGCACACAAAAAGGTGCTGTGACCAAGAAATGGTCTCTATCAAACAATACTGCATCATACGCTGCATAAAAATAACTGAAAAAATAAAGGCTAACCAACGTTGGCCTTTATTTATGCGAGATGATTTTAATCAACATGAATCTAGATCAGCTTTATCCCTATGGGTTTAGAAAAACGCTATTTGACCGATTACTACCGACCACTGAACAGGACCGATTGGGGATGTCTCTTCAGGAGCTACGTGAATCCGTCGCGACCGACTTAGAAGATTTGTTGAACAGTCGTATGGCCAATTTTAATGATTCAATTGATGCTTTCCCGTTGGTGAAAAAGTCCATTGTTCAGTTTGGAATCATTGATTTTGTTGGATTATCGACTGCGAATCCGACCGATCGCGATAAAATTTGCCAGTCGATTGCAGCGTCTATTACAGCGCATGAGCCGAGACTAAAACAAATCAAAGTCGAAATGTTGCTTGATGGGCAGAATATGGGGGCTTTGTGTTTGAGTATTCAAGCCTATTTAAATATTCATCCTTTATATGAACCCGTGATTTTTGATGCTTTGCTCAAACCGACAACACAACAATATGTTATTTCTGCAAGAGCTTAATGGGGCTGATTTGTGATTGAAGAATTATTACCGTACTACGAAAAACAATTACAAGAATTTGGGCAGCAGTCCCGTGAGTTTTCGCAAAAATACCCCAAAATCGCTCAGCGTTTATCCTTAAACCAAGAGCAAGTAGATGATCCGCATATTGAACGCTTAATTCAGTCCTTTTCTTTAATTGCAGCAAGAATTGATAAGAAACTGGCGGACAGTTACGACATCTTTACCCGGTCTTTGTTTGAGGTGATGTTTCCTCAATACCTTAAACCATTTCCTGCATGTACTGTGGTCAGTTTTGAAGACTTAAATAAGTGTAAACAATTAACTGAAGCTCATCTTATTCCTAAAAATACTGCAATAAAATCAAGAAGTTTTAAAGGTGTACAGTGTGAATTTAGCACCACACAAGAACTAAAGTTATTACCCATTGAACTGAGTCATCTCAATTTTAAAACCAATCCTAGTGCGCATATGCATTTAAATCAAAATGCAACGCTAAGCTTGGGCTTTAATATTTTTAATCAGACACATCGAACTTTAGAAAAAGAAAACTTGCCTATTTATTTGGATGCGATATCCAATTTTCCACTACAAGTTTTGGATGCTGTGTTCCAGTCGGGTACAGGATTTTCATTAAAGTTTGGTCATCGCGTCATCGACATCCCAAATCCGTTTAGTATCATGGGTTTTGCTGAAACTGAAAGTCTGTTGCCCTTGGATCAACATACACATCATGCATACCGGCTGTTGATGGAATATTTCTGTTTTTCTGAAAAATTTAACTTTCTCAATATGAACTTAGGTTTGTTAAAATATTTAGAAAAAGAGCAAAATCAGTTTGAAATTTTGATTCATCTTAAACTGAATTTAAATGATCAGGTCAATATTCGAAATTATTCTGAGTTGAATGTCGCAAACTTTAAATTATATGTGGTACCAGTTATCAATTTATTTAAAAAACAGGCTGAACCTCAAAAAATTAATCATCAACAACTCGAATATCCTTTAATTACCGATGCTCATCATCCTGAGTTTTATCAAACTTATTCGATTACTAAAATGCAAATGATTCGTGAAAAGTCGAATAAAGATCAAACTACTTTTGACATTTATCCATTCTTTGCGATGAGTCATTATCAAAAGGATGAGACTCAGTTTTTTTATAGTTTGAATTCGGCACAGCTACAAAATAAATATGTTGAAACAGGTTATAGTATTATTTCAAAACATTTATCACCTGAAACAACCAAATCTGATTTTATCAGTACGCAATTATTATGCTCCAATCGTGATTTACCCCATGAGGCATTGAGCCAAGCCAACAATATATTAAATTTGAATGATAGTAGTCTGGCACGGCGAGCTGTGGTTTTAAAAAGACCGAATAAACCCTATTACTTTGAACAAAATAAAAAAGAGCAATGGCGGATCATTTCGCATTTATCATTAAATACTTTATCTCTCACCAAGGGCGATGCTTTAAGCCATATTCAGGAATTGCTTGAACTGTATAACCTGCCTCAGCTCAAAGAAAACCACCTTATTATTAATGCGATTCAGTCGGTTAATTTTGAATTAAAGCAAAAGATGGTGGATGCAAAACCATTCCCACTCTTTATACGAGGGTTGAAAGTAAATCTAGGGATTGATTCGAAAGTGTTTCGAGGACATAGCCTGTATATTTTTAGTCAGTTGTTGTCGCATGTCTTTAATCTAAAAGTCCAGATGAACAGTTTTGTCGATGTTGTTATTTCAGATGCTCAATCTCAACAGGAGTTATACCAATGCGTGCAGAACGTTGGTGGCAAGACACTTCTATAGTTGATGTACTGGTTGAACAACCGAACGCTTTTGAATTTATTCAGGCCACGCGATTATTACGTCATGCGGAAGCTCCCCATGCTCAAAAAGAAGGGGATTGGGCAAAGCAATTTAAGTTTCATAGTTCACTGAATCTCAATTTTCCGAATGCAGAAATTGAGAGTTTGACCCTTGACGAAGAAAAAATTCACTTAACCAACTTAATGATTGGTTTAACTGGGATTCAGGGCACCTTACCGTATAGCTATACCAATAAAATTAAACAAAGTGCGCGTATACAACGGAATGAAACACTTCATTTTTTAGGTTTATTTAATCACAAGCTCACGGCGCAATATGTGGATGCATCTTTAGCTTACCATTTACCGATTCGCTATGAGATTGAGCAAGAAAACCATTACCTCGATATTTTGCATGCACTAAATGGCTATGTGAGTGCTCAACATGAGCAGCAGGATTTAGATCATTATTTTGCTGAATTCGCTGGATTAATGCAGGGGCAAAATAATACATCACATGCGCTAAAAACCATGCTGAGTTGTGTGTTTAAGCAACCCTTTAAGATTAAAGAATTTGTTGAAGAGGTCTTTCATTTGTCCCCTGAACAAAGAAGCACACTGGGGGGCAATAATCAATTGGGCATTAATACCTTTTGTGGAGAAAATATCCGTCAAATAGATGGAAAAATTGAAATAGAAGTTGGCCCCGTCTCATACACCGAGTATTTAAAATTTTTACCCGATCAAGCTGAGAGTATAAAACTTAAACGATTACTTGCAAGCTGGCTCAGTCCAACGCTTGGGGTGGATTTAAGAATCATCCTGAGGAAAGAGGATATTCAACCGATTCAGCTGAGTTCAACGATGACCATTGGTTTATCACAAGGCGCTTTTTTAATGCCGATGCCGACCGAACACAATCACGAAACCTGTTATACATTGATGGGGATGGGGCATGCTTAAGCTCTTTATTGGTACTTTGAGCAGCTTATTGTTGCTTGTCGCAGGAATCGTCATTTTTTACTGGCGTGACATTCAGTATGACCCAACTGGGGCAGACCTGCTTAATTATTTACTTCTATTTCCACTGATTCTGTGTGTGATTTTATGGTCTCCTGTATTTATTTATCATGCCATTAAAGCCCACCAAAAGCGCAAAGAGCAACAAAAACAAGCGCAAGTAGAGCAGCATCAGGATGATGACAACCAACAGGCTGAAGCTGTTGAAGTTCAGTGGTTAAACCTGAATATTTATTCCTCGTCTGCATATAGTGCCTTTGGGGAAAATGACGAGATTCTTGACGAGATTAAAAAATTTAAAAGCCCAGAGCTCGATACGCAATTACAAAATGCCTATGGCTTACCGATGCTGTCTTATCGCATACATGCACTAGATCATGTCATTACAAATCAGGACGATGATGAAGTCGTTGATCATCCGCGCCATCTGCGAATTCAAGCCCTGATCGAGCATCAACTAGAGCAACATGCAGAAACATTGTGGCAAGTCTCGCAGCATTTAAAGCAATCGGCTTTATTTTATGACAGTGAATTGGCCTATGAGTATCGTATGCATCCGGCATGGATTGATCCTACGAGTGAATATGATAGCAATGAACCAGAGGAACAACCTGATGTGCAGCAGGTTGCTAAATTAAACCGTATCAATATACATATGCTGCTGCCTGAATCGATGTTACATGTTTGGAATGAAGAACAAAGCAGTGGTGTCGTACAGGATTATTTAAGTTCACTGGGCGTGATTACGCAGCAAATTCATCTTGAGCACCATTATTTCAGTCAAGAAACAGCCTATAAAGATTGGATGCTGTTATTGGAGCAAATTTCTCAGCAGTCAGAGGAAATCACGTTCATCCTGAATGTAGATTCTGAAATTGACCAAGAACTGCTTGATGAAAAAACATGGTTAACCGACCATTACTTGCCTGCTGAATATGCCTCTAGTTGGTGCTTAGCATCATCTTCTTTACCATTACTTGATATCAAACCCTTAAAACAACTCAAGATTGCACTAAACGAGGCCAATCTTGCCAATCATTTTGCATCCCCACCGATGAAGCAATTAGAACAATTTAAAGATATTCAGCCTTTTGTGCTGATGCTCGATGATATTACAGACATTCAAACCATGAAAAAACTTAACCAAATTTTCGATCGAAGTGGGATTGAATTGCATCACTTCATTCATACCAAACAAAGCTTTGGACATACGCAGCATTTGGCCAAAGTATTTGGATTTATGTTGAGTATGCATTTGCCTGATGAGCTGATGGCGATGATTTATAGCACTGATCAATTGTCTACACATTGTTTTCTACATGCGTGTGAAGACAGTAATATCCCTGTAGAACCAACCATTTAAATTAAAAAAGAATAAGAGAGTATTGTGAATTCTTTATTTTATAACGTCTTAGGTTATGTTTGGCAGTATGTGAGCAACCCTAAAGCTATTATGGCTATATCGGGTTTTGTCGCACTAATGGCCATGTATAACGTCATTCCAGCCAAAATCTTTTGGCCTTTAATGATTTGTTATGTATTCGGGTTGATGCTGTGGGGGATTTATTTACTCATTGTACGTCGTCGACATGCAGCACAAGGTGAAGCACTTGCCGATGCCATTGCACATGATACGCATGCGGAATATGGCAAACAAAAAAACAAAGATGAACTTCATTTGATTCAGCAACAAATGAAAGAATCTATTCAGTTGATTCGAAAATCAAAACTGGGGGATAAAAAGGGCAATGCTGCACTCTACGAGTTGCCATGGTATATGGTAATTGGTAATCCTGCTGCGGGTAAAAGTTCGGCCATTTATAACTCAGGTTTAAAATTTCCTTTTGAAGAAACCCATCAAAAATCAGTTTCTGCTGGACTCAGCGGAACGCGTCATTGCGACTGGTTTTTTTCAACAGAAGGCGTGTTATTAGATACTGCAGGTCGTTATTCTGTTTATGCAGAAGATCATTTTGAGTGGCTAGGTTTTTTAAATATTTTGAAAAAAAACCGCTCAAAAGCACCAATCAATGGCTTGATCGTGATTGTCAGTATTGCTGAGTTGGTCAGTAACAGTCCAGAAAAGTCGATCAAACTGGCAAAGAATTTACGTGCACGGATTCAAGATCTTACTGAGCGCTTAGAGGTTTTTTCACCTGTTTATTTGGTCTTCTCTAAAATGGATCTGATTGCAGGTTTTACTGAGTTTTTTGAATGTTATGAAGTCGGTGAGTTTGATCAGGTTTGGGGGGCAACACTGCCTTATACAACCGATGGGGCCAATAATGCTGTTGAACTGTTTGAAAAACACTATTCCATTTTATATGACGGTTTAAAAGGCGTCAGTACGACACATCTCAGCCGTCGACACTCGCAGAATATTTCTCCAAGTGTCATGACATTTCCTTTAGAGTTTAAGAGCTTAAAGCCTGCGTTAAAGACATTTATCGGCACGCTGTTTGAAGATAACCCTTATCAATTTAAACCTGTTTTCCGTGGCTTTTATTTCACCAGCGCACTTCAAGAAGGCATTATTGAAAGTCCAATGACCGAGCAAATTGCTCAAGACTTTTTATTGCAAAAAGGTTTAGACAATGAAAATGGCATTCCAACGCGCTCAGTTTCGCAAAACCATGGCTATTTTTTAAAAGGTTTATTTTCAGACATTATTCTGAAAGACAAGAACCTCGTTAAACAGCATATTAACCCTAGCCGAAAGCGTCAGCGTTATATTGCCTTTGTTGCCGCTTTATTTGGTGTAGCCATCATTTTAAGTCTATGGGTGTGGTCTTATCGGAATAATCAACAATTGATTGCAGACGTACAAGCCGATTTAGACAAAGTCGTTTTACTTGAAAAGCAATCGGGTCAAGAGTTGTCTACACAACTGAGTGCACTCTTGATTTTACAGGAACGTATGCAGCAGTTGGACCAATTTGAAGAAGATCGTCCTTTAAAGCTGGGTTTTGGTCTATATCAGGGAGATGAGCTGCAGGAGAAGCTAAAAACAGAATATTTAAAGGGTGTTGAGCAAATCGTCTTGATTCCAACACAACAAAATATTGCCCAATATCTACAGCGGGTGAAAAGCAATGAAGAAAAATTGCGCACAAACCATGCAAATGTAGAGCTGACACCTGTTGCAAAAACACAGCAATATTTAGAGCCTAATGATGCAAATCCACAAGATGCATACAATGCTTTAAAAGCCTATTTAATGATGGGTAATACTCAATATATGGATGCAAGCCATTTAAGTGATCAAGTCACACGCTTCTGGCGTTCATGGTTGGATAATAATCGTGGGCAAATGCCGCGCGGAGAAATGATCCAAAAGGCAGAGCAAATTTTGTCGTATAGCATGACTTTAGCTAGCGATCCTAAATTTCCTGTACTCAGCTCAGACAGCTTGGTGGTGGATCAAACGCGTCAAGTTCTTCTGTCTGTTGTTCGTGGAATGCCTGCACGAGACCGTGTTTATAATGAATTAAAAATGCGTGCGGCTGTCCGTTATCCAGCATTAACCATAAAGCAAATGCTTGGCGATGCCAATCAAAATGCAATCTTAGGGAGTTATGCCTTACCGGGTATGTTTACACATGCTGCATGGTCAGAATATGTTGAACAAGCCATCGATGAAGTTGCAAAACGTCCTACGGATACCAAAGACTGGGTACTCAACAGCACACAGTCGGATGACTTATCATTTAGTGGTAGCCCAGATCAAATTCGTAAACAACTCACAGAACTCTATAAAAAAGAATATATTGCGGAGTGGCGGAAATTTTTAGGTGCGATACATTATGCAAAAGCTAAGGATTACGGACAACAGGCGAGTTTCGTTCAAGTTTTAGGCGAGCCTGAAAACTCACCCATTCGAAGTGTTTTTGATCGTGTTGCGAAAGAAACCAGTTGGGACAATCCAGTCGTAATGGCAGAGCTGGCAGCGCCGCAAACAGGTTTTGTGGCTTGGTTTAAACGCAAAGTATTAAGACGAGATGAAACTCAGCTTGATGCCAAAGTCATGAATCAAGCGCAAGGCCCGATTTCTAAAGAATTCCAGATGTTTTATCAGTTGGTGCGTAAGCGTGACGACCAACAAAATAAGTCTTTGCTTGATGAATACATGCAATCTTTAGCTCAAGTCCGAAGTAAATTCAATGACTTGAAAAGCTCAGGGGATATTGGACCATCTGCGATGAATTTGGTTAAGTCGACCATTAATGAGCAAAATTCTGTCTTTAATACAACACAGAAGCTGGTCGATGAAAAAATGTCTGTGGGCTTGTCTGAGGTTGATCAGAAACTGCTCCAAAAGCTGTTGATGTCGCCACTGACACAATCATTTGAAAGTTTAATTCTCCCTGCACAAGATGAGATGAATAAGCTATGGGTTATGCAAGTCTACCAACCTTTCAATACGAACCTGAGTAAAAAATATCCTTTTAACTCTTCAGCGACACTGCAAGCAACCAGCAATGAAATTAGCCAGATTCTTGGCGAAAATGGCAGTATTGCGCGTTATGTCAAAGAGTATCTTGATCCACTGGTTATTCGTCGTGGTTATACCTTGACTTCTAAGACATGGAAAGATTTAGGGATTAGTTTAAATCCACAATTTGTAATGAATTTTCAAAGCTATGTTGCGCCAAGTAATGGCATGGCAACAGGAGCGTTAAATCAAGCTTCGTCTGCACCTGCTGCTACGGCGCAATCCAATTTTCAATTTTACCCAATTGAAAATCCTAAGTTTTTATCCTATACCATTGATATTGATGGACAAAGAATGCTTTATGAAAACGGCATTCAACAATGGGTGAATTTTGTATGGCCAAATGCCGGAGCAATTCCAGGTGCACGTATTACAGCCATTGATTTAGATGGGAAAACGCATACGATTTTTGAGGCGCCTGGTGAATATGGCATTAATCGTTTAATTGACGGTGCTGAGCGAACGCAACGTGGCGGAAGCTATGAAATGATTTGGAGAAATCAGCAAAATCCAGAGCTTGCAGTAAAAGTCAATTTCCGTTTAATCAGCGGGGACGCCAATGGTGGAGTAGGCGGGCAGCGCAGTTACAATGGCATGCAACTGGTCGATCAAATTGTCACCAATAAATCCGTACGTGTGGTGGCAGCGCAAACCACACCTTCAGCAACAGCTGCAAGTCCTAAAGCTCCAACACCAGGTATACAGGAGCCTCGTTTATGATTTCTCGAAAGTGGCTAGGTTGTAAGGAGTATTGCGATGGATGAACTGCGTACCTTAGCTTTATATTATGGAAAATGTCCTGCACGTGGTGATTTCTTAAAAACACGCGGCCAGTATGCCTTAATTCAACTGATTGATCAGTGGATTACTGAAGCATTAGAACATGCCATGCAATCAGAGGGATTTAGTCAAGCGTATGAAAATCTACCTTCATTAGACTTTTTTATTGCCAATCCACAAGAAAATAATTTTCTTGTGGCAAATTTGATAGCCAGTCACGATAGTTCTGGTCGTCAATTTCCAATGGTTTTGAGTCATTTATTAGAGGTTGAAAATAGTTTTGATAATCTTATTTATGCGCCATATCGCTATAAGCAAACTTTAATCGACTTATTTCAAAAGAATCGTGTGGTACGTTCGATACGTGACCCCAATATCGTGCTTGATAAATTATCTAAATTAAATAATGAGATACAAGTTTTTAATAACAGCGAAGTTTCGGCATTTTATGAACACCATACGATACATTCATTTGCTCAATTACTAAGAATGAGCAGTTATGAGCTTGCACAAAGCATGATTGGACTCGGGTTATTGTTACAACCCGTTATTCAACATGGTACTAGTCGCTTAACTAAGGTGTTGATTTTACCTATTAATAACTCTAGCTACTGCTATGAAATTGCGGCTTTTTGGGTCAATCTAATCAGTTTTTTTATTCAAAATCAAAATGCTGAGCTTCTGATAGGGATTTTACATAGCGAAAAACCGGTACTGCTTTTTGGCTTTCAAGGGGCAGATATTATGACCTTAAGTGAAATTTTCACGCAAAAGTTAGATTCAGATCACTGGGTTTCATTGGTTCAAGCCAATTGGATTGATGCATATTTAGAGCAAAATGCAGGTTTGGCAACGCTGGAGCAAGCTTTGTGTGAGCGGCAATTGAGCTTAATACAAGCTGTGAAACTTTTTAAAAAAACTTTTATAGATTAGTAAAATATGAAAATAAATCATAGATTTAAGTCGAATAAATGGCTGCTGACTTTAACGTTGGTTTTGAGCGTGAATGTCTGGGCTGAACCGATTATTGTTGAAGGTGTTGTTCCAAATGATGCCAGTAAGCAAATCATTTTAAACAAGATGTATAGTGTTTATGGCGCTGACCAAGTGATTGATAAAATAAAGGTTAAAGCAGTTAGCGCTCCGAATGGTTGGAGTGAATCTGTTGCGAATATGGTGGTTCCAGAGTTAAAAAAAGTTCACCAAGGTAAACTTTCTGTACGTGGTACGCAAATGGAACTTAATGGAAAAATATCGAGTTCAAATGAAGTTCAGCCAACAACAAGCTTATTCCAAAGTTTAGTAACGCCACCATATCGCTTGAATGCGCAGCTTTCTGTCAATCAGGCTGAACAGCAAATCATAGATGAAGCGCTTAAAAACAGAATTATAGAATTTGAATCTGGCAGTGCGGTTTTGGCTGCGAGTGGGACTCAGATCTTAGATGAAATGGCGGTGGCTCTAAATAAGGTTGGTGGGAAAAAGGTTAAAATTATTGGACACACAGACAGTTCAGGTGACGCTGCAAAGAATCTTGCTTTAAGTAAAGAACGTGCTGTGACTGTTAAAAACTACTTGATCAATAAAAGTATTGCAGCAGAACGTTTAAGCGTCGAAGGATTAGGCTCGAACAAACCTGTTGCTGATAATGCGACTGCAGATGGCCGTAAGAAAAACCGTCGAATTGAATTTGATGTGATCTAAGTTATTTATAAAAAGCTACATCATCAAGTGTAGCTTTTTATAAATAACTTATATTGCGTATAATGTATATTATGTTAAATAGCATATCCAAGACTGTGGCCTACGCAACTCAGTTGGTGCCACAGCTCAGCAACGTGAATCTGTAAAATTATATTCACGTTGCTGAGTATCCTAATGAACATAATATACGTTATGCCGAAATCCGTGAGCTTTATCCAAATATGATCTGGTATCCACCCGACCAAACAAATAATTTAAAAGCGAAGACCACAGCAACAATATAAAGCTGAATCAGCATAAGAAAATAAATTAAATCATCTTTTGTAATCATCTAAATCAGCCCTATTTTGATTCAAATTTAGTCAATCGTAACCCGCATGTTATAAGCCGCTAGTTCGGCATTACAGCCTATTTATTGTATGATCCAATTTGATAAAAAGCTGTTTTAAATCATCAATTTGCTGTGAATAATCAAAATCAGATAACTGCATGTTTTCTAAATGCTTTTCTAGGCATTCACGCATAAAAATATAGTCTTCTTTGCGTAAAACGCCTTTATTTCTACTGTATGCAATTGTGCTATATACGTGTCTATTACTCATATCAGTTCGCACCCATTCGGGATGCTCTGCCCCTACCGATCAAGTTTAAATGGGAGCTTGTAATCAAGGAGAAGATGGTCATAAAATCGAAACCTCGAATCACTCGTAGACACTCGCTCTATAAATACAAGAGATAATTTGAATGAAAAGAATAATTTTACTAAGCCTAATCTCAACAGGTTCATTTGCAACAGAATTAAAATTATCAGATTTATCTGCAATGTATCCAACCTACAAGCTTGAATACAATACTAAAACAGAAAAGATCAAAATATTGTCTAAATCAAATAGCACAGAGTATTGCGACAAAGAAGCAAAGAGCGAATTAACCAAACTAAAAATTAAAAGAACCATCAATAATAGAAAAACAAAGACCAAGGTTATTGTTAATTTCAGATGCTAATAGACTGAATCATTTCACCTTTGCCTGTACGTAAAATACAGAATTAAAGGACCATTTCCAAAACCTACAATCACACCATTTACGATCTCATTCATAGTGAATGCGCTCCAGTAATCACCCTTGAAACTTTTTGATCTAAAGAAATCGGTTCAATAATTTCCTTAGGATTTGGATTATTAGGTATTTCAATGTTTTCTTTAGCAGATGCATACTCATAATTAACTACCTGTTCAGGTTGTTTATAGGGGTTAAAAGGTCTATCGCCTTTCATTACACGTTTGCATAGGTCTTTAGGGGCATCATGAAGAATTGTCCCTTGTGTGTCATAAGGAACGCCATTCATGCAACCTGAAAAAACTTGATAAGCTGTCACTGGGGGAGCTTGCATGTATGAATAATCAAAAGGATTATTGGCATTGTAAGTATTCACAATTTGATCGATTGAATTTTGATTTAGTGCTAAGTTTTTTTCATCTTGAGCTTGAGGGTTTTGTAAATCCATATATTGTTCATAAGTTAAGCCCATGAACTCAGCCCTTTTTGTATCAATCTCTTTTTGTTGTTCAGGTGTATAAGTAACAATTTCAGCTTGTGGCAAATCTGTAGGAAGTTTTTCAATTTGTTGTGCAT